>Ga0210400_10000184_pt1 | contig 79007 bp, 80 predicted proteins | sample IncBWH26MmetaG_FD_155456 | JGI IMG/M metagenome (GOLD analysis project Ga0210400, IMG submission 155456) | Forest soil microbial communities from Barre Woods Harvard Forest LTER site, Petersham, Massachusetts, United States - Inc-BW-H-26-M | ecosystem: Environmental > Terrestrial > Soil >... | reverse complement strand
CTTCCAAGTATTCCTTCTGGCTACGAGCTCGCTGAGCAAGCAACCACTCATTTCGGCGGGTAACGCCGAGATGCCAAACCATGGAAAGGCCACGCCATGCTTTTGCCTCATCCCTGATTTGCTTTTCTTCAGGGGAATCAGCTTCCTCCTTTGCCTCTTCGAGAACCGCTAGTTTTGCCTTCTTCGCTGCTACTTCCTCTGCGAGAGCTTTCCACTTCCCTTTCAGGGAAGACTCCCCTTCTTCTACTGCCTTTTCCTTGGCTTTCTTGACCAAGAGTTCGTCGGCCGCTTTTTTCTTCGCAGTGGCGAGCTCATCCTCGGCTACCTTTTTGGCGGCCGCGACTTCAGCTTCAGCCTCTTTTTTGAAAGCTTCGGCTTCGGCGGCAGCCTTTTTCTTTAGGGCAGCGACATCAGCCTCCACCTTCTTCTTAAAGGCAATAATTTCAGCTTCTGCCTTTGCCTTTACACTGGCGAGCTCTTCTTCGGCTACCTTGGTAGCAGGTTTCGGCTTGCTCTTGAGAGCATCTTTGACTGCGGCCAATTCCTTCTTGAGGAAATCCATTGCCTTTGCGGCGGCCGACTCCTTTTCGGCGGTGGGCTTCTTGGCGTCGTCTTTGGATTCGGGTGTTTCGACTGACGACTCTTTTGCCTTTTCACGCAAATTATCATAGACAAAAGCACCACCAGCTGCGACGATGATCGTCGCACACACGATCGCAAAAGCGTTAGCAACCATCTGCTTCTTGGACATGACATTCTCCCGCTTAGGAAACATCTGCCATCCCGGAACACCCAGGTTGTAGCAGTCAGCAACCTTAGTTGCAGCCATTTGTGCGCAAAACCGCACAAATGGCTGCAACTGATAGAGCTATTTAGCTGTAAAAGAGCTTATTTCTTAATATACTTTAAATATAGCATACTCAACATATATTGTCAATAGCTTACCTATAAATAGCTGCAATCATTAAGATTTGTAACTGTATCATATATATGCTTTATTGTCAATGATTTTACCCTTTTACAACCAAAAACCGGGTTCATTAACCGGATTTTACAACTACCTTAGCCTATCACTTAAGATGGCTAATGTCGTTGAGCATATGAATTTTCAGGAGAGTATTGGGCAAAAATTCTATCATGGTAACGGCCGTATTTTTGGGTTTATAGGCATCATAATTTTCTTGGGTAATGGGTTTGTCAAACAGTTTTAGCAGCAGCATGGTAATCGTTGCTCCGTGGCTTACCAATAATATTGTTTCGTTTGGATGCTTTTCTATGAGCTGGTCAAAAAATGCGACAACACGATTTTGAAGCTGGGCAAACGAAGCTCCTTCTTCTTGCATAAAATCGTGGAATGGCAATGGTGAATTTTGCAATGCTTGCTGAAACTCTATTTTTGGCCGGCCTTCGTAGATACCAAAATTCCTTTCTCGCAAATGCGGAGTTACTACAAAACGGGCTGTGGGGTGAAATTCTTTTACTTCTTTTGCAGTGTGAACAGCTCGCTGTAAATCGCTAACGTAAATAACATCAATGTTTTCTGTTTTCAAACGCAAGCCTAACTTTTTTGCCTGCAACACACCTTCTTCGACAAGCAAAGAATCAATACCAGCACCGGCTGAAATGTTGAGTACGTTTTCGTTGGTTTTTCCGTGACGAGTAATAATAAGTTTCATGATTTTTTTTAGAAAATATTTTTCATTATGGATTGTTAGCCTTGAATTATACGAAATGCCTTATGAAAAAGCAAGTTTCAGGTCTTTTCTTTACATCTCATCTGCAAATTCGCAATAATTCTAAAACGTAGCGAGCTACGTTTTAGAATTCTATCAAATTCTCGCCGTGAGATGTAAAGAAAATCCCATGAAAGCATTTCGTGATTCAAGTCATCAAAAAAAATGCAAATAAAAAGCCCCGAGACATAAAGTCTTGGGGCATGAACGTTACTTTTGTTCTAAGCAAAATGTGCGAGCGTTTTGGAATAACTTCAACCAAGGCGAAACCTGGTTGCGCGGCCAATCCGCCGGCCAGTAGTGCCATTGCCAAGAAAGAAAGCACCGTTCTGGGTGAGGCATGAGGGCTAAATGCCGTCCATTTGGAGAACAGAGTGCCGCAATTCCCGATACGGATCCATTTGGGTTGAATGGATATTTTTCGGTTGGCTGATTTTCTGAATCCACAAATACTAACGGTGCCAAGCGCATGGCCCGCACCCGTTCAAGTATTTTTGGATCAGGAAATACCAATCGGCCTTCGCCATGAGCTACGTGAACACCAAGTGTCGATCCTTCCATACCCCTAAGCAACACTGCCAGGCTTGGCTGGATTTTGACTTGACTCCAACGCGACTCAAAGCGCCCTGAAAGATTGTGAACGAATCGTGGTTGGGCAACCGGGTTTAAACCCTTGCATGGCACCCAGCCTAGTAAAGCAAATAGTTGGCATCCGTTGCAAACTCCCAAGGTAAATGTATTGCGCCGGTGGTAAAACCGGTCAAACATTTCCTTGAGCGTTTGATGATACTTAATAACTCCGGCCTGACCCTTGGCACTGCCAAACACATCCGCGAACGAAAAGCCGCCGGGAGCCACCAATCCCTGGAAACCTTCCAAGGTAATAATTCCTGCCAGAAGGTCGCTCATGTGGACATCAACCGGGTCGAGTCCCGCAGTGTAAAAAGCTGCGGTCATTTCTCGGTCACCGTTGGTGCCTTCTTCGCGCAAGATTGCAACCTTGGGACGGAATTCGCCTTCTGCCACCGACACCTTTTTAGGCGTAAACCCGAGCTTGTACACGGGCTTATACAAAGTGTCGTAGGTTGCAAATTCTTGATCGGCCACTCCATTGCTGGTTTGCAACGTTTCAATGTGGTAACTGGTTTTTTCCCACCACGTGCGCAAGGTTGTAAGGTTAATACCAAACACCTGCGGCACAATCGATGTTTTTCCAAGACACACCAACTGTGGTGCCCCTTGTTTTTCCAAAACTTTTTTTATCAAATCCTCGTCTTTTTGCCGATATTCAATAACAACACCAAGCTCTTCTGAAAAAAGAAATGGAAGAGCAAAGTTTGTATTGGTCATCAGCCCGCAGTTGGCAGCAAGGCACATTTCAATCACGGTTGTTGCTAATCCTCCGTCGCTCCTGTCATGGAGCGAAAGAATGGCTTTGCAATCGTGAAGGATTTGCACTGCTTGCCATGTTGCCTTGAGCAACGCCGGGTCGCAATCCGGTGATTCGTTACCCAGTTGATTAAGTGCTTGGAGCAAGGCAGAACCGCCGAGGCGATTTTTACCAAACCCCAAGTCAATTAATCCCAAGCAACTTTCCCCGGGAGCTTTGATGTCTGGCGTAAGCACCTTGGTGATATCGGGCATCGAGGCGTACCCCAAAATAACCAATTCACCGGGCGACTTAACCAGTTCATCATTGACCGTGGCTGCCATGGAAAGACTGTCTTTACCGCCATCGCTGGCGATCTGAAGTTCAATCATTGCATCACGCACGGAAATTGCCGCATCGTAAAGCAACGCGCCTTCCCCGGGAAATTTTGCCGGCCACATCCAGTTGACCCGACACCGCACCTTGGGAAGATCAATCCCACCAGCCGACATCAGGTTGGTGAGCATTTCGCCTACCGCCATCCTGGCGCCAGCTTGTGGATTAATCAGCATTTTCAGCGGCTGCTCGCCGCGAGCTTCAGCAACTCCAGTTACACTAAAGTAACTATCGGCCATAACCGCAACATTTCCAATGGGCAACTGATTTATGCCGCAACATTGCTGCTGGGCAACCCGTCCACGCACACTTCGATCAGCCTTGTTCGTCAAAAACTTTTTAGAACCCACCGACAACTGCTGAAAAACAATCTCAATCCCTTGTTCAAGAGTGAGATTGTTGGGCAGCAGCGGAGGGGTAAAAGTTTTGGCAACGCGGCTCGAGGAAAATGTTTTTTGCGGCAGGTCACCCAAAATATCTTTGAGATTGAGGTGAACCGGCGTTGTGCCAGTTACTGAATCAACCACGGTAACGTATCCGTCGCCCGTGATTTCTCCCAACACTTCGCAGTTCACCCGTTCGCGAGCGCAGATACGCTGGAATTGCCCCAAATGTTTAGGCCTTAAAAGCAACCCATAGCGTTCTTGGTATTCGGCACTCCAAATAGAAAGCACCGGCATGGTGGCATCTCCCAAGACAATTTTGCGAATGTCTATGGTTCCGCCAACCGTTTCCATGAGTTCGGTGAGCACATTGCTGGGCCCGCCGGCTCCCTGGTCGTGGATGCTTTCAATAAGATTTTCACCCAGCATTTCCACGCAGGCACGAATAACACGCACGGCTTTGTTTCCCATTTGGGCATTGCCACGCTGGACTGATTTAAAATCCAGCCCGGCGTCGTTTTGCCCTTGGTTCATACTGGAAGCCGCTCCCCCGCCTTCGCCAATGGCATATGCGGGGCCGCCAATGGCAACGATAAGCATACCTTTTTGAGGAGTATGTTTTCTCGTGTGCGCGTCAACAATTTGGCAAAGGCCGCCGCTGTACAGCACGGGTTTACAAAACTCACGACGAGAACCAGAAGCAATCTGACCAAACGACCGGGTAAAGCCGCCGATAAGCGGCTCGCCGTACTGGTTGCCGTAATCTGAAATTCCGTTGCTGCCTTCAATGAGAATTCGCAGAGGCGAGGCGTGATTTTCACTCCCCTCTCCACCCACCACTTCTCCTGAAATATTATAGCCTGAAATAAACAGATTTCCCACGCAGTACCCTGCTGTTGCAAATCCCGTCAGCGATCCCCTTCCACCGGCGCAACTGTCACGTTCGCGACCACCCACACCCGTTGCCGCCCCTTGATAGGGAGAAATTAGCGTTGGGTGGTTGTGCGTTTCCGCGGTTGCAGTGTGGTGAAGAATTCTCGTGACAACCTTGAAGCCGCACGGACTACCGGGCGTTATTGGCAAGAGCACTGGCACCGAAAACCCATGAATAGCGCCAACATTGTCGTTGAACGCCAACACGCTCACATTCTCTTTTGAGAAAGATGGAATAGCCTTGAGCGGTTGTTTAATAATATCAAGCAACGACTCGGGCATGAAAACTCCGTCAATGACCATCTTCCCCTTAAAAAACCAGTGGCGCGAATGTTCGCTGTTGGCATTGCCAATTTGCATAAGCTCAACATCAGTGGGATTTCTGTCGCATAATAAAAACAGCTTGGTGTAGTATTTCACATCCCATTCGTCCATTCCCAGTCCCAATTGCTTGTTGACTCGCCGAATGGCTTCTTCACTTTCTTCAAGCACGGGAATGAAACGAACCGGTGCCGGCTGAACCAGCGATTCAAAATTCGTGATGCCGGCGGCAGGATACACCATCTGCGTCATCGGGTCCAAGTGTTCTTTGAGCACTTGCGTTCGCGTCGTACTCCCCACCAGATAAAACCGCGACTGTTCAATGCGGGTTACTTTTTCTAAACCCATCGCGTGACAAATTGCCATGGCATTGGTTGAAAAAGGAGTTTCCACATTAAGCCGCGGCCCAATCTCTACAAAACAGTCTTTACTGTAATGCAAAGATATGTCGGTTGCGAACGGCTCAAAGGTTTCAGCCACCAGCCAGTGAAGTTTTTCCATTTCTTCGCTGGTCAACTCCGATGTTGTGGTGAAATAAAAACAAGCACCGTAGTTTCCGTAATCCCGGTACATTCTCGCAATCATGTTGCCTCTCTTTCTTTGGTTGTTGATTGTTGTAATAGTTCTTGTTGTCAACGAGCGGGCGATATATCATAGTAGCAGTACTGTAAAGCATGTCAACAACATAAAAAAAGCCCGACACAGATGTGTGCGGGCGCTCGGTTTTTGGCCATTAGGCTTTTATTAAGGAAGAAACTGGTAAACTTTGGGAACTTTCAATGAACCATGGCTTTGCCCATCCCAGGAAATACAACCTTGCACCACCAAATTGGTAATACTGGGCTGCCAATAGTGTTCTGCGGCATTAACCCGCGCGCCAAGACTCTCGACTGAATCGTCAGGAAAAATTTCCACGGGCATATGGAAAAACACGGGACCCCGATCGTATTGCTCGGTCACAAAATGCATAGAAACGGCCGAGTACTTGGTTCTTGAAGCATGGTAAGCTTTCAACAAGGCTTCGTGTACGTGGTGGCCGTGCATTCCTTTTCCGCCAAATTCGGGCAAGGGACCAGGATGAATGTTAAACGTGGTTTTAGGGTCTAATCCCAGCGTTAACTTCAGCCAACCCGACAGCGCAATAAAATCACACTCCTGTTCACGCACTAAGGCGTGGTAACGCTCTCTCGTCCACGGACTGGGAAAATGCACAAACGGAATCTGTAATTTGTCTGCCCGCATTCTCACGCCGCCGTGCTCATGGTGAGAAACAAAAGCGGCAATATCAGCTTGCAAAAGGCCTTTGCGCGATGACAGCACCAAGTTTTCTGCTCCTGAACCGCCGCCCGTTGCACTTCCTGAAGCCAGCACTAACAGTTTGGGATTAGCCATACTTGCTTTCCCTTCCAGCAATTGAGTTTTCAAGTTACCAATAAGCCAAAGAACGTCTTTGGCTCGCATGCATCAGGTTACAACAAAATATAAAAAATTGATAGTTTTTTGAGGCAGCAATCATTTAAGATTGAATTTTCATCACAAATGCCAAGCTCCAATTGAGCATTTCTTCAAGTTTTTCTTTATCAACCTGTAAACGCTCAGGAGAAACAAGTTGGCTCTTCACTTCCTCGTATTTATGGACCTCAATCTCAAAACCTAAATCTTCAAAAAATTTTCTCGCATCATCTTCACTTGCAAATAAATTAGCTTCAAAGTCGGCAACTCCAGTCAGCGGTGCTAATTTTTCAGATTGTGGAACTTTTTGTATTCTTCCTTGCAAACCAATATCGGGCGTAATCCATGTGCCGCCAAATTTTTTGAGTTGAGATTTTATGGCAAGCGCGAGTTGCTTTTTTTCATCATGGCTTAAGTAGCGCAGCAATCCTTCGTGAATTACCGTAATTTCTTTTTCTGCATCAAAGTGAGAAGTAGCTTTATCAAGGTCTTCTGGTTTTAAAGCGTTGCCAGATGAAAAATAAAGGTTTTCTGGATTGGTTAATTTTTTATCTTGCAAAATCTTTTTAACAATCTCTTCTTTTTGTGCCAGTATTTCTGGTAAATCCATTTCCACGTAAGAAACATTGGCATCGATCTCGGTAAATTCAAGGCCACGAGGAGTAAGCCCAGAAGCAAGTTCAATGATTTGCTGGGATTTTTCTTGTTTTACTAATTCATTTAATAATAAATATCGGGCCTCAAAAAATGGCGTGATTTCTGTGCGTCCTTTCATGCTATAATCTTCCGCTTTTGAAGATATATCGTTTTGTTTTAGGAGAGTTTCAAACTCATCAAAAATTTCTTTGCAATACGGAATATCGGTAAATGTTCTGCGCCAAGCCACGCCCCAGGCTGTTGGACTTATTTTTTCATACGCGCGTTCTTTGACTGTTTCCGGTACTGGCACATGTCGTTGGCCTATTTCTTTTTCATGATTCATATTGATTTATATATTGCTATTAACTGCCTTATAATAAGCTCGTCTGGTTTTATGTATTTCCCCGTAAAATCAAACCAAACTTTCATAAAATCATCGCGGGTTACTTTACGCAGCTTCCCTATTTCGGGATCTTGAATATAAACAAATTTGCTGTCCAAACCAACCACCACCGAATAATGCCCGTCAGCAATCTTTGATTCATCATAATCCAATCTGCCTCTGGTAAACCAATTGACAATTACTGGCACTTTTTTATCTAGCCACGTCTGAATGTCTTCAAGCGTGCTATTATTTTTAACTTTCACCGTAAATCCCAAAGATTCTGCCGCTTTTTTAATTCCTTGTTCGTCGGTCCCTAATTCCTGCGTAGCACTGCAGAGTTTTGCAATTTCTCCCTCCAATTTTTCAATTCCATAATATTCAAAAACCATTTTTAGGCTGGCCGGCCCACACATACTTTTGTGCAAAGTTTCCTGAAATGGTGGTAGTGGCAACAAATCCATGTTTGTAGTATATCAAAAAATCGCCCAAAGGGCGACTTTCTGTTTAAACTTTAAGGATTAAACCTCCTCAAATTCAATCAGACCAATATAATCATTTGCGACCCTCTTTATGTAAAGTGTGTTTTTTACAGTGGTTGCAGAATTTTGACATCTCCAACTTTTTCTCGCCTACTTTTTTTGATTTCTTAGTGAAATAGTTCACATTTTTACACACCGTACATTGCATTTTTAGAAATGGTTTTTTTGTAGCCATAAATTTAGATATATGATTTAGGATTTACGATTTAAGAAAGAGTATTCGTAAATCGTATATCGTAAATCTTATTTCTTGTTTGAGCCAATGAAGAGAATCGAACTCTTGTCTTTCCCTTACCATGGGAGTGCTCTACCACTGAGCTACATCGGCTTAATTTTTTACCCTGTGGGCGCGGCAGGACTTGCACCTGCGAAGGGGAAACCCCGCTAGATTTACAGTCTAGTGCCTTTGCTGCTCAGCCACACGCCCCAAACTCATAAAGTAACTTATACCACAAAAATAGCTGCTACTCAATAGTTTTTCCGTGCGACTTTTTCCAAGCCTCAATTTTTTTGTGGTCACCCTGGGTTAGAACTTTTGGCACTTTCCAGATTTTACCTTTGGCAGGAGAAAAATGTTCTGGGCGAGTGTACTGCGCATACTCAATAAAACCGCCGCCTGAAGTAATGCGTTCTTTGAGCAATGCTTCTTTTCCCAATACGCCCGAAACCAAACGCGAAATAGCTTCCATGACCACCATAGCCGGCAATTCACCGCCCATTAAATCGTAGTCGCCAATGGATAACTCCATATCGGCAATATGTTCTGCAACTCTTTCATCAACACCTTCGTACCTGCCACAAATAAAAATAATTTGGTTTAACTTTGAAAGTTTGTAAGCAACTTTTTGGGTAAACTTTTGACCGCGTGGCGTAAACAAAATTACTTTTGATTTTTTTTGTCTCTTGATTTTCTTGACTGCTTTAAAAATTGGCTCTATTTTTAATACCATTCCCAATCCTCCGCCAAAAGGGCGGGCGTCAACTGTTCCACGCTGGTCATCAGTAAAGTTGCGCAAGTTATGCACATTTATTTTTATCAGCTTCTTTTTTTGGGCGCGCGCTATTAAACTCTCGTTTTTGTAAGAGTCAAAAATATTAGGGAAAATAGTGATGATATCAAATTTGATCATAAAATTTGCGGTAACAAAAAACTGCGGTTATTATGCCACAGTTTCCTGTTATTTTCAATTACAGCGAGATATTTTCAATATCTTCCGATACTTCTTTTTTCTCGGTTCTTGGCATACGACCACCTTCTGGTTCCTCAATTTTAAGGTTTACCCGAGCATGGTTTTTTAAGCCTACAATTCTCACTAAATTTCTTATTGCCTTGGCCGTTGACCCTTCTCTTCCAATGATTTGGCCCATATCTGCTGGGTTTACCGTCAATGAAAGCAATACTCCCATTTCGTCAACTTTCCGTTCTACTTTGACATCTTTGGGATTATCAACCAATTCCTTAACAATGTATTCAAGAAATTCTTTATCGTTTTCTTTTGTCATTCTGTTGTGTAAATGTTTCGTTTTTCTATAAATCTAATGGTTCGACCTTTCTGAAGTTAATCATTGATTCATAGATTAGATTGTACCAGTTTTTAAATTCGTGTCAACTGTGGATTGTGTCAGCCGCGCGCTATGGCGCGCGGCTGACACAAAAACGTAAAAAAAGATGGGGCAGGATGCTAAAGCACCATGCCCCATTTGCCCGCGAAGTCGCAGGCCTCACACTTCCATGTCCAGGTACAACTGAACAGCCCTTTCCTCGGTGAGCCGAAGGTTCGCTTCGTCACCGAGCTGTTGGGCTACCCACATCCGAGCCTCCGCAACGAGTTCGTCGTTTGGCCGAATACAGAGATCTCGCCCTTCGTGGAGCTTCATTTCTACGGCCTCGATTAATGTAAGGGTCGCCATACTATCCTCCTTTTTCTTCCGTGAGATTTTCCGCAATGGCGCGCGGAATATCTCTTCCCTGAAACAGAACCGTAGCTATCCACCATGAACAGCTACCACGCAGTCCGCTGCGCAAGAACCCAAGGCGCTACTCCTTCTTTTTGTAGCACCTCCTCACCAGCCTTCGTTGGCTGGGAGCAAAGGTTGTGCCTGGTTCCTGTAACGGAACCAAGGCTTTTTGAACCACCGCCACCTCGGCCGGTGGAAACACCACAAATATGGTGTTGACAACCCTCTCCTCTTTTCGGCCCCGCACGTGAGAAATCACGTTCCGAACGCGTCCCACGCGGAATTTGCGATACATCCTTTTGCCCTCCAATGATAAAACGTACATTTCATCCAATTTTGCGAAACCTATCGCATGGGTGGATGATTTCCCTTCTTTCAGTTCGCTACGCGAATGCAATGCTAATTTATAAATGATATCCGAATACTACGAATAGTGAAATGAAAGAAAGGAGGGAAAAACAGACAAGTGCCCGTATCTCCCTTTTTTGGATTGTACAGCTTTTGTTAAAAGCTGTCTATACCCGTACAGTTTCTCTGGCCACCGCAGCAGTGAGCAATTGTACATGGTCGGCCGCAAAAAGTGATTGCAATATTGGTGCGCACTCCGACCCCTCGCGATTCAACCACGTGGCTTGAGCATCAGCTACCTGTAATGCTTGCAATACCGGCCAATGCGGTGACTGATAAAAGGACAGACGCTTGGCTGGACAAAAGTTGAGCAATCGTTGCACATTCATGTGCCAACATACTGCCCATGCAAGCCTCTCTGCTTCTCCTGGGTCCATACTCACGTTCTGGGCAAATTCCGGGCAACGCCGAGCTGCTCGCCAATCGTGACCGTAGAAAGTCACCTTTCCGTTACGCAAGCACCGGGTCTGCGGCTTGCAGATATCGTGAACCGCCGCCGCAACGAGCAAAACAAACCGATCGCTCGCGCTTAAGCCGCCGATGGCTGAAGCGTAGGAAAACACCTTGGCGGTGTGCACAAGCGCATCACCCTCAAAATGAATTCGATTTCCCTGATCGCAGCCGTCCAAGAGGTGGATTCCAGGAAAGCGAATTTCCAAGAATCCGTCGAAGGCAGCTTCGTAGAAACTTTGCTCCACATCCCACATGGTGCCTTTTGCCAGGTCAAACATTTTCTGGCGCATGGTTACTCCCTAAAGAACTCGCGTCATTTCTGTCGCACAATAAAACTTACTGTGAACACGACAAAAGGAATCTGACGCCAACTCCCTTCTTTCAAATCACTATCTTTGCGAATTTTGAATTTTGAATTCTGAATTTCGAATCAATTCTGAATGAATGAATTTCTGAAATCGGTAAAATCTCACATAATGATTTGAAAGAAAGGAGGGAGAACGGGCGAAACGCAAATTCTCCCTTTGAAATGCTCATTTTTTACAGAGCTTGAGCGGCTCTCTGAACCTCGGTAAGTACCCAAGGAATGTCTTCTGGTGCCACGAGTTGGCTGGGCTGTCCTGGCTGGCCTTCCATCTTGATAATCCTTACGCGGATCTTAACGGAAATTTTCCGAGCCTCCGGAGCAGCATCTACAAATTCACCAATGCCATTCCAGCCCCGGCCGTTCCAACCACCGTCAAAGTCAATGCGCTGAACAACTCCATCGTCACCTACGTAGGCGACACGCACATATCCTACACGACACAACCCATCCATCTCCATTGCGGCAAGACTCGACATAAATCAGGCCCCCAAAAAAAGTGCGTTTATGAACGTTACCTATTGTCGCATAACACGACCAGGAAATTGAACGTCAATCCCCTTCTTTCAAATTATAATATTTTTATAATCTGAAAGAAAGGGGAATCTGCAACATTGTTGCCGCAGATTCCTTGTTCTCGGCGTCCTGTTAGGAACAACCGAGACCCACAACCAGGGGAACGAGAAACTCCCTGCCGTCTGAAGAAGCATACCTCATTCCCCACCCTCTAAAAATGGGATAGCGCGAACCGGGTACATTTGCCCGTCCATCGGCGTTTCTTGTTCGCATCTCGTCAAAGAGCTTTTCGGATTCCTGTTGTGTGAACGTTACAAATTCGGCTTCCACGATCGTCTCCTTTTTTAAAAACCTTCTGTACTGCATCCATTCTGCGGCAACACACCGCATAGATGGATTTTCCCTTCTTTCAAATCATCCTTAGTGACGTTTGGCGTAAGACATATATTATTAAAAATAATATAGTTTCTATGCGCCTCACGCGTACCAACGGTGACCTGAAAGAAAGGCGGAAAAACTCATATCTAACTACTTTCGCGTTTTTCCTATAATTCTTAATATTCTAATTATAATACATACGAGAGCTATTGTCAAGATATTTGCGGTAAACAGCATACTTGAGACCAATTTCTTGAACAAATTCTCCATTTTTATACCTTAAAAAAGCCCTAAAAAGGGCTCTTTTTTGAACGAATACTTTCCTATGCTCTTATGCTGCTTTTTCGGGGGCTGGACCCTCGGTAGGTTTATTATCAGCTGAAGGAGCTACATTTTCAGCTGTTGGAGCCGATGCCTGACCGGCAACCGGAGCTGAAACCGTAGCAGCTGGTGCACCCTTTTTAGACTTTTTAAACTTGCTGATTTTTTTGGCGTCAATAATTTTTTCTGACACCAATAAATTGTGTACGGTTGGCGATGGCTTAGCTCCCACGCTTATCCAGTATAAAATTCTTTCTTTCTTTAAAGATTTTTTCTTGGTAAGAGGATCCACATAACCCAAAATTTCTGAAGGCCTTCCCCCTTTTGATGACCGCCTTTTATCAATAACTACCACCCTGAAAAATGGCTGATTTTTTTTACCTTTGCGAGTTAATCTTATCGTAAGCATATTATTTTTTAGATTTTTAATTTTCCCACTTTTTAACTTTTAATGCCCCTTTAGCTGCTTGTTCTTCGGCTTCTTGTTTTGAATATCCCTCGCCTTCAGCTACCATATCTTCTCCCAAAAATACTGCTACGGTAAACTTTTTCTTGTGGTCTGGCCCCCATTCTTTCATCACTTTATACAAAGGCGTAATGCCGGCTTTTTCCTGGGCCTGTTCTTGAAAGTGCGACTTAGCATCTTTATAAAGTTTATGTTCTATGATATCGGGTAGTTTTTTCAGCAAGTAGGTTTTGATGAATTTGTCGGCTTCTTGGTACCCTGAATCTAAATAGAGCGACCCAATAAATGCCTCAAACGTGTTTGCTAAAATGTACTGCCTGGCTTTGCCCAACTCTTTCGTTTCGCCACGGCTTAAAAGTAAAAAATCATTAAAGCCAAGTTCTTCTGCAATTTGCGTGAGCATTTTAGCATTCACTAATGCCGCGCGCCAGTTGGTCAGCTCGCCTTCCGCTTTTTGGGGATACTCTTTATATAAATATTCGGTAATGATTAATTCTAATACCGCGTCGCCCAAAAATTCAAGCCGTTCGTTTTGGTCAAGCCGAAAATCCGGATTTTCATTTAAATACGAACGATGCACAAATGCCTGGGTAAGCAAATCTTTATTCTTAAATTTCAAACCTAATTTCTTTTCAAATGGTGCAAAATCCTTCATCCTCACATGGAACATGGAACATGGAACATGGAACAAACAACAACGTTTTTGTTATGTGTTCTATGTTACGTGTTATGTGCCGTTTAATTGTTTATACACCGTTCCCAATACTCCATTCACAAATTTACCCGATGTTTGCCCTGAAAAGTTTTTAGCCAGTTCAATGGCTTCATTAATTGCCACTTTGGGCGGAACTTCTTCTTTATTTCCGTATAAAAGTTCGTAAAGACCAATCCTTAATACATTGCGATCAATGATGGGAATCTGCGAAATGGGCCATTCGGGAGCCGCTTTTTCAATGATGTTATCAATCTCGTTAATGTGCTTTGTCACTCCTTTCGCTAAATCGTCTATAAAACTAACGTCTTCAAGCCCCGGGCCGAAATCTTTAACATTCCTGTCGACAATCTTATCTAAGGAAGATTCCTTTCTGCCATAAAAATCCCATTCGTAAAGAGATTGCATAACAATACTTCTTGATAAGTGCCGTGAAGCCATTGGCTAAATTTCCAATACCCAATCCCCAATTTCCAAACCGTTTTGGATATTGGATATTGGAAATTAAAAATTACTTTTTCGAAAGTTCTTCCATGTTCATTGGTTTCTGGGATGACTGGTCTTTTTCCACATTCTGCATTTCCTTTTCTTTAAGCTTGCGTTCTTTTTTATTCAATTTTCCCAAGACGTTAATGGCTTCCTGTCCTTTATAGTATCCGCAATGAGCACACACGGTGTGAGGTCGCACTGGCGCATTGCATTTTTTGCACGTTGTCAAAGCCGCAGGCGTAATAAAAATATGCATCCTGCGTTGCCCAACTGATGAACGTGTATGTTTATGTCTTGGAACTGCCATTAATGTTAGAATGTTGAATTCAATATTCGTCTTCACCACTATATCAAATAAACCAATATTTTGCAATATTGGTAAGGGAATACATAGAAAACATCACATTGATAACTCTTTTATGGCGGAGTCTCTTTCCAAACCGGTAAAATATACGCTGCCGTGGTATTTACGGAAATGATATGGCCGATAGAACAAGACCTGGTGTCGTCAAACGCCTTTAATGCGGCGGTAAATGTCCCCTGTGAAGTATAGGTATGGTTAGGATTTTGAATGCTACTGGTACCGGTATCGCCAAAATCCCAGGAATACGAAGCGCACGCGGTGGGACCATTGGAATTATAGCAACTCGCGCTGCCCGTGAAAGCAATGGACTGACCCACTAAAGGAATGACCGGAGAGAAGGTAAATGAGGGGACCGGATCGGGGTGGCCGGCCTTAGTGTATGAGCTTGCAAATTTTACCCAGGGAGAAACGTTGCCCAGTGCATCTACTACCCTGGCTCTCCAGTAATATGGGGTATTAAATATAATGGCGTCGCTGACGGCTGGAATATTAACAAGAACCGATTGCTGGTTTACCGTGCCCGACGGATTAGTAAGGGTATCAAAGTATCGGCTCACTGCGCAATGAGTGCTGTCACTTTGGCATTTGGTTTGGCAGTCATTGCTATCGGTACAAGTGAACGTGGCAGCTGTGAAATTGGGGTCGTTGGCGGTGGCCATTTGAAATTGGAATTTATTTTCTGTCTGTCCGCTGTCGCTGTTGTAATTCCAGGAAAAATACACCAAAGCAGATCCCGGAATGCCAATGCACGTGGTATCGGTAACACCCAAATTATTAATGTAGGGCAAGGCGGGATCCTGGTTAGTAATGGTGCAGGTTTTGTTATCTCCGGAAATGAGTGTGACATTTCCTGAAGCATCGCACCCGCCGCTGAAGGTTGCCGAATACGTTGGAAAATTACTATTGGCGGTCTCGGTAACCACATGAGCCCCCGAATTAATGGTCATTTGCTGGTCGAGATTTACGGTATTTCCATCTATTTGGTATGGGGCAAAACTATTAATGTTTGCATTGCCGGTATGATTAATAACTACTTTATGGACGGTTAACGAAGATAATTTTTCGGAGTTAAAAAGGGTGCACGTTTTAACATCACCAACGTTTAAGGTAATGTTTCCGCTGGGACAGGTGCTATTGTCAAATGTTAGGTCATATCGAGAATCACTGGTTTCAGATACCACGTAGCTGCCAGCATTAAAACCATTTTGCGCACCGGAAACCACCGAAGTTGATCCAACAAAAAGCGGAAAATTACTAGGCTGTAAATTTAATCCATGATTGACCACGATCTTTGTTACCGTAAGCTTGGGTTGAATATCGTCGTTGGTAAGAGTGCAACTTTTAACATTTCCCCCAAAGATACTAACCGTACCAGTTGAATCGCAATCTCCGCTGTAGGTTTGCAAATAACCAGTGTTTGCACTTTCGGTTATGGTATAATTTCCCGGAGCCAACGTGTACACTACTCCAGATTCGGACCCTGCCGCCGGACTGCCGCTCACCTCTATTCCCCCTGGTGAAGTTTTAACATGTAAGGTAAAACCGCTAGCAGTGGTAGTTCCCCCATTATCATTAATCACATGCTTTTTTACCGTAAGGGTGCCGGTTGGCGATAAGTTATTGTTAATAATAGTGCAGGTTATATTTTGACCAGCAAGCACGGTAACCTGACCATTAGCCGCGCACGCAGGACCAATTACCTCTGAATAATTTGCTAAGTTGGTGCCAGTCCCCGCAGTTTCACTCACTGTATGCAGGCCAGCGCTTACTGTAACCCCTCCAGTAGTGCCTCCGCAGGGAACGTCGGTGCCTGCAGTCACACCATCAATTTTTAAATTAAATTTGCCCGGATCACCAGGTTGGGAACATAATTTATTTACGGTTAGGGTTGTTGAAGCGTGAGCAAGTACCGGCATGACAACACCAAATACCACCGCGCTAATAAAAAACAAGGATAACTTTATTACCCATGTAAAAAGCTTTGGCTTAGAACAGAAAAAATTCTTCATGGTAATCAGAAAAAACCATGCTACTTTGTTGCCGGACTTAACGCAGGCGGTAGGATAATAACCGAAGTTCCTGATAGTTGTCCATTGCCAAGCACTTTAATATTAATGCTGGCGTTGTCGCCTTTTTTAATATCCGATAGTGCTATCTGCCTGCTTGACGAAGTGTTTTTAGCTGATGGTGCTGCCGAAGCATCGGGCACAAAAGAGTATATTTGGGCGTCTTGGTTAATGGGCACTGTCATGGAGTCATGTTGGGCGGTTAACGTGATATTTCTACCGCTTATATTAGTGATAATTCCATAGGCGGCAATAGAGGGAACCACATTAGAACTTAGAGCTTTTACAGTTTCAGACATTGCTTGGTTTTGAACCTGCGGTAGCGCTACGCTTTTTTGATTTTGGAATAACATGCCCCAACTGGCTCCAGCAATAAAAGCCAGTATGCCTAAAATGAACGCGAGTATTACATTTTTTATGTTCATAAGTAATGTGAAATCCAAAATCTTAATATCTAAATCCTAAAAAACAAAGCCCCAATGTTTAAAATTTAAAGTGTAGTCTGGATTTTGGTGATGTAATTTTTTTAGGATTTGTGATTTTGTATTTTAGATTCCGTTTGTGTATTTTACCTTTTTAAATTTTTATCAACAAATGGCAGTCTGTGGATAACTTGGAGCGAAGCGACAACTCCGAGAACAGCAATTTCACTATGGCTATGGAGCAATTTCTTTCCAAATGGGAAACGCAGAGTTTGACGGCGAATTCACCACCACAATTTTGCTGGCAGAGCACGACCCTAGTTCATCAGACACTTTCAACACCACATTGTATATCTGCTGGGCAATATAGGCGTGACTGGGATTTTCTACCGTACTGGTGTTGGTATCTCCAAAGTCCCAGGCAAATGACTGGCACGTCGCCGACCCACTGGCATTATAGCAAGTAGAACCATCAGTGAATTGTATGGATTGGCCCTGAGATGGATTTTGAGGGGAAAACGTAAACGACACATTGGGGCCGGCATGGGCGGCGGTAGTAAATGGGGTGCCCTGCACCCAGCCAGAATCATTACCGGGGCTACCCGAGCCGTTATCTTGCCATACCTTCACGCGCCAGTAGTACGCCTGGTTGAATTTCAGAGAATTAATTCCGGTGTTAGTAACAGAAACCACTTGCTGATTTACTGTTCCGGTGGGATTATTAAGATTTGAAAAGGTCCTATCAATGGCGGAAGTGGTAAAGGCCGAATTATCTGCTATTTGCAATTCAAATTGATTTTCATTAATATTGCTATCGTTGTTATATTGCCAAGAAAACATATTTTGGGCCGTATTGTCGCTTACCGCACAGTAGCTATTTGAAAGACTCATATTGGTCACGTATGGAGTAGGTCCTGCTGCCGTATTTGAAAAGGTACAGGTGGTTGTTCTATTAGACTGAATAGTTAATTGAGAGACGCCATTGGTAGCCGCTGATCCTGTCGCTGTGCCATTTTGCAATACGCATGAGCCGGAATTATACGCCCAACCAGAGGGCACGCTTTCGGTAACATCATACTTGCCAGAAACCATTCCTGAATTAGTAGTTTGCCCGGTGCCATTGGTAGTGACAACAGTTATTATGGTAGGAGTTGGAAGAATATTATAGGTGAATGTTGCATCGCCTCCGGTGGTATTTTTTTTGATAATTAAACTTCCAAACCAAATCCATCCGCTGTTTCCCGATACATCAACTGAATTTAAACCTGCGAACCACGAAGCTCCGCCGGTTGCTGCAGAATCTTGCAACGACAAATAGTCGCACGACACCACTCCCGATGCCTTATACAACGTACCCGGAGTGCCAGCTACATCAGAATTAATAGTAATTATATTTGCCGCGGTTCCCGTGGCATTGAAGTTGCCAATGAAACTTTGTAAACCGGCATTGGCAAAGGTGACCGTGTCTGGCGCGTTAATGGTAAAGTTGTTAAAGGTGGTGTTGCCTGAAACCAACTGCGAAGATCCGTTAAGAGTAACCGTTCCCGATTGAGCAACAAAATTTCCCAAATTAGACCAATTACCAGCCGCCGTAAACGTATTGGTGCTTGAAGCAACCAGAGCACCATTAGCTCTAATCAACACGCTTCCTAAAATAGTTATTTTAGGATTGTAGGTATCGGCGGTGAGGGAAACGGAATCTATCCCATTTCCAATAGTTAAGTTTCCATTCACCTTTAGCGTTTGGCCGGCGGCCGTACCAATAATCATCGTGGCATTATCTCCTAAACCTATTTTAACAATTACCGAAGGAGTGTTTCCCGTGCTTCCAAAATAAGCAACTCCTTTTGTCTCGTCAACTACCGCGCAGGTTAAATACGCTTCTCCCGTTCCGCCAAGTCCTGGTACTAAAAATAACACTCCGTTGTGGGTAAAATCCGTAAGCCGTATTTTTACAACGGATCCGGGCCACGTGTTGGTGCCGAAATAAGCGAAGTCGTTGATGGTATCAAATACGGCGTTAGATAACTTATTTTCTCCGGTATTTAACGTTAGCCCAGCCCGGCGCGTAAAATCAGAGAGCCGTACTTTCACCACAATACCCGGAGAAGTTAATGTTCCAAAATAAGCAAAGCCGTTAATAGTGTCAATAACCGCAGAACCCAGTTGATTTTCACCGGCATTGAAGGTAATGGCTCCTACCCGCGTAAAATCAGAAAGTCGTACTTTTACCACAACGCCCGGAGAAGTGCTGGTACCAAAATAGGCAAAACCGTTTACCGGGTCAATTGCCGCAGAAAGCAACGTGGTCTCTCCTGAATTTAAGGTGAGCGCCGCATTACGGGTAAAATCAGAAAGTTGGATTTTTACGACAATACCTGGAGCATTAGCGGGAGCAGTACCAAAATAGGCATTGCCGTTAATGGTGTCAATGACGCCTGAGAACACGTTATCTTCTCCGGCATTTAATGTAATGGATCCAACGCGAGAAAAACTACTAAGATTAATTTTAATCACAATTCCGGGAGCTGTAGCGGTTGCAAAATAAGCAAAACCGTTTACTACATCAATAACAGAAGCTCTCAATTTGTTTTCTCCTGAATTTAACGTTAACGCCCCTACACGGGTGTTATCAGAGAGCCGTACTTTTACAATAATTCCCGGAGAAGTATAAGTGCCAAAATAAGCAAAACCATTTTTTGTATCAATAACTGCAGTTTCCACCTGATTTTCCCCTCCATTTAAAATAAGTCCTGAAATACGCGTAAAGTTAGTTAGTGATATTTGCACCACGTATCCTGTATTGGTGAATGTTCCAAATAATACTGACCCGCCCGAAGTGTCTATTGCCGAAGATGTTAAGAAAGATATATTTAATGTAATGGCCGAGTCACGCGAAAAATTAGAAAGTTTAACTCTTATCACAATACCCGGTGAAGTGTTGGTGCCAAAGTAGGCGTATCCGTTGTAAGCATCTAAGCTGCCCGACTCCAAATTATTTTCCCCGCTATTTAGCGTGAGGCCGGCTTGCCGAGTAAAGCTAGAGAGCTGCACTTTTACAACTATTCCTGGACTAGTATCGGTGCCAAAATAAGCATTGCCATTAATGGTGTCTATTCCCGCCGAAGTTAAAAAATTTTCACCGGAGTTTAGCGTGAGACCGGCTTGCCGAGTAAAGCTAGAGAGTTGCACTTTTACAACTATTCCTGGACTAGTATCGGTGCCAAAATAAGCATATCCTCCGGTAGTATCTATCGCTGCTGATCGCAAATTGTTCTCTCCGGCGTTGAGTACGAGCGCCGCATTACGGGTAAAATCAGAAAGTTGGATTTTTACGACAATACCCGGGGCAGAACTTTCTGTTCCAAAATAGGCATAGCCTCCGGCAGTATCTATGACCGCTGACCTTAGCTGATTTTCTCCGGTGTTTAACGTAATGGCATTGACCCTGGTAAAATTGGCAAGGTTTACTTTTACCACAATACCGGGAGAAGTTCTTGTTCCAAAATAGGCAAAGCCGTTATCAGTATCGATGGTGGCTGCGTATAAATTATTCTCTCCGCTGTTTAAGGTAAGTATGGCCAGTGTTTTACTGTCTGACATTCTATATTTAACTACCACGCCAGGTGAAGTTCCGGTACCAAAATAAGCAAAACCGTTTTTGGGGTCAACAACCGCAGAAGTTAAATCATTTTCAGTACTATCAGTTTGGCTGGTCAAATTAAAACCAGTGGCAGTTCCCGGATCAAGTTTTAAATGATGATAGGCAGTTACGGGAGTTGCCGCCGTAATGTTAGTAACTCCATTGCCTTTGTATTCAACGGTATTGGGAGTATTAGTGGTAACATCCAAGGTGCCGCTGCCCGACAAGGGTGTTCCATTTCCCATAATCTGTAAAATGCCATTAGTAGCCATAACCACCTTTCCTGTTCCATTAATAACCATATTCGTTACTGTGGTAGTACCGCTCGTGGTGGTCATGGTTCCTGAAGCAATGGTTGCTGTTCCATTTATGATTATGCTCCCCGTGCCTCCTACAAAATTTCCCCCATTTTGAATATAGTTACTTGAACCAACCGTAATCGTGAAAGAACCGCCTTGAGTTACAGTGCCAGTAAAACCAGCATTCATAGTAATGCCAGCCACGCTTAAATTTGCATCGGTGGTAGGACCATTATTGCAGCTGCTTTGAAAAATCACCACATCACTGGGGCCCGGCACAGAAGCTCCGCCAGTACCACATGCTCCACCTGCAACCGAAGACCAATTTACCATTCCTTGAATAGTGCCTCCGGCAGGGCCCACCCAGTACCTATTTGCCGCGCTTGCAAAGTTTGGCAATAACACAAAAATCCCAAGCATTATTGCATTAACTACAAAAAACTTTTTAGAAAAACACTTTGGCATATTTGGTTATTTTACCATACAAACCCATATTCAACTTGTGAATAACTACACTAATTCACTCACCGGATAAAAACTCTTTCGGTGAATTTTACTTGGCCCAAAATTTTTCAAATTAGCCACGTGCAACGCGGTTCCATATCCTTTGTGCGCATTAAATCCATACTGCGGATATTTTTTGTGCATCGTTTTCATAATTCTATCCCGGGTTACTTTGGCAATGATTCCGGCCGCGCAAATGGAAAATACTTTTTGGTCGCCTTTGATGATTGATGTTTGGGGAATGGTAGAATTGATGCTAAAATTTCCGTCAATCAATAAAAAATTTATTCGTTTAGGATTTTGAACATTAGAATTTTGGATTTGTTTGTGATTTGTGTATCGTAATTTGGAATTTAAATTATTTATGGCTTTTGTCATAGCCAATTTTGTCGCTTCCAAAATATTTATTTTGTCTATAATTTTTTCGGAAACAATACCAACCCCCCAACTAATATTAGGGTGACTAGTAAGCATTTTATAAAATTTTTCTCTTCTTTTCTCTGATAATTGTTTTGAATCTCTTATGCTAAAAACCCAATAATCAAATCCCGATAACCAATCAATCCCCAACGATGTAATACCAAAAACGGTTTGGGATTTTTTTCGATTTGATTGGGAATTGGAAATTGAGGTTTGGGATTTTACGGATACTGCCGCCGCAACCACTGGTCCAGCCAACGGCCCACGTCCGGCTTCGTCTAGTCCAACCACCATTTCAAATCCTTGCTGCCACAACTTTTTTTCTTCTCTAAAATTTGGTTCCATTAAAAAATTATACTACACTTTCAAGTTTTCCACATCATAGAGTTGACATACGTTTTTCAATAAAATATACTTAACAAAGTTTTAGGGAGCTTGTCGCTTTGGTGAGTGCCAGAGAAACAAGCTTCAGAAATGGAGGTTCATTCATATGATCAGGTTTTGGGCGTCGTATCGTCCGCCGAAGAATTCGCCGAAGAGCATCATCGGCAACAACACCGCCAAGACGACCCTGACGCGCCGGACTCCGATCGTCCAATAGCGACCAAAACTGCACCCGTCGCTGATGATCGGAAACATGCGCCACTCGGCGCACCCACCAACCCCCAACGTCGGTCGTGCCAACCATACCAAGGTTGGCACAAGGACCAGGCTACACCCGTAGCCTGGTCTGAATTTTTTTAAGAAAAGTTTGCAAAAAGAATTTTTAAAAAGTAAAATGAGTAATTAAAACTATGGCTGAAAAAATAAAATTTACGCATTTACATACTCATTCTCATTACTCTCTCTTAGACGGACTGCCAAAAATTCCAGAACTTTTAGATTATGTCAAAGAACTTGGCATGGATTCGGTTGCCTTAACCGACCATGGCGTTATGTATGGCGCCGTTGAGTTTTATAAAGAGGCCAAAGCGCGCGGCATAAAACCCATTATTGGATGCGAAGTATACGTTGCTTATGAGGGTCACTTAGATAAGCGCCCAAATATTGATAGCAAAAGCTACCACATGATTTTACTGGCCAAAAACCAAAAAGGCTATGAAAATTTGGTAAAACTGGTGACCAAGGCGCACTTGGAAGGGTTTTACTACAAGCCAAGAATTGACGAAGCATTGCTCGACCAATACGCCGAAGGATTAATTGGCACGTCGGCCTGCTTAAATGGAAAAATTCCAAAGCTGTTGTTGGCAAATAAATTAGATGAAGCTGAGGCATTGGCCAAACGCTATGAAAAACTCTTTGGCAAAGATAGTTTTTATTTGGAACTTCAGTACCACAAAAATTTACCGGATCAACAGGTGCTAAACAAAAAATTAATAGAACTTTCTAAAAAAACAGGTATTCCATTAGTGGCTACCAATGACATCCACTACCTGCGAGCCGAAGATGCCGAAGCACAAGATATTTTAATGCTGATTAACACGGGAGCCGACCCAAATGACCCCGAAAGATTAAGCTTAAAAACCGATGACTTCTCCATGCTGCCGCCAGAAACGATGGCTGAAATTTTCAAGGACACGCCCGAGGCCATTGAAAACTCCGCAAAAATTGCCGACATGTGTGATTTTAATTTTGTGCTGGGAAAAACACAGCTTCCCCACTTTCAAGTTCCCGATGGAAAAACTCCGGAAACATATTTAACTGAGCTTTGCGAAATTGGATTAAAAAAAAGATTTGGAGACAACATTACCCAAGAAATGCGAGAACGAATTGATTATGAACTGTCGGTCATCAACAAAACAGGGTTTGCCGGTTACATTTTAATTGTGCAAGATTTTGTAAACTGGGCAAAGCAAAACAGAATTGTGGTGGGTCCGGGGCGTGGCTCGGCGGGCGGCTCGTTAGTTTGTTATGTTACCCAAATCACCAACGTTGACCCGCTCAAACACAATTTACTTTTTGAAAGATTTTTAAATCCTGAAAGAATTTCCATGCCCGATATTGATATGGATTTTACCGACCGCCGAAGGGATGAAGTAATAACCTACGTGGCAGAAAAATATGGCAAAGACCACGTTGCCCAAATTATTACGTTTGGAACCATGGCCGCCCGGGCGGTTATCCGCGACGTTGGAAGAGCTTTGGCTATTACTTACAGCTACTGCGACGCCATGGCAAAGATGATTCCTCCTGGCATGGACCTACAAGAAACATTAGAGAAAGTGAGCGAGTTTAAAGATTTATACAGAAGCGACCCGCAAGCAAAAAAGCTGATTGACTTGGGCTTAAAACTGGAAGGCGTAGCCCGACACGCCTCAACCCATGCCTGCGGTGTGGTGATTTCGGCAAACCCATTAGATGATTCCGTGCCGCTGCAGCATCCTCCAGGACAAGAAGACCATATTATTACCCAATATGAAATGCACAGCATTGAAGACTTGGGGCTTTTGAAAATGGACTTTTTAGGCCTGAAAAATTTGACCATTATTGAAGATACGCTGGCCAGAATTTATGTTATTCGCGGCGAAAAAATTGACATTGATTCCATTCCTTTTGACGACCAAAAAACGTATAAGCTTTTGCAGCAGGCGTTAACCACCAGCGTGTTTCAGCTTGAATCCGAAGGTATGAAACGCTACTTGAAAGAATTAAAATCCACCGAGTTTGAAGACATTGTGGCTATGGTGGCACTGTATCGCCCCGGCCCCATGCAATTCATCCCCGACTACATTGAAAGAAAACACGGGAAGCAACAAATCACCTACATCCATCCAAAACTTGAATCTATTTTAAAAAGCACCCAAGGAATTATGATTTACCAAGAGCAGCTTATGAAAGTTGCCCAGGAAATTGCCGGGTTTACTCTGGGCGAAGCCGACGTGCTGCGAAAAGCAGTGGGAAAGAAAATTAAAAAATTATTAGACGAACAGGAAGGAAAATTTATCAACGGAGCAATTAAAAACGGCATTTCCAAAAAGATTGCCGCAGAACTTTGGCAGTGGATTTTGCCATTTGCCGCCTATGGATTTAATAAATCGCACTCGGTTGCCTATGGCACCATTGCTTATCAAACGGCCTATTTAAAGGCTCATTATCCGGTGGAATTTATGGCAAGCGTACTGACCTCTGAAAAAGCTGACGTGGAAAGAATCGCCTTATTAATTGAAGAATGCAAAAAAATGGATATTGAAGTGCTGCCGCCAAATATCAATGAGAGCTTGAAAAACTTTACCGTGGTTCCTAACCAACAAAAAATCCGCTTTGGATTATTAGCCATCAAAAACGTGGGTGAAAATATTATTGATGCCGTTACCACAGAAGTAAAAGAACATGGCAAATTCACTTCCATGAGTGACTTTATCAATCGTGTGAATTCAAAAGACCTCAACAAAAAATCTATGGAAGCGCTAATTAAAGCCGGCGCTTTTGATGAATTCGCTGAACGGAATCAACTGCTGCAAAATTTAGAAAAACTGTTGGAAATTGCCCGCGAACACCAAAAAAATAAATCCAATGGGCAAATTGGATTGTTCGCTTCGGCCCCCAAAATGATGCAAAAAGAAATAAAACTGGAACCGGCCATACCCGCCAAGCTCTTAGAAAAATTAACCTGGGAAAAAGAATTGCTGGGCTTATATGTAAGCTCGCATCCTCTTAATAGTTTTAGAAAACTATTTGAAACTCGGTGCGTGGCCATTTCAAAAATTGATAAAGCCATGGTTAATAAAAAAATTATTATTGGAGGGCTCATCACTACCGCTAAAAAAATCATTACTAAAACCGGAAAACCCATGTTGTTTATTAAATTTGAAGATTTAACCGCCAAAACCGAAGTGGTGGTTTTCCCTAACCTCATGGAACGCAACCCCAACGCCCTCCAAGAAAATAAAATTGTCTTTTTTGCCGGCCGCGTGGATGACAGAAACGGCGAAATAAAAATTGTCGCTGACGATGTACAGGAAATTATAGGACACACTGATTGATAACTTTTTCTGTTGCAACTTGAAATTTTGGCTAAAAAATTATTAAAAATTCGGCAGCTTATCGCTTCACCGATAAACTTTCTCATTTTTAATAATTTTCGCCAAAAATTTCTGCCTTTCACAACGAAAAGTTATCAATCAGTGTATCCTCTCGCAAGTATCATAATTTTCTGCATTAAAAGAACCCCGCAACGCACATAACCGAAGCTATGCGTATCGCGGGGTTTGGTTTTTTTGGCAGTCACTCCTTTTTTAAGGAAGCAAAGTTGCCAGATTTAACGTCTGCAAAAAAGCAAAGAATGTAAATTGCTCCGCCGGCCAAGGCGACCCAGAGAACGGTACCGTACAGTTCGCCGGTGACAAGCCGACCCACGCACATGGCCGCCGCTCCCACGCCTACGGCCAGGTAAAAAAGATGCAGAACTCCTGCACGGCTTACTCTGCCGGTGTCGGGGAAGCCATAATCGGGCTTGTGGTTTTTGCTCAGGCAAACAAACAGGAAGACGATGGCTCCGGCCATGCCAATATGGGCCGCCCATGCAAAGTTTGCAACGTCATCCATGACCAAATGGACAAAGCCGTTGACAATGAGCGGGACACCAAGAAAGTCGCCCCAGGTCATGGTCCAGAAATCTCGGATGTACAAAAACGGCTGCCGAGTTCCTGGAATGTTGGAGCGGCGCGGCGGCAGTTTATCATCAACAAATTCTGCCAACCGCATGACAACCATGTACAACGTGTTGCAAAGTGCCACAAGCACCAAAGCCAGTAATGAGAATTCCATGGCAGCCTCCTTCAACAAGGGGTTAGGAATACTAACACCATAATCAGCTAAAATAATCACGGCTAATCTCCTTGAAAAAATCCAATTACACCACCAATCGCGACCATCGCGGTAAAAAAGCGGTGTATTTATTAAGGTTCACGATGTTGCATGATATAATACAACTCCTTAATAGTCAATAGTTTACTCCTACCATATGAAGTGATAGGATTATTGAATATTAGATAACATAAAAACATGGAAGAAAAAAATCATATAGAAAAAATTCGTCACTCGCTCGCCCACCTCTTGGCTGCGGCAGTAAAACAATTATGGCCAAATGCAAAAAATGCCATCGGCCCGGCCATAGAACATGGATTTTACCAGGATTTTGACATGGGAAAAGCTAAAATTTCTGAAGAAGATTTTGAAAAAATAGAGAAAAAAATGCAGGAAATACTGAAAACCTGGCACGCTTTTGAAGTAAAAAAAGTTTCGGTTGCAAAAGCCAAAAAAGACTTCAAAGACAATCCTTATAAGCTAGAGCTCATCAAAGAATTTGCAAAGCAAGGAAAAACTATTACCGAAAACGATCCGGGTAACTTTTTAGATTTGTGCAAAGGTGGTCATTCTCAAAACCCGCAAAAAGAATTACAACATTTTAAACTGCTTTCCGTTGCGGGTGCTTACTGGCGGGGCAACGAAAAAAATAAGATGCTTACCAGAATTTACGGCACGGCTTTTTTAACTCAAAAAGAACTGGCGGAATACTTGCATCAGTTAGAAGAAGCAAAAAAAAGAGACCATCGAATTTTAGGCGAAAAATTGGATTTATTTACCGTTTCCGAACACGTGGGCAAGGGCTTGCCGCTATTCACTCCAAAAGGAACATTGCTGCGAGAATTACTAAATGATTATTCACAAGAATTACGTGCTGGTTATGGTTGGCAAAAAGTATGGAGCCCGCATATTACTAAGAATGAATTATATAAAACTTCTGGACATTGGGATAAATTTGGTGACGAATTATTTTTAGTTAAAAGCCAAGAAACTTCAGACGAACTGGTAATAAAACCTATGAATTGTCCGCACCACCAGCAAATCTACGCCGCAAAGCCTCACAGCTATAAGGAGCTACCTATTAAATACATGGAAACTACCACTGTCTACCGTGATGAAAAAGCCGGAGAACTATTAGGGCTTTCGCGTGTGCGCTCTATCACCCAAGACGACAGCCACACCTTCTGCACACCAGAACAAATTGAACAAATTTATCAGGAATTAATTGAGGTCACCAAAGAATTTTATAAAACAGTCGGCATGAAACTCCGCGCGCGGCTTTCTTTTTCAGATCCCAAAAATCCTAAAAAGTATTTAGGCGAAAAATCTCTTTGGAAAAAAGCTGAAGATATTTTACTAACCATTGCCAAGAAAAATAATTTAGACTATTTTGTAGCCGAAGGCGAAGCGGCTTTTTACGGGCCAAAAATAGATTTTATGGCAACCGACACATTGGGCAGAGAATGGCAATTAGCAACTCCGCAATTAGACTTTGTGCAACCAAAACGTTTTGGGTTAACTTACACCGATAATCAAGGCAAAGAACAAACACCGGTGATGATCCACTTTGCTTTAATGGGATCACTTGAACGATTTTTATCAGTTTATATAGAACACACCACGGGAAATTTTCCCTTGTGGCTCTCACCTGTTCAAGTTGCAATAATTCCCATTTCAGAAAAACATTTAGACTACGCCACAAAAATTGCTGAAAAATTTCGGGAGGTCAATGTGAGGATTGAAATAAAAAATGAAAACGAAACGCTGGGCAAAAAAATCCGCGAAGCCGAAATGCAAAAAATTCCCTATTTGTTAATTTTGGGAGACAAAGAAATATCCGCCAACGCTGTGAGTGTACGAGCGCGCGGCAAGGGCGACTTGGGGCAAATGAACTTGGAAGAATGTATTGAAAAAATAAAAAAGGAAATAGAAAGTAAAAAGTGAACCTATGGCAGAATTATCGCCAGCTACCAAAGAGTTAATCTCAAAATACGTTCTTTGGCAACGATCACTAAAACCCAAAGAAAATGTATCAACCATCCATGTTGATGAAGTCGCCTTAAAAGTTGCGGCTTTTTACGAACGCCTGAGAACTATTGTTGACTGGAAAGAAGAGCATTTAATGCGCCGGGCCGCTATTATCAGAAAACTCAAGCGGCGGTTTTTTGATTTGGAATTGAATAATTTTTCCATAAAAGATACGGCCGAATCGTTGGTGCTAGAATTAATCCGCGGCGGTTACTTTCCTAATGATAAAATAGAAGAATCAAAAATAGTAAATGTCCAAACCATCATTGATAAATATATTTTCATACTAAAAAATAATCCCGAAAATAAAAATGGCAACGCCGGAGTGCAGTTTTATTCCCGACTGTTAGAAATTGCCTCGTGTGAAATTGAAGAAACCTTAGCTCCTTCAATAAAAGAAATGGCGCTCATTGATTATATGTTTGAAGTAATGAAAGAACGCATTAAAGTGAATGAACGTATTTATGAAAGAAATTTATTAAAAAGAGAGGATAAAGACATTCAAATATATATTGCCGTTCAGCAAGCGCTTTTTAAACTTGATAACCCTATTATCAGCTACAACCTCATTAAATATAAATATCGGCAGTGGGACAATCCTTCAGAAGATGAGCTGTTAAAATTTTCCCAAAATATTTATCATATTATTACTACCGTTGAACACGACCTGACCCATCCATTAGGAAAAAAATTCTATGCCATTTGCGAAAAATACGATACCGCTTATTTGCTCATTGGCGACATCCTCGCAAAAGAAAATTTTGAAAAAACCGTGCAAGAAATATATGACCCCGTGCTAATGGAAGGATACATTAAAAATGTATACACCAAGCGATTAACAGACTTAAAAGCAAAAATTACCCGTGCCGCGTTTTACTCTACGCTTTCCATATTTATCACCAAAATTTTATCGCTTATTATCTTAGAAATTATTTTGGCAAAAATATTACAGCAAAACCTTAACCCCGTTACGTTGCTCATCGACATACTCATTCCAACATTGCTTATGGCAGCCCTCGTGGTTACCGTAAAACCGCCCTCAAAAAAGAACCTCAACCTGGTCATCGTGGAAATAATGAATATATTTTACGAACGAGAAAAAACCAATACTTATGAAATAAGAGCCGCCAGAAAAAGAGGGCCAGTTACCGCATTTATTTTGTCGCTCACCTATTTAATGGGAGCAGTCGTTTCATTTGGATGTATCTATTGGGTTTTTTACTATTTCCAATTCCCCATTACCTCCATTATCATCAACATCGTATTTATTGCCTTGATTTTATTTGCAGGAACCGCGGTGCAAAAACGTTCACAAGAGCTTACCATTGAAGAGGACTCTGGCGGATTTATTATGTTTGTTTCTGATGTGTTATTTTTACCCATTACGGGCTTGGGCCGCTGGATGTCGAATAAATGGAAAAAATATAACGCCATCACCGCTTTTTTTAATGCGCTCATTGATATGCCCTTTTCCATGTTTGTGGAATTCTTAGAACGCTGGAGGTATTTTATCAAGGAAAGAAAAGAAGAATTACGATAATGAATAATAGAGTAGTTGTTATTTTAGGGCCTACGGCTTCTGGCAAAACCGATTTTTCAATTACATTAGCTAAGAAATTTGGCGGCGAAATTATTTCTGCCGATTCGCGCCAAGTATACAAGGGGTTTGATATTGGATCTGGGAAAATTACCAAAAACCAAATGCAGGGTGTTCCCCATCATCTTTTAGATATTGCCAACCCGCGCCGAAAATTTACTGTAGCCCAGTTCCAAAAATTAGCACTCAAAGAAATTAAAGGAATTCAAAAAAGAGGCAACGTGCCTTTCTTAGTGGGTGGAACAGGATTTTATATTCAATCAATTGTTGACGGCTTAGTTATTCCCAGCATAAAACCAAACTGGAAACTGCGTAAAAAACTGGAAAGGAAAAGCGTTACAGAATTATTCGAAACACTTAAAAAATTAGACCCAGCGCGAGCCAAACATATCGATGCCAAAAATCCTCGCAGATTGATCCGCGCCATTGAAATCGCTCATGAAAATCAAATTCAGCCGCTCAAAAAAAATCCGCAGTTTGATGCGTTGCAAATAGGCATAAAAAAATCTCCCGAAGAACTTAAAAAGGCAATCCAGAAAAGATTGCATAAAAAAATAAGAGGCACGATTGGCGAAGTTAAAAAATTGCATCGCAACGGGCTTTCATTCAAACGGCTTGAAGAATTTGGTTTAGAATACCGTCTTGTCGCACAATACATTCAAGATAAAATCACTCATGAAGAAATGTTAGACAAAATTCAAAAAGAATCGGAGCAATTTACCAAACGCCAAATGACGTGGTTTAAAAGAGATAAACGGATTCAATGGATTAATAACTACAAAGAAGGAGAAAAATTAGTAAAAAATTACGCACAAAAAAACAACCGAACGTAGGGTTGTTTTTTATAATACTTTTTTTAGGATTTCTTGCACGATGGCAGGGTTTGCGGTTCCTCTCGTGACAGCCATCACTTGGCCGGACAAAAACTGAATGGCGTTGGCGTTACCCGCTTTGTAGTCGGCTACGGCTTTTGAGTTTTTGGAAATGACTTCTTGAATAATTTTTTCCAGTTCCCCACTATTATCCATTTGCCGCCAGCTGTTATCATCAACAATGGTTGAAGGGTCAACACCAGTATTAAACATTTCAAACAATACTGTTTTGGCAATTTTACTGTTAATTTCTTGCTGGTAAATCATTTTGATAAATTCGGCAAAATCTTCCGGCATAATTTTAAAATCCTTTTCAAAAAAATTCTTAGTGCCCAATAATCCTTGGATATCTGAAATTAAATAATTGGCCGCCAGCTTAAAAAATCCTTTGCTATCTTTTATCTTTTCTGTTGCCAGCCAATCGCTAAATTCGCTGCACACTTTTTCAAAATATTCCGACAAATCTTTATTTGCCACAAAAATCTCCACTTGGCTTTCATCAAGCGCATATTCTTTAGCAAACCGGTTTCTTTTTTGCTCTGGCAGCTCTGGAATTTCTGCTTGTATTTTTTCTATATACTCCTTGGTAAAATGCAGTGACGGTAAATCGGGCTCGGGAAAATACCGATAGTCATGCGCTGATTCTTTCTCTCGCTGGCTAAAGGTGATTGCCTTGTTATCATTCCAACCGCGTGTTTCCTGTACTACCTCTTCCCCACTTTCCAACAATTCCGCTTGGCGTGCAATTTCAAAATCAATGGCTTTTTCCACCACGCGGAATGAATTCAAATTTTTAATTTCTACCTTGGTACCAAATTTTTTCGTTTTTGAAACACTAATATTCACTTCAACACGCATGAGCCCTTTCTCCATGTCGGCATCGGAAATTCTCAAATACCTAAAAATTAACTGCAGTTCTTGGGCAAATTCGCGCGCCTCTTTTCCAGAGGTAATATCCGGCTCGGTTACTAACTCCATGAGCGGCACACCAGCTCTATTTAAATTTACGAGCGAGTAATCAGCTCCATCTGGATGCACCAAGCTACCCGTGTCCTCCTCTAAATGAATTCTGGTGATACCTATTTTTCTCCCCTGAATAATCAAATACCCTTTTTGGCATAGTGGCTGGTCGTATTGGCTAATCTGGTAGCCTTTGGGTAAATCTGGGTAAAAGTAATTTTTACGGTCAAATTTTGATTCGGTAGCAATCTTACAGTTCAAAGCTAAGCCAGCTTTGATTACTTTTTTTACGGCCTCTTCATTTGCCACCGGTAACGTTCCGGGCTGAGCCGTGCATACCGGACAAATATTTACATTAGGACGTTTTTCATCCGGATCATTCTTGCACGAGCAAAACATTTTTGACTTGGTGTTAAGCTCGGCATGTATTTCTAATCCAATAGTTGGTTTATATTTCATATTTTAGTAAATATATCAAAGTTTAGGGTAATTTACAATAAATTTGACATACTAAAAATTATGCTATATTATCTGTGGTAGCTCCTAAGACGCGTGTTCTTGATGGAGAAATTCAAACCTTTTTCCCGGAGGATGTGCGATGCGATGGTCTGCAACAACGATAGTCGTCTTTTTGGCGGGACTTTTTGGCATGATATGTTCAAATGAGAAAACAGTCAATCCTGCCAAACCGCCCGAGGTCAAGGCAGGCAAGCCCATCTGCTTCTCTTCCGAGGATTACAATTGGAGAAAGTGGCACAAAGCTTCGGGAAACAACAGCTTTGCTTTCTTCGTTGTCTATGACGATGAAGATAAACACTGGTTTATTGACTGGGATGCCGACCGCCAACCATTCACGACCATCGTCATCCATCACAGTGCCACCGACAAAAACACGACGGCCGCAGAAATCGAAAAAATCCAGAAGGAACGTCTTTATGCGCCACGTTACAAAAGCGCGAGCAAGACCCCTTTTGTAAAAGGCCTGCCCATGCACTCCGGTCACGTCGTGAACGGTAAAGAACGATTCATCGGATACCACCACCTTGTGTATCACGATGGCAAGGTGACCACTGAACTGTCGCCGCTCCGCAAGAAAGACGACAAGTGGTATGTCGACCACGTTGCTTGGCATGCGGGAAATTGGAACGTGAACTGCAGTTCCGTTGCAATCTGCCTCATCGGCAACTTCTCCGAAGAATTTGAGGAGGATGGCGAGGAAAAAATCCGTCAACCTTCGGATGCTCAATTCCGAGCAACCGCCGGACTTATTGCCTACTATCGGACTATCAATCCGAAGGTGACAATTACTGGCCATAGCGACCATCGCAAAACAGACTGTCCGGGTTTGACCTGGCCCCTGTGGAAGAAAAAAATCATGCCGCGCTAACCCGTGGCCAAAACCGACTGGAAACATTGCACCAAAAATGTTCCCAATCGGTTCTTTTTTTATTCCATGTTGCAAGAAAAAAAGCCCTTAGCGAAAAGGGCCTCAGCCTCCTGCTGCTAAGGCGGGAAACTTCTGTGTATTTTATAGTGGTTTTCATTTGCTTGCATCCTTGCGCGCAACTGTGCAATGTTATCTTCCAGCCAACCCTGTTTTCTCAAATTGCCGAGAAATAAGGTGGTAGCCAATCGGTAATTGGCATGCTCAAAATCACACACATAACCTTCTTCTTCGCTATACAGCATTGCATTTGCCTTTTCCAAGTACTCATTAACAAGAGCATCCTTACATGGATAATCAAACGGGAGCGCATCTATCCACGGGTCAGTATTAGGGACAACAGGCCGCGCGATTATCAACAAACAAGCACAACATATGAAAATCTTCATCTCGCTGACTCCTCTTTCTTGACGAGTGTTTGGGAAAGTTCTGCCACCTTGAATTACCAAATGCCTAAAGAAAAAACTTTGAAAGCGTTTTGTAATGCAAAGTGATTACTTTCTCTCTAATACAACAAACGAATATGCGTATTTATTTTTTTCGTCGGGCTGGTGGTCTTCGCGGCTTACTTCTTTCCAGTCTTGCATATTTAATTCTGGAAAAAAAGTATCGCCTTCAAAGTTAGCATGAATGTAAGTTAAATATAATCGCTGTGCTAACGGTAAAAATTGCTGGTACACCGAAGCTCCTCCGCAAATCATAATTTCGCCATCAGGTGAAAGTTTCTTTCCAATTTCCAAAGCCTGGTCAATTGAGTGAGCCAAAAAGCAATCTGCGGGAACTGGATCAATGGGATCCTTAGTTAAAATAATGTGCTTACGGTTGGGCAACGGTTTTGCGCCAATAGATTTAAAGGTATTTAACCCAAGAATAATCGTTTTGCCCAACGTTTTTTCTTTAAAGTATTTAAAATCAGCCGGCAAATGCCAGGGCAAGGTATTTTTGTTTCCAATAACTCGGTTTTCCGCTAAGGCAGAAATCATTGAGATTGTCATACAGCCATGGGAGCCTTAATAGACGGATGATATTTGTAATCAATTAATTTTATATCTTCCATGGTAAAGTCGTTAATTTCTTTTATTTCAGGGTTAAGCCACAACTTTGGCAAAGGAAACGGTTCTCTGGCCAGTTGCTCTTTGACCTGTTCAAAGTGATTGAGGTAAATGTGAGCATCAGCCAAAATAATAATACACTCGTGAGCCTGTAATCCGGTGACCTGCGCCACCATGTGTAGCAGCAGAGAATATGAAGCAATATTAAACGGTACCCCCAAAAACGTGTCGCAGCTGCGCTGATACATCATTAAAGACAACTTATTATTGACGCAGAAAAATTGAAACAACAAGTGGCACGGCGGGAGTGCCATCATGTCAATTTCGGCTGGATTCCAGGCTGAAACAATCATTCTTCGGTCGTTGGGATTTTCTTTCAGTTTTTTTATGACTTGTGCAATTTGGTCAATCGGCACATCGGTGTAAGCAGATTTCCAGCTGCGCCATTGTACACCATACACCCTGCCCAAATCGCCATCAAATTTTGCTTTTGGTTTCCAATAATCTGAATAAGCATTCCCATCCCAAATATGGCATCCTAATTTTTGCAGTTCTTTTATATCTTGACTCCCCGATAAAAACCAAATTAATTCGCCTTTTACCGATTCAAAAGCAAGTTTTTTAGTGGTAACAGCTGGAAATCCATCGGCCATATTAAACCGCATAGGCACACCAAACACCGCGCGTGAGCCAACGCCCGTTCTATCTGGGCGGTCAGTCCCCTCATCCATAATTTTTTTTAACGTGTCTAAATATTGTTTCATCGTTTTATATTTTTTCTTGCACTAATGTTATAATTTTTTTATGAATTGTTTCCATAGACAAAAAACGGCCATTTTCCTCGCACTCAATTATTTTGTATTCTTTAGGATATTTTTTGGAAATTTCTATGTATGACTTTAAGGTATCTGCCAAATGAACTTTATCGGCTTCATGAATATCGTGTTGCTTAGCATTGCCAAGATACGATGTGCGTTTTTTTATTTTTTCTTTATCAACAATGTTATTAGACATTTTCATGGAAAGTTCGGGAGAAACTTTTAAAATAAAAGTGCAGTCGGGTTTGGGAATTTTGAAAATATTATATTCTAAATCATGCAGCCAAGCGACATACTTTTCCCATTCTTGTTTATTTTTAACAATCTTTCCGCCTTGATGCCCAATATTTGAAGCAACATACCTATCTGAAATTACAATGTTGCCTTCGGCCAGCCACTGCCGTATTTTAAAACTGGCATCGTATCTGTCGCAGGCATAAAACACCGAAGCGCGATACGGTCCAACTTCTTCTGCCGTGCCATAACCGCCATTCAAATACATTTCCAAAAGCGCTGCCGATCCCTTCCCGTATTGCGGAAAATCTACCTTTTCAACCTTGTATCCGTTTTCTAATAACGTTTTAGTTAGTAGCTTAGTTTGCGTGGCTTTGCCCGATCCATCCACACCCTCTAACACAAAAAATTTTCCTTTTGGCATACAATTTAAAGCGTTAACAAATACTCTTTATATACGACTTGAATCCACGCGCCTTTAGTGTGCTTAATATGCTCTGGAATATCTTTGAGTTCAACCATTTCGCCTTGCATTTTGTCTTTTTCTTTTATAGAAATTTCGGGGCTATCACCCACAAAACTATACACTAATCCCAAATGCACTTTTTCTACATCTCCTGAGTCATCATTTAAAATTCCCACCAGTTTTTTTTCCAATAAGTTTCCTTGATAATCTACTTCTTCGGCCCATTCGCGCATCATCCCTTCTTCTAATACATCGCCTCCATTAACGTCAATTTGATTAATATGCCCGGCCACCCCAAGTTGATAGGTATCATGCAATCTTTTTTCGCCAGCCCCTTCTAAATATTTATAAATAAAAAATTTGTTTTGATAACTAAAAACCATGTAAGGAATAACTTGTTGAAATGAGGCATCGGTTTCTACATCTCCCCTTCTTTTAAACTGGTAATTATTTTTTATCAAATCCAAATAATAATCCAAATTATCTTTTTTCAATCCCTGCCATTTGCCTTGTTTAAAAATAATATCAGCTGGCACCACTAACACTTTTTCCTCATCTTTTGACATAGATATTTTTATTTAATTAGTTTGTATATTTTACTAATTACTAAATAAAATAGCAAGCATTTTCGCATAAAACTTAATATGCAAGCCTGCACTTTTTTCATGCTAAAAAAAGAAGCCAAGAGAATTCTCTCGGCCTTTGTGCAACGTATTACAAATCAATAGCATACCAAAATTTGTCCTGGCTTTTGCGATATCCATAAGTAACACCTGAAATTTCAAATCCCATGGCTTCGTAAAAACTCTGGGCCTCGTCATTATCTTGATTAACACACAAGCTCACGTGGCCGCCCGGTCCAATTTCCTCAAAAACCCTCACTACTAAACATCTCCCCGTCCCTCTGCGCCTTTCTGCCACATTAATTTGCACCATGTAGTGCGACTTTTTATCCTCGTCGCCCAAATCCTCCATGATGATAAACCCCTCGAGTTTTGAAATTTGGGCAACCATGCACCAAAATGAGCCTAAGGCCTCCACAAGATTGAGTTTGTTTTCCCTTCTTTTCGATGGACGCCCATCCACATTAAGGAGCGCATGAAAATCATGAATGGAATACGGACGAACATGCAGATCTTGCATAATTACACCTCCGCTGAAAAGAATAAAAACGCGTAACTCCATATTACACAAACTCTAACATTTATCAACCAAAAACGGCCTCCCGGCCGTTTTTGGTTTTTTGACTAACCCTTGATTTCGATGCCCATATTTTTTGCTGTGCCGGCAATTACTTTCATAGCTTGCTCAATGTCGGTAGTGTTTAAATCCGGCATTTTCATTTGGGCAATTTCTTTAAGTTGAGCCTTGGTTACCTTGCCAACCATTTTTTTGTTTGGCTCGCCAGAACCCTTTTCAATTCCTGCTGCTTTTTTTAACAAATCAGCAGCCAAAGGAGTTTTTAGCTTAAAAGTGTAACTCCTATCTTTATAAATAGTAACTTCGGCCGGAATAACAAAGCCCATTTTTTCTTTGGTAGCTTCGTTGAATTTTTGGCAAAACTCGGCAATATTCAGTCCGTGTTGAGCCAACGCCGGACCAACCGGAGGCGCCGGATTTGCTTTTCCTGCCTGTATTTGAATTTTTACCACTGCTTTTATTTCCTTAGCCATGCTTTTTAATAAATACTATGTTATGATGCGCTGAATATTTCGGTGCATCAATAAGCAATATTTATTTTTCTAAACCTTTTTAATTTGTAACGAATCCAGTTCCACGGGTGTGTCTCTGCCAAACATATTCACCAGCACTTTAATTTTTCCTTTTTCCTGGTCAATTTCAGACACCTTGCCTTCAAACCCTTTAAACGGCCCGTCTAACACTTTTACTGCCGCGCCAATTTCAAAATCAATCTGAAATTCCGGCTCGCCCGAATCCATACGTTTCATTAAATCTTCAATGTCTTTTTGCGATACGGGAATGGGTGTGGTTCCTGCTCCTAAAAATCCGGTTACCCTTGGTGTGTTTCGCACCACATACCACGATTCATCATCCACAATCATTTCCACCAACACATATCCTGGGTAAATTTTTTCTTCAACCGTTTTTCGCTTGCCGTTTTTTATTTTTATCTTTTTTTCTTTGGGTACAATAACATTAAAAATTTTATTTTCCATACTCAAACTCTCAATCCTCTGTTTAAGGTTTTTTGCAACGGCATCTTCATATCCTGAATAGGTATGAATAACGTACCAATTTTTATCTTGTTCTATAACTTGCTTGGGCATGAAAATTTTTATTTATAAAAATTTTCACCGAGTACTGAATTTTTGGAAAAAATTTCAGTGCTTGGTGTTTGATAGTATTATTTAAGTACAAACGATTTTAACGCGGTTGAGAAAAGGTAATCAAGCCCACCCAAAAAAGCAGCCACGATAATCGTTACCACTAGCACAATCAGGGTGTATCGCAACACTTCATTGCGGCTAAGCCAATTAGTTTTTCTCAACTCAACATACACTTCTTTAAAAAATACTTGGATTTTTTGTGTAAATGTCATTTTTTATATAGCTTTAGTATATCTTGAATTTCTTGGTTTTTAAAACGGCCTCGTCGGCCGCTTATGTATTACCTACATCATAGCCGATGGATATGGTTATGTCAAGATTAAAGGCCTATTCCACTGGCCATCATTTTCTGCGCTAATGTTTTTTGAATGTCTTCGCGCACGTTATTAATACAGTATTTTAATGTTTCCTGCTGTTCTTGAATGCTCAATTCAGGGTTTAAAATAATTTCTTCGATTTCAAAGTTACCGTTCATAGTTACCGAAACTCCTTTGTCAGTAAATGTCAGCTTCTCTTTTTTAAAAGAGCTCTGCATCTGCTGTAACTTATGTAAATTTTTTAAATTATCAAACATATGTTAAACATCCAAATTCTTTACGCTTTTAGCGTGGGTTTGGATAAATTTTTTGCGAGGTTCAACTTCCTCACCCATTAAAATGTCAAAAGTTTTGTCGGCTTCGTGGCCTTCGTCAATTTGCACCTGCAGTAACAAGCGATTTGCCGGATTCATCGTGGTTTCCCAAAGTTCATCCGAGTTCATTTCGCCCAATCCTTTATATCGCTGCAAATTTACACTAGCTTTAATATCTTTTACCATGGTTTCACGCTGGTCTTCGGTGTAAGCATACTGAATAGATTTTCCGCTTTGAATTTTGTACAGCGGCGGCTGGGCGATATAAATGTAACCCGCCTCCATAATTGGCTTGAAATAACGGTAGAACAACGTGAGCAAAAGCGTGCGGATGTGCGAGCCATCAACATCGGCGTCGGTCATAATGATCACTCGGTGGTAACGCAGGTTTTCCAAATTAAAATCCTCTGAAATGGCGGTTCCCAATGCAATAATAAGCGACTTAACCTCTTTGTTGGCCAGCATTTTGTCTAATCTTGCGCGTTCCACGTTTAAAATTTTTCCGCGCAGGGGCAAAATGGCTTGAAATCTTCGGTCCCGCGCCATTTTACTGCTACCGCCCGCAGAATCTCCCTCCACAATGTACAATTCCGATTCTTCTGGATCTTTACTCAAACAATCAGCTAATTTCCCGGGCAATGCCAAACCCTCCAGTACGCCTTTTCTTAGTACCGTAGCTCGCGCTGCTTTTGCCGCCAGTCGTGCCTTAGTGGCTAATAAGCAGTTTTCTATAATAGCTCTGGCATCTGAAGGATAGCGCTCTAAATAGTCGGTTAAACCTTCGGTAACGGCATCTTCCACGGCATTTTTTGCTTCCGGGTTGCCCAATTTGGCCTTGGTTTGGCCCTCAAATTGCGGATTTCGTATTTTAACCGACACCACGGCTGTTAACCCTTCGCGCACATCGTCTCCTGAAAAATTCTCATCTTTTTCTTTTAAAAATCCTTCGCGACGGGCATAAGCGTTTAAGCATCGGGTTAAGGCCGATCTAAACCCAGAAATGTGGGTGCCGCCTTCTGGTGTGTAAATATTATTGGCAAAACTTTGCTCGGTACATTCCATTTCCTGAGTGTACTGAAAAGCCGCTTCAATGGCCACGTCATCTTTAGTGGTTGCCACCGAAAATATATTTTGATGCCTTGGAGTATTTCCCGACACCAAATACTTTACAAAACTGCCCACGCCGCCTTCAAAATAAAAAGCGTACATTGATTCTTCATCTTTTTTTCGTTCATCGCGAAAGGTGATTTTTACCCCTTTAGTTAAGTAAGCCTGCTGGCGAATATGATTTAAAATCTTTTTAGTGTCGTATTTTATTTCCGGGAAAATTTGCGGGTCGGCGTCAAAAGTAATTGTGGTGCCGGTTCTTTTTGAATCCCCCACTTTTTTTACCGCGCCTTTGGGGGTTCCGCGAAAATATTCTTGTACATATTTACCGCCATCGCGCTCCACTTGCGCCTCCATAAAAGTTGACAGTGCGCAGACAACCGAAACTCCCACGCCGTGCAATCCGCCGGAAACTTTATAAGCATCGCCGCCGAATTTTCCACCGGCGTGCAAGGTAGTTAAGACAGTTTCCAAAGTTGATTTTCCGGTATCGGGATGTTTCTCAACAGGAATGCCGCGGCCATCATCAGAAATAGAAACTCTATTATTTGGCAACAACAAAATTTCTATGGTTTTGGCGTAACCGGCCATTGATTCATCAATACAGTTGTCCACCACTTCCCAAATTAAGTGATGAAGCCCATCAAGCCCGGTTGAACCAATGTACATACCCGGCCTTTTTCTGACTGGCTCCAAACCCTTTAATACCTGAATATCTTTGGCGCCGTATTCACCTTCTTTTCTTATTTTCTTTTCTGGCATTTTTTCCATTGGCGCAGGTTCTTTTGGTTTTTCTTCTACCACTTCTGTTTTTCTTTCAGGTTTTGCTTCCCAAGGCTTGGCTTTCTTAACAACCTCTTTTTTAATGTCTTCTTTTGTATTTTTTTCGACATCAACAACCAAAGGTTTTTCTGCCTTTAGTTTTTCCACTTTTTCTTTCTTCGGTTTTTCGTCTGCGTCTTTTATGTTAATTTTCATAGATTTTTGCTTAAATTCAGTTATCTTACCAAATCTTATGTGTCTTCTCAACTATTGACAGGTACTATTTATAGTGCTAAAAGTAGGAGTAGGATTCCAATCCTCGTTTGTTCGGGGATATATCCCATTTGCACCTTCAGGAGTAATACCATGACAACCGAACGATTTAAATTCATACTCCGCTTGCCTCTCCAAAATCCAGATGAAAACAAGTCTGGACACGAATACGCCAAGGAACACGGTGTCACTGACAAGGAACTCGAAGAGTATCAAATTATACAAAGAAAAGCCATCGGAGAATATAAAAAAAGAAAGGGGAAATAGCTTAAGGAAGCAAACCAATAATGGGAGACAATACTACGCGTATCGCCTCCTTTTTTATTAGAAGTATTATCGTATCACTGCATTTAACTCCTGTTTTGTTTTTTCGGAAATTTTATTGTGAATTTTATTTACTTCTTCATCGGTGAGAGTTTTTTCTAATGAGCGATATATAATTCTAAAGGTGTAACTTTTTTTATCCTTTCCAAATTTTTCGTCGTTTTCATACTCGTCAAGTTTTTCTACTTGCTCCACTAAGTTGCCGCCTTCATCGCGCACCAACTCATAATAATTATTGAGTGCCACATTCTTATCAATGATAAACGAAATGTCGCGCACCACCGGCGGATACTTGCTCACCTCTTTATATTTTGTTTCTAAATTTTTTAGCTGGTCTACAATGCGCGGATCTTTTGACCAAAAGATTCTAATATCAGGAATTTCCATTTTAATAATTGCCAGGCGTTCCAACCCGAAACCAAATGCCCAGCCGTTATATCCTTCCAACCCAAAGTTTTTCAAGATAATTTTTTTGGGCAATCCGCTACCTACAATTTCTATCCATTTGCCATTAATCTCCACTTCAATTTCTATCGAGGGATCGGTGTAAGGAAATGTTTCTACAGTAAATTTATAATTCACATCAGGGCCAAAAACGCTTTTGACAATAAGCGAAAGCGCGCTTTTTAAATCTTCTATGGTAATGGCTTGACTGTCGGGAACCAAATATAAGCCTCCCATTTGGTGAAATACATTCATGTGGCGATTGTCAATTTCATCTTTTCTATACACTTTACCGTAGCAAAACGTTCCAAACGATTCTTGTTTGGCAATTTTTTCTTTAATGCCTGGGTGGTTTAAATAGTAATACCAAAAAACGGTATCATGGGTGCGCAAAACATGTTTTTCATCAACATAATAAGTATCTGATTCGCTGCGAGCTACATGATCTTTGGCAAAACCAAATAAATCAAATAAAATTTCCGTGGAAATAATTTCTGGTATTTCAATAACATCAAAATCAGAAAATTGATGGATTGCCAGCACTTTTTTAACAATAGCGTTAAGCGGACTGCCCTCGGTTCTTGATAAATCCGGCAGTGCCAACAGTTTTTTTATCCGTTCAGCTTTTATATCAGTTCTGGTTTGTAATTGGGATACTAATAATTTCTCTTCGTCGCTATTAATGGTAATAATGTTTCGCATATTTGATATTATGTTCTTTAATTATATCTTATTTTTCACAAAAAACAAGGCTTTTTTGCCTTGTTTTTTGTGAAATTAGCGAGGGAGATTTGCAATATAATAGTCTAATAAATTACCCCGCACAATAATATCTGATGCTCTTATCGTGTTGGTTTGCTGGTTATAGATGCTCTGGCAACTTTCAGTAGGCAAAGGAGTTTCCTCTGGTTCTTTTAAGCACTCTCCATGCCCGAAAACGCCGTCGGCGTTGGCCTTAAATGCCAGGGTGTTAGTTAAAATAGTGTTTATGGTGCCTGAAAAAATATTGCGGCGGGTGACTACTGGGGTTTTTGTATTGAACACATCTTGCCCTAAGACGCTTTGCAAAGGCTTAAATCCTAACAAATTTACTACCGTAGGATAAAAATCTAAATGGCTGGCGGGAGTGGTTATTTGGGCGGGGGCAATACCAGAATTTAAAATAATCAGCGGCACCTGACTGGCAGCTAATGCCGGTAAATTATTATCCCCTACGCTAAGGGCCTGACTGATATTAGTAAAACTTTCGTGGTCGCCATAAATAAAAATAACAGAATTATCATACAAACCCGAACTCTTCAAACCACCAATAAATTCTCCCAAAGCCGTGTCCATGTAATGAATAGACTCTAAGTATTGTTGCTGAGTGGGATCTAAATTGGTATCTGCGGGTATTGGCAATGTTTGCAAATCTTGAGGCAATATAAAAGGCGTGTGGGAACTTAACGTAATGAGGGTAGATAAAAACGGCTGCTTGAATTGCTTCATTTTAGGAATTGATTGGCTGAAAAAATCTTCGTCACCTAATGGCGATGGGCCATGGCCGATAGGGCGCGAAATAATATAATCGGGTTCGCTTATTTGAGTTTGATACCCTAAATTAGGATAAATATTTGACCGATTCCAAAATGTGGGAACATCTCCGTGCAATGCATACGTGTGATAGCCATTTTTTACCAATAATTTTGGCAAGGCATTATATTGGTTCTGCGCGTAGTCAACAAACACTACATCATCGGATAAAGGATACAACGAATTGGTGGTGGAAAATTCGGCGTCGGCAGTGTTTCCCGGGCCTATTTGCGTGTAATAATTGGAAAAATATAATCCTTGTTGTGCCAACTGATTTAGGGTTGGCGTAATTTCCTGCCCGGCAACAGTTTGATTAATTACGGCATTTTCCAAGGATTCTATCTGGATGATGATGACATTTTTATTTTTATCAATGCCAAAATAATTTGGCGTGGCGACATTCTTTCCAGCAATTTCTTTTTTAAGGGCTGGTTGGGATTTTGCAAAATTCTTTAAAAAATTTTTGTCAGTAGAAGTTACTAAGTTGCTCCTCAATACATATTTTATGGCATCTTCAAACGTGAAATTAACAATGCCGACTTTTGCTACCAAGGTATTTAAGTCGTACACGTCGGTATACAGGCGCGAGGTATTCCCCCATTCCTTTTTTTCTTCCCCTAATAAATAACGGTATCCGGCAAAGGCCACAATAATTAACAAAAAAAATAAAAATATTTTTTCTTTTTTTGATACGAGAATTTCTGCATAATGAGCGCTTTTAGAAAATAGATATGCGCCAGCGACAAAAAATAGTTGCAACACAAACACCAGCAGCTTAAAAGAAAGGAACGTTTTGGCAGTTCCGCTTATCGCAAATGCCTGGCCAATATACCGCAACGCTGAAACCTGCACGAAACTCTGGCCGGCTTCAAAATAAATGAACTGGGCAATAAATAAAAAAGAAATAAGTAATGAGATAAAAAATAAATACAAATACCTGCCCCTTCTATGAAAAAACAACGAGGGGCTATATAAAATGAGTCCCAAAGCAAAACTGGCAAAAAGAAGCCTTGTAGAATAAGCAGTTGAAAAAAGATGAAGCCAGATATTAAATACTTGGTTTTGCACCGCAAACAAAAACGCAAGCATGAGTGGCAAAAATATCACCTGTAAATGATAGAATATATGCTGAGTATTCATGGGCTTAGCACCACGCACCTGCCTGGTTTAATGTTAGTATCCTCATATGTGCAAAAAACAAGACGTAGCTGCCTTGTTTTTTTGTAACATCCTACTATTGGCCTGTGCTATTAGTGGTAGCAGATGGCAATGCAGGTCGTATTTGTATTGAAGTAGCCGATATGCTGCCATCAGAATTTGTTTTACCGCTGGCCATAACAGTTTGACCTACTTGAATATCGTTCAAAGCTCCGGTTACGAATTTGCCCACCTCGGTGGTAGCCGAATAAAAAATAATCCGCGAACTGCCACTCCTATCTTTTACCGTAATGCTTTGATTGTCCTTGGCAATAATATTACCTGATACAAAACTGTTCCCGGTGGCAAAGCGACCGCTATTTCTAAACCCTGAAGTACTTGGTCGTTGCGGAGTTTGACTGGCTTTATATGCCATACCGCCGTAAAAAGAACCGCCGGCGACTGCCAAAATAACAACTGCGAAAATGATGTATAATGTTTTTTTGTGCATATGTTTGAATTTTAAATTTTGAATTACGAATTTTGAATGAAATCAGAATTTTGAATTCTCCTAAACGGGCTTCAAAATTAAATCATTAAAAATTCAATCAAAATTAGAAATTAGAAATTATGTCATTCGTATCGTAATGCTTCAATAGGATTTAATGCAGCCGCCCTGCGCGCAGGGTAATAGCCAAATATAATTCCTATGCCCGCCGATACGAGAAACGCTAATAATATTGATACCAATGAGACTTGGGTGGGAATACCGGTAAATTTTGCAATGCCAAAAGAAATAAGCCATCCAAGTGCAACTCCCACCACCCCCCCAATAACGGTGAGGGCAAACGCTTCTGCCAAAAACTGCATGCTAATGTCCTTTTTATTGGCGCCAATGGCTTTGCGTAAGCCTATTTCACGCGTGCGCTCGGTAACCGTGGTAAGCATCATATTCATAATACCAATACCACCTACCACCAATGAAATTCCGGCAATTGACGCAAGCAGTATCGTGAAAATACCCGTAACCGAAGATGCCGTATTAATAATATCCTGCTGATTTAACACTTGAAAATCGGCCTGCTGGGGGTTGGAAATATTGTGACGCGATAAGAGCAGGCTGGATATTTGCTGCTGAACCGAAGACATGGATTGTTGGTCCTGCGCTTCAACACTTATGGTGCTCACATAGGTGTCTCCCGAAAGATATTTTTGCAAGGTGGAAAGCGGCACAAAAATAATATCGTCTTGGTTGCCAAATCCAGTTCCTCCTTTTGACTTGGTAATTCCGATAATTTTAAAATTAATATGGTTGATTCTTATAGACTGGCCAATAACATCGGCTCCGGTCCCAAAAAGATCGTCTCGGGTGGTAGGTCCAAGCACTGCCACTTTTGATGATGACTGCACATTTTCATCGGTAATAAATGAGCCAGTATCAATGTTAACATTTCTCACTTCGGTATATGCGCCCACCGTTCCATCAATAGAAGTATTGGTATTTTTTCCGGGTGCGGTTACTTGGTATCTTTTTGATTCTTCAGGAGCTATAGCTTTAACTCCGGAAATTCCGGAAACCGCATTGGCATCGGCCAAGGTCAACGTTTGAGCTGATCCCCTTCCTGCTGATATTTGGGTACCAATGCCTCTTTGGAATCCAGGCATCACTAAAATTAAATTTGAACCGATGGATTGGATTCGTGCCTGAATGGATCCCTGCGCCCCCTGCCCAATGGAAATCATGGAAACCACCGAAGCAATACCAATAATAATACCCAGCATCGTAAGCCCCGAGCGCATTCTGTTTACCGTCAGCGCCAAAAAAGTTTCTTCAAAAAGATCAGCGATGTTCATAGGTTTTTTACGATTCTTCGTTTGATATTCTTTTCGTCGTTAATGATTTCTCCGTCTTTAATATGGATAATTCGGTTAGTATGTTCTGCCACATATAACTCGTGGGTAATCAGTACAATGGTGCAGCCTTTTTCTTCATTAAGTTTTTGAAATGTCCCCAATACAATTTCTCCGGTCTTTGAATCAAGATTTCCGGTTGGCTCGTCGGCTAAAATAAGTGACGGGTTGTTCACCAGTGCCCGAGCAATGGCTACCCGCTGCATTTGCCCGCCTGAGAGCTGGTTTGAGTAATGGTGCCAGCGGTCATCAGGCATACCGGCGGCAACCAGCGACTCAATGGCTTTTTCTTCGCGCGCTTGCTTTGACACTCCTGCATACATTAATGGTAACATCACATTTCTCAACACGGTGGCTCGCGGCAACAAGTTATAGGCCTGAAACACAAAACCGATTTTATTTTTTCTGATTGCCGCTAATGCGTCATCTGACATTTTTGATACATCTTTCCCATCAAGCAAATAAATTCCGCTGGTGGGCGAATCCAAAGCTCCCAAAATATGCATAAGAGTTGATTTGCCAGACCCCGACGGCCCCATAATGGCTACAAATTCGCCATCTTTTATCGTAAAAGAAACTCCTTTTAACACTATAGTTTCCGTATCTCCATTTCTATAAATTTTAACGATATTCTTGCATTCAATCATGTCTATTGAGCGTATTAATTGCCGCCGGTTCTGCCGCCACCAAATCCACCACCACCCGTAAGGCCTGGAATTCTTATTGATGTGGTGCTTGAAGTGGCGGGCTTTGCAACCGATGCGGTAATGGTTTGGGTTATAACATTTTCACCTTCTGAAAGTCCGCTGATAATTTCGGTATCGGTATCATTTGAGAGGCCGGTTTGCACCGTTTTTCTTACCGGGCTGCCATTAACTAAAACCTGCACATATGAGGAACCGCCAGATTGTTTAACCGCAGAGTTTGGAACCGTCAACACATCTTGCTTTACATTGGTAACCACGTTTGCGGTAACTGACATGCCTGGTTTTACCTGACTGCCTCTTGCGTCAAATATAATTTTTACATTGTAGTTCACCACGCCTTGAGTTACCGTTCCCAATGTATCAATATCGGCAACCTTCCCCACAATGGTTAGGCCATCAATAGCATCAAACGTTAAAGTGGCCTTTTGCCCAATTTTTATTTTAGTAATATCAACCTCATTGAAAGGAATTTCCGTAATGCTTTGATTGGTGATAAATGTTACCGCAGTGTCACCTGTAGAAGCCGCATCATGTGATTTTAGCGCAACATTAGCAACGATACCATCAAAGGGTGCATACATGTAGTAATCTGCAAGGTTGTCCTTGGCATCGGCAAGAGCATTTTGAGCGCTGGCTACTGATAGATTTTCTTGCTGCACCGACACATCTTGGGATTGTAAATTTACATCGGCATTGGTAATGGCATCTTTGTCAGTTTTAATGGTTGATTGAATGCTTAATAAGTTGGCAAGGTCGCCATCCACTTTTCCCGTATAGGTATTAAGGCTGGTTACCTGTGTTGGCGCAACCGGATTTATTTGCACATTTTGGGTGGTCAATGTGTCTTCGTAAAACTGAATAAGGTTATTGGTGCTTTTTATGGCATCGGAAATATCCTGGGTAGTAGCATACGTTTCACTGGTCATTGCCTCAATGGTGGCGCTATCAGCTGACCTGGATATTGATTTGTAATCGTTAAAATTTTTATCGTAATCAGTTTTGGCTTTTTGGTATGCGTTATAGGCACTGTCTCTGTATTGGTCGGCTTTGTCGCTGTAAAGCTTAATATAGTCGCGGTAGTAATTTATATTCTCTGAATTTTTATTTAATTCGTTTCCAAAAAGAATATCATCAAGGCCAGTCATAACGGTGGGAAGATCTAAAAAGGTATTGGATATTGTGGTGAAACTGTCGTCGTATGATTTAGCAAGGTCATCTTGGGCCTGTTGTTTTGTTAAAGGAACCGTGGCATTGGCAGACTGCGTTTTTTCCAATGATAAGTTCGCGTTATCAAGGGCAAGTTGGGCATCCCTGATCTTCTTTTGAGCCGTTGTAGTATCGAACTCCATTAACAGTTTTCCCGCCTTTACTTCTTGTCCATTAGTTACGCCCACATACACCACATTTTCAGAAACCTTACTTTTAAGGTCTATCTGGTCTGATGCTGAAACCTGCCCGCTTCCAGAAACTGCCACTACAATGCTACCCTTTTGGACTGGAGTTGTCACATAGTTTACCGCACCTGCATTTTTATGTGCTGAGGCATACCAAACATACCCTCCGCCAATAAAAACTAAGAGAACTACCGCAGAAATAATTTTATGGCGCAATACCACCTTGAAAATATTAGCAAATGAAGGCATAAATTTAAATTTCGTAATGATCAATAATATTTAAAAAAGAAGACGGTTGGGGCAATACTCTAATAAATTTTGCATCAATTTGCCCTTGAGCGTTAGGAGAACCAATAATCACTACCATATCATTCACTTTGATGCTTGATAATGGTATCTTGGTCGCGTTGGTGACCATAGTGGTTTTTTCAGAAACCACTGCTGTTTTCTCCATATTATCCTGTCCTTTTATCATAATATTGTTGCCATCAATGGTTATTACTTGACCAAAAATACCGTGGCTATTGATAAAATCCTGGGCGGGAAAATTACCAAAAATTCCCCGCTGCGGACCTCCAAAATTACGATGGTAGTCTTCCGCCCAGCGGAAAGAAAATTCCGCCCTTTTTTCGCCAACCCAAATCCCAACGCCAAATGCCGAAATCACCAAACAAAAACCCACCAAAATAACAATCACTAAGGTGAGCACGTTTTTAATTTTTTTATCTTTTTCTTGATCCATGGTTAAGCAACACCGCGTTGTAAATATTTAAATAACAATCCTTTCTTGTAAAAAAACAGCCTCACAGAAAATAATAAAAGAACGATATTTAACGCGAATAAAATTATGGGAATTACCGGCAAAGATTCAAGAATAGACATAAAAACATCTTGCCATAATGCAAAAAATTGACCGCTACTAGCAAGAGCGGGAGCAATAAAATAGTTAATCCCTGAAGATGCCCATTGATGGGCAAACAAAGACCAGGAGAAAGGTAGTGCCACTAAAGAAAGTATAAAAATACCCGTCATCAAACACAATAATTTTTGGGTATTTTTATGTTCCTGCTCCAAAGCAATTGATAAAATTATTTTATCAAAAAGACCCGTTGGACAATCACCAGGTTCACAATGTGCGCTTTGGTTTGTTGATGAGCTTGGCATGTCAATCTTTATCTTAATCTTACAGTACGATAAAGATTGACACTTTGGTGCGGAAAATCTCTTATGATACTAGAGAGCATCTTTAATGATTTCCCTTAACATTACCACGCCCCTTCTATGCCGACTTTTGATAGTATTAATGGGCTCTTTTAACACTTCTGCAATTTCCCTGAAATTTAAATATTGGTAATAGTAGAGCAGCAAAATAACCTGGTATTTATCTGACAGTTTTTCTATGGCACGCAAAAAATTATTTTTATCTTCGCGGGCAATGGCTATGGTATCAGGCAGTGGAAGCGGTTCAACTAATTTTTCGGTGATATAATTTTTGCCTTCATGGTTTTCGAATTCAGAAAACGGAATAGATTTTTTCTTTTTCAGAAAATCCAATGCGGTATTTTTAGCAATAGTATATATCCAAGATTTAAAATTTCTTTTTTCGTCAATGTTCTTTGCGTTGCGCCACACTTTTAAAAATACTTCTTGGGTGATGTCCTGAGCTTGCTGGTCATTCTTTGTGTAGCCATACACAAACCGATACATTAAGGGCGTGTAGCGGGCAACCAAAACCTCAAACGATTTTTCATCGCCTTTGAGGTAGCGCGCAATAAGTTGATGATCAGTAAGTTTTTCTAGCATATATCTTACATTATACGGGTAATAATAAAAATAAAGCAAGCCCCAAGAACCGTAAGCCCAATTAAGTTATAAGAGCTGTGTTTTGAATGGGCTTCGGGTAAAATATCAGATGCTCCTATGTAGAGCAAAAATCCGGCAAATACTCCCAAGTATAAAAACAAAAAATATTCAGGAACTGTAAAAAGCAACGTGGACAGCGCCCCTATCACGGGGATGCCGGCATCAAGCAACAAAAATAGTTTCGCCTTTTTGGTGCTATTGTTGTGGGAAAGAAGAAAGGTTATGGTATTCATGCCATCAGTAAAGTCGTGAGATATAACGGCCAGCGCCACCAAAATTCCGATCATCGAATTCACTTGAAAACCAAGGCCAATGGCAACTCCATCCATGAAGCTATGTCCTGTAAGCGCTAAGGCAGAAAAAACTCCCACATGTGGATGTTTATGCAAGGCAAAGTCCTCTTCGTGGTGATGGTACAACAAAATGCTTTTTTCTAAAATGTGAAAAGCTAAAAATCCAACCACCAGAGCCACCATGCCGTCAATGGCATGAAAATGATTGGTAGTAATTTGCGAAATAATTTCAGGAAAAATATCAAAGCTTACAATACCCAACAAAACTCCCGCAGAAAAAGCCATAATGTAATGGATTTTTTCTTTGAATCGTATGGCAAAAATACCCCCAAAAAATGTGGATGCGAATGCCCCTATAGAAAAAAGAATTGGCTGTAAAATCATTAAATAATAGTATCGTTATATCAGAATATTTCTAAAAAACATGAGGTTGGCAATGTTATTCTTCTTCTATTGCTTCATCTTTATTTTCTATTTCTTCCTCCTCGTCATTGTCATTTGCTAAAAATCCGCCAGCTTGTAACTCCCATAACTTTTTGTACAAACTGCCTTTGGTGCCAAGCAACTTGCTATGGCTACCTTCTTCAATAATTTTTCCATTGTCTACCACAATAATTCTATCCATTTTTTGGATGGTAGACAAGCGATGAGCGATCACCAGAGTGGTTCTGCCCTTCATTAACGTATTGAGAGCGTCTTGGATTAACATTTCAGAATGGGAATCTAAGCTGCTGGTTGCTTCGTCTAGCACCAATATCGGCGCATTTTTCAAAATAGCTCGGGCGATGGCAACCCGTTGGCGCTCGCCGCCCGAAAGCTTAATCCCCCGCTCGCCTACATACGTTTGAAGCCCTTGCGGCAAATCTTTAATAAACTCATCGCAGTGGGCAAGCTTTGCTACTTTTTCTACTTCTTCTTTAGTGGCATTAAGTTTTCCATACCGTATATTATCTGCCAAAGTACGATGAAACAAAACGGGATCCTGGGGCACCATGGAAATATTTTTCCGTAAACTGCTTTGGGTCACCTGCTGGATGTCTTGGCCATCAATGAAAATGTGGCCGGCTGTTGGCACATACAACCTCAAAAGCAACTTTACAAAGGTGGTTTTGCCCGCTCCCGACGGACCAATAAGCGCCACTCGTTCCCCCGGTTTAATAACAACATTAATATTTTTTAACACCTTGCGGTTTTTGTGAAAACCAAACTGCACATTTTTAAACTCAATAATACCTTGGCTCACTTTAAGCTCTGCGGCTTCGGGCGCATCTTGAATTTCGTGGGGAAGTTTTATAATTTCCACCATTTCCTTGGCATCAGCATAAGCTTGATACATATCACGCACAATCCTGGTAAAACCCCAAAGCTGGTCAATTAAATTCCCAGCGTACGATTGTAATAATACAAACACTCCCACGGTAATAAGGCCCAAACTCCAATACTTAATGGCAAAATAAAAGAGCACAAATTCAATGCCAAACGACAATGCCCCTTGGACAGCATTAGTAATTGCATCTAAATTCCAGGTAAAACGGGTTAAGGTGGCTTGCTCACCGGTAACATTTTTGTACCCTTTCTTTTCAAAAGCCATCCCTGAAAACAGGGCAACCGTATTTTGGTTGGTAATGGTATCGGCTAAATATCCGGTGGCTCGCGAATCTATTTCGGCGCTCTTGATATCATATTTTAATTTCCATTTAGAAAAAATAATGTTGAAAGAAAGGAAGAGGGCAATCCAAATTAAAATAACCAAGTCAATCCATTTATTAATAAAAAATACCACCACTAAAATAGAACAAATGCGAATAAATAACGGTAATAAATTCCAGATAACGTTATCAGAAAGACGTTCAAATGCCCGACCAAAACGGTTGACTCGTTGAACCAGCGCCCCCACAAAATTATTGCTAAAAAATCCGTAGGAATGCTCAATTAAATGATCATAGGCTTGCTGTTTTAAGTTGGCCATGGTCATAGGCTGGTAAACATTATTGGAAAATTCAGCAACCCGGTAGAACAGCCAAAACAAGCCGTGGAGCAACCCGATATAAATAATGGTTTTTAAAAGATTTTGGGCAACCGTAGGCGTGTTACCACCCGCAAAAATAATATCAAAAAAGTGCTTATACAGCAGCGGAGTAATAATAATAATTATATTGGCTATCGCCAAACTTACCACCAGCACTAATAACTTCCATTTTTGAGACTTCATGCCACGCCAAAAAGCCAAGAAGACATCTTTTAACGTCACCTTAGGATACACCATATTTTTTTGTGATGCATCTTTTTGCATAATTAGTTATAATATCACGTTACTTTTTTTTACGAAACTTGACAGTAAATCAAAAGTAGAATATAGTAATTCCAGTTCTATAACCAATGGAAGGAGGCTGATATGCCCCAATCAATGATAGCCAAAAAGAAGGGTAAATTCAGAAAAAAAGTTTGGGGAAGAACGAGGGCCGCGGCCAGAGACCTCATTAACTATGTGAAAGAACTCCTCGAGCAAGATGAGTTTCCGAAAGCCGTCATCCCCGGAAGCGACTATGAATGCGGGCAGAATTTTCTAGAAGATACGTTAGAATGGGGCGAGAGTGTAGATAACCTCATCGTTGCAGAGCGATTATTTCACGCAATGTATGCGTTGGGGCTAGAAACCAACCATCGACCTATCAGAAACTGGCAACGGGCTTATGCCCAATACAAAAAGTACTTTACAAAAAAAATTTCCGTTAGCCAAGACAGCTAATGGCAATAGAGCACAGCCCCTTTGGTTTACCAAAGGGTTTTTTCTTTAAGAGAACGACATTACCCTTGAATTATAAATAATAGATCACGTCTTTTCGTTCCACTACTACTTTCCATTTGGCTTTTTTGGCGGCATCATACAGTCTGGCGTTGGGATTAAAGCAAATGGGATGGGCAACCAGTTTTAAAAAGGCGATATCGCTTTCTGAATCCCCCACGCCCACGGAATCAGTTAAGGTTAATTTTTCTTTTTGAACGGCGCGCTTTAACACTTCAGCTTTGTCGGAAATTAATGATAAGTACAATGTGTTTCCGGTAAATTTTTTGCGGTGATCAAACTCATACATACGACCGTACACTTTGTTAAAACCCCACGTTTTGCAAAATGCGTACACCAATTCCCGTGGCGAATGGGAAATGGCCAGTAAAAAATACTGTTTCTTTTTTAAATCTTTGACCAGTTGGCGGGTGTAGCGGTACACACGGTTTTTATGCAAGGTAATTACTTTTTTAACAATTTTTACAAAGTCGCTATGCCGTACGCCTCGTATATGGTGCTCAAAAGCTCTCACCACCGCCATAATATATTTCTCGTAAGAACCGCTGCGGTTGAGCCAGCCTGAGTGTTCTTTAGCATACATTTTTCTGGTATTTTCAGGAAAAATGCCCTCGGTAATGAGTGCTTCGGTAACTTCTATTAATAAGCTTGACCTGAAAATTGTACCATCAATATCAAAAATGGCTACTTTTTTTAGGGGTGCCGATGTTTTAATGGTATTTTTCATAGTAGGTGCTTAGGGCACTCATGTCCCCTTTTATTTCTTGGGCCAACTTGGCTATTTTTGGAGCCAAATATTGGACAAATTGGTATATGGTTTCCAGTTCTTGATCTTTGGCAACCATATGATGGCTATACACATAAATTTGGTTGTTGATAAATTCCAAAGCACACCCCGTAAAACTTTTTTCTATAGTAGCCATAACATCAGGCGTAAATGCCTGGAGCGTTTCTATTTCAAAACCTTTTTTAGTCCAAAGATTAAAAGAATCGTTAAAATCTCCTTCTAACTGTATTTTTTCTTTGGCAGCGGCACTCGGGCTGCCCAAAAAATTTCCTCCAAATATAAATCTTTTTGATGCTAAAAAAATTGGCGGCAAAGGTAATGTGTACTGCAAGCGAAAAACCGTGTAAATGTACGCATGGGAATTTTTCCCGTACCCTACAGTGTACCGGTAGTTGAATAAACAAAAAGGTAGTTGTTGATAGTCTCCACTAATCAAGTCGCGCCCCACCGGACTGTGTCCCAAAAAAAATAATGAACCCTGCAAATCACTTGGCAGAGCCTTTTTCTCAAAAGAAAAACCATTCACCTTTGCAAATTGTTCAAAAAATGAATCTTCAGCTTTTTGCCGTATAATGCCATAAAAAATAGCGAACGCTATTGCCGGAAAAATTATTATTTGAAAGGCCTGGTAGCCTGATGGCAAAAGAATATAGAAAAAAAGCAACCCCTCTGCCAAAATAAAAACGGCAATGCCAGCAATCATTACTTTTAGATACTTTTTTTCTATAATTTTTTTAACATCAGTGATAGGCGCATCCATAGCTTCATTACCACGACATAGATTGGGTGGTTTGTATAAATGTTAGCGGGTCGAGGGCAGCTCCTCTCACTTTTATGGAAAAATGCAAATGCGGCCCCAAAACGTATCCTGTGGCCCCGGAAAGAGCAATGGTTTGGCCTTGGGTTACCATTTGCCCCTTTTTAACGTTGAATTTTGATAAATGCAAATACAAGGAGTAAATTCCTAAACCATGATCTATCACAATGGTGTTGCCATAGTCGGGCATATTTTTTCCTATGAAAACCACGACGCCATCGTTGGTGGCGAACACCGGAGTGCCCACAGCAGCCTTAAGGTCAACGCCCAAATGTTGTATTTTATAATTTTTTGCGGCACGAATATCGCCAAAATTCCCCACAATTTGAATGTTAGAAAGCGGGTCTGCAAATGGCTTATGAAAGTAAGCATTGGGGTCAATGGCACTCAGTACGCTGGCCAAGGAAACATTTTCTTTTTTTTGAATAGTGGTAATAATTTTTTTTGCCGTGTAGCCCTTTTTTTTCAAAGCAGGCGTGATAACCAAAGGCGTTACGGGAAAAATTCTTTTTGCAACCGTAATATCTTTTTTAAAAGGTTCTTTGCCGGCAACCCGAATATCAAGGATATAATTTCCCGGCTTTTTGCCAACGCTAATGCCTACAATAGCCACCCAGTCTTTGCCATCATCACTTCTTAAAAAATGGACTGGTAAAACACCTAATTTCCCGGTAATTTCTCCTGGCTCATTTTTCACCACCACCAAAAGCGTATCAGCCTGCATAAGATGGTCTGAAGAAATATCCACCTCCGGCACTGTTTGCCCATTGGCACTGCACAAAAAAACCAACGAGCTGACGATGGCTGTTGCTGCTACGGCAAAAAAATATTTTTGGTATGACATAGTAATTTATGTTACCACTACGAACGTAAAAACAAAAAACGTAAAGAGCAAGACGAATTAATGACTAACCGGCAACATACTTTGAATTTTTGTATCGGTAGTGGCTTTATCATTGATAGATTGAACAGTGCCATCAGCGCCAGTTTCATCTTTTTTATCAATGCCAATAGATACCTTAGCTCCCAGATTAGTTTTAGCATTGATCAAATCTTTTGATTCTTGGGCAATGATGCCCGCTTCCTGCAATGAAGAAATTGAAGCTGCATAGTCATTGTGGTTTGACAGTTCACTTTTAGCTTCATCAATTTTTTTCTGCACCAGCTGCAAATTATCCTGCGATTGCAGTGCTGCATCGCTCCCCATGGAATTTTTGTCAGAATTAATTAATTTTTTTATCGTTGCCACTGAATGTTCCACCGCAGATATTTTTTGTTGCACGGTAGTGGTGTCTTTGGTGGGAGAATTAGCTCCGAGGGAATTGAACATATGGGCGTTTAAATCCGTTCTATCATCAAAAGCCTTTTTAGTGGTAGCGGCAACCTCAAAAACCAGCGGGTCAATGACGTCATGCTGATTATCTTTTTTAAGATCATTAAGAATATGTTCGTGCGCTCTTAATGAAGCCTCAAAGTCGGCATTTACTATTTCTGCTTTTTGATAAAACTGTGGGGCATGCAAGCTGTTAATATCTTGTAATGCGGCCTTTGCGTGGGCCGTAAAATTAGCATTGATTTGGGCTTCATTGCTGCTATTTATTTTGCCCTGCACCATTAATGTTTCTGCTTCTTTCAACCGTTGCTCGGCCAAAACAACCTGCACGGTTATTTTTGCGTCATCAGTTACCGCCAATGCCTCTTTTATTTTTTCGTTAAAGCCGAGTTTCATGGGGTAAAGAAAATCTCCGGGAAGCGCAGACTCGGCATTAACTGCCGCCACTGTGCCCACCAACACACATACCATAACCGCCGCAAGAGCTATGCTGGCCGTTTTGAATTTTACCAGGTAAGACTGTATGCCAAAAAATTCCCTCTTCGTTATACTTTTCTGTAAAGGATTTCTTTTCATAAATAACAACACATCTTGATGTATTGCATCTTTCTTTTTTTCATCAAGATTAACCTTGGTAGCTCCATTGAAAAGTTTTTCTATGTGATTAGGATTCATGGTATTTTGTTTTGATAATTTCTCTTAATTTTTTCATCGCGTAATTTATTTTTACCGAAACGGCGTTAGTGGAAATTCCCAGCACATCGGCAATTTCGGAAGGAGACAGCTGGTTAATATAACGCATGACAATCACCTGCCGATATTTTTCATCTAAATCATCCAACGTTTTTACGATCTCCTTAATTTCAAAACTATCTATCATGCTGTTTTCCATACTATACAGACGTACTGACACCTCTTTTTCTTTTACATCGTCAAACACCAGGGCGGTTTTCTTTCGGCTATGGTCAATAATTAAGTTAACTGCCACACGGTATAAAAAAGCTTTGATATTCTTAACTTCCTTGCCTTCGGCAATATATTTCCAGGTTTTAATGAAGGTTTCCTGGGTTAAGTCTTCGGCTAAATCCTTGTTATACACCCTAAAATAGCAATGACGATAAATGCTGTCGGCATATAGCTTGTAAGCCTCTAAAAACTCTTTTTCCTTTTGATTATTGGGTTGGTTATTGGGCAGATTGGTTTCGTCAAGCATACTTATGTGTATATCACAGACCGGCAGAAAAACCAATAAAAAATAAACGGTAAAAGAACCATCTTTTTCATGCGTCTTATACTTTAATGGGAAAGGTCGTCGTAACTTATGCATATCATTAAAGCTAATCCCCTTTCAAACTCTCGCGAAAAAAGAGGAAAAAGGGGAAACAAAATACTATGTTTAACAAAAATATGATAAAAGAAACAATCCAAAAAATCGTAGCAGTTGGCGCAAGCTTGTTAATGCTTTTTGCAGGAATATCGTTTACTCCTATGCTCGCACAGGCAAAAGATGTCAACAACGTGCATGGCGAATTTCATAGTGCCACAGAAAGTACCTTACAAAAAGATGAGCAGGGCGAGCACATAAGCGATTCCTTGAACATTCAAGACAATATGTTTGTTTCTGGAGTTGCCACAGCTCAAACTACCTTGCAGCAATCAATCAAAAATGCAAAAGTTACATTTAAAGATGCTAAGAAAGCAGCCCACGTAAAGCTTGTTGCCACCGTTACATCAACCACCAACCCAACTGACCATACTGCGGCAATTAAAGCATACGTTACCGATGTATTGGGAGCATTTAAAGTGGAAAGTGCTGCAATTGAAGCCGCCTTTCAAGCATTCATTACCACCCTTAAGTAACCATAGTAACCATAGAGTATAGAGAACAGTAAAAACAAAAAATCGCCCTTGAAAGCGATTTTTTGGTGCGTAATATGGACGTAAAAGTTTATTCTTTGCACCCGCATTCTGGACAAACTTCGGTATCTTGATGTTTGTGCTCACAGGCGGGACATATATCTCTTTTTGCCATATATTTTAACCAGACCTATCTATTGCGTAAAAATTTCGTAATAATAGGTCTAATAATTAGTTACCGCACACGACCTTTAACCAGCAGCGCCTCTCATAAGTAAAGCGCTGCTGGTGCACATCGTTATTTCTTGGTAATAGCACTGGGAGCTGCAACCGATGAATTCACAAGAACGTTTCCATGCGTGCTTAAAAATATCGTTGAATCGCTTTGCAGTCCTGTATCTGCAGTGTTTTGCAAATTTTCAGTTGAGATCATTTCCACGTGGTGGGCATTGGGAGTTTGATGCACGTGATCTAAAACCCCAATGGCTGAAACGCCGGCAAGCGCTAATGCTACAGATACCGCGAATGGTAATACTTTAATCATGGTTTTTTAAAGCTAAGAGTGATTTCATGGTGCTTTTGCAGCATGCAATCTTGCCCTTGTGACTTAAAATAATAATAAATATAATATGATATGCAAGTATCATATCTGGTTGGGTATTAAGTTTATATTAAAAAACCACGGAATCACCCGTGGATGTTATTTTTTTCAAAAAAAGAGTATGATATCCTTATGAAAAAAGAAAACAATAATTCACTTTCTCGCACAATTCATCAAATCAATAACCTGTTAGCCAGTGCTAACCTTTCAACTGAAATACTTTTAAAAGAAATATACGGCCCACTCAACCCGCGGCAGAAAAAACAACTAAATGCTATTCTTTCTGAAGGAAAGAAAATAGCGCAATTAATTAAAAAACTCAAAAGTTAATTACCCTAAATCACGAAATGCCTTCGTTGTAGCTAAACGTAGGTATTTAGTCGATACCCCACACCTTGGACTGTTTCTATCAATTTATTGTACCTACCTTTGTCTATTTTATTTCTTATTTTATTCACAAACACATCCAGCACATTGCTGAAAGAATCGTAATCAAAATCCCATATGTTGCTGGTAATATCTTCGCGGGAAAGCACCACATTTGGGTTTCTCATAAAGTATTCTAAAATGCGAAATTCTTTTAAGGTAAACTTCACTTCGCGCCCTGCCCTGGTAACTTTTAAGGTGGCGGGATTTAACACAATATCAGATACCTTTAGCTCTGGCCCAATTACTTGCTTTGGCCGTCGGGTAATAGCCTGAATTCTGCCCAGCAATTCTTCAAACGCAAAAGGTTTGAGCAAATAATCATCGGCTCCTGCGTTAAAGAGCGCCACTTTGCTTTCCACGCTATCATTGCCGGTTAATATGAGAATGGGTGTGGATATATTAAGTTTTCTGACTTCTTTACAAATTTCAAGACCGCCCTTTTTGGGCAAATCCAAATCCAACACCACCAAATCGTAGTTGTCGTAACTTAACCTAATGCGACCTTCGGCTTTTTGGCCGTCGGTGACATAATCCACCGCATACCCCTTGTCTTTAAGGGCATCTTTAATCAGCTTGGCTAATTTTTCTTCGTCTTCTACAACAAGTATTCTCATAAAGTTACCGTACAATATTCTAACGTAAAAATCAATGAAACAACAGACAATTGGCATTATACTAAGCATTCATTAAAATGTTATTAAAATGTATCTGAACTATTTTCATTAAAAATTAATAAAAGATCTGGTAGCATTATAGAAATAGGCGCAAGAAAAAAGCCAGGAAGTTATCCTAGCTATGAGGCAAAACGTAACTGAACCGTCCTACCATGGAGAACGATAGAGATGGGCACGGTAAGCCTGTTTCAGTTCCCGCAACTCATCTTTTCTGCGATCACGAAGGTCTACTGGAATAGACTCTGGCTCTCGCAGGTACACACCATTTTTAATGATGCGCTCTATCGTCTTTGAATGAATGTCTGCTACGAAGACACTGTTTCTAAACGACTGCTTTACTGCACCCAGACGTCGGAGAAAGGTCCGCCCGGCAAGTAGTAATGCGTCGCTATCGCCCAGACCAAGTTCCTCAAGCAGGCCAAAGACTGTTCCCTCCAGAAAATCTTCCCACCAGTAAGTTGGAGGAAATACCTTACGCAAGGAAACATGCTGTTTCTTGGGAATATCCCTGCCCATCGGCGAAACATACATATCCGTAAGGTCATCGAGATAACCGGCATCTCCCAAGGCATCGCAGTGAAAACGGGGCAATTGCCTAAAATCAGCGAAGTCCGCCAAACCGCAGACACCCATCTCGCGAAACCGGTCAGCACCGCCAAACCAGACAACCCTAAAGTCAAACATCCATTGGCAACGTCCGCTCAACAAGTAGAGCCCATTGGTGGTGTCGCGGTAGTTTGTTCGACCCTCTCGAGTATGCCTTGGATTCTTTTTCCTTGTGTTCCTGTCGTCCTCGGCATGAGTGACAATGACAGCTTTCTTCATATGCCCCCCACTAAAAAGAGAAAGAGCTGTTGTTTTTTTAAACTATACAAGATCTGTTAAATATTTCAAGGGGTGGACAAAATATATTTTTACGATATAATTTAATATCATACCATTCATGCCTCAAAAGAAGTTAAAAGGTAAATCACCTACGCCTCATTCACTTCATGCTCATGAAGATGATATTGTGGCTCAAAAATTGGCACGCCTCGCCGCCTTTACTGAACTCAACCCCCGGCCAGTCATTGAAATCGACTTTAAGGGTAATGTGCTTGATATAAATTCAAGTGCAAATTATTTTTTCCCTGAATTAAAAAAACAAGGCGCTAAACATCCGTATCTCGCTAATCTTGGTGAAGTAGTTGCATTTTTAAAAAAAGAAAAGAGGCCATTTCGAAGATACGTAAAAGTTAAGGAAAAATTATTCAAACAGCTTTTTTACTACATACCGGATTTTCAGCTCATTCATGTGTATGGATCCGATAATACCGAAAAACACAAAGCAAAAGAACGTTTACAGGAACGTGAAAAGCGCTATCGTATGCTGTTTGAAAAAATGAACTACGGATACGCAGTTCAAGATATTATATTTGATGAACATAAAAAACCTGCTGATTACCGTTTTGTGGACATTAACACCGCGTTTGAAAGGTTATTGAAATTAAAACGCGAAGATATTGTTGGCAAAACGGTCAATGAATTATTTAACAATGTTGGAAATAGAGAAAAAAACAGCGAACTGTATGATGACGTAGCAGTCAGCGGAAAACCTGCGCATTTTGAACACTATAATGAGCGGCTCCGTAAATATTTTGAATTTTATGTCTATCGACCGGTGGACAATCAGCTTGCCATTGTGTTTTCTGATATCACTAACCGCAAAAAAACCGACGAAGAAAAAAATAATTTCATCGCCATTATGTCCCATGAGTTAAGAAATCCGCTAACGCCTATTATGGCCAACGCGCAATTCATACGAACCATGCTCCAACATCAGCCGGCGATAGACCCTGCCATAAAAGAATCGGTGGAAATCATAGAAAAAGAGTCAAAAATGATGGCTGATATCTTAAACGACATCTTAGATGTTTCAAAATTAAGCCGCAATAAAATAAAGCTTGAAAAAAAGAAAATAAATATCAGTGATGTCGTGAAAAATTCAGTAAAGGCATCTATGCCTTTCATCAATACCAAGCGCCAAAAAATATCAGTGGTATTCGACCAAAACCCTATCTATATCCACGCCGATCCCGTACGCATGGAACAAATTATGGTAAACATCATCAATAACGCCTCAAAGTATACCCAGCCAAAAGGATATATCCAAATTCACGGCGCTATAAAAGATGATATAGTCCAAGTACGCATAAAAGACAACGGAACCGGTATGGACCAGGCAAAAATACAAAGGATATTTGAATTGTTCAATGATGAAGGGCAACCGTTTATGGGCATCGGCGGTCTGGGCATTGGATTAAATATTGTTAAAAACTTGGTAACAATGCACAAGGGAACCATTTTAGTTCACAGCGATGGAAACAACCAGGGAAGTGAATTTACATTAACGTTTCCCTTAGATAAAAGTCAGCTTGATAACAAAACCACGCCAGTCAAAAAAGTTACTCCTGAATATAAAAAAAATACCTCCCGGGTATTAATTGTCGACGATAACGAAGACATACGAGACGCCATGTCTAAAATACTGCATTTAGCAGGACATACCATTAAAACAACCTATAACGGAGCGCAAGCCATTGCTATTGCAAAAACTTTCAAACCTCACACTGCTTTAATTGATATTGGTTTGCCCGACATGAGCGGGTATAAAGTGGCAAAAATCTTAAAGGATCAGCCGCAACACAAAAAAGTAAAACTGATTGCCTTAACTGGATATGGACAAGAAAAAGACAAAAATCTTGCCAAAGAAGCTGGCTTTGATTACCATATCACCAAACCTGTTGACATCGATCACTTAATCACTCTAATCTAACCGCTTTTACTTTTCAAGGAAAGAGTGCATGATTTCAAAATCTATTTCCGCCATTTTTTTGTGAGAAGCGCCAGATGTTATCGCAACCAACAAAGAAACAAATAATGCCCCGGCACATAATGTGTACATCAAAAGAAACCATTTCTCAAACGCAAAAAATAATACCAATAAAAAAACTGCCGCAAACCATAGTTGCCAGGCTACATTCGTGGGAGAAACTGTTTGATGAATTATTTTTTGCATAGATAACAATAGATATAGATAGATTTAGATTTTGCCAGCTCGGGTGATTGCTACCATATCATAATTTAGTTTAATTTATTATTAAAACAGCTCTCTTTTTTACAAGAGAGCTGTTTTAACGGAGCAACCATGTCACTTCAACGGATTTTGACCCCGTATAACCCGCACTAAAATTAAAATAATCGCGACAATCAAAAGAATATGAATGAATCCGTAAAGAGTATAAGAAGTAATCACTCCCAAAAGCCACAAAATAATCAACACAACCGCAATAAATAGCAACATAGTTCAAATAAGGTTTAATAATATTATTTTTTAGAAGGGGGTGGGACTTTAGCTCCCCTTTCGCGAGCTTCCGATAATCCAACAGCAACAGCCTGTTTTCTGCTGGTTACTTTTTTACCGCTACGGCCCATCCTAAGTTTTCCCTCTTTATATTCATGCATTACTTTGGCCACTTTTTGTTGAGCTTTTTTACTATATTTTGGCGTAATACTTTAATAAAATACCATATCATTATTAATTTTTTATTAAACAAGTAATACAAAACGCAGTTTTTTAGCTGACCACACCGGTCCGGCATACGCTACTCCCATCCGAGGTAATTTTTGAATGTGAGATTTTGATACGGCCACTCCCCTATCTTCAAACCAAAGGCCAGTTGATTTTTCTGCCACCAAACCATTAAGACTTTTATCAATGCCAAAAAATTTAGTGAGTTTTCCCGGGCCGTTATACCCTTGGACTCCACGGATGAGCACGGCAGCAGGATACCCGTATTCACGGGTTACCACGTTTAACATAAAGTACATGCCATAACAGAGGTACACGTAAAAAATTCCGGGTTTGCCAAACATTACTTCAGTTCTTGTTGTTCTTCCTTTTGATGCGTGGCTTGCTAGGTCATGTAAGCCATCATAAGATTCTGTTTGGGTGATCATAGCAGCAATTTCTTTGTTTCCAATTTTTCGTACCAAAAATGTGCCCAGTAATTCTTGAGCCACAATGCTGGTATCGCGATTAAAAAAAGATGCTGTTAATATTTTTCTCATATACTACAGATTATAGGTAATAATAACACTAAAAGAAATGAATAGTTACGACGTCTTACATAGTATAAAGGTCGAGTTTTAAAGAATAGTATTATTAGCACCGCCAAATTTTTTTGAAAAAAATTTGGCGGGTAACATAATAAAAACCTATGAATACTGCACAAAAAATAGTTACTATTTTATCTATTATCGTAATTGCCACGGCTACTTTTTATGTTGCCCAACCGGCAAAAGCCGCAGTAACCGCACAAAGTTTAATGGATCAAATTGCATCGTTAAAAGCGCAAATAGCCGTGTTAGAACAGCAGCTCTTTAACATTCAGCAAACCCAACCTCCTACCTGGTGTTATACATTCAATAGGAATTTGAGAATTGGAGAACATGGAACCGCAGTAACTAATCTGCAGATCGCTCTTTCAAAAGAAGGATTGTATACCCTTACCAATGGCAATGCTTCGGGCACATTTGATGAAGGCGTAGCTTCTGCGGTGGTTGCCTTTCAGGAAAAATACGCTTCTGAAATTTTAACACCCAACGGCTTAGCTCATGGCACGGGATATGTGGGTCTTGCAACCAGAACAAAGTTGAATGCGTTGTACGGATGCAATAACAATGGCAACAATGGCCGCGACGACTTAGTTATTAATAACGTATCGGGCCCAGCAACCATTGGCATAAACCAAACAGGAACCTGGATGGTGAATGCTTCAGATCCTGATGACAATATGCTAAGCTACTCGGTAAATTGGGGAGACCAAGTGTCTACTCCTTCCCCAATGGCTACTAGTTATCCAAATACGGCCAGCCAATTGGCAACATTCACTCACGTGTACGGAGCCACGGGAAACTACACCATTACCTTCCATATAACTGATAGCGAAGGAAATGTTGCTACCAACACCATGCAAGTGTCAGTGGTCACGCAGGCCAACTTGCCTCCTGTTGCCAACAGCCAGAGCGTAACGGTTAATGAAAACTCTTCTGCCCAAATTACGCTCACAGGAAGCGACCCAAACGGCAACCCGCTTACCTATACAGTGGTAAGTAGCACTGCCCACGGAACGCTCTCTGGTACTGCCCCAAACCTTGCCTATACACCAAATGCTAACTTTACCGGAAACGACAGCTTCATGTTTAAGGTAAACGATGGCAGCGTAGACAGCAACAATGTAGCAACGGTTTCTATTACAGTAAGTCCGTTCCCAGTAACTGTCCAGCCAGTTATTAATGGCATTTCAGGTCCTGTAAGCCTTGCAGTAAACCAAACAGGCACCTGGACGGTCAACGCTACAGAATCTGGCAATAACCCTTTGAACTACTCGGTAAATTGGGGAGATGGACTGCAAAATGGCATAGCCACCTCCACCTCAGCTATGGCATCATCCAGTCAAACGGCAACGTTCACCCACATGTATGCAGCTACGGGAAATTACACAGTTACATTCCACGTCACTGATACTACAGGCGCAACTGCTACCAGCACCATTAGCGTTATGGTACATGCCTACTAATCCAATAGCCAATACGCAACAAAAACTCCTTTACAAAGGAGTTTTTGTTGCCAGAAAAGCCGCGAAAAAGCTGTGAACAGCCATGCAACTATACGAAAAGCTCATTCGTAGTATAAGTAATGGCGAGGCAAGTGTTTTGCACTGCAAAACAAGAAGGTCGATGGCAAAAAAATTTAGAATAGCTAAATTTTTAGCCCCTATGCCAGGAAAAAATATTATCAACTAAAATCCCGTTTAATCGGGTAAAAAAATATGTATAACCAAGAAGAAAATTGCGGATGCGGACAATGCTATGGACAAAACATGGAATGGTCAAAGGAAAATAAAATTGCCATGTTAGAGAAGAAAGAAAAAATGCTGGAAGCAAAACTTGAATTCATCAAGAAAATCAAGGAAAACATGAAAAAGGAAGCTGACAAAGAGAAAAAAGCATAAGCATTATGCAACAAAAATCACTCCGAACGATTTCGCTCGGGGTGATTTTTTATAGGTAAAGCACGAATTGACGTGAACCAAAAAAAAGAACATAATGATTGTATAAGTTAATTTATATAATTACATGGCTTGGGTGGAATATAACCTATTCCGCCCTCTCAAGTAATTATCAATAAAAAAACATATGAAAACTATGACGTGCAGGCAAATGGGCGGGCCATGTGATGCCAAAATACAAGGCGCCAATCCCGATGAAATGATGAAAAATGGCATGATGCATTTAGAGCAAATGCATCCTCAAATGGCAACCGATGTAAAAGCCGCTCCAAAAGACGATCCTAAAATGAAAGAGTGGAGTGAAAAATTTATGGCAGATTGGGAAAACACTCCTGAAGACTAAATAATCAATACAAAAGACACTCTTTAAGAGTGTCTTTTACATATACCGGCCGGTCAAATCTTAAAAAATGATAAGAATTTTTTGCGCAGAAAAAATTAATTAATTACCTGAACTACTGCCGTCATGCTTGGGTGAATAGAACAATGGTATGGAAATGTGCCAACGGTAGAAAAAGTATAACTATAACTATCACCAGGATTAAGGTATTGGCTGGCCGGACCGCCATTGTCTCCGGTAACCGTGTGGGCTGTGCTATCGTTATTTTTCCAAGTTACCATCGTGCCCTTATGAACAGTTATATTATTAGGGCTAAAAGCAAAATTTTGTATGGTGATTGAAGCAGTAGTTGGATTTGAATTTGAAACAGGGTTGGGTTGATTATTATTTTGCTGATTTGAATTAGTTGGCGGATTATAATTATTTTGTGGATTTGAGTCAAGAGTACTTGTATAAGTGCTTTGATTTTGCAAATACCAATACACGCCTCCTACCACCAGGGCGAGAATTACGATAATTAAAATAAGATAAGATATGTTGTTGTTGCTCATTTTCTTATCCATCTGCCAAGCTTTTTTACAAGAAGAGTTTGGCAGATTATATTAATTATTTTGAGTACTAGTTACTAACCCAGAGTGCCAAAGCCATGGAAAAAAATCCCACATGTTCTAAAATTCCAGGTATATCTTGAGTTACTATGGTAGCCGCAATAATCCAAAGCATCGCCCAGGCGGCAACAATCTTTGAGTACTTATTTAATGAAAGCAATATGGCAATTAAGATATTATTAATACCGATAAACCATAAAAATGCGGCAACTGATACTGAAAACCAATGCAATATAAAAGACCCTTCAATTAAATCTTTGAATTCTTGGGGAGCAAAAAGCGCGGCAAGGCCATTTGCTAAAAATACACACGCAAGCCCCAAACGAATAATAGTTATCGGATTTTTTTTCATGTCTTAAAATTTAACTTTATTATACCACAATAAAAACATCCGGATTGATACACTTGCAGGGAGAATGTCTATATGTGCATTCAGGAAATTATGAGTTTTAAATTAATGTTATAGATTATTGCCTCCGTTACCGGTAATGGGTATGGATGCTCCTAAGAATTTCGGCTTTACATTAAACATTAAAGATAGTACTGCTTTCTCATCTGCAAACACTTCACGAATATAATTAATAAAAAGAATATGACCACTGTCAGCATTAACTCCGTAGGCGTTTAATCCAAGTTTACGGGCAATAAAAACAGCACGAGGCAAATGAAATGACTGGCTTACAATAAGCGCCGAGTTAACCTTAAAAATATCGCGAGCGCGATACATGGTGCTATAGGTATCAAAACCAGCATGATCAAGGAAAATATCCTGGCCAAAAACGCCCTTGCTCAAAAGATACGTGCGAACCGGATTAACTTCGTTGTAAGCCACGGTGCTATTGGCTCCGGACACAAGAATTTTTGATACTTTTTTTGATTCATATAATTGAATAGCCGTGTCAACGCGATCTTTTAATACCGGAGAAAGATTACGGTTTGGCAATACCGCCGCTCCCAGGATAATGACCGTTTGAGCATGAGGGATATTCGAAGTTTTATTATAAATATACGGTTTAGTTTTAATATAGATCATTGCATTAATAGCAAAAATAAGTGTAATGCTTATCAAAAAAACAACGGCGATAAAAATACAAAGGCGTTTTATGATTTTCATAAACCTTGAACTACGAAATGCTTTCATGAGATTTTCTCCAAATCCATCTTCACTATGGTGTGCAAGCACGAGCTAACAAAGGACAGGCAATTGGAGGGCTCCCTTGGTATGAAATTCCACAATTATTAGAATCTATGGCCATCATTGATTGGTAGCCGTTATTACAGGCACCCCAACCACACTGCCAGTTAGGAGTGCATGCCATTGATGAAGTAACGGTAAATATTAGCTGATTACTGGTGCCATTGGCATTGGTTACTGAAACACTGTAGTTGCCCGGCTGAGTCATAAACACCGGTGCCATGCAGCCTTGAGCCCAGCAAGCCAAATAATTAGTTGAAGGAACCGTGAAGGTAATTGTGGTTCCATTAAAAGAATTAAGATTATAGCTGGGACTATTTTCAACACCTAAATTACCAAAGGTAATTCTGTTTCCCGTTGAGGTAAAGCCACTTCCCGCAACCGTAACACTCCTGCCCACCACGCCAGAATTTGGTTGCAAATAATATATTACAGGGGCAGTAGTATTAAATGATCCCACATTAACACTTATGGAACTGCTGGCGATGCTACCTGCCGCATTTTTCACATAAAATGTGGGAGTATATATTCTGGTGGCAGTATACGCATGGGTGAACGTGGCAGTTTGTGTATAAGTGGCTCCAGAACCATTTGACATCATAGGAAAATTCATAACTTCATCTCCCCAGATAACTGAATAGTTCAAGGTTCCACCCTGCGGGTCGCTGGCGTTAATGGTCCAGGTGCCCATCTGTCCAACCTGCAATGTGGCAGGACCGGAAACTCCGTTAATTACGGGTGGCTGGTTGCTGGCCGGATTGATAATGCATGTTCCGCCCACATCTCCAAAAGGAAGCATTACGCCCGGGGTTGGCCTACAATAGTAACCATTTTGGCACACAGGCGCATTCATGATATTGCCACCACAGTGTTGGCCGGGGCCGGCAATCGGAGGGAGAAACACTGTGCACCTGTTGAGCTCATTGAGTTTTGCACGGGTGGCTGCTCCCACGTACCCGGTACCGCGCACTAAACCCAGCGGCGCTAAAATTTCCGATGCATATTTTTCCTGAAAAGCAACCACCGCAGCAAACGTAAGCCGGCCAAAATACATGGTTGGCTGTGGTAGTATGAGCAGGTTTTCTCTTTTGAGCATTGCCTGTAAGATAGCAACCTCTTGGCCTATGTTGCCTTTGCTAAGATTACTACTCAATGAATAACAAAGCTGACCATTGATATTTTGGGTAGTAATTTGAGTCGCCGCCAAAGAAGCAGAAAAATACATGGCGCCAATCAATACCAGGCATGCCATTACCATGATTTTTGTAGCATATTTCATGTTTTGATTTTTTTTACTAATATTCTCCTCTACCTTAAGCATACTACTATATAAAAATAATAATAGGGGATGATTTTAGCGCAACAAAAAACCCGAGGCTGGCTCGGGTAATTTACACTAACCATAAAAAATCTATTTTCCTAGGTGGCGAGAAAAATGCTTCCACGATTGTTGCGTTTCCTTGATGAGTTCCTTGGCCATCTGCTCTGACATTTTTTTCGTCTTCGCGTATTGCTCAACCGCGCTTTTCATAAATGCTTTATACTCTTTTTCTCCCATTTTCTTCATTTTTTTTATCTTGGGAGCTATGTAAGCGTAAAAATCAGCCAATCCCTCTTTTGCTTCTTTGGTTAACTGCTTGCCCTTTTTAGAAGACAAAAACAAGCTTGCAGCGACTCCCATCGCCACTCCAACCATTGCTCCCTCTAAAAATTTTGTAGTATTACCTTTTGCCATAAAAAGATATTGTTTTAATTAATATGTTAAGACCTTTATTGTTTTGATTTCTTTTTTTTAAATAATGTTGAGATAAACGGCAACGCAATAATAATGCTAAAAATATTATCTATATGATGGTAAAGCTCATTGGATTTTTCGTGCAAATTGCTCACCATTTTTTTAGTTTTTTTCATAAACATTATGATATTAAATGCAATGATGCCAATGAACACGCTAACAATAGTGATAGCCAGCGATGCAACGACATTGAAAATAATTTGAGAGGTTTCTAAGAGTGACATAGTATTATCATAGCACAACGATTCATGAAATTACAATTAATTAATCTAATTTGTTGGCGTCAAAGTTATGATCCGGTTCACAATCGGCTGAGTAGGAGAATTAACCGAGGAAGAGAAAAAAGGATACGCAAGTACCCGAACACGAGTAGTTCCAGCAGGTGCATATGCTTTTACTACCCAATGTTCAAATGGAACACTATCGTTTCTTAATGTAATATCTGCTCCACCAGAGAGCCATGGGCCATGCTGTTGACCAAAGGCAGATTGATAAACTGTAGCCTCGTCAAAAGGTCCGCTATGTTCAGCGTCAAAGAGAACAACATTAATATCATCATTATAAAGTGCACCATTAGTTGCCGTTCCCTGAAGGGTAACATTTACATTTCCCGCACCGTTTGAAGATAGAGAAATCGTACCGCTATCAACAGTAATGAATGGTTGAGCAGCTGAATTTTTTATTGAAACATATGCAGAGCAGGTGCCAAATCCACCCGGCCCTGCTACTTGCATTGTAATGGGTTCATAGGTTGATTGAATATTTGCAACGGTAACTGCCTTGCCAGATAACCCTGGGGTACCTTGAGGTGGAACAATATTTTTTCTTGTTGGAGAATTAGGATCAATTAGTTGATACCAAAATGCACGAGTTGCTCCCTGTGTTGACCAGGTTAAGTTAATGACATCGCCAAGGGCGTATTCAAATTTATCAGCCGACAAAGTATACGTTGGTGGTGCCATTGTCGTGGTACCTCCAATAAATTGAAATGTTTGAATAATCGGATCAATCAGAGCTGCCGCGGCATCGAGGATTTTATTTTGGGCAGTTGCCGCTGCTGTCGGGTCATCATACATGCTTGTATTATGTCCCTGAACTTCTGTTGTTATCATCCAGCAAGCGTTATTTCGGATAGTGTGATACGTGGTATCACTCGTCCAACTTCCCATGGCCGCGTCACCCATTCCATAGGTTAAGAAAGAAACGCCATTGATTTTTACCGTTGAAGCTCCCTTGGTTCCCGTGGCTTGGGAAATCATACAATTTCCAACGTCTTTTGGATCAGGACTTACTGAAATACTTAGTGTTTCGGGTCCAGAATTAATAGAAAGCAAAGTTTGTGCGGTTGGATTTTCTAAATTAGTTTCTAATGGAGTTTCTGGCTTTGACGTATTGACCGTAAGCGAAGGATCATATTGAATAGTGAATCCGTTTTCGGTGTCGGTATACGTTTTTAAACTGGCGGTAGCGTTTGATTCTACTAATATCCCATTACCGTAACGATACGTTCGCATAATAGTTGTTGAAGTAGTAGTCAGTTGCAAGGTAATTAAACCGGTGCTATTAATTGATATTACGCTAAATCCCGTCGCCAGTTTGTCTCCTACACGACCAGGAATAGTAACGTTGGTCGCTTCTGGCTTACCATGTACATTAAGTACAATTTGCAACGCATCGGTTCTTGCATCCCGAGCTCCCATGCCCGACTCCGTAACTACTACCGCATCACCTTGACCGTCACCGTTAACATCTCCAAAAGCATAACTGCTAATAACAGCATTCAATCCTTGATCAACAGAAGTGGCACTATTTCTTTGGGGGTAAAACGCACCATTTGAAAATTGAGCTTGGGCATTGGCAATATTATACGTGGCGTTGTCTATGTTTGATAAAGTTAAAGCGCTCGTTGTCGTTAACGAAGGACTATTTGGCGCATGACTTGTAAAATATTGGTAAGCAAAAAATCCACCAAAAGCAATAACTATCAATGCAAGGATAATGATAATTCCTACCAAAGTTAAAATCTGTTTTTTCATAGGTTAATACTACCAAAAAATCGCTTAAAAAGCGATAAAAGAATCCCTTGCCAGTGGTATTATCTTACAACGATCCTATTTTAAGCGGCCCTACCGGTTCATAGGTAGCAAGAATGACGCCTGTCGTTGAAATTTTAGAATCAATAAGTTTGAAGTTTCCTGTTTGAGTTCCTTGTGCAAAGAGCCGTTTTCCTGTACCAATCGTGATTGGGTATATCCACAAATGCATCCGATCTATCAAATGGTTTTTTAGCAACGTTTGAATGAGATTTCCGCTACCCCATACCCATAAATCCGGGCTATCTTCTTTTTTCAACTTCTTAAGCCGTGCCACAACGTCACCGGTAATACAAGCAGAGTTGTGCCACGCGGGCTCAAACAATTCGTGCGACACGACGTATTTTTTTGTACTGTTAAATGGCTTGGCCACTTCATTATCCGTTTTTGCATTGGGCCAGTACGAGGCAAAAATATCGTAAGTGGTCTTGCCTAAAAGAAGCTCAAATGGAGCATGCATAATATTGCTCAACATGGAATCCATCATCTGGTCTGAAGGAAAAGATAATTGCCAGCCTCCATAGGCAAACCCGCCACTGTGATCTTCGTCAGGACCGCCGGGTGCCTGCATCACACCGTCCAAAGTAACAAATGTTGTTGTAATTATTTTTCTCATGGTATTTTATTTTTTAGACAAAACTCATTATAATATAAATTTTTTATTTATCGAATAAAATCAGACCACTTCCATGCGTACCAAACTATAAACATAGTACAGGTGGGTATTTATGTGGGCTCAAAATCTCAAAATGCGCAGCCTATGGCACAATGTGAGAACTTGGTTTATTGACGAGTTTCCGAATGCGAAACACTAACTTCAATTAAAATCTAAACCTACTTTCCGCCGCCAGAACCCACATAATTATAAACTAAACCTGATATATCTTTAATGATTGAAGCGAGATTCTTTGGATCATTTTGTCCTTTTGTCATCACACAGAATACATAAGGAGATTTCGCGTAGACGATGCCACAATTACTCAGCTCCACCGAATCAATATTTTTGCCAGATGGATCAGGATCAATGCGTTCACCATATTTTTGTGCAACCTTTATATTATTCGGTACACCGGCATAAATGCCATCGTGGTACGTGGATTGAGCCATGATAGATAACGCGTCTTCAGAATTCAGTTCAGTTAAATAAGTGGAGTTATAAAGGATTCGAATTTAAGGATGGCTCACCAGAGAAGCGCCGTCGCATCATTTCTGACCTCGGTTCGAACCTCACACTTAAAGGTAAAATGTTCAATTTGTGCATAGAAAAACCCTTTGAGGTTATCAAAGGGTTATCTACCGAGATTAGAGCTATACATAAGCGGTTCGAACCCAATAGAATTGCCGAAAATAGAGCTGAAATGGTGCTTTTATATGCTCAAAATCTCAAAATGCGCGAGCGATGGGACTCGAACCCACGATCTCCTCCGTGACAGGGAGGCGCTTTATCCAACTAAGCTACGCCCGCATATGTCGAATTTGACACAAGTGCCGAGGGAGAGATTCGAACTCTCGACCTCCACGTTATGAGTGTGGCGCTCTTGCCAACTGAGCTACCCCGGCCGATATTTTATAAGTGTTGCCCCTCTCCGAATTGCACGGAGGTCTGGAGCTTATGAGACTCCCGAGGTACTACTCCTCCAAGGGGCGATGAGTAACCTATAATTCCATAGATTACTACTAATTTCTACCATAAAAAATTAACAAAAGCAAGGACAGAAAATACATGGAACGGCGGCGGCATTTTTTAAAAAATGCCGCCGCAGTAAAACCATCCTATGCTATAAATGTTTCCTGTTGATGCCTTACTCGCATGCCAGACATTTTTCTAAAATCATCTTGGGCATCCTCTGACAACTGTTTAAATTCTTTATCAACCAACAACGCTTTTTCATTAACGTAAAATGCCATATCATTAATGCCTATTAATTTGAGCCCTGCCAACGTGCTAAGCCTTGAAAGCGCCACGTATCCCATGCCTTCTATAAAACATTTTGACAGGTCAATTTGGGCGGCATCCAAATTCATACCTTGGCTTTTGTGTACCGTAATTGCCCACGCCAGCCGCAGCGGCAGTTGGTTAATTTCTGCCACCACGCTGCCTTCTTCATTATCAATGGTCCATGAAGCGCGGCGGGTGGTTATTTTTTTTCCAGAAAATGTTTCCACCACTGGCATTTGCATAATATCAAAGTCAACCACCGTACCCTGAGTGCCGTTAACATATCCCAAATCAAAATTATTTTTAATAAACATTACCTGCGCGCCTTTTTTCAATATTAATTTTTCGGGTGAAAGGCAACTTTTTTTCAAGCTTGCCACTATTTCGCTTGGCCCAATTGAAGTCATGTCGTAGACAACTTCTTGTTCGTTAATGTTACGTAACTCCAAATCATTTATTTTATCTACATCGACATTGTGGGTGTATAACTTTGTGACAATATTTTTTTGGCTATGGTTATGTTGTTCCATATTCGCCAATATTTCTTTGCCTTCTTCAATGTTATTTTCACGAATATGGTTTAAGAGCGTGGATAAATTTTTATCTTTATGACGATGCTGCTCATCTAAGTAGCACACTTTTATATCCATGTTAGCCCAGGCATATGATTCGTTAATAAAATTCACTGGGCTGTCACCGCGCTGAATGGGCGGTAGCTGGAAAAAGTCGCCCGACAGCACCACCTGCATGCCGCCAAACGGCAAAAAGCTGGTTTTAAAATACTGGCAAATTTTATCGATGGCATCAAACTGGCTGGCCTTTAACATTGAAACCTCGTCGATAATAAGCACCTTGGTTGCCTTAATCCGTTTCATTAAGTATTTTCGGGTCATAAGGTTACGAATTTCTTTATCGCTAATCGTTTCTTTAATTCCCAAACCCGACCACGAATGCAGCGTAATGCCATTCATATGCGTGGCGGCAATACCCGTTGAGGCCGTCACTGCCACCGCTTTTTGATGGTGCTTTAAATAATCAATATATTTATTTAATAAAAAAGTTTTACCGCTTCCAGGTGAACCGGTCAAAAACACATTTTGCCCCATTTTTAAAATATCCAAGGCCTCACTTTGTTTCATGGAAATTTTTAACGGCGTGGCGGCCGCAGCCGCCGCGCCTTATTTTTGAATTAATCACACCACATATAACTCCGTTCTTCTGGTTTCGTCCACCTTAACCAACTCGGCTTCGCCCGCAACAATTTTCTCAAACGGCCGACAAGCAAAACATCCTTGCGGCCCACGCGGACATTCAAACACTCCCCTTTCTCTCGCATTTTTTACTTTTACCGCTACCGCCAGTACTTTATCGTTGGCACTTGCAATGTCGGGCAACATCACATCAGTTGGGCTATCACTTCTGTCAATATACCAATAGGCTGCTCCCGACACTTTGCGCTGCTGCAAAGCATTTAGCAACAATGCGTAAATAGGCAGCTGCAACGAATCTTTATCTTCATCGTTTTTGCCGGTTTTAAAATCAATCACTTTTACGCTGTCGGTTTCTGGCACATACTGGAGCCAATCAATTTTCCCCGATAAAATAATGTTATCAGCTTCTGATAAATAAAAATTGGGAGGCATATTGTTGGCATGCTCTTTTAATTTCACAGCTAACTGTGTTAACGGACCGCGGTGCTTATCGACCCGTTCTATCATGCTTTTGGCACGCAGCTTTGCTTGGGCTTCTTCTTCCACACTTTTAAATCCGCCAATTTTACCGGAAAATTTTTGCCAATTTTCTTCAAAGGTTTGCAGAAGCGGTTTTTTAAACCGGTCTTCGGCTTTATAGGCCAACAATCCCTCCAACGTTTCATGCACAACTGAACCCAGCGAAAGCGCGGGAGTAACTACATTCACTTTCATTCCCCGCGGATTTTTATACATGTTGCGCAAAAAATACGCTCTCGGACATTTTAAGAAATCGTTAATTGATGAATGCGAAACCCATACCGCTGAATATTTATCTTGTGCCATAATTTTTGCTTACCTAATTTTGCCTTTTTTAGCACAAAATTGCAAACAAAAGCGCCCTGCCATATGGCAGAGCGCTTTTAAAAACTACCTGCCAAATAATTTCATAATCCAATTGGTAAAACTTGATAACGAAGCCAAAAAGGGATTGGTGGTTTGCCGCAAAGGTATGGGCGAATTATTCCCAGTAGCTGATGTTGGAATTGGAGTGATGCTGGCCAATGGTTTTATACTATGTTGGATTTTTACCGTGGCCAAAATTCTTCTTGGGTTTTTTATTGCGACCGTTTTTGGAGGAGTTGAAATTGACACAGGAGTATTTTGGGTAAGGATTTGCGGCTGAACCGAAATATTTTTGTCTGTAGAATTCACTGGCTGACCCTGAATAAGCAACAACCCTCCACCGCCTCCTCCTGCAGCACTCTGGCCAATGGGCGGATTATTTAGCACTGAACCTGGCGAAGATTCTGGCAAAGAAACTACCGGTTTTTTAATGGTAACCTGCACTTGTTGAGCAACCTCATTATTACCAGCGTTGTCAGTGCTAAAAAATGAAACCACGTGGTCACCTTCAGAAGAAATGGCAATATCGGCGCTATCCCCTGTTACTTTTTGAAAACCAGCGTTATCTAAATTATAAGCAATGCTCAATATTCCTGAATTTTCATCGGTAGCTTTTATGGTTACAGGCACATCACCAGCATAATTTCCATTAGAATCTTTTTGACCATTTACTGCTGCCATAGAAACCGGTGGTAAAAAATCTTCTGATTGCGCAGCGTTCACACTTGCCGATGCCAATATTATTTGGTCGGCATCGTTAGGCGTTTGTTTTAGCACAAGCGTGGTTGGTTCGCCAGTGTTTCCAAAATTAATTTGGCCGGAAAGGTTGGGCGTTACTGCCAAATTTGAAAATACCTCTGTGCCGGTCACTTCGTTATTTACAATATCTTGGCTGCTTATGGTAAATGTTCCTGCGCCAGTGCCTTTTATTTTTACCGTGTATTTTTGACTATCATCAGTTGGCAAATATAAAAACTTGTGATCGCCAAATACTTCAATATCGGCACCCGGAATTTCACTTACTACACTTTCATCATTGGCGGTCCCCAGGCGGTTGCCCTCCTGGTCGGTCACCAAAATATCAACCGGGCTAAATACTGAAATAGCTTTGCCGTTTAATTTGCACACGCCAATATCTTGCGTAATAAATTTACTATTTACACTTAAACTGCTGCCGGTCAGCAAATTCACAATTTCCTGCCGGCTGCCATCTTGGCTTAACATTTTGCTGTGGTCGGCTTGTAAAAGGTAAAATTTGTTGCTGTCGCTTATGGGCAAATTGGTTGCACTTTCCAAGGGAACCGTGCCATCGCCCGGCGTAAACTTTGGCCTTTTGTAGTCTACAAAATTTTGTCCAAAAATATTTTTGTACCGGTCTTCTACTATTTTCCCAATGGTTCCGGTTTTGCAGCCATCAATGCTATACACATCAACGCCGGCCGTACGCAAATCAACATTATCAAAATCTTTGGTATGCAAATTTTCAGCGCCAATTAAAGCCTGTGAATTTAACCTGTGGGTGCCGATTAAAAAACTTTCAAAATCCTGGTAATTTAAATCTTTATTGGAGTGGCTGTTCAAATCGCCAATCGTTCCTTCGTCAATTACTTTCACAAAACTTCCCTTAGTATCATAATATTGCTGGCTGGGAGATAAATCATAAGCCACCGGTAAGTTTTCGCTAATTTTTTTCATTTCATCAGGCGATAAAAAAGGAATGCCAAAGTTATCTCCCTGCAATAACACTTTAACAGCTTTTGGCGCGCCGGTGCTTGGCACTCCCACAAAAACTGCTTTGCCAATATGGTGGTCGGCTGCATGGTCAACTACATATTTTTTTACAATTAATCCGCCTTCGCTATGAGCCACCACATTAACCGTGTCGCTGCCGGTTTGCGCTAAAATATCCTGGATTTTTTCAGCCAATAAATCGGCATTGGTTTTTCCGTCCGGATATTTTCCACTCGCCCCGTAGCGCCAATCGTAAGGGAAGGTGAATAAGGTTTCATTTTCGGCATAACCTTGGTTTTTGAATTCAGCGAGGAGACCACTTGTATAATTAAATCCGAATTCTTGTCTTAAAATATCTCCGGGACTTGCATTGATGCTATTCGGCATCAAATCTTTACCTAAGATAAGTGGATCCATAAAGCTATCTGTTATATCTCCAATCATTCTTAACTCATCTGGCCACAACTTTTCAGACCCATTAAATATTTCAGTCCCCATTAACCCTGGCACAATCAACACCGGTGTTTTTGTTTCAGCAATCGTATTTTCCCGAATAGTATCAATATAAAGAGTATCTTTGCCCAAACAATTACCGGCAATTATTATCTTATCAAATCCTCCAGAATTCCACCCATTAACTGATTCAAAATTAGTCCACACTCCCCCATCCACATTATATCTTACCGTATGATCCAAACTTCTCCATTGCATTTGCACATAATGCCACACACCAGCAGTATCAACTAAATCCGGGCTGGTACTGTACCCAGGAGAACTACTATACGCCACATATCCAGGATTTGACTGGTTAATATT
>Ga0210400_10000183_pt1 | contig 79142 bp, 73 predicted proteins | sample IncBWH26MmetaG_FD_155456 | JGI IMG/M metagenome (GOLD analysis project Ga0210400, IMG submission 155456) | Forest soil microbial communities from Barre Woods Harvard Forest LTER site, Petersham, Massachusetts, United States - Inc-BW-H-26-M | ecosystem: Environmental > Terrestrial > Soil >... | reverse complement strand
CTTGATGCATGCACTGATTACGCTCACTCGCTGCAGTTCCTTCTGACTCAACGTGAATGTCTCCTGTCTCATGGGGTGACATTTTCACGTTGCCGTTAAGGGGTGACAGAATTATGGAGCTAAGACAGGGCCGCGGAGAGGTTACGCCGCGGCGGGTGAATGGACGTATAATTGAGGCGATCACGCGGGTCCTCTCCGCTCGGCGGGCCTTCAGCGCGAATGCGATGACGCAAGACCACTCATGAAAACACAGCATAAGATTTCTTCCGCGGAACGTGTGTTGCTCGTCGGTGTCGGCTGGAAGCGCGCGCCGCGCTTTCCCGGAATGCCTGTGGGAGAGCAGGGCAGGGAATCGCTGGCCGAGCTTGTGGAGCTTGCAGAGAGCGCCGGCGGCGAAGTGGCGGGAACACTTTTTCAGGTGCGAGACTCGGCGGATCCCGCGACGCTGGTTGGCCGCGGAAAACTGGAAGAGATTCGGGCCGCGGCGAACGCTTCCAACGCGCCGCTGATTATTTTTGACAGCGATCTTTCGCCGGTGCAGCAGCGCAATATCGAAGAACTCACAGAGCGGCGCGTAATCGACCGCACACAGCTCATATTGGATATTTTCGCGAAGCACGCGCGGAGCCGGGAAGGACAGTTGCAGGTGGAATTGGCGCAGCTAAATTATTTGTTGCCGCGGCTGACAGGGCGAGGCTCGCAGATGTCCCGCCAGGGCGGCAAAGGCGCGGGCGGCGCAGGAGGGGCGGGCGGCGGAGGCGGGCGCATCGGCGTACGCGGCCCCGGTGAAAAGAAACTGGAAACGGACCGGCGGCGCATCCGCGACCGCGTACACAAAATCGAAGTGAGCATTGATGAGGTGCGCAAACAGCGCGCATTGCGGCGGGAAGCACGCAACGCCGTGCCGCTGGGAACCGTAGCGCTGGTCGGCTACACGAACGCCGGGAAGTCCACGCTGTTCAACGCGCTCAGCAAGGCGGAAGTGCTGGTTTCCTCGCGCATGTTTGCAACGCTCGACCCCACGATCCGGGCGATTCGCTTGCCATCGAACCGCCGCGTCCTGGTGTCGGACACGGTGGGATTCATCCGTCAATTGCCGAAGGGCCTGATTAAGGCGTTTCGCGCCACGCTGGAGGAGGTGCAGGAAGCGGCGCTGCTCCTGCAGGTGAGCGACATTTCGAACCCGCGTCACGACGAGTTGGAAGAAGAAGTCGAAAAGATTCTCGACGACCTGGGCGTGAAGGAGACGCCGCGCCTTCGGGTGTTCAACAAGGTGGACCAGTTGGACGCGGAAAGCCGCGGCAATCTGGAAGTAGCGTCGCGGCGCAATAGCGGTGACGAACCACCGGTGCTGGTTTCCGGGCTTACGGGCGAGGGGCTCGACGAATTGCTGCGGCGGATCGACGCCGCCCTGCCGCTGGATCCGATCGTGAAGCTCTCCCTGCACATGCCGCTGAGCGAGGGAAGGTCGCTGGCGCTCATCCATGCGCTGGGTCGGGTGCTGCACTCCCACGTGAGCGATTCGCACATGGACATGGAAGCCGAGGTGCCGCAAAGTATCGCCACCCGGCTTAAATTAAAGAGCTTCGCAGCGGTGGGAACTTCAGGGACTTCTCGTGCGTATCAGGATGCAAGAGAGGTGAACTGACGATGGCTGCTTTCTTCCTGTGGTGTCTCCTGCTGGTGTTCTGCTGGCCGATTGCGTTAATGGCGTTGATTGCCTATCCCTTTGTGTGGCTGATCCTGCTGCCGTTTCGGTTCGTGGGGATTGCCGTCCACGGAGTTTTGGGGTTGCTTCGGGCGCTTTTCTTTCTCCCCGTCCGGATATTGCGCGGGCCGCACGCGATCTGAAAAGCGGCGAGACAGAGGTTTAGTCACTCTCGAGTAACTCCCCCGAACTACATGCAAATGTTAAAGGAATATGACACTTCTCCCGCCCTTCCCGGGCAGCGGAAAGAAGCGCCCATCTTGTGGAAAAGCTTGTGGAAACTCTTGGCCACTGATTTTCCGGAAGCGGTAAGGATTTCACTCTCGCTTTTCGTGTCAATCGCTTGACCGGCTGTAACGAATTGTAAATAAAGAGCTTGCATTGAAGCTACAGTGGGCGTCGTCAAACGGAATTTCGCGGCAAGAAGGGTTTCCGGAATTGGCTTTTGCACAGGTTTGCAGCACTGGTGTTACGAAAGAGTATCTGCCCGGAAAGCGGCGGGGGAGCCCCGCTAGTTATCTCTAAGTACCGCCCGGGCCCTGAAACTCCCGAATTTGCAGTACGTTGACGCGGCCAGAAGCGGAGTCTATAGTGGCCGATGTGGCTCCAAAAGGCCTCGAACCCGGCTTTCCGGAGCGCTCGACTATGAATTTGCCGAACTTCCTTACCGTCCTTCGAATCTTCTTCGTTCCAGTGCTGATTGTGGTGCTGCTGACGAGGAGCCCCAACGTGGAGTTATGGGGCTTTCCCATGCACTTTGAGGTCTGGGGAGTTTTGATTCTGTTGACGGCGGCTGCAACGGACTGGGCCGATGGATATTTCGCGCGCCGGAACCGCCAGGTCACCACGCTGGGTATACTGCTGGACCCGATTGCCGATAAGCTGCTGATTTCGGCGGCATTCATTTCGCTGGTGGACATGCACCTGGTGGCGGGCTGGATGGTGGTGATTATCATCGGGCGGGAATTCACCATTTTGGGATTGCGGAACATTGCGTCGGCGGAGGGTTTCACTATCGCCGCGTCAACCCTGGGAAAAACGAAGATGGTGCTGCAGGTGTGTGCGGTTGCGGTACTGATCGCTGGGGCGCGCCATCCCTCGCTGCGGCCGATTTCGAATGTGCTGCTTTGGCTGGTGGTGATCAGCGCGCTGGTGTCCGCCGCGCAATACTTCCACCGCTTCTGGAACCAATTGGACGACCGCATCAAGCAGCGCCGCAAGCTGGGCATGCTGGAATCGCAGAAGAAGCAGCAGGATGCCGTCCCTCTCTGACGATGAACGAAAAGCAATCCTGGAGTTGGCGCGCCAGGGTGTTTTCCATGCGGTGAGCCACGAGCAACCGCTTTCTACCTTTCCAACCACAGGACTTTTCGCGGAGCGCCGATGTTTGTTTGTGACGTTGCACGTCAACAAGAAACTGCGCGGCTGCATCGGGGTGGTTGAAACCCACACGACTTTAGGGGAGAGCCTGGCGCGATGCGCGGCCGATGCGGCCCTGCATGACCCGCGATTTTCGAGGCTGCGCCTGGAGGAGATGGAGGCGCTGGAAATTGAAGTGTCGTTACTTTCGCCGCTATATCCGGTCCATCCCTCTCAAGTGGAAATCGGAACTCACGGGCTGCTGGTGGAACGTGGGCAGCGGCGGGGACTCCTGTTGCCCCAGGTAGCCCTGGAGCACGGTCTCAGCCGCGAACAGTTTCTTGGGGAAACCTGCGCGAAAGCGGGGCTTCCCCGCGAGGCGTGGAAAGATGCGGAAACGAAGCTGTACGGATTTGAATGCGAAATCCTGGCCGAGACACGCGGCCCGTTTGCTGAAAAAGAAAGCCCGCGCCTGTAGGGAGCGCGGGCCGTCGCAAATGAACTGGAATCGGTTTATTCGATTTCGACGTAATCGCCGGCGTAAAGGTCCAGCTTGCTGTAGGTAACAAAAATGGTGCAGGCATTGCGGGTGACGTTCATTACGATGCCTTCGCCGAGGACGTTGCGCGGGATGTCGTTCCATTTGTATTTTACGGGCGTGCTGCCAAACCCATACATGCTGTATTGGAAGTCGGGAAAATTCTCGGAGAATTCCGCGGTGGAACCCTCGTAGCGGAATACGCGGAGATAATCTCCTACTTTTACGCCCTGGTTTGTGCCCAGATTGACGTAAACCGAAGAGTTCTTTCCGTAAACTTGGGTGAATTCCCGGCCGGCCACGAGCATGCCAACGGACTTGCCGCTGACCGGTGCGAACTTGTCGAATTTCTCGGCCGGCTTGAAGGGAGGCGAGGGGCGTTCGACCATGGGAAGAGCGATGTCACCGCGCTGGAGATAGTCGCAGGAAAATTTGACGAGGCCGATCGAAACGTTTGGATGCACCGTGGTGATCTGCACCTGGCCGGCGTCCACGTACAGTGTGCCCATAGCTTTCAGAAGCTTTAACTGCCATTTGAACCACGGTACAGCATTGGGATCCTTATCCGGACGGATGATGGAGAAGCGGTCGCCGACGCGCACACCCTGCGCGGCGCCCCGGTTGATGTAGACGTAGTCGCCGCTGGTGAAAACTATCTTGTTGGCGGAATCTTCGCCGGACATCAAGTACACATCCCAAGGAACCCGGTCATCGGTGACGAAGCCGGAGCAATAGACCGCCGTGTAATCTGTCGAAGCGGATTCGTAGGCGGGACGGCTCTCCTTGACCGCCTGTACCTGAGCGTTGTTCTGGGCCGAAGCGCCAAGGGCCAGCATCAGGGTGGCGAAAGACATTGCAGTCGCGATTGCGCGCATGTTCAGCACTCCTTCATTTCACGCCGGTTAAGGGCCGTGCGGGGACTTGCACCTCTGAAACTAACAAGGGCCCTTGGTGGCGTCAACAAAATGGGTGGCGACACTTTCCATATTTGCAAAGGTAGATTAGATGCCGTATTTTCAATGGATTGGAGGTGGTTTCCCTTGAGCGCCGTGTTCGGAAAAGGAGTCGGACGGCTTTGCGGGGTGTTGGCCGCCCCCACATCCCGCGAATTACGCAGATTGCTGGCGCAGGCGCTTCGGGAAACTCCAACTGCGGAGATTCGGCTGGACTGGCTGAAGAGCGACCGCGAACGCGAAGTTTTTCTGAAATGGCTGAAGGCGTATCGTCCGCGAAAGGCGCAGTTGATTGCCACCTGCCGGCGGCGGGTAGGCGGCGGAGAATTTGCCGGGGATGCGGGCGAAGAACTTTATTGGCTGATGCAGGCGAAAGAAGCGGGCTGCGCGTGGTGCGACCTGGAGGTGGAAACCCTTCGCGAGTTGCCGGGAAAGAGCGTGCGAGGATTCGCAGTGCCGGAGAAGGTTCTGCTGTCCATGCACGATTTCCGCAAGACGCCGGTTTTTCCGAAAAAATTGACGGTGCCGGCCGGGGGCGGCGCGAATGCGATCAAAGTGGCGGCGATGGCGCGAAGCTTGATGGACGGCGCGCGCATGTTGCGGCTGGCCCGAACGTCGCGCGATGTGGTTGCGGTGGCGATGGGCGAAATTGGTTTGCCTGCGCGGGTGCTGGCTCTGCGCGAAGGAAGCGCGCTGGCCTACGCTTCGGTGGCGGCCGCCACGGCGCCCGGCCAGATCCCGCTGCGCGATTTGAAGGTGCTCTATCGCGCTCACGAATTGACCCGGGCGACGCAGGTGTTTGGCGTGATCGGCAATCCCATTGGCCATTCGCTCTCGCCGCTGCTGCACAATACCGGATACATTGCGGCCGGGAAAGACGCGGTCTACTTGCCGTTCCTGGTTGAAACCCTGAAGGATTTTTTGAAGGCCCTACCGGATTTCGGCGTGCGTGGGTTCAGCGTGACCCTGCCGCACAAGGAAAAAATCTTCGGTCACCTTGACGATGTGGAACCACTGGCGGAAAAAATCGGGGCGGTAAATACGGTGACAGTGCGGAGGGATGGATCGCTCTACGGCAGCAATACGGATTACCTGGGAGTTTTGCGGGCTCTGGAAAAGAAGATGAAACTCCACGGCAGCCGTGTTCTGATTTATGGAGCGGGCGGATCCGCGCGCGCAGCGGCGTTTGCGCTGGCCCAGGCGGAAGCGCAGGTTTTCGTTTGCGCGCGTCGGCCGGAAGCGGCGCGGAAACTGGCGGAAGCAGTCGGCGGCGAACCCATTCTCCGAAGCGATCTGCGCTCGCTGGAGTTCGACGCGCTTTTGAACGCCACGCCCACCGGGATGTTCCCGCACGAAAAAGTTTCGCCGCTGGCGGCAGGCGAGTTAAACTGTTCTCTAGTCATGGACCTGATCTATCGCCCCATCCGGACGAAACTCCTGCGGCTCGCAGCCTCAAGGAAACTCGCCTGTGTATCCGGCGTGGAAATGTTTCTGGCGCAAGGATTCGCGCAATGGGAACACTGGATGGGCAGCAAGGCGCCGGAGTCGAAGATGAGAAATGCCGTGCTGCGGGCACTGAAAAACGAAGAAAACACGCGCTGGTGACCCATCCTCCCCGGATGAGCGGATGCAGTTCTCGCTGTTCAAGAAAATTTCAATTTGCGCGGAGTGATAAGAGGCCATGATTCAGCCTTCGTTCCAGGAATTCGAGCGGCTTGCAAAACGCGGGAACCTGATTCCCGTGTACGACACTTTTTCGGCGGACCTGCTGACACCGGTGAGCGCGTACCTGCGGGTGGCGCAGGGGGCGCGATATTCGTTTCTGCTGGAAAGCGTGGAAGGCGGGGAAAAGATCGCGCGGTACACGTTTGCCGGCGCGAATCCCGAAGAGATTTTCCGGTACGCGAACGGCGCGTGTGTGCTGGAAAGTCGGGAACGCCTCATCTGGGAAGAGCGCGATCCGATCACTTTTCTGCGCGAACACATGGCGCGATACCGGCCGGTGCGCCTGCCCGGCCTGCCGCCGCTGGTTGCGGGGGCCATTGGGTATTTCAGTTACGACATGGTCCGGTTGATCGAGCGCTTGCCGAAACGATTGCGCGACGAAATCGGATTGTTCGACGCGGTGCTGATGTTCTATCACGGCATACTGGCTTTCGATCACGTGCAGCACCGCTTGTGGGTGGTGCGCAATGTTTATACCGACGGGCCGAAGAGTTTGCGCGCGAAATACGACGCCGCGGTGAAAGAGATTCGCCGCACGCGGCAGATGCTGGAAGAGCCGGCAGCGGGCGAGAAGCCCCCGAAGTCGGGCAAAGGCAAACGGTCCACGCTGAAGGTCGCCTCGAATGTGAAGCGCGGCGAGTATCTGGCGATCGTGAAGAAGGCCAAACAATATATTCGCGAAGGCGATATTTTCCAGGTGGTGCTGAGCCAGCGCTTTTCCGCGAAAACCAAGGCCGAGCCATTTTCGATTTATCGCGAGTTGCGGGCGCTGAATCCTTCTCCTTATCTTTTTTATTTGCAGCTGAACGATGTATACGTGGTGGGAAGTTCGCCGGAGATGCTGGTGAAGGTGCAGGGCCGCGATGTCTTTTACCGGCCAATTGCCGGAACGCGGTGGCGCGGTAAGGACGAAGCCGAAGACCAGCGGCTGGAGCGCGAGATGCTCGCCAGCGAAAAAGAGCGTGCGGAACACATCATGCTGGTGGACCTGGGGCGCAACGATCTTGGGCGCGTGTGCGAGTACGGAACCGTGCGACCGGAAAAGCTGATGACCGTGGAGCGCTACTCGCACGTGATGCACCTGGTTTCCAGCTTGCGCGGCAAATTACGCGAAGATGTGGATTGCTTCGATGCCCTGATGTCGTGCTTCCCGGCGGGGACCGTATCCGGCGCACCCAAAGTGCGGGCGATGGAAATTATTGAAGAGCTGGAGAAAACGCGCCGAGGGATTTATGCCGGGGGCATTCTCTATCTCGATTTCGCGGGGAACCTGGATTCGTGTATCGCGCTGCGCACCATGGTCATCAAAAATGGCGTGGCGCATATTCAGGCGGGCGGCGGCATCGTGGCTGACTCTACGCCCGAGGGCGAATTCGAGGAATCGGTGAACAAGTCCAAAGCGCTGCTGCGCGCGCTGGAAGCGGCGCATAGCGCTTCCGGAAAAGGGAAGGGCAAATCGTGATTCTGCTGCTGGACAACTACGATTCGTTCACCTATAACCTGGCGCAATATCTGGGCGAGCTGGGCTGCCAGGTGGAAGTGCACCGCAACGACCGCATCAGCGTGGAACAGATTGCGCAGCGCAAGCCGGAGCGCATCGTGATTTCTCCCGGGCCGTGCACGCCGCAGGAAGCCGGGATCTCGGTGGAGTTGGTCCAGAAATTGGCAGGGAAGATTCCGATTCTGGGTGTTTGCCTGGGCCACCAGGCGATTGGGGCGGCATTCGGCGGAAAGATTATCCGCGCGCCGAAGCTGTTTCATGGGAAGACCAGCGAAATCCGGCACGACGGCAGCGGAGTATTTCGCGATCTGCCGAATCCGTTTACGGCGACTCGTTACCACTCGCTGATCGTCGAGAGAAAATCACTGCCCGCGGAGTTGCAGGTGACCGCGGAAACGGACGACGACATCATCATGGGGATGCAGCACCGGAAGTATCCGCTGATGGGTGTGCAATTCCACCCGGAATCTGTGCTGACGGATTCGGGGAAGCAGTTGTTGAAGAATTTTCTTTCAGTTTGAACAACCGAGACCATTTGTAGCGGCCGCCCGCTGCGGCGAGCGGGCGTTTACACTCCCAACGGGTTTACGGGGCGGGCGTTTTCCTCATTGATTCGCGTCCACCTGAAGGTGGACGCTACGCGTGGAATCCCATTTTGGGAAGGAAATGGTAACTATAGGGTAATATAGTTTCTAAAATAAAGTTCAGGTATTACGACGTAAATTATATTGAATGAATAGTACTAAATGTGTATCGTACCTGCCGCGGGTCGTCCCTCCTTTTTGCTCGCCCTCGGAGGTAAGTCATGCATGTGCTTCGCGGTGTCCTCGCATTGTCTCTTTGTGTCTCCCTCAGCGCTTACAACCTTCCTGTTATTGCCAGCGGAAAACCACTGGGCATTTTGACGATGGCGTATGGCGCGCATCTGAACGCCTCGAACGCGTCCGCTGGCTTGTCGGTATTCGATGGGGAAAGCTTGTCGACGGATCCAGACGGGAAGCTGACCCTGCGCATCGGCGGAAGCGTGATTACGCTGTCGGAACGCAGCACCGCCACTTTGCAGCGAATCGGCGATGGGGCGCACGTGGATCTGGACGCGGGCTGCGTGTATCTCTGGTCCGTGGAAAGCAATCCGCTGGAGGCCCATGTGGAGGGGGCCACGTTGCGCGCACACGGAACGGGGAATGCTCAATCGCAGATCCGGATGTTCGCGCCGAAGATTCTTGAAGTCACCACGCGTGAGGGGAGCATTGATTTTTCGTATGGGAAGGAATTTCGGGTTTTGCCGGAGGGGCAGACCTATCGGATTTACCTGGAATCGGAGGACGATCCACGAGGCACGTCCGAGCCGGGAGCGGATGCGCGGAAACAGGGGATGTCCACGGAGACGAAGGTGGCCTACTTTATTCTTGGTGGCACAGGTGCGGGGCTGGCGGCGTGGGGGATTCGCGACCTGATTCAGTCGAACAATGGGGTGGAGAGTCCGGCGAAGCCTTGAAGGATTTGGGGGCCACCTGGGAACGCCAATCTCCCGATTGGCATTCCCAGGAATTTGCGGAATAGGGCAGAGCTGGCGTCCGTGAGGTTGCACTTGGCCACCTGAAGGTGGCCGCTACTTGTTGGCCGCGTGCTTCTGGGAAAAATCTTTTAGCCGATCGAGCTTTTCGCGGGCTTTGCCTGAGGCTACGGCGCGGCGGGCTAGTTCGGCTGCAGTGCGAAAATCCTCGGCCATTCCGGTGACTACGAGGGCGGCGGCAGCGTTGGCGATGACGATATCGAGGCGGGGGCCGGGTTCGCCGCTCAGCAGGGAATGAATGAGCTTCGCGTTTTCCTGCGGCGTGCCGCCGCGGATGACTTCGAGCGAGGCGCGGGAGATGCCGAAATCTTCGGGGGCGACGATGAATCGGCGCACGCTGCCGTTACGGACTTCGGCGATTTGCGTTTCGCCGGAAAGGGAAATTTCGTCGAGACCACCGGAGCCGTGCACGACGAAAGCGTGATGTGTGCCGAGTTCCGCGAGCGTTGCCGCGACAGTGTCGATCACATCGGCTGAAAAAACTCCCAGCACCTGAGCTTCGGCGCCGGCCGGATTGGTGAGGGGCCCAAGAAGATTAAAGATGGTGCGCTTCCCGATTTGCTGGCGCGCGGGCCCGGCGTGGCGTGCCGCAGCGTGGGCCGCGGGAGCGAACAGAAAGCCGATGCCGATCTCGCGCACGGAGCGGCCAGCCGCCGTCATCGGCAGATCGATGCGGACGCCGAGGGATTCGAGTACATCCGCGGAGCCGCTCCGGGAACTGACGGAGCGGTTGCCATGCTTGGCGACGCGAGCCCCTGCAGCAGCCGCGACGATGGCCGCTGCGGTCGAAATGTTGAATGTGCCGGTTTCATCGCCGCCGGTGCCGCAGGTGTCAACGAGTCCTGTGAGTCGTGGCTCATCCGCCGTAAAAACAGGCGCGGCATGCTTTCGCATCACGTGGGCAAATCCAGTTAACTCGTCGACGCTCACGGCGCGTTGATTGAGCGCAAGCAACATGCGCACAATCTCCGGCGTAGCGATGCACCCGGAGAGCAACTCCTCCATGAATGCTTCGGCCTCCGCGCGCGAAAGTGTGCGGCTAGCCTCGGCCTTTTCGATTAGCAAATTTGATGCACTGTTCATACCATTCGCCGGAAACTGCTCGCCTTGCTCGAGATGCGCGAGTCAAGTAAACTTAACTGTTTTGCGAAGCCTCAAATTCTAACATCGGTGCACTGTCCCATCGTCGCACAAGATGTCGGTTCCAGCTGGGCCGGAGCCGCCCAAAAAGGCAGAACCTCAAATGAAGATCCACGAATATCAGGCAAAGGCCATCCTTGCGCGTTACGGGGTTACGACTCCACGCGGCGAGGTTGCGTTCACCAAGGAAGAGGCGCGGGAAGCGGCGCAGCGGTTGAAGTCGCCGGTGGTCGTCGTGAAAGCGCAGATTCATGCCGGGGGGCGAGGGAAGGCCGGAGGGGTGAAGCTGGCGCGTTCGGCGGATGAAGCCGCGGAACTGGCTTCGAACATTCTGGGGATGACGCTGGTGACGCCGCAGACCGGGCCTCACGGCCGCGTGGTGCGCCGGTTGCTGATCGAAGAAGGACTGGACATCAAGCGCGAACTGTATTTGGGGCTTTTGATCGATCGCGAAACAGGACGGCCCGTGTTTATGGCCAGCGCGGCGGGCGGAATGGAAATCGAGGAAGTGGCCAAGGACAATCCCAACGCGATTCTGCGCGAGCACATTCACCCCGCCGTGGGTCTGCAACCTTATCAGGCGCGGAAGATTGCCTTTGGCCTGGGACTGTCGAGCGAGTTAGCGACGGTAGCCACACCATTTCTGCAGGCGCTTTATCGGGCGTTCATCGATACGGACGCTTCGATGCTGGAAATTAATCCCTGCGTCGTGACCGGCGACGGGAAGCTGATGGCGTTGGACGCGAAGATGACGTTCGACGACAACGGGTTGTTCCGCCACAAGGATTTGCGCGAATTGCGCGACCTGGACGAGGAAGATCCGCTGGAAGTGGAGGCCTCGAAGTACGGGCTCAACTACATCAAGTTGGATGGCAGCGTGGCGTGCATGGTGAACGGTGCGGGGCTGGCGATGGCCACGATGGATATTATCAAGTACGCTGGCGGCTCTCCGGCGAATTTTCTGGACGTAGGCGGCGGCGCCTCTGCGGAGCAGGTGAAGAATGCGTTTCGAATTCTGTTGAGCGATCCGGAAGTGCGCGCGGTGTTTATCAATATTTTTGGAGGGATTTTGCGTTGCGACGTGCTCGCAACTGGCGTCGTAGCCGCAGCGAAGGACTTGCATGTGAGTATTCCCGTGGTGGTGCGTATGGAAGGAACGAACGTGGAGCGAGGGCAGCAGATTCTGCGTGATAGCGGATTGAATTTCACGATTGCCGATGGAATGAAGGATGGAGCGCAAAAGGTCGTCGCGCTGGCGCGGGGATGAAGCATGGAGGTAAAGGAAGTAGAGGAGGTAAATGAGGTAAATGAGGTAAATGAGGTAAATGAGGTAAATGAGGTAAAGGACCGGAGTGCGAAGATCGGTCCGGTGAAGAATTACAAGGATTTGCTGGTGTATCGGCAGGCGTACAGGCTTGCGTTGGAAACTTCGAAGTTGACGAGGGCGCTTCCGAGGGAAGAGCAGTATGAGCTGGGCAAGCAACTGCGACGGTGCGCGCGATCTGTACCGGCGAATGTTGTTGAAGGCTGGGGGAAAAGAAATTCGGCGGTGGATTTCAAGCGGCACCTGGTGATTGCGTCAGGAGAAGTGGCGGAGTGCAAGTTTTGGATTGAGCTTGCCGTCGACGAGGGGTTTTTGAAGAGGAATTCTTCGGAACCGATTTTGAAAGAGTACGCGAAGTTAGGGTTCATGATTCACAAACTTTGGAAGGAGTGGAGGAAGCTGTAATCTGAGGAAGTTCCTTTACCTCATTTACTTCATTTACCTCCTTTACCTCAATATATGAGCGTGCTTGTAAACGAAAAGACTAGAGTTCTCGTTCAGGGATTCACGGGGCGCGAGGGAACATTTCACGCTCAGCAGATGATTGAGTACGGAACGAATGTTGTGGGTGGCGTTACGCCGGGCAAGGGTGGGACGAAGCACCTGGAGCGGCCGGTGTTTAACACTGTGGCGGAAGCGGTGAAGGCTACCGGCGCTGATGCTTCGGTAATTTTTGTGCCGCCGCCGTATTCGGCGGACGCGATCCTCGAAGCCGCGGATTCGCAATTGCCTTTGGTGGTTTGCATCACGGAGGGCATCCCGGTGCTGGACATGGTGCGGGTGGCGGAAGTGTTGAGCCGGTCGAAGACGCGGTTGATTGGCCCGAATTGCCCTGGCATTATTTCGCCGGGGAAGTGCAAGATCGGAATCATGCCGGGACGCATTCACAAGCAGGGGCACGTGGGCGTGGTGAGCCGCAGCGGTACGCTTACGTATGAAGCGGTGCACCAGTTGACGCAGCTCGGCATCGGACAGTCCACGTGCATCGGCATCGGCGGGGACCCGATTATTGGCACGTCGTTTCTGGACAGCATCAAGATGTTTAACGACGATCCAGACACTCGTGCCATCATCCTGATCGGTGAAATCGGCGGAAACGCCGAAGAACGTGCGGCGGAGTGGATCAAGGTGCATGTGAAAAAGCCGGTGGTGGGATTTATCGCCGGACAGACTGCGCCGCCGGGACGCCGCATGGGGCACGCGGGCGCGATCATCAGCGGGGGGCAGGGAACGGCAAAGGATAAGTATGCGGCGATGAATGCGGCGGGAATTCAGACCGTCGAGACTCCTGCTGATTTGGGCAGTACCGTTGCAGCGGCTTTGAAGTGAAGTAATGAGGTAAAGAAGTAATGAAGTAACGATTCGGATAAGATAGAATCCGGAGGGCTCCGTTGGTAGCTGGCAGATGTCGATTAAGACATACAAGGATCTTAATGTTTTTCGAGAGTCATACCAGTTAGCCCTGGATGTCTCTCTGGCATCCAGATTGTTTCCCGGCCATGAACAATTTGAAATTGGCAGGCAAATACGACGAGCGGCAAGATCCATTCCCGTGAATATTGTGGAAGGGTGGGCGAAACGAGCGTCCCCCGTCGAGTTTAAGAGGTTTCTCCAAATTTCCATCGGCTCGTGTGAGGAATGCAAGCTCTGGTTAGAGATGAGCCGCGACGAAGGCTACTTAAACCCTAAAAAATGTGATGAGTTGGCGAATCGTTTCAATGTGGTGAGTGCGATGCTAAGAAGTCTTTGGAAGAATTGGCAGAATTTCGCGAAGTAGGATTTTCGTTACTTCGTTATTTCTTTACTTCATTACTTCACTTTTCTTTAAGGAGATTCTTGTGGCAATTGAACGGACATTTGCAATCATCAAGCCGGACGCCGTGGGGCGCGGCTTGCAGGGAGAAATTCTCTCGCGGATTCACAAGGCGGGGTTCAAGATTGTGGCCGTCAAATCCATGCGGCTGACGAAAGAGGAAGCCGGCGGATTTTACGCTGTGCATAAGGAGCGGCCATTTTTTGGCGAGCTGACCGACTTCATGAGTTCCGGCAAGATTTTTGCGATGGTGCTGGAGGCCGACGGCGCTATTGCGAAGTGGCGCGACACGATGGGCGCCACGGATCCGAAGAAAGCCGCGCCGGGGACCATTCGGCATGACCTCGGCACCAACATTGGGAACAACTGCACGCACGGATCGGATGCGCCGGAGACGGCGGCATTTGAGATCGGATACTTTTTCGCGGGGATGGAATTGATTTAAATACGGCAGTCCGAGGTAGAGACTAAGTGGCCGGTCTAAAGGCCGGCCACTACATTTTTGGCTCGGTTTCATGGAACCTTTTCGCGAACTCGGCAGGACGTTGCTCTTTGTTGCAGGCGTTCTTGCGCTCGTTGGAGCATTTTTTTATTTTGGCGGAAGGCTCCCTTTCCGGCTGGGCCGCTTGCCCGGCGATATCGTCCACAAAGGCGAGCACACGACGTTTTATTTTCCTCTAACGACCGGCATCTTGCTCAGCTTGGGCCTCAGTCTGCTTCTTTGGCTTCTTTCCCGCCTCCGTCGTTGATTGTTGCGCAAACTCCATGTCCTGCTAGAGTAGGGTTGTGGACGCCTCAAAAACACAACTGACATTCAATTTACAGCCGGAGCGGCGGATATACACGGTCAGCGACCTGACGGCGCGGATCCGTGAACTGCTGGCGAAGAATTTCACGGATGTTACCGTGCAAGGAGAGATTTCGAACTGTCGCGCCGCTTCTTCTGGCCACTACTATTTCACCTTGAAGGATGAGCGGGCGCAGGTGCGTTGCGTGCTTTTCAAGCAGCAGCAGCGTGGGATGAAGTTTTTACCCGAGGACGGAATCAAGGTGACCGTGCGCGGGTCGGTCAGTGTTTACGAGGCGCGCGGCGAGTATCAGATTTATGTGGAGTCGATTGAGCCGGCCGGGCGTGGCACGCTGCAGCTCGCATTTGAGCAACTGAAGAAGCGGCTGGAAGCCGAGGGACTGTTCGACGCTGCGCGGAAAAAACCGCTGCCGCTGCTGCCAAATCGCATTGGGTTGATCACTTCGCCGACGGGCGCGGCGGTGCGCGACGTGGTGCGCATCCTGAGGCGGCGCTTCCACAACGTGCATCTCACGCTGTATCCGGTGCGTGTGCAGGGAGAAGGATCGGCGACGGAAATCGTGACGGCGCTCGGCTACTTCAACAAGAAGTTGCCTGTGGACGTGATTCTGCTGGTGCGCGGCGGCGGATCGCTGGAAGATTTGTGGTCGTTCAACGAAGAGAGCGTGGCGCGGGCGATTGCCGGCTCCGCGATTCCGGTGATTTCCGGCGTGGGCCACGAGACGGACTTCACGATCGCAGATTTTGTGGCGGACATGCGGGCTTCGACGCCTTCGGCGGCCGCCGAACTGGTGGTGCAGACGCGGCGCGAATTCGACAAGCAGGTGATGGACCTTCGCGCGCGCCTCGAAGGCTCGCTGCGCTACCGATTGCTGGAACTTTCCCGGCGCGTGCACGCGCTGAATGCGCGCAGCGGATTCCGCCGCCCGCAGGACTTGCTGCGGCAACAGCGGCAGCGCGCGGACGAATTTACGTCGCGGCTGGCTTTGGGATTGCGCGCGCGGCTGGAAGATTCACGCAAGCGCCTGAACACGGCGCGGCTGCGCGTGGCGTCCTTCGATTTTCGCGCGAAGATTGGCGTGCTGCGGCTGCGATTGCAACGGCGGACGCAGGAACTGGGTGTGCGTGAAGAACGCCTGCTGCGCCAGAAACGCGAGCGCTTGGAACGGCTTACACTGCAATTGCAGGAGCGCAGCCCGCTGAAAGTGCTTGAGCGCGGCTACGCCATCGCTACCGACGCCGCCGGCAACGTGCTGCGCTCGGTCGATTCGATTTCTGCAGGAGATTTGGTATCCGTCAGACTGCTGGACGGCACGCTAGCCGCCCAGGTGAATGAAAAGAGCAAGACTGGCTGAGTGAAAAGCCGGCAATGGAGACAAAGGCGCCCGCCTCAGAAGGCGGCCACTACAAGGAAAAGAGCGCAGCGTCATCAGCCCGCCCCGGAAGGTAGTACCAGTTATTCGGAAGATGTTTGACTATCGGTAGATCTCTTTGCGATGTCCGACGTTCAACACCGTTACTACCCGCGACTTATCCTCTATCTCGTAAACGATGCGGTAGTCCCCCGCGCGCACTCTCCATCCGAGTTGGTTTGTGAGTTTGCGACAACCCGGCGGGCGCGGATTCTCCCGAAGCGAGTAGATCTGCTTCTTGACTGATTGGTAGGGCAGAGAATCGAGCGATTGGAGTTGCTTCTCGGCGCGCGAGAGGAGCCGAACTTCGTAGCTCATTTCCGATTGCGTTCGATGCGTGCGATTGCTTCATCTAGTGGAACTGATGTCTCGCCAGAGGCCTTGGCTTCCTCAAATTCACGGATGGCCTCGCGGTCCTCGAGTTCTTCGAGCATTTCCTCGTAGTCTGCAATGCTAATGACAACGGCGACTTTCTGCCCCCGCGCATCTACAAGAAATTGACGTTCTTTTCCCATGGAATCTCCACTTGTCCCGAGTCTACTCCCGGGAAAACAAGAGAGCAACAAGATCGTCCCTCAAGAGTGTCAGGGGCAAGCCCAGTAAGAGGAAAATGAGTAGGCGCGAAAACTGATCTACTCTTCTTCGCCGCCGTCGACTTTGAGGACGGCTAGGAATGCTTCCTGGGGGATGTCGACCTGGCCGACGCGCTTCATGCGCTTCTTGCCTTCTTTTTGCTTTTCGAGGAGCTTGCGTTTGCGGGAAATGTCTCCGCCATAACACTTGGCGAGGACGTTTTTGCGGATAGCCGCGACGGTTTCGCGAGCGATGACGCGGCTGCCGATGGCGGCCTGGATGGGGACTTCGAACATCTGTCGCGGAATCAGCTTTCGAAGTCGCGTCACGAGGTCGCGGCCGCGCTCGACCGAGAATTCGCGGTGAATGATCAGCGCCAGGGCGTCCACGGGCTCGCCGCCGACGAGGATATCCAGCTTAATCAAATCCGATTCGCTGTAACCGGCCAGGTGGTAATCGAGCGAAGCGTAGCCGCGCGAAACACTTTTGAGGCGGTCGTAGAAATCGAGGACGATTTCGTTCAGCGGCAGTTCGTAGGTCAACATCACGCGCGTGGGCGAGAGATATTCGAAATTTTTCTGCGTGCCGCGCTTGTCCTGGCAGAGCTGCAGGATTCCGCCGACGGATTCGTCGTTGGTGATGATCATCGCCTTGATGATGGGCTCTTCGATCTTGTCAATGTCGCTGGGATTAGGAAATTTTGCCGGGCTGTCCACTTCGATGACTTCGCCGGTGACGCGAGTGATGCGGTAACGCACGCTGGGCGCCGTGGTGATCAGATTCAGGCCGAATTCGCGCTCCAGGCGTTCCTGCACGATTTCGAGGTGCAGGAGGCCGAGAAACCCGCAGCGGAAGCCAAAGCCCAGGGCTACGGAATTTTCCGGCTCATAAAAAAAGGCGGCGTCGTTTAGTTGCAGTTTTCCAAGAGCGTCGCGCAATGGTTCGTATTCGTCAGCGAGCACCGGGAAAATCCCGGCAAAGACCATTGGTTTGATGGCTTCGAATCCGGGCAACGCCGGCGCGGGCCGCGAGGCTTCGGTGACAGTGTCGCCCATGCGCGCATCGGCGACACGCTTGATGTTTGCGACGATGAAGCCGACATCGCCGGCTTCCAGTTCGTCGAGGGCCACGGGCTTTGGCGTAAGCGTGCCGAGTTGCTCCACTTCATATACTTCGTTGGTGGCCACCAGGCGAATCTTCATGTGCCTGGTGATGCGGCCTTCCATCACCCGCACCAGCACCACGGCTCCGCGATAGATGTCGAACCACGAGTCGAACACCAGCGCTTGAAACGGATTCTCGGCGCTGCCCTTGGGTGGCGGAATCCGCTGCACGATCGCTTCCAGCACATCTTCCACGCCGATGCCGCTCTTCGCGCTGATCATCAGCGCGTCGGCGGCGGGAATGGCCAGGACATTTTCAATCTGTTCCTTGACGAAATCGGGCTGTGCGGCGGGGAGATCAATCTTATTAATGACCGGCAGAATAGTGAGATTGTGCGAAGCGGCGAGGAACGTGTTCGCAACGGTTTGCGCTTCTACCCCCTGGCTGGCGTCAACAACCAGCAACGCTCCTTCGCAGGCGGAAAGCGCGCGGGAAACCTCGTAAGAAAAATCGACGTGGCCAGGAGTATCAATCAGATTCAGACGATAGGTGTTTCCGTCCTTCGCGGTGTAGTGGAGGCGAATACTTTTCGCTTTAATGGTGATGCCGCGCTCGCGCTCCAGGTCCATGGAGTCCAGCACCTGCTCGTGCATCTCGCGCTGCGTGAGCGCCCCCGTCATTTCCAGCAGGCGGTCGGCAAGGGTGGACTTGCCGTGGTCAATGTGCGCGATGATACAGAAATTGCGTATGAACTTTGGGTCCATTCGTGTCCGTTACCGCCAGGATTTTCCCTGAGGGTGTTCCTGAGTGCTCGACGGCGGGCCTGCTGCCAGATGAGGGCCGCTCACCCTGCTTGAAAGCGTGCCGCGTAAACATCTAGTTTGCCATAAACGAGAGAGGGCGTCAGCCTGCGCGCTGAGCGTGATGACGCACAGCGTTTTAGAGCCACAGTGCTGGCGATTCGCATTCGTTTCATTCCGGGTCACTGGCCAGACGGGCAACATTCACCCTTGCGACTGGAAATGCGGACAGGTCTTGATGGGGCAGGCAAAACAGGACTTTCGTCCTATAGGAAGAAACAACATAAACCTGTGAAATAGTCGACGTAGCTGCGGAGACGCGCGGCCCGTATTCGGCAGTGGGTTGAACGAGTTTGGCGAGCGTCCCAGAGCGGCAGAAATTCGGATGTCTGATGAGAATGAAAACTATGACCAAAAATCGGCTTTCAACCCAGCGCGGATTTTCGATGCTGGAGCTTGTCATCGTTCTCGCCGTCATGCTGGTGCTTTCCGCCATTACCTTGCCAAGCGTCGTCCGCTCCATGAGCATCTACCGCCTCAGTGTAGCAACCACCTCTCTCCAAAACATTATCGAAACTGCCAGATTTAATGCCGTACGGCTCAATACAAAGGTCAGCCTCAGGCAGATCAATCTGGGCGGCCAGACGGCCTTTTACGTGGATCTCACAGGCACCGGGTATGTGGGCACCGACCCCGTGTTTCTAGTGCCGAACTATGTGCAGATATCTCCCGCTGGCGCGCCCGCGGCGTCCACGACGGGCTTGGCCAACACGGCGGCGCTTGGCGCGGGATGCATCACGTTCACTTCGCGCGGAGTCGTTGATTATTCGACGTGCGGTGGAGGTGTGCAGTCGGTGTGGTTCATTTCGCTCGGTTCCGTGAGCGCAAACACGGGATACCGAGCCATCACGGTCACGCCAATGGGCCAAGCAAAGACCTGGAGCGGATCGACAGGCGGTAACTGGGGTTTGATGTAGTTCATGAGGGGAATACTGTGAAACGAAAAAGCATTTTGATCTCAGTGGGAATGCCAAAGAAGCACCGGCAAAGCGGGTTCACCCTGCTGGAACTTGCCGTTGCCACGCTGATTTTGATGGTGGGGATTGCCGGAGTGGTGCAGCTGGTGCCGGCGAGCCAGCAGTCCAACTTTACCAATCGTGTGGACACGACGGCGATGGTCTTCGCCCAGCGCGAAATGGACCAGATGATCGCTCAACCTCTGACCTCTGGCACCTTCAACGACGCGGATCTCCGCGCGATTAATCTGGGAAGCCAGACGGTGACAAACACGATTTTTGGCGGGCCCGTGATTATGCAGGGAACAATGCCGAGCATTAATTTCACGGCGGGAGCCATCGCCGGCTACAACTATAAGTTTACAGACCCCAATGATTTTGGCGACAAGGCTGCCCCGACATACGAGATGCGATGGGCCGTAATCAGCACCGTGAGCGGGGGTGCAGTCGTGAGCAAGCGCTTTATCGTAGGTTGCCGCCGCGATGGCGGGACCGGCAATGCAAGTCAAGTCCTGCTTCCCGCAGTGGTTGACACTTGGGTGCAAAAATGAAGAATCCACGCAAATTCGTTACCAAGCCTCAAGGCGGTTTTTCCCTCATCGAATTGATGATCGCCACGCTCTTGTTCACGGTAATTTCCGGCGTCACGTTCACCCTGCTGGGGGTGGCGTTGAAGCGATACCAGGTGGAAAAGGATTATCTGAATTCCTTTCAGCAAGCCAGCGTGGCCATGGACGAGATTACTCGCGACGTTCACACCGCGGGTTATCCGCCGTTGAACGCCTACACGACCGCGGCGTTGGCCGCAAACACCGCGAACGTGGCAACGCCATTCGCGTGGATGCCCAACTATCTTCCTGCGATTCCGTGCACCGTGCTCGCCACGTGCACTGTTCCGGGGCCGAAGGACCTGATCACCGAAGCGGATCTCGGGGACGGCAACGGCGTGCAGTGGGTGCGGTATTCGTTGCAGGGAACGACGCTGATGCGGGGAGTGGTCAAGAAAAACGGTGGCGGCGCCGACCCGGTTGCCGCGACGAGCGCGGCCCTTGTTCCGTATCTCGACAATGTAATGAACTACGCCAGCGCAGCGCAGATGGCGACAATCAAAGCGGCGTACCCGTCCATGTTTCCCGGCAACGCTGCGGTCCCGGTTTTCACCTATAGCTACGATGCCGGAGCCGCGGCTCAACCGCCGAATATCCGGGAAGTGAATATTACGCTCATCGTCCAGTCGCCCAGACTCGATCCAAACACCCAAAAAGTTCGCGCGGTGCTCTTGACGGGCCAGGCGGTACGCATCAATCCGAACAAGTAGCGGCCCAATAAGTTGCGGTCGAACAATTAGTGGCACGGTTTTTGAAACTAGGGAGAACAATAATATGAAGACCCATTCACCGAGAGCTAAAGGCAAGTCGGAACGCGGAGTGGCGATATTCATCGCAATTTTCGCGCTTCTCCTGATCAGCGTCGTGGCAATGTCGCTGATGGTGATGGCCGGGACCGAGACGTCCCTCAATTCGAATTACAAGGGTTCGGTGCAGGCGTTCTACGACGCCCGAGCGGGCGTCGAAGAGGGGCGCGGCCGGTTGTGGACAGGCAGCCCCAATGCGCTGGGCACCCTGGTGATCCCCGCTGCGACCGGCGTAATGGCCGTTGGCAGCGCCACTTACATATTGAATCCCGCCGCGGGCGAGATAGTGAACCCGCTGGATCAGTCGGCCGGCAACAAGTATGCGGACCGGCAGTATGTCACCGAGTGGGGAACAGCCCCTCCGGCAGGAGCGACAACCACACTGTCCGTTTGGAAACTGGCGGGCACTCCTGCGGCCGGGCCACTTTACAAGTGGGTGCGGATCACTCCCAAGACAGAATTTTCGGCGAAGATGGATGTGAACAATGATGCCGTCATTGACCCGGTTAATCCTTTGTTCTATGACGGTGCGCAGCAGGGTACGCAGGCGTATCTGAGCGCGTTGGGCGGCAACCCTTACCAGGTGTTTGAGGTCACGGCGCTGGCGGTGACCCCGTCAGGCAGCCAACGGATGGTGCAGTACGACGTTGCGCCGACCAACTTGAATCTTACGTTTCCCTCGGCGTTGACCTTCGACGGATTGACGCCGACATACAATGCGCCGAACTCGAATCCGTTCGACATGAACGGAAATGACAGGTCCGGATCGAATCCTGCGCCCAACTGCAGCATACCTCCGCAACCGGCCAAACCGGCGATTGGCGTGGTTTCGCCCGGAGACGTCACGCCCACCTCGAATTCCATTCCGAACAACCGGTTGAACCACTATTTGGGAGCAGGCTCCACGCCCAGCATCGGAAATATCAGTTCAATGCTGCCGGGCTCCGAAAATTCCCCCGGCAGCCTGAACCAGCTGGTTGCGAACATCGCTCAGGTTGCCAACCAGGTTGTGACCGGTCCGGCGAGTCAGGGTTCGATCAACTTGGGCTCGGCTAGCAATCCGCAAATCACGGTGGTGCAGGCTGACCCCAACGTTCCTGGAAGCACCGGTGACCTTACCCTGACGGGAAACAACACGGGTTACGGCATCCTGGTGGTGACCGGCACACTGACCTTCTCCGGAAACTCTGGATGGCGCGGAGTTGTGCTCGTGGTTGGCCAGGGCAAACTGGTGGAAAACGGCGGAGGCAACAACGAGTATGACGGCGCGATTTTGGTCGCGAAAACGCTCGATGCTTCGGGCAATCCGCTTACAACGCTGGGAGCCCCGGTGGTCAACTGGAATGGCGGCGGCGGCAACGGCGTTTATTACGACAGCTGCTGGATCGCGAACGCCACAGGGGGGCTGAGCTATCAAGTGCTGAGCTTCCGGGAAATTTCGCAATAAGCTGAGGAGGATCTGTGAGGAATTGGCGGCATCAAGTTACATTCGCGTCGTGCATGTTCATTCTGGGATCGCTGGGAATTCCGGCGATGGCGCAGGAGCAGGCGAGCTTACAACCGGCGTCGCTTCGAACCAAGGATGAGGCCGCGCCGGCGCCAAAGCCCAAACCCAAAAAGGTCTGGACAGAGGACTCCATCGCCGAAGTGCGGACTCCGGCCGACAATTATCAGGACAGCAAGGCCGCGCAGTCGAGCGCGCAGGCAACGCCGGTGGACGCAGCGGCGGCTTCAAACCAGGGAGTGCCCAAAGGACTTGGCGCTCCGCCGATCGTGCTGACCATTCCGAAGACAGCGGAAGAAACGCAAAAGGCCATTGACCAGCGCAAGGACATGTCGGAAAACTTCCACAACTTACTCTCCAACGCGCAGGAAAGATTGGAGACCGAGACTAACCCGATGGTGCGCGCGACACTGCAGGAGAAGGCCAATCTCCTGCTTGGGGATATCAGCAGCACCAACTCCGAAATCAAGACGCTGGAAAAGGCCCTCGAAGACTACAAGAATGGCAAAGCGCCGGCGCAGCCAAAGACCGACGGACCGGCCAGCGCTCCCGACTCCGCAAAACCTGCGGTGCAATCGGCCGCGAGCAACACTCCACAGTAAGAACGGAAACACTTCTCAGGACTCAAAGTGGCCGGGGCTTGATGCTCCGGCCACTTTTCGTATTTAAGCGAACCGGCCACGACTGACGCCGGGGGTTGGCCCGTGAGTTCACGATTTCAATGTGCTGCCGTGACTCCGGGTTGGGCTGCAGGCTCCGGGTTCTTCACATATTTGTCGAACCATCTCAGCATTTCCCAAAGGACGTCCTGAATGGACTCCCGGGCGGCGTACCCATGCGCCTCTTCCGGAAGCGTGACGTAGCGAACCGCTCCGCCATTTCCTTTGATAGCCCGGTACATCCTGTCCGACTGGATTGGAAATGTACCCGAATTGTTGTCGGCCTCGCCGTGGATGAGCAGAATCGGCACTTTGATTTTGTCCGCGAACATGAATGGAGACACCTTTAGATAAAGCTCAGGCGTTTGCCAGAGAGTCCGCCGTTCGTTCTGGAAGCCGAAGGGAGTCAGCGTACGGTTGTAGGCGCCGCTGCGCGCGATACCGGCACGGAAGAGATCCGAATGCGCCAGGAGGTTCGCGGTCATGAACGCGCCGTAACTGTGGCCGCCGACGCCGACGCGATTGGGATCGATCACGCCCATCGCCGCGGCCGTATCAATCGCCGCTTTGGCGCTGGAGGTGATCTGTTCGATGTAGGTATTGTTCACCGTCTCCGGATTGCCCACCACGGGCATTGATGCGCCGTCGAGCACGACATACCCATCGAGAAGAAAAAATAATGGAGAGGGACCCGTCACGGTGGTGAACCGGTATGGCGAACCGCTGACCTGTCCGGCCACGCTGGGATCGGTGAACTCCAGCGGGTAAGCCCAGATCACGGCCGGGCGGCGTTCACCCTGCTTGTAATCGGGCGGCAGGTACAAGGTCATGGAGAGATCCACACCGTCCTCGCGTTTGTAGGTGACCAACTGTTTTTTGATCCGCCGGAGTTCCGGGGTGGGATCGGTGAACTGAGTGAAGGAAGTAATTTTGGTGAGCGAGCCCTCGTCGGCGAAATTTCCATTGAAGGATACGGAATCACGAATCAAATAGTTTGGCGGATCAGCGGGGCTTTCGCGTCGCGTCAGAAGCCTGGTGCCTCCGGTGGACAGCATGTCCACGATCTCTTCGTAGCTTTTGGTTTCGCCCTGGAAGATTCGCTTTAGTTCCATCGTGCGAATGTCCAGCCGGTCAAGAAATGGCCGATTGCCATCCGGCGAAGCGCCCGCGCCAATCAGAAAGATGTAATTGCTCTGCTGCAAGACGGCGCTATGGCCATTGGGCAAGGGCCATAAGGCAGGCGCGCCGGGATCGTGATATTTGTCCTGCGTGCTCAGATCCCAGACGAGGGTTTTTTCATTTGGCTTGTCGGCATGGAACGTCCATTCCTGGTCTGGAGTAGGCTGAGGGTTGAAAAACCATGCGCGGCCTCGGAGCGTGTCGCGGTCAAAATCGCGCAGGATCGCAAAATCGCCGCGTTCGCCAAACGCGATGCCTGCGAAGCGTTTTTCGACGCGAGCGAGCTCCACCGGGCCGTCCTTGAAAGGTTCGTGGATCCACATCACTTTGTCGCGCTCCTTGACGGACTTTTTGGGGTCTCCGTCATCCAGCGCTTCCACCCAGACGAGCGTTCCCGGCTTGTTCGGATGCCATGCAATCTCCCGGGGGCCCGTGGGAACGCCGCCAATGGGAATGTTTTCGTGCACGGGCAAGCTCGCCAGTTTATAGGCGGTCTGACCCTGCAAATCCCAAACCAAAACATCGCGAGGAAAACGCTCGACTGGGACCAGATAGGAATAGGGGCGGTGAACGCTTTCCACCAGAATATGGCTGCCGTCCGGAGCAGGGTCGGCGGAAAGAAAAATGCCAGGAGCGCCGACGCTGGTGACTTTTCCCGTCTCTGCATCCACCAGCGCCAACTGCGAGATGGCGTAATAGTCGAAGAGCTTTGCGTCAGCTTCGTTCTGCAATAGATCCTCGAAGGTGGCGACCGGGGCGGACTTGCCAAAACTCTCTTGAACTCGCGGCCCCGTTGGAACGGGGCTGGACTTTGGCGGCGCGCCCCTTTTTGCCGGAATCGTCAGGCACAGGAGGGCTTTCCCGCCCGGCATCCAGTGGCAGGGCATATGTTCGTCGGAAGGGCCGGCTCCGATCAGTGCCGCATTCAAATTCAATCCTTTGATCGCTGCGGCTTTGGCGGTTCGAGCGTTTGCGAGCCAGAGTTGGACGCCGGACTGTGTGGCGTGCGTGAAGGCTATGGTATACCCGTCCGGCGACCAGGACGGTTGGGAAACATAAAAATCTTTGGGCAAATCGATCGGGTGCTCCTGCCCGTCGCTGACGGTTTTCAAAATCAGGTTGTTGTATCGAGGCGCGTTATGTGGGCCGTTGGTGGCAATGTCGATACGCAAACCCGCCAGGCGAACATATGGCTTGGCAAGCTCGGCGATGGGCGGATAGAGCACCGGAGAGTAAAACAGGACAATGTCACGCGGGCGTCCAACGCTTGCCCTTGGCGTCACGGGAGCATTCAAGACTTTGATGACCGCGGGTGGAGGCTCCTGGTAGACGTCTTGCGCCAGTGTTCGTCCGGGCATTGCAAGCAGGGCGCATGCCACCGAGCCAAGCAGTGCGCTGCCATATAAGGCAGTCTTCGCGCGTGTTGTTTGTTCGCCGGTCACCGTTTCACCTCCAGGATTTACGGCAGGATTGTATCTCATGCACTTAGATTCTGGCGTGTTGCCCGGCACCTATGCCGAGGTGGAACGCTCGAAAACCCGATTTCCGGGAGGTGCGGGCTGAGCCCCGTCGAAAATTTTGCTCGTACTGCTTCGCAAATCGGCCGATCGAGAATATACAACCCACGCTTAGGACGCGTCGACTCAGGCTAGCAATACCGCCCCTCTTGCCGGATTGCCCAACGCGTAGCCAGTCTGCTTTTGGCGGCATCTCATCAGGGGTATATAGTGGAAATGGCGTTCAAAGCGCCGACCGTGGCGGCGAACGCTACCTGGCACGAAATCAAAGGCAAATCCCTGATGGCAGCAGACGTCAGCAAACAGCTGGAGCGGGCGAAGAAATTTCTCGAGAAAAACCGCGTTGAGGACGCGATTGAGGCGTATCTCGCCGTGCTGGACGGCGCCCCGCAGCATCTGGAGGCGTCGCAGGCGCTCGGAGATCTTTATACGCGCCTGGAGCAGCCCGACCGCGCGGCGGTCTATTACGGGCACCTGTTCGACCTGCTGATTGATCCCAAAGACGAAACCAAAGCGCTGGCGATTTACAACCGCTTCCTGCGGAATACCCTGGCGATTCAATCCCCTGAACGTATCACGCGCTACGCCTTCCTGCTGCAAAAGCAGAATCGCGGCGAAGAAGCCATCGAGCAGTACACCAAAGCCGCGGAGATGTTCTCTGAAGCCGGACGCGGTGAGGATGCGCTGTTCTGCTGGGAGCGCACCGCGCAGCTTGACCCGGAGAAACTTGCGCGGCAGATGAAGGTGGCGGAGATCGCCGCGCAGTTGGGAAAAAACGCGCTGGCCGCCCGGGCGTTTCTGCGTTCGGCGCAACTCTCCAGCGCGTCGGGCGCCCCCGGGGATGCCTTGAAGCTGCTGGCGCGCGCCTACGCGCTGGCGCCCCAGGAACGCAGCGTGGCCTTGCTTTACGCCGAAGCCAGGCTGCGGAATGGAGATCACGCGGAAGCCGCCGGGCTGCTGGAGCCGTTCGCGTCGACGGAATCCGATGTGGCGTTTCTGGACACCTTTGCCGATGCGCTGTTGCAATCGGGACAACTCGACCGTTCCCGGGCGATCCTGGAAAAACTGCTGCGCGAAAAGAACGAAGGAGTCACGCGCCTGTTCGATCTTGCGGATGCCTACGCCGACAACGATCAGGACTCCAAATCGGTGGAGATACTGCAGATTCTGAAGCGCCGGCTGAGCGCCGACAAGAAATTGACGGAATTCTCGACGCAACTCGAAGCGCTCGGCGCGAAGCATCCGGAATCCATCCCCATTCTGGAATTCTGGGCCGCGCATTACAGCGAGCTGAACCGCGAATCGCAATACTTTGAGGTGCTGATCCGTCTCTTCGACGCGAATTTTAATTCGGGCTTCTTTCCAAAAGCCTGCGAAGCCCTGGACCGTCTGGTGGACATCGACTCTTATGATTATCGTTGCCAGGAACGTTTGGAGCGGCTGCGCGGCCACGCGGACGAGGCATTCCTGCGGCGGGTCGCGGGACGCATGGCGCGCACGGCGAGCGCCCAGTCTAGAAACACGACGCCGCCCAAGGCACAGGCGAGCCAGGAACTTGAGGGACCCCCTCCGGCAACCGATGAAGGTCGCAAGATGCAGGCGCTGGACGACCTGATCGTGCAGACGGAGATTTTTCTGCAGTATTCGTTGCAGGCGAAAGCGATTGAGCGGTTGCAGAAGATTGCCTCGATGTTTCCCGGCGAAGAAGCGCGCAATCCCCGCCTGCAGAATCTGTATCAGGTTGCGAACTGGTGGCCGAAAACGGCGGTGAAGCCGCAGCCACCTCCAAAGCCGGCGGGCGGCGGGCCGGTGATCGAAGAAAAGCCCACGCCGCCGACCGGGCGGACCGGCAGCTATACGGTGGAGACGCTGCGCGACCTGACGAAAATTTCAGAGATCAATCAAAAGATTTTCCGGCAGCAGACCCCGCGCGCCATGCTGAATACCACGGTGAACGAAGTCGGCGCGTACATGAAAGCCGCGCGCACGTTCTCTGTGATTGGAGCGCCGGGGCGTCCGCCGGAAATGGCGGCGGAGCATTGCACTTCGGGTTTGCGGCCTGCGCCCGCGGCGCAAATGGTGTTTTTGCTGGCGCAGATTGAAAAGGCGGTCCCCGACGAACTTGGCGGGCTGATCGTTGACGGTTCCGACGAAACCATCTTGAAAGATTTGGGATTGGCGACGGCGCTTGGCGTGACCATCACCGACAAGGAAACGCAGGCTCCGGCGGGGATGCTGATTGTCGCTCACGACAAGGCGCACCACTGGAAGCCGAACGAAACTTATTTTCTGCAAGCTATCGGCGACCAGATGATGATGAGCGTCAGCCACACGCGGCTGCGCAGCCTGGTGCGTCGCATGGGCGTTTCCGACGAGAAGACCGGATTGCTCAGCCGCAGTTCGTATGTGGGCTGCCTGCTGAACGAAGCCGACCGCGCCCGCACCCAGGGCACGCCGCTTTCGCTGGCCGTCCTGCAGATTGACCGCGGCGCGGACATGCTGCGGGCGCAGGGCGAAGTGCCACTGGAAAAATTCCTGGAGCAACTTTCGCGCTCCTTGCAGCCGATCGTGCGGCAGAACGATATGGCGGTAAAATATACGTCGTGGGCGCTGGCGTTCATCCTGCCGGACACGAATCTTTCCGGAGCGCAGAATCTGGTGGATAAATTGAAGCGCGCGGCGGCGGGCGTGCGGCCTCCGTGGGATTCGACGCAGATTACGTTGAGCGCCGGGGTTGTGGAAGCCGCGGCGCGGCAGGAGTTCGACAGCGAGGATATTGTGACCGACCTGATCAATCGCGCGGAATTCAGCGTGGAGGAAGCCCGCAAACGCGGCGGCGATGTCATCGTGCTCTCCGAGATACCCAAGCTTTAACGGAAAGGAAAATCATGTTTCCATCGGATGTAGTTATTGTCGCAGGTGCGCGCACGCCTATGGCGCGCTATACGGGCGCATTTTCGGAGGTTTCGGCGATCGATCTGGGCGCGCATGCGAGCAAGGCAGCGATTCAGAAATCGGGCGTGGACCCGGCGGAGTTCGATCACGCGATTTTTGGCAACGTGATGCAGACGAGCGCCGATGCGATTTATGGTGCGCGGCACGTGGGGTTGAAAGCGGGGCTGAAGGTGGAAACGCCAGCCGTCACCGTGAATCGGTTATGCGGCTCCGGCATTGAGGCGATCGTGCAGGGCGCGCAGAGATTGCTGCTGGGTGAAGCGAACATGGCGCTGGCGGGCGGCATGGAGAACATGACCCAGGCGCCATTCGTGATTCGCGGGGCGCGCACCGGTTTGAAGCTTGGCGGCGGCGCGCTGGAGGATTTTCTGTTTGTCGGGCTGACGGACACGTATTGCGGATTGCCGATGGCGATGACAGCGGAAAAGCTGGCGGAGCAGAAGGGAATTACGCGCAAGGACGCGGATGCTTATGCGCTGCGCAGCCAGCAGGCGGCGGAAGCGGCGTTCAAAGCGTGCTACCTGACGGAAGAGATCGTGCCGGTGGAAGTGAAGCAGGGGAAGAAGACGATGCTGGTGAAGGAAGACGATCACCGCCGGCCGGAAACCACGATGGAAATTCTGGAGAAGCTGCCTCCGTCGTTCAAGAAAGACGGCATGGTGACGGCGGGGAATGCCAGCGGGATTGTGGATGGAGCTGCGGCGGTGGTGCTGACGCGCGAGAAAATGGCGAAGGAGAGGGGGCTGAAGCCGCTCGGGCGCATCGTCTCGTGGGCCGTTGCGGGCGTGGATCCCAGCATCATGGGCATTGGTCCGGTGCCCTCAACGCGCAAGGCGCTGCAGCTTGCGGGGATGAAGCTCGACCAAATCGATCGCGTGGAAGTGAATGAAGCGTTCGCCGCGCAATACCTCGCTGTCGAAAAAGAACTCGGTCTCGACCGCGACAAAACCAACGTGAACGGCGGCGCGATCGCCCTCGGCCATCCGCTTGGGGCATCTGGCACGCGCCTCGTCATCACCGTGCTGAATGAGCTGCGCCGCAAGGGCCTACATTACGGCCTGGCCACGGCGTGCATCGGCGGGGGCCAGGGCATCGCCATCATCGTTGAAGCAGTCGGAAATTAATGGGGAGTGATTCAGTCGTCTCAAGTGGCCACCTGAAGGTGGCCGCTACTTGACGGCGACGACGAAGGTGCCGAACGGTGGCAGCGAGACTGCGTTCAATTTAACTTCTGTGTCGCTATGATTGGGATAGCTGAGCAGAGGTACTGCGGATTCACCGGTGATGCCTTGTGGTTTCAAGTTGCAGGCGACTTTCTTTGATTTGTTGCTCATGTTCAGCAATACCAGCACGGATTCCCCGTCAGCCGGATTCTTTCGCACGAAGGAGAGCACGTCGGCATCGTGGCAGTTCACGGTGATTTGTGAGCCGCTGCGCAGTGCAGGCTGAGTGCGGCGCAGTTGAATCAGTTTTTTGTAGAAGTTGAGGAGCGAGTCGGAATCTTTTTCTTCGACCGCGACGTTACGCTGGCTGTAGCTTGGGGGAATGGGTAGCCACGGCGCTGGCGATGTGGTGAAGCCCGCGTTGCTTGACGTGTCCCACTGCATCGGCGTGCGCTCGCCGTCGCGGCCCTTTTCTTTCGGCCAGCCGATCTTGCCGATCGGGTCCCGCACGTCTTCCCTTCGCGCCGGCGGCGTGGTGATCATGCCGATTTCTTCGCCGTAGTAGAGCTGCGGTGTGGCGCGCGCGGTCAGCAGCAATGTTGCAAGCAACCGGGCGATAGCGTCGTTATGAATGCCGTCGCCGTAACGGTCCCACGTGCGCTCCTGATCATGATTGTTGAAGAAAAAGTACGGCTGGCCGCCGGCCGTGTTGCTCTCAATCTGGTCGATCAGTTCGCGGAAGCGAGCGGCGGAAAGCTCGTTGACGTCCGCCACCTGGAAATCCATCGGGAGCTGGATTTCGTCGAGCTTGCTGCCGTATAGCTTGGTGAGTTCGGCGATGTTGGGCTCGTCGGTTTCGCTGATGAGCACAGGATTGCCCGGATATTCGTCAACCACTTGCCGCATCTCCTTCAACACTTCGTGCACTTCCGCAAGGTTGTCGGTGTATTTGTGTTCGATATTCTGATCACCGTACGCGTTTGTTCCGGGCAGAAGCGGATCGTCGTGGAGATTCGGATCTTCGAAAAGCCGTGAAACCGCATCGAGTCGAAAACCCGCGACGCCGCGATCCAGCCAGAAGCGAAGCACGTCGTACATCGCCTTGCGGACTTCGGGATTGCGCCAGTTCAGGTCGGGCTGTTCTGCATAAAAATGATGATAATAAAACTGGCCCGTTCGCGCGTCGAATTTCCACGCGGAATGGCCGAACCAGGACTGCCAATTGTTGGGCGGCTGCCCGGGGCCCTTGCCGTCGCGCCAGATGTACCAGTCGCGCTTGGGATTGGTGCGCGAGGAGCTGGATTCGATGAACCACGGGTGCGTGTCGGAGGTGTGGTTCGGAACAAAATCCATGATTACGCGGATTTCGCGCGCCTTGGCTTCTTTCACCAACCGATCGAAGTCCGCCATCGTGCCGTATTGCGGATCGATTGCGTTGTAATCGGCGATGTCGTAGCCGAAGTCCACTTGCGGCGAGGGGTACATCGGGGTGATCCAGATCGCGTCCACGCCGAGATCTTTCAGGTAATCGAGGCGCGAAGTGATGCCGTTAAGATCGCCGATTCCATCGCCGTTCGAATCCTGAAAGCTGCGCGGATAGATTTCGTAAATGACAGCATGTTTCCACCACATGTCGTTTTTGTCCTGCGTAGTTGGATGAACAGCGAAGGGTTTGGATACTGGCTGTTGTGCGCAGGTGAATCCGCCGGCGGCGGGCGCAACGATCAGCATTGCAATCTGAGCCCGGAGAAAACATGCGCGTAACGCGATCGGAAGCATTTCGTGGAAAGTTTATCACCGGTTGGATTATCGGGAAGAGTTCCCTGGCGAACCGATGCATGAACCACATGAAACCGATTGCACAGATTTGAGCCACAAAGAAAAAAGAGGGAACGTGGAAACGTTCCCTCTTTGACTCGGAAAGTTGGGAGATCAGCGCCGCGCTAACGGGTAAGAACGGCTGCAACGATTACGATTTCCGGAGTTTCGTGGTTCTGTGCAAGTTGAACCTCGATGTGGCTCTTCGGGAATTCGCGTCCCGTGAGATTGCCCGCGGTCCATGCCTGGTAGAGGAAGTAGCGGCCGCCCATGCGATGGAACACAAGCTTTGTGTCCTCTGAGGGCATGCGCTTTGAACACGGGTTTGTAGGAGCGAAAGCGCCTGAGACTTCTTGGACGTTTTCGATGCGGATCACTCCGCTGTTGCTGAGGGCTTCACTAAGGATGTATTCACCGGCCGGGTAGGCACGGTTGCCGGCAACAAAGTCGAAGGGTATGTCGGCCTTGATGCCTCTCTGCTGGGCGCGAGCTGCCGGCACCAGTAGGATGGCGGCCAAAACGAAAAGGACGGAGCGCAGGTTTTTCATAGAACCTCCTATTCAGACAAAATCGGCGAGAGGATGAAAACAGGTTATTTTTTTAGCTGCCTTGTTCCTGTGTTCTCTTCCTGCTCACGCCTTTGAGAGGAGCATCACGAATGCCACGGTGGCGGCAAATTTCATGCGCACGGTTCTCTTCTCCCATTTCTTTTAATACCAATGCGATAGCGGGCATTCATTCTTCCAGGTGGGTGTGTGCGGCGATATTTGGCCAAATTGTTCAGGGAAGGATTCCTATCCGATTGGTACGCGACGGATGTGTCGCTTTTGCATCTTGGAATCCGGCGCCGGGCGGAATGAGGTGATTGGACCATTCTGGGTTCAGGTAAATTACTCAGATAACGTGAGATACGGGAGACGTCTCCATCTCCACTTTATGAGAAGTTGTGCGTCGGCCGAGCCTCCCCAATCGGATAGTCCCGCTATCCTTTCGGATAAGGCGTCAGTCGGTGGCACGGGCATTTTAGTGTCTGTGGGCCGCGCAAAGTGAGTTCCAGGGGCAGCTTTGATACACTTTGACGGGTAGAAATTTCCCGCCGTTTTTGCGTGTATTTCGAGACGTGAGGAATTCATGGCGATTCAAAAAGTGGGCGTAGTTGGGTGTGGCTTGATGGGCTCGGGCATCGCGCAGGTTTGTGCGCAGTCGGGATTCGCGACCGTGGTGCGTGAAGTCAGCGGCGAGCTGGTGGAAAAGGGCTTGAAGAGCATCGAGAAAAACCTGGCGCGGCTGGTGGAAAAAGGCACGCTGACGGAAGCGGCTAAAGGGGAAGTGCGCGGGCGACTGAAGGGCACGACTTCGCTGGAGGATCTGAAAGATTGCGACCTGATTGTGGAAGCGATCATCGAGCAACTACCCGTGAAGCGCGAACTATTCGGGGCGCTGGACAAACTTTGCCCGCCGCACACGATTTTTGCAAGCAACACTTCTTCGCTGACCATCACGGAAATCGCCGCGGCCACCAAGCGGCCGCAGCGCTTCGTCGGCCTGCATTTTTTTAATCCCGTCCCGGTGATGAAACTCGTGGAGGTTGTGAAAACCATTTCCACCGATCCCGCCGTATACGACGAGATGGTTGCGTTTGGCGCGAAGCTGGGCAAGACGCCAGTGCGCGCCAGCGACAGCGGAGGATTCATCGTCAACCGGCTGCTGGTGCCGTATCTGCTGGACGCGATTCGCGCGCTCGAAGAAGGCGTCGGCTCCGTGGTGGACATCGATAATTCGATGAAGCTGGGCTGCGGCTATCCGATGGGGCCGTTTACGCTGCTGGATTTTGTCGGGCTGGACACCACGTATTACATTTCGCAGATCATGTTCGATGAGTTCAAAGAGAAGCGCTTTGCCGCGCCGCCGCTGCTGAAGCGCATGGTGCTGGCCGGCTGGAACGGCAAAAAATCCGGCCGCGGGTTCTACGATTATTCGGACCCGGCGAACCCGAAGCCGATCCAGTTTTGAGGGAAATCATGCCTTACGAAAACCTGCTGTATGAAAAAAGAGACGGCATCGCGTACATAACCTTCAACCGGCCGAAGGTGTTGAACGCGTTGAACCGCAAGACGGTGGAAGAGTTTCAACAGATCTTGCTGGATGCGCGCGATGACGCTTCCGTGCGCGTGCTGATTTTGACCGGTTCGGGCGAAAAGGCGTTTGTGGCGGGCGCGGACATCAACGAACTGGCGCAACAGACTCCGGTGAATGGAAAAGAGTTTTCGATTTTCGGGCAGGGCGTGTTTCATTTGCTCGAAACGATGGGGAAGCCTTCGATCTGCGCGATCAACGGATTTGCGCTCGGCGGCGGCTGCGAACTGGCGCTATCGTGCACGATTCGCATTGCGAGCAAGACCGCGAAGCTTGGTCAGCCGGAAGTGAAGCTCGGCATCATCCCCGGCTACGGCGGCTCGCAGCGCATGGCGCGGCTGTGCGGCAAAGGCGTGGCGCATGAACTTTGCCTGACGGGAGAAATGATCGCCGCAGAAGAGGCGCAGCGCATCGGCCTGGTCAATCACATCTACGAGCCGGCGGAACTGCTGCCCGCCGCGGAAACTCTGGCGAAAAAGATTATCGAGAAAGCGCCCCTGGCCGTGAAATACTGCATGGAAGCGATCGAGCGCGGGATAGAAATGCCGCAGGAAGAGGGGCTTTTCCTGGAGGCAACGCTGTTCGGTTTGTGCTGCGCGACGGAAGATATGCGAGAGGGCACCAAGGCGTTTTTGGAAAAGCGGCCGGCGGCTTTTAAGGGGAAGTAAAGGAAGTTAAGGAAGTAAAAGAGGTAAAGGAACGGAATTCGAAAAGCTTTGGCAAACGGGAAAGCGAGTTAGATGATTCAGCCCACGAAGATTGATGGAGGATTGAGAGGGGAAGGATTTCGTTTTGGCGTGGTTGTGAGCCGGTTCAACAGTTTTATTACGGAGCGGCTGCTGCAGGGCGCCGTGGATGCGCTGGAGCGCGGCGGCGCGTCTGGCAAGGACGTGGATGTGGCTCACGTGCCGGGCGCGTTCGAATTGCCGCTAGCGGCGAAGAAGCTGGCGCTGACGGGACGTTACGACGCGCTGATCGCGATCGGCTGCGTGCTGCGCGGCGAAACCGCGCATTACGATTACGTGTGTTCGGAGACTTCGCGCGGGTTGCAGCTTGCGCAGATGGATACGGGCGTGCCGGTGATGTTTTGCGTGCTCACCTGCGACACGCTGGAGCAGGCCATTGACCGCGCGGGATTGAAGGGCGGTAATAAAGGATTCGAAGCGGGGCTCGGCGCGATTGAGATGGCGCAGTTGTCGCGCAAATTGCGCAGCTCGTCGAAGGCCGCGCCTGCCGCGGCGGGCAAGGGACGGCGCAAATAACGTGAGCCTGCGGACCAAATCACGCGAATTCGCCATGCAGATGCTGTTTCAGTGGGACATGAGCCAGCAGTTCCCCGAAAAACTTGAGACGACTTTTTGGAAAAATGCCAAGGCTGCGGCGCAGACCCGCACATTTGCAAATCAGCTCTTTGAGGGCGCCGCGCACGACGCCACCGCGCTGGACGAATTGATAAGCAAGCATGCCTTTAACTGGCGCCTGGACCGCCTGGCCGCGATCGACCGCGCGATTTTGCGGCTGGCGATGCACGAAATGCGTGCCACGGACACGCCGGCGAAGGTTGTGATCAACGAAGCCGTGGACCTGGCCAAGAAATATTCCTCCGACGATGCCGGAGGTTTCGTCAACGGCATCCTCGACGCCTATCAGAAAACACTGAAAGAAAAATAAATCGATCACCAGCGCGCCTCGCGCTGCGGCGCTAGGTGCGGATGGTGCCTTCGAAGACTTTTACCGCGGCACCGCTTGCGCGCGGGGTCAGCTTTTTACCGTCCTGCGAGACTTCCACTTCGATTTCGCTGGGGCGGCCCATCTCGACGCCTTGCGCGATGTGCAGCGTGTGGCCCGCGCCGAATTTTCCGTGCTTCACCAGATAGGCGCCAAGCGATCCGGCCGCCGAGCCCGTGGCCGCGTCCTCATACATCTCCCACGGCATCATGCCGCGGGCGAAGGCCGAGGAGTTGCCTCCAAGCGCGAAGCAATAGGCCAGCGCACCCTGCTTGCCGAAGAGCCGGGCGAGCTCCACCATGTTCAACTGAATTCTTCCGAGCGCCTGGCGATTGCGGAGTGGCACCATCAGGTTGAAAATTCCGGTGGAGACGAATTCGGGCTCCAGTTTGGGATCGAGGTCTTTCAACGAGAGTCCCAGCGATTCCGCCAGCTTTTTCTTGTTGATCTTGGATGGCTTGAAGGCGGCTTCCTTTTGCGTCATGGTGACGCGCTGCGGGCGGCCGTCCTTGAAGCGGATCTCCACCGGCAAAATTCCCGCGCCAGTCTGCTGCAAGACGTGCACACCACCCTCTTGCGCGGGGACCACGCCGAGTTCGGCAAGCAGGAACCACGTGCCGATCACCGGATGCCCGGCGAGTTTGAGCTCTTCTTTGGTCGTGAAGATACGCAAGCGGGCCAAGGCGCGGTCGTCGGTCGGTTTTTGCACGAAGACCGTTTCGGAAAGATTCATTTCGCGGGCGATGGCCAGCATCTGGTCGTCGGATAGTCCGTCGCCGTCGGTAATCACGGCGAGGGGATTGCCCTGAAATCGCGTGGTGGTGAAGACGTCGAGCGTGTAGAAGCGATGCTGCATGACTGGGTCCTGTCTTTCGAGCCGCCGGGCGGTCAGGTTCAAATCCGCTCAAGCCGGCTAACTGTCCGTTCGTTCCGTATATTTCCCGTATTCAGTGTCGTGCGTGGTTCGATCAATACAATGTGTACTTCTTCGTCGGCCACGGGAAGATGCTCGACGCCTCGTGGCACAATCACAAATTCGCCTTCGCGGACCACGGCTTCGTGGTCGCGGAATTTCATGCGCAGCGTGCCCTGGACCACAAGAAAAAGCTCATCCTCGTTGTCGTGATGGTGCCAGATGAATTCGCCTTTCAGCTTGACGGCCTTTACGTGGCAGTCGTTGACTTCGCCGAGTACGCGCGGGTTCCAGTAATCCTGGAATTTGCCGAATTTGTCCTTCAGGTTCACGGTTTCCATCGCTTGCTCTCTAAAGCGCGTTGACCGCCGCCACCGTTGCCTGCAGAGCGCGCTTGGTGGTTTCCGGCCGCGAAGTTTCCGAATAAATGCGCAAAAGATTTTCGGTGCCCGATGGACGCACCAGCACCCAGCCAATGTCGCCGAGATACAGCTTGATGCCATCCATGTTTTCGCGGCGCGTGACGTCCCAGTTTTCGACGCGCTTTGTTTTTTCGCTGGTGAAATACGCGATGGCTTTTTCTTTTTGACCTTGCTTCACGTCCAGATCGATGCGGCCGTAATGGAATTCGCCGAACTCCGCATGCAGCGCGGCCAGCAGTTCGCCGAGCGATTTGCCGTGCCACGCCATCAGCTCCGCGAGGAAAAGCGCGGAAACCGAGGCGTCTCGCTCCGGCAGATAGAGGCTGGTGCCGATGCCGCCGCTCTCTTCGCCGCCGACGAGGATGTCCTGCTGCAACATCAACTCGCAGATATATTTGAACCCGATGGGTACCTCGTAAAGCTTGCGGTCAAATTTAGCGGCCAGTTTGTCGATGAGTTTAGTGACGGAAAATGTTTTGGCGATGTCGCCGGGAAGTTTGCGCATGCCGGCCAGGTGCCACACCATCAGCGCGAAGATCTGGTGAGGATTGACAAAGGAGCCGTCGCGGTCGATGGCGCCGATGCGGTCCCCGTCGCCGTCGGCGGCAAAGCCCGCGTCGTATTTGCCGGCCAGGACCGCTTTCCGCAGCGCTTCGATGTGCGGCTCAATCGGCTCCGGATGCACGCCGCCGAAGCGAGGATCTCGCGTGCCGCGGATTTCGTCGCAAAGCACGCCATTGCGCTCGAAAAGTTCGTGCAGCAAGCCGGCGGCGGAGCCGTGCATGGGATCGACGACGAAGCGGAATTTCGCGTCGCGCAACCGTTTCCAGTCGATCAATTTTTCGATCGTGTCCAGATAAGGCGCTCGCGGCTCCAGCGAGTGGATTAATTCCTTGCGCGGCGGCAGCGGCGCCACGCCTGTTGCTTCTACGGTAGCGAGTTCCTTTTCAATCTGCGCGACGATGGATGGCAGTGCGCTGCTGCCATAACTGGCCTTGTACTTGATGCCGTTCCACGAATATGGATTGTGGCTCGCGGTGATGACCAGGCCTCCGGCGGCTTGCCGTTGCCGGACGAGCAGCGAAATCGCCGGCGTGGGGCAGGGTTTGTCAGCGAGCCAGACCGGCGTTCCAGTCGAACTGATCACCTCGGCGACAGTCGCGGCGACTCGGTCCGCGGCGTAGCGGTGGTCGTAGCCAACCAGCACGCCTTTGCGCGCATCCTCGCCGCGCACCACGTAGCGCGCAATCGCATTCGCGACGGTACGGGCATTCGCAAAGGTAAAATCCTCGGCGATGATCCCCCGCCATCCGTCGGTGCCAAATTGAATCGCAGTCATTGCTAGTGAGTATACGCGAGGAAGGTGAGGCGCCAAAGATTGCGGGGTTAGGCACGGTAGAGAAAAGTGACAAAGGCAGAGGGTTGCGAGCGCTTGTTGGTTCGGTTCTATACCGGTGCGTGAAAAACAACCGCGCCTGCCGCGGCTACTTTAGGGTTGCGAAGCTGGGCGAGAGGAATGACTCGGCGTCCACCTGGGAACAATGAACTCCTGAAAGATATTGGCCACAGTGGTTTCGGTCAGCCGGATCGCTGCAGTGCCGAAGACGAGGCTCGCTCCATGCCGATTGGTCGACGGGTAATAAAGATTGGCGATTGCCCCGGCGGCAATATTTCCGCCGACGTTTGAGTAATTCGGCTGCCAGCGGCCGTTGTCGCCTTTGCAGATGAACGAGCTGGCGATCGCATAGAAAAGCCTGGAGCGTTTGCTGCCGGTGCCCTTGTAGAAATAACGCGGATCCTGTTTCAGCAGTGAAGGCAATATGGCGCCTCCGATATAAGTGCCGGAGAAAACGTCGCCGTAAGTCGCGCCGTAACGCTTCGCGTACCCCTGCATGCCCTGGCCATAGCCACTCCAGCTATTGGCCGCCTGATTTATTCCGGCTATGGCGCCAACGCCCACAAAGGTGATTGGATCCGTGGAGGATTTCCAGGCAAGCCGGAATTTTTGTTTGGCGGTGAGGGGAACAGCGTTGTGATCGTAAGTGACGTAGAAATTCGGAATGATGCCGAATACCCGTTGCTTCTCTTCATCCCGGATCTGCGCCTCGGCGAGTTCTTCCCGCGTGAGGCTTACACGTACCTCGGTCACTTGGGTGGCGACCGTCATCATCGCCAGCGGGATGACGTAGGGTTCGCCGGGCTGCACGGTTCCGGTGATTTCCTGCGACGCGAGACCCTCGGACGAAAGGAGGAGATGGAACGCTCCGGGAGTGATATTGGAAAAAACGAACTCCCCGTTGTTGTCTGTCAAGATTTCTTGTGCGGGGGATTGATCTTCGCGCGTTAGCTTTACGCGTGCTCCCCCAATGCTGGCGCCGGATTGATCGATGATTTTTCCACTGATGCTTGCTGGCAATTGCCGGTCAGACTGCAGCGCTTGGGTGGGAGCCACAATTCCCGACGACGGAGACGCGCCAGGGTTCTTATCTTGGGTGCCGGACATCTGCGGAGACTGTGCAGAGGCGGCGAAGCTGCAAACCAGCAGGCAAAGCCCCAACCCAATCGACTTCCCCGAAGCGGGGTAGGAAGGTTTTGTTACACGTTCGACGATCATCCCGAAACTTCCTGGAAACTTCTCCTGCCTTAGATGCAATGACCTCGCAGCCTGATACACAGGTTTGTGACGCAGAATGGGCGCTAGGGTAAGCCAGCCCGGCCCCTCTGCAGGCTGGAAAATTTTTCATAGTGAGTGGGGCATTTTGCGCAAAGCCTTAAGGAGTGCCGCGAACACACCATCCCTTGGTACTCCGAGTACCTGTTTGCTTGGCGCGATAGAAATGCGAGCGCCAATTGAGTCTCCCCTCAAACTAAGGGTTAATCGGGTGTATACCCGAGGAAGTCCTCGTGGCCCTCGAACACCGAAGCCATTTTTGTCAACCGGAACAACTCCTGCAAGCGCTGGTTCAGATTGATAAGTTTCAGCCGGCTGTTCTGCCGCTTGGCAGAGAAGAACAATCCGGCGATCGCACCAAGTCCGGAGCTGTCCATATAGTTCACGTTGGTCAGATCAAGCACGACGCATTTCGTCTCGGGGAAGAGGCTGCGGACTGTCGTCTGCAGCACGCCAGAGGTGCTCGAGGTGATTTTGCCGGTGCAGCGAACCATCGTTTCCTCGGGGTTTTTTGTGGTTTCCAGATTCAATTCAGAGATTGGACTGGGAGTTGCAGCCATGACGGGGCCTCCTTAAGGCTGAGCTGGACTTGGAGAATAATGGGATCCGCTCTTCGGAGATGGAACCGCCGCCGGTTCACGCAAACTTCGCCCGGCCGCGCAAAGAGTAGGCTCGGCCGAACGCCCTAACGATACTCCGGAAGGGAGCAAAGTCAAGTCAGACTTAATTAGAAGGCGGTAAGCTTCGGCGAGGACAGCCAGGCCCGCGACGGGACCGCGCTGATCACAAGAGTTTCTTGTGCTTGCGGTCTTCGAGGGCTTTGACGATTTTTCCCACGTCCTGGGCGCGGTCGCGGGGGCAGATCAGCAGAGCGTCGGGCGTTTCCACGACCACCAGGCCGCTGACGCCGATTGCGGCAATGTACTTGCCGGGGCTCCAGAGGAAGTTGCCTTCGGCATCGAGGGTGTGGCCGGGCCCCGCGAAAATATTTTCCGCGGGATGCTTGGCGAGCAGTTCGTGAACCGCGTTCCAGGAGCCGATGTCACTCCAGCCCATTTCTGCGGGAATCACGAAAACGCGCGGCGGCCCGGGATGCTGGGTGGCCCGTTCGAGGATGGCGTAGTCCACGGAGATGTTTTCCAACTTCGGGTAGATGCGCTTTAATTTGGCGGCATAGCTTCGCTTGCCAATGTGGCGGGCGAGTTCTTCGATCTGCGCATGCGTCTCCGGCAGAAATTCCTTGAGCGCATCCAGAAATGTGGATACGCGCCAGAAAAACATTCCCGCGTTCCAGTGAAAATTTCCGGAGGCAACATATTCCCTTGCGACGGCGAGCTCCGGTTTTTCCTTGAAACACCGCACGGCAAAAATCGGCGCTCCGGTCGAGGTGATGGAATCTCCCTGGCGCTCGATATATCCAAAACCCGTTTCCGGCCGCGTCGGCGGGATGCCCAGAACCACCATGCGTCCAGGTTCGCGCGCCACGTCCAGAGCGGCGCGCACGATTTCGCGATAGCGCTCCGGCTGGGCGATGTAGTGATCCGCGGGCAGCACGGCGAGTAGTGCGTCGCCGCCCTCCGCGTGGCGCACATGAATGGCGGCCAGCGCGATCGCGGCGGCCGTGTTTCTCCCAACGGGTTCAGCAAGGGCATGCTTTCGCGCGGCCGCGGGCAACTGTTTTGCCAGAGCTGTGGATTGCTCCGCGTTCGTAACCGTCCAGATGCGCTGAGCCGGAACGAGCGGCGCGAGCCGGGCCACGGTCTGTTGCAGCATCGAGCCTTCGCCGACAATGTTCAGCAATTGCTTTGGCGTGCGCGAACGGCTGCGCGGCCAGAAGCGCGTGCCGCGCCCTCCAGCAAGAATAACTGCGTGGATTGCCAGTGGTTTTTCTTCTTTCACTCGGCACCTATCAGTACGCGCGAAATCGCTCGGTCTTCAAATCCCTGGTTGCGCAATTGCTGCCGAAGCACGCGGGTGTCCGGAACGGTTACGCGCAGAACGGAGCTTACCCCATCCGGCTGCAGCAAGGTTGTTGGCAGGTTCGCCGGCAGAAACCACGCTTCGCCAGGGCGGAATTGGAAGGCCCACTCCGTGTCATGAAACGTGCCGGTGCCTTCGAGAATCACGAACAATTGAAATTCCTCGGGATCGCTTTCGATCGGCGTGGTCCGGTTGCAATCCCAGCGCTCCGTGGCAAAGAACTCGCAAGCGGACAAAAGACATTTCTTCGCGTCGGGCGAATGCAAAGCGAGCGGCTCGATTTTGCCGCCGCTTCCCCGGTTGAAATTCGTTACCTCCAGCGCTTTCTGAACGTGCAGCTCGCGCGGCTTCCCGGAAGAGTCCAAGCGGCCATAATCATAAACGCGATAAGTGAGGTCCGAATACTCCTGAATTTCGCAAATCACCATCCCCGGCCCGATGGCGTGTTGCGTACCGGCGGGTACAAAGTAGGTGTCACCGGCCTGCACCGGGAGGTGCACCAAGAGACTCTCAACAGAGCCCTCGGCCAGCGCCTTCAAGAACACCTCTTTGTTCAGACCGGGCTGCAACCCGAACATGATTTCCGCGCCGTGCCGCGCGCTGACCATGTGCCACATTTCGGTTTTTCCGCGGCCGCCGGCGTTCTGCTCGTGTTCCGCGGCGTAGGCGTCGCCGGGATGGACCTGAATGGAAAGTTTGTCGTTGGGGAAAATAAATTTGATCAGTACCGGAAATTCGGCGAGGGAGGCGTAACGCCGTCCGCGCCATTCCGCAGGCATCTGGTGCCACATCTCGCGCAGCGTTTTCCCGGCGAACGGCCCGTTGGAGACTCGCGATTCAAATGCCGTCAGCCATGCTTCACCAAGCGGCTCTTTCAGATTCACTTTGTCCGGATACCAGGGGGCGAGCGAACGCTGACCCCAAATTCGCGGGCTGAAGAAGGGTTCGAGTCGCGAGAGGACAGGTAGCATCACAGCCTAGGAAGCGGCCTCCGCACGGGAAAAGAATTTTTCCAGCCGCAGGAGTCCTTCCTCGATGCGCTCGATCGAAGTCGCGTACGAAAGCCGGAGGAATCCCGGCGCGCCGAAGGCTTCGCCCGCCACCAGCGCCACATGTGCTTTTTCGAGCAGCAGCTTCGAAAGTTCGGTGCAATTCTTCGCCGCGGCGTTTTTGCCTTCGCCCAGATGCGCAGAAACATTCGGGAAGGCGTAAAAGGCGCCACCGGGCCATTCGCAGGTGACGCCGGGAATCGCGCGCAGGCCTTCGACGATGCGCTTGCGGCGCTTCGTGTATTCCGCGAGCATCGGCGGAACTGTTTCCATCGTGCCGCGCATCGCTTCAAGCGCCGCGTACTGCGCGATAGACGTCGGATTCGACGTGGACTGGCTCTGCACCTTGATCATCGCCTGGATGAGTTCTTCCGGCGCCAGCGTGTATCCGATGCGCCAGCCGGTCATGGCAAACGTTTTCGAGACGCTGCCGATGATGATGACATTGGCTTTGCTGTCTTTCGCGCTGGCGATGGAAAACGGTTTGTGCGGCTCGTAGACGAAATGCGAATAGCATTCGTCTCCCATCACCCAGATGTTGCGCTTCTTGCAGACCGCCAGGATTTTTTCGAACTCGGGACCGTCCACCACACCGCCCGTTGGATTACTCGGCGAGTTGATGATCACTATTTTTGTTTTTGGCGTGATGGCCTTTTCGATATCGGCGGCCTTCGCGCTGAACCCGTCTTCCGCGCGCGTCTGGACGATCACGGGCGTTCCACCGGCGTACTTGATGATGTCCGGAAAGCTGACCCAGTAGGGCGCGGGCAAAATCACTTCGTCGCCGTTCTGGATGAGCACGCTGATGGCGTTGAAAATGGAATGCTTTCCGCCCACCGTGACCACGCATTCTTTCGCAGTGTAGTCGGAGCCGAGTTCCCGCTTGTGCCATGCGGCGATGGCTTCGCGCAGCGGCAGGATGCCGCCGGTAGGCGTGTACTTGGTGCGATTCTCTTCGATGGCCCTGATGGCGGCTTTCTTGATGTGGTCGGGCGTCGGGAAGTCCGGCTCGCCGGGGCCGAAGTCGGCGATGTCCACGCCCCTAGCCTTGAGTTGTTCGGCGGCATTGATTACCAACGCCGTGGGTGAAGTCTGGATGCGATTGATGCGATCGGTTAATTGCACGCGCTCTCCCTGGAGCAAAGCTGTAACTAACTAGTTTTCAGGAAAAACCGAGGAATTTCAATCGGGAACCGCGTGCGGCGGGAAAGCGCGGGTTTACGAGGAGGAGAGGGCAAGCTTCGCGCGAATCTTTTGCTCGACCAGCGGAGGGACCAGGCCGGTAAGCGGGCCGCCGAGTTGGGCGATTTCGCGGACGAGCTTGGCGCTCAGATAGCTGTAGGATTCGCCGGGGAGCATGAAAACGGTTTCGAGGCGCGGCTCGAGTTTGCGATTCATCAGCGCCATCTGAAGTTCGTATTCATAGTCGGAAATAGCGCGAATGCCGCGAAGGATCACTGCGGCGTCGCGTTTGCGCGCGTAATCCACCAGCAGGCCCTGGAATACATCCACTTCTACGCCGGGCCAATGTTTGGTGGCTTCGCGCAGCATTTCGACGCGTTCGGGGACTGAGAAAAGTGGCTCTTTCTCCACATTTTTCAGGACCGCGACGATCAGGTGGTCGAACATTTTTTCGCCGCGCCCGATCAGGTCGAGATGCCCGTTGGTGACGGGATCGAAGGAGCCGGGGTAGATGGCAATCGAAGTTTTCATGAAGGTTGCGCGCGGTGCCGCGGCACATTCTAATCGCATTTCTAAGGAAGAGCAATTTATCCGTCAGCTCACGCTCACAAAAACTGTCATGCTGAGCGGCGTTTTTTTTGCGCCGCGAAGGATCTCAATTTAAATGACGTGCGAGATTCTGACGGTGAGATCCTTCGGCCATCCCTGTCGGATAGCCTCAGGATGACAGTTTTGTTGTTGGGTTGCGGGGGTGCACAAGCGGGAAAATACGGAAAGGGAATTGTCGGCGCGCGCGAGTTGTGACACCCTTACTGCGGCGCTTGCAGAAGATTGTGCGGCGTTGAACCGATTTAAATGGGCGAGGGGGAATTGCCGATGAACGGGGTGAGGCCGCGTGCGCGACACTTTCTGCCGGCGATTGTCCTGGCGGCAACTGGAGTTTGCATGGTGAATGGGCAGTCCAACACGCCATTGAACATCATGCCGCTGCCGGCGAAGGCGGAGCGCGGCGAAGGCTTGCTGAGGATCGATGCGAGCTTCCGGATCGCGTTCGAGGGATATCGCGAACCACGCCTGGAGCGTGCCAGCATTCGAATCGAGAGGCAGGTTCAACGGCAAACCGGGCTGGTTATCCTCCATGCAAGCAAGAGCGCGGGGCTGGCAACGCTCCAAGTCGCCACCGATCACGAAAGCAAGGCCATCCAGGAACTCGGCGAAGACGAATCCTACACGCTTGATGTCGCACCCGCGGGAGCGAAGCTGCACGCACCCAATCCGCTGGGTGCGCTCCGCGGACTGCAAACTTTCCTTCAATTAATCGCCATCACGCCGGACGGCTTCGGCGTCACGGCCGTGCACATCGAAGATCGCCCGCGGTTTCCGTGGCGCGGGCTGATGATTGATTCCGGCCGGCATTTCATTCCGTTGGACGTCATAAAACGGAATCTCGACGGGATGGAAGCCGTGAAGATGAATGTCTTCCATTGGCACCTTTCGGATAATCAGGGGTTTCGCGGAGAGAGTCGGAAATTTCCCAAGCTGCACGAACAGGGCTCGGACGGACTCTTCTACACCCAGGAAGAGATTCGCGATGTGATCGACTACGCTCGTGACCGCGGCATCCGCGTGGTGCCGGAGTTCGACATGCCCGGCCACAGCACCGCGTGGTTCGCCGGATATCCGGAACTCGCCAGTGGCAGCGGTCCTTATGCGATCGAGCGTCAGTGGGGCATTTTCGATCCCGCCATGGATCCCACAGACGAGAAGACTTACAAATTCCTCGGCGAATTTATCGGCGAGATGGCCCGGCTTTTCCCCGACCAGTTTTTTCACATCGGCGGCGACGAAGTGAACGGGAAGGAGTGGGACGCCAATCCGAAGATTCAGGCGTTCAAGAAATCGCACAAGATTAAAGACAACGCAGGGTTGCAGGCCTATTTCAGCGGGCGTGTGCAGGACCTGGTGGCGAAGCACAAGAAAACGCCGGTGGGTTGGGACGAAGTGCTGGTGCCCGGCGTGCCGAAATCGATTGTGATTCAATCGTGGCGTGGCGTGGATTCGCTGGCAGCAGCCGCAAAGGATGGCTATCGCGGCATCCTTTCGAATGGCTACTACCTGGATCTTGGCTGGAGCGCTGCGCGTCACTATACGATGGACCCGCTGGGCGGTCCCGCGGCAGCTTTAGCGCCAGCGCAGAAGCAACTAATTCTGGGTGGAGAATCCTGCATCTGGTCCGAGTACGTGAACGCGGAAAACATCGATTCGCGCATCTGGCCGCGGAACGCGGCGATTGCGGAGCGGCTATGGTCGCCCGAGGGAACGACGGACGTAGCTTCTATGTATTCACGCTTGGACGCCGAGTCGGCGCGCCTGGAATGGCTGGGCCTGGAGCACCGATCGTTCCAACGCACGATGCTGCAGCGCATCGCGGGGACTTGGACGCCCTCGGAGTTCGACGCACTGCGCGCCCTGGCCCAGGCGTTGGAGCACGAGAAAGATTATGCACGCGAAGCCAGCGCCGGGACGCCGCCAACCAGCCTTACGCCCTTGAACCGGCTGGTGGACGCCGTTTACCCGGAGAGCGATCTCGCCCGGCGCTTCTCGCTGCTGGTGGATCAATTTGTTGCGGCAAACTGCAAGGACGCGGCCCAGGCAACGGAGATCCGCGCGCAGTTGGCGGAGTGGGCGACGATTGATGATCGCTTGCAGGGGCTGGCGCAGCGGTCGCATCTGGTCAGGGAGGCGGTGCCGGCGTCCGCGGCACTTTCGCAGGCCGCGAAAATCGCCGTGGATGCGCTTGACTCGATCCAAAAGGGCGCACCGGTTTCCGCGGATCAGAAGAAGAACCATGTCGATTTTCTCAATGCGTTGGAGCAGCAGGCGCACAAATCTCAGCTGACAATTCCTGAGCTTCCGGCGTTTCAAAAACTCGTCGAAGCAGCTTCGGCCAGCGGTGTTTGCGCGCGATGAAGAGGTGGCGCCGGCATCCTGCCGGCCTGCGTTTCCCGCTAGGATAGCGACGCTACGAGCATTCGGTTTTCGGCTGCGTCATTAACGGCCCGCCTCAGAAAGCGGGCCCAACAAATATCAGGCCAGCCCCGACAAAGTCGGGGCCGCTACTTTTTCGTGCAAATGTTAGTTCGCTTTGGGAGGGCCTGGTTGGGCGTGGCAGACGCCTTCGCCGGAATCGCGGAAAGTCTTGCCGGGAATGGGGATGAACTCCCAGCTGTATTTGCCGGGTGAGAGGCTGAGTTTCAGGATGCCGTAGGTTTTGTCGTCGCGGACTTCGCTATTGGGCTTGGCGTAGCCGAGAGGGGTGTGGCTGCGTCCCCCTGTGCCGACGACGATTTCACGAATGCCGTGGTCAGGATCGGGATTGCCTTCGGGATTTTGCGGCGCGAACCGTTCGTAGGAATGCTCGTGTCCGGCGAGAATCAGGTCGGCGTGCGCGTCATATAAGTCCTGCCAGAAAGCGCGCAGTTCAGGATGCTCGGCGTGTTTCGGAAACAGGCCGCTGCTAAAAAGAGCGTGATGGCCGTAAGCAAGGGTGCAGGCGGCGGGGTGTGCGGCGAGGTCCTGTTTCAGCCAGGTTTCTTCCGGAGAACCTTCGGCGCAGCCACCCAACTGGCTGGAACCGCAGTTGGTGTTGAGCACCACAATGTGCCAGGCGCCAAGGTCGTAGCTGTAATACCCTTTTCCGGGATCGCCTGCGCGCCCGTCCCAATAGCGAAAATAGCCGGTGGCGGGAGCGCCTTCGTATTCATGGTTTCCGGGCGTGGGCCGAGTTCGTGCCTTGAACCTACCCCATGTTGGCCCATAGCATTTCTGAAATTCTTCGTAGGTCCCTCGCTGGTAGGCGAGATCGCCGGCGGCAAAGACGGTCCCGGGAATGGCGTCAATCAATTTTGCGGTGGCTTCGGCTCCAGAGAGGTCCGAGCATCCCACGATGTCTCCCGCGCCGACGAGAGTGAACGTATCGGGCGATTTCTTGTTCGCGGTCTTCGAGGCCGTTTTGGCAATTGTTGCACTCTCGGCGCGAGTTTCCTGGGCACTGGATATGCCAACCCTCGAAGTCACCAAAATAAAACTTAGAAAAAGTGTCCAGCGCAATCTCCCAACCTTACAAAATGGCCCCATGTCGCTCCGTGCGCCTCCCGAATCTCATCCAACCTTTAGACCTTCAGAATACCCCGGAACACGGCCGCAGTCTGAGCCATTCAGAGGGCTATTAAGACCGTTCAAGTACAAAATGGGGCGGTTAAGTGGAAAACAGTCTATCTAAGACTATTCTGGTCGTAGTCTAAGCAGCTGAGAAATAAAGATTTGTCTTGGATTCTTACCCTGGCGTGGGATTGACAAACAGCGAGACAAAGTCGTATAGTGGATATGCGACTGGTTCAGTCGTAATTGGTTTCGCTTCGCATCACTGCGTTGGGGACGCTCGATGTTCAAATTATCCAAGAAGGCGGATTACGGCCTGATCGCCATGAAGCACCTGGCCAACCACCGCGAGAAGCATGCGTGCAGCGCCAGCGAGATTGCCGAAGAGTACGGGATTTCGTCGATGTTGATGGCTAAGGTGCTGCAAAAACTGGCCCGGCAGACTCTGGTGGTGGCTAAGCATGGCTCCAGCGGGGGATACCAGTTGGCGAAAGAGCCGGCGAAGATCAGCGCGCTGGAAGTGATTACGGCGATTGATGGGCCGGTGCTGATTACTTCTTGCGTCACGAGCCACGGAAATTGTGACGCAACCGACCGTTGCTCCATCAAAGAACCATTGCAGCGGGTCAACGAAAGCATCTTGGGCGTTTTGAGCACGGTGAGCATTGCGCAGTTGAGCGAAGACAGACAGGAACCGGCGCTCGTGGAATTGAAGGGGATGGACCACCTGGCGGTTAGCCGCTGAGCGGGAAGCCCGAGAGTTAGAGGAGAACACGGAAATGGCCGTCAAGCTGCCGATTTACATGGACAATCACGCCACCACCCCGATGGACCCGCGGGTGCTGGAGGCGATGCTGCCGTATTTCACCGAGAAATTCGGGAACGCGGCGAGCCGCAACCACTCGTTCGGCTGGGCCGGCGAGGAAGCGGTGGAAAACGCGCGCCAGCAAGTGGCTTCGCTGATCGGCGCGACGGCCAAGGAAATCATCTTCACCAGCGGTGCAACGGAATCCGACAACCTGATGATCAAGGGCGTCGCGGAAATGTACCGCGAAAAGGGCAACCACATCATCACCCAGGCGATCGAGCACAAGGCGGTTCTCGATACCTGCAAGAATCTGGAGAAGCACGGTTTCGAAGTGACGTATCTGCCAGTTGGGAAAGACGGCCGCGTGGATCCCGAAGATGTGCGCAAGGCAATCCGGCCGACCACGATTTTGATCGCGATCATGTATGCCAATAACGAAATTGGCGCCGTCAACCCGATTCAGGAAATCGGCAAGATTGCCAAGGAACACGGCATCATTTTCGCTTCGGACGGTGTGCAGGCCGCGGGCAAGATTCCGGTGGACGTGCAGAAAGACAATATCGACCTGCTGGCCATCTCTGCCCACAAGTTTTACGGGCCCAAGGGAGTTGGGGCGTTGTATGTGCGGCGGCGCAATCCCCGTGTTCAGCTTTCGGCCATTATTGATGGCGGCGGCCACGAACGCGGCATGCGCTCCGGCACGCTGAACGTGCCCGGCATCGTGGGACTGGGCAAGGCCGCGGAGCTTTGCCAGCAGGAAATGGCAAAGGAATCGCAGAAGATGCTCGCGTTGCGCGAACGGCTGCGCAAGGGCCTGGAAGCCAAGCTGGATGAGGTGTTCATCAACGGTTCGATGGAGCATCGTTTGCCGAACAACCTCAACATGAGCTTCGCCTATGTCGAAGGCGAATCCCTGCTGATGGGAATCAACGATGTTGCGGTTTCGAGCGGTTCAGCCTGTACGTCTGCAACCCTGGAACCCAGTTATGTACTCAAAGCATTAGGCGTGGGCGAGGATCTGGCGCATACGTCGATCCGCTTCGGCCTCGGCCGCTTTACCACCGAGGAGGAAGTCGACTACGTGATCGACAAGATGGTGCAAGTTGTAACCAAACTGCGCGAACTCTCGCCGCTCTACGAAATGGCCAAGGAAGGGATCGACATTTCCAAAGTCAAGTGGCAGACCGCCTAATCCCGTGAAGACTGGAAGGAAAAAAATGGCAAGCGCAAGCGCTATTGCAAGTGAAGGGACACTCAGAATTCACCGCTCGATCGCGGGTACGGCCGCGCCGTTTCGCGTGACGTACCAGGCGTATCAGGATGGTGACGAACCGGCACCGGCCGCGGAGCGTTCTTTTCATCATCTTCAGGATGTCCGCGCGTTTTTGAACGTGCTGGGCCTCGGAGCGGATTATGTCCGTGACGCATTGCGGGAACTTACCGCGGGGCGTTCGGCGTTTTTGACCAACATCGCCTTGACCGAAAAGGCCATCAAGAATGCAGGTTTTGGCTCTCTCGTTGCGGCGAAGGGCTGATTGTTACTGGAATTGAATTTCGAAGGAGCGACCCGACCATGGCATATAGCGATAAAGTAGTCGATCATTACAACAATCCCCGCAACGTCGGCAGCATGCCCAAGGAAGATCCCAACGTCGGGACCGGCCTGGTCGGCGCGCCGGAATGCGGCGACGTGATGAAGCTGCAGATGAAGATCAATCCGGACACCAAGGTGATTGAAGAAGCCAAGTTCAAGACCTTCGGGTGCGGGTCGGCCATCGCCAGTTCTTCCCTGGCCACGGAGTGGGTGAAGGGAAAGACCGTCGAAGAGGCGCTGGCGATCAAGAACACGGACATCGTCCGCGAGCTTTCGCTTCCTCCGGTCAAGATTCACTGCTCCGTTCTCGCTGAGGACGCCATCAAGGCGGCCATCGGCGATTGGAAGAAGAAGCACGGTATTGAAGTTCCCGCGCACGAAAAGTCGTCGCACTAATTGCGAGGCTACGCGGGGGTAGTGGCGTCTTCCGGCGGCGAATTGCGACCGTCGGAGGATGCTGTCCAGGGTTGGCTCCAGAGATGTTTTTGGAGAAGCGGGATATGACGGCGGAAACCACAACGCAAACTTTAGAAAAAGAGAAGGCCGGGCCGGCGATTCACCTGACCGAGAAGGCCGCGAAAAAGATTATTGCTCTGCTGGAGAAGGACGGCGTGTCGCCGCAGGCTGGCGGGCTGCGCGTGGGCGTGCAGGGCGGCGGGTGCTCAGGATTGTCTTATGCGATGCGGCTGGATACGCAGGCGCGCGACCGCGACAAGATTTTTGAGGAGTTTGGAGCGCGGTTGTTCGTGGATCCGAAGAGCCTGCTGTACCTGAACGGCACGACGCTGGAGTACGAAGAAACGCTGATGCGCCAGGGATTTGTGTTCCAGAATCCCAACGCTGCGCGCAATTGCGGGTGCGGCAGTTCGTTCACGGCCTGACGCGAAACGCGCAGATGGAAATACTCTTGTCCGGCTGGCAGCATCGCGCGCCAGCCACTTTTTTTGTTTTTGGAGTGAAGGTGACGGATCTCCTCATATTTCTCCTGTTCCTAGTTATTCCACTTGGGGGGCTCGCCGCACTTTGGGAAGGTAGATCTCGAGCGAGAAAGAAGACTGAGTAATGGGGACACCCTTTCCAATCACCGATTCGCCGTTGGTCTGCTGGAGTTGCCATGAGCGGACCATCGGCACGCACTTCTGCGGGTCGTGCGGGAAGATGCTGCAACTTCCCGAGAAAAGCGATTATTTCGCGATGTTTGAGATTCCGCGCAAGTTGTGGATCGAGATGAGCACGCTGGAGAAGAAATTCCTGCAATTGAGCTGGAAGCTGCATCCGGATAATTATGTGAATGCGACACAGGAAGAGCGCGAGATTTCGCTGAAGCGCAGTTCGGAGCTGAATGACGCGTATCGCACGCTGCGGGAGCCGGTGGCGCGAGTGGAATACCTGCTGGCGATTGAGGGGGCGCGCGTTGAAGGAAAGAACAAGCAGCAGGCGCCGCCGGAATTGCTGGAAGAAGTTTTTGAGCTGAACGAATCGCTGGACGAGTTGCGGGAAGCGAAGACTGCAAGCGGCGACACGACTGCGCTAAAGCAGAAGTTGGAGTCGGCCCAAAAGAATTTTCAAACTAAGCTCGAGGAAGTTGATGGCGAGTTGCAAGGTGTCGGCAAGGAATGGGACGGCGCGATTGATGCACGGGCTGACGAAGCCACTCGCAAGGGCGTTATGGCGAAGCTGAATGAGTTGCTGAATCGCCGGTCGTATATTCGTAATCTTGTGGTGAACGTGCAGAAGGAATTGTTGTAGCTCAGGCCTTCAGGCCTGAGGGTTTCCCGGTTGGTTGAGTTGGTCGGATGGGTGATGGAAGGCCTCACCCCTGAAGGGGTGAGCTACAGGGATTATGGGTCGAACAGTCGGAATCGATCTGGGGACGACGAACAGCCTGGTCGCGTATGTTGACGCGACGACGGGCGAGCCGAAGTGCATCCCGGGGCCGTCGGGGAGCACGCTTTGCCCATCGGTGGTGAGCCTGGATGCGGACGGCAGCATCATCGTTGGAGAGCCGGCGCGGCGGAGATTGCTGACGCAGCCGGAGCGCTCGATTTATTCCGTGAAGCGGCTGATGGGGCGCGGGCCGGCGGACGTGCAGAGCGAGTTGAAGCTGTTTCCGTTTCGCATCGACCCGGCCAGCAAGAGCGTGATTCGCGTCCAGCTTGGCGACAAAATTTTCACGCCGCCGGAAATTTCCTCGTTCATCCTGCGCGAACTCAAGAACTGGGCCGAAGCGTACTTCGGCGAAACGGTGGACCGTGCGGTAATCACCGTGCCGGCTTATTTTAACGATCCGCAGCGCCAGGCCACGAAGGATGCCGGGAAGATCGCCGGCCTGGAAGTTTTGCGGCTGGTGAATGAACCAACCGCGGCGGCGCTGGCTTACGGATTGCACGAAAAGCAGCGCGGCACCGTGGCCGTCTACGACCTGGGCGGCGGCACCTTTGATATTTCCGTGCTGAAGCTGATTTCGACGAGCGAAGGCGACATCTTTCAGGTGCTTTCGACCAACGGCGACACGCATCTGGGCGGCGACGACATCGACCACTTGCTGCAGGCGTTCGTGCACGAAGAGATTCTGCAAGACGACCAGATTGATTTTTCGCCGCACGGCGAACTGGCGCAGGAGTTGCGCAAGGAACTCATCGCCTTGAAACACCGCTTGTCCGAGACGGACACGGCCACCTTGCGTTTCCCGCTGCCGGGCGGAAAGGTGTTCGAACACGAATTCACGCGCGGCGCGCTCGAAGCGCTGATCCGGCCCGTGGTGGACCGCACGATGGCCCCGGTGCGCCAGGCGCTGGCCGACGCGCAGTTGAGCCCGAAGCAGATCGAGGAAGTTGTGCTCGTCGGCGGCACCACGCGCACGCCGCTGATTCGCCGCACGGTGCAGGAGTTCTTTGACCGCAAGCCGCACACGGAGCTGAATCCCGATGAAGTGGTGGCGCTTGGCGCGGCGGTGCAGGCCAATATCCTGGATCGCGGCGTGCAGAACATGCTTCTGCTCGACGTTACACCGCTTTCGTTGGGCATTGAGACCTACGGCGGCGCGGTGGCGAAAATTATCCCGCGCAACTCAACGATTCCCGCGAGCGCGCAGGAGATGTACACCACCGGCGTGGACAACCAGACGGGCATTGATATTCACGTGCTGCAGGGCGAACGGGAACTGGCGAAGGATTGCCGTTCGCTGGCGCGTTTCAATTTAAGGATTCCCGCGGCGCCTGCCGGATTGCCGCGCATAGAAGTGAAGTTCCTGATTGACGCCAACGGCATTCTGCAGGTGGCGGCGAAGGATTTGCGGAACGGCGTGGAGCACCTGATCGAAGTGCAGCCGAGCTACGGGCTGAACGATGCGGATATCGAGCGGATGCTGGAAGAATCGATCGAATACGCCGAGCAGGATTTCGCGGAGCGGCAGTTGATCGAAGCGCGAACGGAAGCGGAGGCCATTCTGACCGCGACCTTGAAGGCCCTGGCGAATCCGAAAGCGGCGAGCTTGTCCGAGCCGGAGCGCGTGAAGGTGGAGCAGACTGTTGCGGCTCTGCAGGAATCCGCGAAGGGCACGGACTACAAGCTGATCCGGAAAAAGATTGATGAGCTGAACCAGGCCACCGAGCACCTGGCGGAAATCCTGATGAACACCGCGGTGCAGGCGGCGCTGGAAGGCAAGAAATTGGCGGAAGTTTAGGGAGAAGCTATGGGCGGCAGCAATCCGTATATCGAAGAAGTGAAATACAAGAAGGCGACACAGAAATTCAAAGTGACGTTTCTGCCGAGCGGGAAGACCGTGGAAGTGGATCCGGAAAAGTTTCCTTATGGCCACAACGGCCTGCCGGGCAGCATCCTGGACATTGCCGAGGGCTTTAAGATGGGCCTCGATCATGCTTGCGGCGGCGTTTGCGCCTGCTCGACGTGCCACGTGATGGTGAAAGAGGGGCTGGAATCGTGCAACGAAGCGACCGACGCGGAGCTCGATGAACTCGATGAAGCGCCGGGGATCACGCCGAAGTCGCGGCTTGGCTGCCAGACCGTACCGGACGGAACGACGGACATCGTGGTGGAGATTCCGGAGTGGAACAAGAATTACGCGAAGGAATTGGACGGGCACTGAGGGAAGAAAGTAATCAGTAATCGGTAATCAGTTATCAGTAAGAATGGCGTGACTGGTGAATAGTGACTGGTGGCTGGTGGCGGAGAACGGCGCGCGTTACTTGCACTGACGTGTAGGGCCTGCCTTCTGAGGCGGGCCGTTTCGGGGGAGATCGCAACATGCCGCGGAAGTTTGATTGGGACAACTTGGAAGACATTGCGATTGGGCTGACGGACAAATTTCCCGACGTCGATCCGTACACGGTGCGCTTTACCGACATGCACAAGTGGATCACCGAGTTGCCGGGATTTTCGGGCGATCCGCAGAAGTCCAACGAGAGCAAGCTGGAAGCGATTCAAACGGCCTGGCATGAAGAGTGGGAAGACCGGAAGACGTGACTGGTGATTAGTGACTGGTGACTGGAATCCCCTGGGTGGTATTCAGCACTGCGTAGCAGAAAATCAAAGTTTTCCGTATAATTAAAAGATTGCAGTTGACCCAAGAGTGCCGCTATGGTGCAACGGTTAGCACGTAGCCCTTTCAAGGCTAAAATACGGGTTCGATTCCCGTTAGCGGTACCAAACTTATCCTCTTCGAAGACGCTCCCATCCGCTTAGTGATATTCTTAGCATTCGCACAGAGTAGCTTTCCAGGAGGCTCCGCCCATGGCTGATTTGCTGCGTTCTACGAATCCCGTACTAAAAGAGAGTGCGTTTGCCGGAGCGATACCGACCGGCGAAACGATGACAATTCAGGGCACGGTCAACAAGACCGGGTTGCTGCTGCTGTTTGTCGTGGCGACGGCGGCCTGGACGTGGGGATTAAGCCATTCGCCGACGCCGGAAGCGGTTTACCCGTGGATGTTGGGCGGCGCGATCGGTGGATTTGTCGTGGCCCTAGTGACTATTTTCAAGAAAGAATGGTCACCGATTAGCGCGCCGATCTACGCCTTGCTCGAAGGACTCGTGCTGGGTGGCATCTCCGCGATTTTTGAACGGTCGTACCCCGGCATTGCCGTGCAAGCGATCAGCCTTACGTTTGGCGTGCTTTTTGTTTTGTTGCTTGCTTACAAAATGCGCATCGTTCAGGCGACACGCGGATTCAAGCTGGGCGTGATTGCGGCGACCGGCGGAATCGCGGTCGTTTATATGATCAATATGGTGATGAGCCTTTTCTTCCACACCCAGATGTCTTTTCTTTATGCCGCCACGCCCCTGGGAATCGGGATCAGCCTGTTCGTGGTGATAATCGCGTCGCTGAACCTGATTATTGATTTCGACATGATCGAAACCGGGGCCCGCACGGGCGCGCCGAAGTATATGGAGTGGTATGGCGCGTTCGGATTGATGGTTACGCTGATCTGGTTGTACATGGAAATGCTGCGCCTGCTGAGCAAGATTCGCCGCCGCTGATTTTGAAAAACGAAAAGAAGAAAGCCGAGGCGGAGCCGTCCAGTTGATCGAAGCTGCCGCCGGAAGCGGCAAAATCGCCGTGCCAGCCGAGAAGCGGGTTATTGTCGGTGGTGAGTTCGACCACGCCCCCGAGCTTCCGCCCATACTCAGCGGGATAGCTGGCGGTGAGCAAGCGCATGGATTCGACGGAATCGGAATCCATGTCCGGAGCAAACGCGGCAGAACGATTTTGCATCACCGGCTGGCCTTCCACGACAAACTGCACGTCGTATTCGGAGCCGCGAGGATGCAGCACGCCGTTGCCTTCGTACAGCCAGCCGGGTTCCGCATTCACCAGATCGAAGAGGTCGCGGCCCGGTTGCGGGCTGAGTTGCTCGCGTATGGATTGCTTGCCGACGGAATAGAGCGTGCCGGTACGCGTGGGGTCGACGAGGGTGAGGTCGTCGGTGACCTGAACCTGCGTGGTGACAGGAGCGACTCCGAGAGTGACGCTGAGTTTCACGGGAATTTCAGAGTGCACCTCGACGACGCCGCTCCGGGCGGCGAACCCTTCCGCAACGAGGTTGAGGCGGTAGACACCGAACGGCAGATTCTGAAGAACGAAGCGGCCGTCGGCGGGGATCTGAAATTGGCGGTCGAAATGATTACCCTCGCTGAGTAGCTCGCCTTTGGCCGCGAGCCCGGAGCCTTTCGGATCGCGTACGTCGAGATGAACTTCGCCACGCAGCCGCTGGGCCTGGGCCGGGGCAGCCGCCGCGAGGCAGAGGAGGCCGGCCAGCATGGAGAGGCGATAGAAATGGATTTCGGTCCGTTCAACGTTCATTGCAAAAAAGGGTACGAAGTACCTGGCGTTCCGATCGATCATGCGAGAGCGCGGGTGTTTCCAAGATAACACGCGAAGAGGAGGAGGCCGAACGGGTGGTGGGTGCAGGTGCACACGCGGCAACGCAGAGGGAAGCTACAGATAACTTGGGCGGTTGGACTTGGACCGTAAAAGCGGCAGGTTCGCTGCCGCACTCCAAAGTCGGCACGGCCCCGACTCGGTCGGGGCCGCTACGTGGGAGTAACTATTTTGTCTCCGGACTGGAAATGGGAGGCGCAGTGCCGGATGATGGAAGAGAGTCGTTTTCTTGTCCGAGGGCAGACGCCGGGGGCGGATAAGATAGAAAGCCATCGAGCAAAGGGGCTCAAGTCTTGGACGCAAAGAATGTGTATTTGACCGGTGCCGCCAGCGAGTTTGGTTCCCGCATCGTTCCCTCCGAAGAAGTGGATCAGGCGTTTGGCATGCCCGCGGGAAAGCTGCGCGCGCGCGCTGGAATCGTGTCGGTGGCGTATGCAACCGAAAATGAGTCGGAAGGGTCGCTCGCGGCCGGGGCTTGCCGGAAAGTTCTGGAGCAGTGCGGCGAAGAGGCGCAGAACCTCGACGGCGTGATCGCGGCGAGCGAAACGGACCACGCTTACCCGTCGCTGGCGGCGCAGTTGCACGCGCGGCTGAAGCTGCGGGAACGATCCACGGCGCTGGACGTAGGGAGCGGCTGCCTGGCGCTCTTGCAGGTTCTTTGCGTGGCACAGGCGATGCTGATGGCCGGCCAGGCGCAAAAGATTCTGGTAGCGACCGCCGATGTGCACAGCCGCACTCTGAGGCCGGGGCGAACGGCGGGAGAATTTGGCGGGCTGTTTGGTGATGGCGCCAGCGCGTTTTTGCTGTCGAACAAGGCGCCGGAGAAGGGGCGGTTCGCCTACCGCTTCGGGGAATTCTTTTTTGGATGTGCCGCGCAATATGCGGAGGCGATTGCCGTGAACGACACGGCCGGTGCGGGATTGGAGATTCGCTTCGATGGCGAAGCACTTTCCCGCGCGGCAGTTTACCGGATGGAGCAGGTGCTGAGCGAGGTGGAAAAGCGGAGCGGAATCTCGCGCGAGAAGGTGGGAGCGTTTGCGACGCACCAGCCGAATCCGAGGCTTGTGAGGCTGCTGGCGAAGCAGCTTGGCGTGGCCAATTCCGCGTTTCCACCGATTGCCGCGACGAAGGGGAATTTGGGGTCTTCGATGTGCGGAGCGACGTTGCAATCGGCGTTTGAAACTGCCGCGGGGAAGTCGGCGGGTGAACGGACGGCGGTGTTTTTGGCTTCGCTGGCGCCGGGGTTGCTGTTTGGCGGCGGGTGGATGGTGCCGGTAGAGAGTTGAAGGGTTGGTGGAGAAGAGAAGCCGGCAGTTGGGTCGAGATCGCAAAAGCGGGAGCTTTGCTCCCGCACTCAAAAAAGCTTTGCTGCTCACTGGGGTCGCGACTGGGTTGAAGTGTCGCCGTGGTCCCTCCACTCCATGGCCGACCCGCCAAACTGCGGCACGGAAGAGAAGATCGGCCATTCCGGTCGGGATGACAAAACGAGAAAAAGAAAAAACCAAGAGCACAGCCAGGAATGGCTGTACCACAGGAGACTATGTCTATGGAGACGAGCGGGTGGCGGTGGTGAGTTCGAGGTTGGGCTGGGGGATTACGCAGGCTTGCAGCGGGGGCCAGCCGGGGTCGGTGGTGGAATTGCGGCAGAGACTCACCAGTGCGTTTGAAACTTCGGAGGGGCCGACGGCGCCGTTGAGCGGCTCGACATAAATTTTGTAATTGTGATTGACGGCGAGAGCGCCGATTACGTAAGACCCATCGAACTGCGCCGGGCCGGGGCCCTGGCAACTCCATCCACCTAAAGTTCCAGCGATGACGGCGCCGCTTACGGCGTCCACGGCGACGACGTGTGCGCCGAAGACTCCGGTGACGCCAGGGGGAGAAGAGGGCAAAGCGAGCGGATTCGCGGGTAGGATGAGTCCCTGGATGGAGCCGATGAATTGTGTGTCGGTGGGAGAGTGATAGAGAACGCGGAGGCCAGTACGATCGTCGTCCCCGAGCGGGGCGTCCGGTTGCTGGGTTGTGGGACGTGTTCCCGTGAATGTGCCGGGTGCGGGGGCAAAGGGAAACATCATTGCGCCCCACACGGCAGAGTGGCTGAAGCCGAGGGAATGGCCAAGTTCGTGGGTGAGGAGGGACTCGAGGTCGTAGGATTTCGGATTCGAGCCGAGCGCGGCGGGAGTGGCAAAGCTCACCAGCGAATCGCTGGGATTGAAATAGATGTCGGCATCGAGAATCTGGCCGGTTTGGGTGGACGGCGGGCCGCTGCCGAGCTGGATACCGATCTGATCGGCGGTGATGACGCGGGTGAAGGCGAGCACGCCCGGAGTGAAAGCCATGTCCGGCTGATCGAAGCAGATGGAATTGATGCCGTCGGAACCGCAGAGATTCGCCGAAGAATTACGCACGAGCGGGGCGAAGGAGGGGGAGGTGAGGGCGGTGCCGCTGACGTTACTCCAGACGCCGAGGGATTGCTGGATGACCTGTTCGATTTCGTTGAGGCTGCCGGTGGCGGTCTGGTCCAGAGTGAGGATGGTTTTGGGATTTGTGCCCAGTGCCGTGCTCCAACGGAACGCGATCGCCGAGGCGCTGGTCAACTGATGCGATGCTATGGGGCACGCGGAGCCACCGGAAACGCTGGCGGGTTCACGCACGTCGGGGACGATTTCGTTGAAGGCGTAACCCTGGACTGTGATGACGGACCAGAGGATCAGGAACAGCGTCATAGCGAGGGATGCGGACTGGCGGAGCAACGTTTGCATGGGCTTCTCCTTTGTGGGCGTGTTCATTCCGTTTCGCGCGATATTTCGCGGTGAATGCGCTGCTCGAAGACATCGACGGAAATATTACGCACGCCCGTTTTAGTGAAGGAGCCGGAGGCGGGGTCGAAGACCGGCGTCTCCGTGGAATCCTGGGTGACGGTTTCTCCCCCGGAGCGGAGATCGCGATGGATGCGGAACGTGCCCTGGGCCCAGCCGACAATTATGAATTGGCCGCCGGTGTGCGCGCTGAGGAAGAGATAGGCTTCTTCCCCGGGACGGAATTCGGGCGTGCCATCCACGTGCGAGTGCAGATGCTGGAATTTTCCACCCGGCTGCCGCACGACGATCTCTTCAGGCAGATAACCTTTATTGTGCAAGACGACGCGGAAGCTCGTGTCGGTCCAGATTTCGCCATTCTCCATCACTGATTCGGCGTGGACGCAGCGGACGCGCGCGATGGAATACGAATAGTGCACCAGATCCTGAAAGCGCAGGCGCACCAGCGTGGTGGCCTGGGCAACCACGGCGATCAGCGCGAGGCCAATAAGGAAAAGTACCCACAGAAACCTGCGACGATCTTTGTAACTCATGGATGTTCACTCCTGTTCATTGAATCTCCAGCACGCCGGAAGCGGCGGTTTTATCGAGATTGGCGTTCTGTACGAAAAGCGTTCGCGCGCCGGGCAGGGCGGTGGAGGGAATCTGGATGGTGAGGTGGATGATGCCGAGTCCGGTAGGCTGCTTCGAGATGACGGCGACGTCGCCGGGACCGCTGATGGTGTAGGCCATGCTGGCGTCGAACCCGGACTGCGAGAACATGCAAATGTCGGCGGCGCTGGTGCCGGAAGCGGGACGGACAAGAGGCATGGGATTTCCGGCAAGGTTGCAGGAGTTGGTGGAAGTGTTGAAGACGCCGATTGCGGCGACGTTGAGATCGAAGGAGACGGAGGAATTGTCGACACCGGCGGTGGTAGGCTCGACGACAGTGATGTTTTTGCCCGAGATGCCGGGAGAGGCAGCGGTGAGAGAGATGACATCGTCGGCAGTGCCGGGGGCGACGACGATGAGAGAGACGATGTTGGAGAGAATGTCGCTTGGACTTTGAATCTGGACGTACACGTTGCCGGGCTGTGCGACGTCCGTGCTCGTGACTGGGGCGGAGCAAGAGTTGGCGGAACTGCAAGTGGTAACGCGCGCGGCCCCGCCGATGAGGAGCGTGGAGCCTGGGCCGGGATTTGAGAGAGCAAACCCGCTGCCATCGACGGAAAGGGTGAGGCCATTTGCTCCCCCGGAATAAACGCTGGAGGGATGCAGCGAGAGGATGTTAGAGCCGGAGGAAATGGTGACGTTGGCGGAGCCGGATTGCGCGGAATCATCCTGGCTGACGGCGACGATCTGGATGGTGTTCGGAGTGGGCTGCGCGGCCGGCGCGGTGAACGTGCCGCTGGGAGTGATGGAACCGCACGCACTGCTGACAGTGCAAGCGGAGCCTTGAATTTGCCAAATGACGGTTTGGTTGCTGGTGCCGAGGACGGAAGCGGTGAAGACCTGCACGCCGAGCGGCGGCAACGTGACATTCACGGGGAAAACGTTGACCAGAATGTGATTGATGACGGTGGCTTGTGCGGAAGCGAAGATCGCGGGATTTCCGGCGAGCGCCACCTGAACGGAGACGGGATTTGAAGAAGGAATGGCGCCGGGTGCGACGTAGTCAACTTGCGTGGCGGCGCCGCTGGTAACGCCCTGGCAAGGCGAAGAAGCAACGACGCAGATCTGACCGACCGTTGAGTTGCCGCCCGGGATGCCGCTGACACTCCAGGCGAGGGATGCGCCGGTGGTGCCGTTTTCCGAGACGGTGAGCGTGACGCGATGATTGGCGGCGAGCGTGGCCGTCGAAGGCGAGAGGCCAAGACTGGGGCCGGACTGAATCGTGATCGTGGCTTGCACTTGCTTGGACGGATCGGCTTGCGGCGTGACGGTGATGACGACAGTGTTGGGCTGCGGAGCAGTCGCCGGGGCCGTGTAGTTCGCTGTGTCGGCAACGGCACTGCCCCCCGCGGACTGCGTGGTTATGACTGAAAGAAGTCCGCAGGCGCTGCCGCTGCAGCCGGTGCCGGAAAGCGACCAGGAAAGCACGGCGCTGGGAGCAGAGCCGGGAATGGGAGTTAATGTGGCGACGATGGCGGAAGTGACGCCGGGTTGAAGGCTGGAGGGAGCGGCAACCTGCAACGTGAAATGGCTGGTGATGGTGAGCGTGGTGGCGCTTTGCCGGGAAGGATCGGCAACGCTGCTAGCGGTGAGGGTGACAGCGGGCGCGGACGGGAGAATGGCGGGCGCGGTGTAATTTCCGATGGCGTCGACGCCGCCGCAATTATTGGGGCACGAGCTGCCGGAAAGGCTCCAGCGGATTGAAGGATCGGGTTTGCCGCTGCTTGCGATGGTGGCGTGGAACGATTGCAGCGCGCCGAGTTCGACAGAAGCGGAAACGGGAGAAAGCGAGACGGCGATGTCACTGGAGATAGTGACGCCGGCGGTGGAGGACTTGGAGGGATCGGCGTGGCTGGTGGCGGTCACTTGGACCTTTCCGCCGGAGGGAAGATCTGCGGGGGCGGTGAAGAGTCCATCGGGCGAAATGGTGCCGATTTGTGGCGAGCCCCCGGCGATGCCGTTGACGCTCCAGAAGACGGAAGTGTCGGATGAGTTTGTGACCGTCGCTGAAAAAGAAAGCGTGTTGCCGAGCAGCACGGTGCCGGAATTGGGAGTAATGCTGACGGCGATCTGCGGCGGAGGGGGAGTTGTGGAGCCGCTGCCACTGACACTTCCGCAGGCGTAGAGCGCGAAACACATCGAGAGAAGAACAATCGTCCGGGCCGTGGGGCGATGGACGATGGGGCTCCGCTGGGAGGGGCCTGGCCTTGAGCGCTTTTGCGAGAGAGGGCGCATGACGTTTGCGATTGCAGACGAAGGGCCAGCGAAAGAACGGAGCGCCGGGGAGCGCATGGCCGAGCGGTTGTCGAACATTGGTTTCCTTTAAAGTGCGTGGAAAGAAGGGCTTGGAGCTTGTGTGCAGTCGGACGCTATTAGGAAATTGCATGTGAAGTTGTGTGCCGAAAAGGTTGTCGCGCGTTCCGAATTGAACGGGATTCTTAGGGTGCATTCCCGGATTGGGAATCGCTGCCGTTGTAATATGCGGTGCCTGGGTAGCGCCGCCATCCTGGCGGCAAGCACGGGGCCAGCCCTTCGTGGCTCGGGGTAAACAAGATGCCGGCGCTACCTCTTGTACGGAACGATTCGCTCGAACCGCACATCGATTACGAAGGATGAGCAGATTGACATTCGGGGGAGTGGCTCGAATAATCGCGCCATGGCGAAGCCTGAGGTGGTGCGACGGATCAAGAGCTATTCCGCGGCGAACGGGTATGTGTATCAGTATTACTTTTGCGAATTGAATCGAATTTCGGTGGATGGCGAAGCGGTTGGTGAATTTGTGTACGCGATTTCCGCGGATCGAGGCGCGAGCTTTGGATTGCGGATTTTTGTGATGCAGGCGGCGCTAGAGGCGTGGGCCGCGGCAAATGGGCGCGCGCTGATGAGCAGCGAAGAGTATGCGGTGGCGAAGATGCGGTTGTTCCAGGCGTTTGACGAGGGCGTGGTTCCGTTGACGGCGGAGGCGGCACGCGAGGTGAGACTGGTGGTAGACGAGAAGAATTTGGAAGGCTTGCTGAGCATGTTGAATATTTAGGGGCTGTTTTTCATCACGCGCGGTTCCTCACCTTAAGAGAAGAATTGACACAGATGTCACAGAGGCAGATCTCAGAGGGCACGGAGAAGAGCACAGCCAGGAATGGCTGTGCCACGGTGTTTTGGGGTTGAACCGAAACACTGCCTGTAACGTCTAGTTTGGTGTAACGGAGATTGAGGATGCGGGAGCTGGTCCTGATCCAGCCGGGAAGAGTGCTCGAAGGGCCGTCGGAGCGAGAGAGCGAGAGCTCCCGCGCGCACCGCGAGTTTGAGGAGCGGCTGGCGGAGTGCGGTCCACTGGCGTTTCGCGTGGCGTATGGGGTTTTACGGCATGCGGCCGACGCGGAAGACGTCGCGCAAGAGGCATTGTTGAAGGCGTACCGGAATTTCGGGCGGCTGAGGGAGCCGGCCCGGTTTCGCGGGTGGCTGGTGCGCATTGCATTCCGGATGGCGCTGGACCGGTGGCGGTCGGTGAAGCGGCGCGAGAAGCGCGAGACGGAAGGAGAACACCCCGAGCATCGAGCTGCCGGGCCAACAGCGGAAGAGTTGGCGGTGTCGAGCGAGTTTCAGGCGCGACTGGGGCGCGCAATGGAGGAGTTGCCGGAGAAGTTCCGATTGGTGCTGCTGCTCTCGGCGATTCAGGGATACACACTGGAGGAAGTTTCGGAGATGCTGGGCATTCCAATGGGCACGGTGAAATCGAGACTGTTTTTTGCACGGAAGCAATTGGCGGAGAAGCTGCGATGAGCTGCGAAGGGTATCGGGACAAATTGGTTGATGCGCTGGCGAGCGGAGAGGGCTCGCTGGGTCGCGAAGTCGCTGGGCATCTGCTGCTGTGCGCGGAGTGCAAGAAATTTTATGAAGCACAAGTGCACCTCTTTGGGGCAATCGATTCGGGCGTTCGGGCGATGGTGGATGAAACGGTTCCGCTGTCGTTGTTGCCGCGCGTGCGTGCGCGGGTTGCCGAAGCTGACACGCCTCCGCGGGCATGGCGGCTTACCTGGGGATTTGCAGCTGCCGCAATTGCCGCTGCGCTGATCGTCAGCGTCGGCCTTCTGATGTGGAAGCCGGACGACGCGAACAAATTTCCCGATCGCTCACGGGTTGTCGCTCAGGATGTGCGAAGCGCAGCCGCCGCCATGCCCAAGCAACTGCCGCAACCGATTGCAACTGCACCGAAACACGCCGCCGCGAACGCTCGGCTCGGGAGAGTTCCGAAAGAGACGGCGCCTGCGTCGGAGGTGCTGGTTCTTGCCGAAGAGCGCGCTGCGTTCGCGAGATTTGTTTCCGATTTGCCGGAAGTGGGAGATGTGGCCGTAGCCTATACTCGGCCTGCCATGGATGTGGACGACGAGGCTGTAGAGCTGGCGTTGTTGCAGATAAACGAACTGGAAGTGAAGCCGCTAGAGTCCTCGAACTGGCAGTGAGGGTTCTGATTCCACTTCAGGATTTTTAGGCAGCTACTTGGTACAAGATCTCAGGAGGCTTAGATGAGAAAAGCACGAATCGTCATGGCGGCGCTAGTATTATTCGCTGGTATTGGAAGCGCGTCTTCCTCACGCGCGCAAGATAAGGTGAAGAACGAAACAAAAGCTCCAGTTGCGACGCTCAAGATGCAGGTCACGATTTCCGAGGCTGAGGGAGAAAAGAAAGTTGTCAATCTTCCTTACACTTTTTATCTGAGAGTTGGTGAGCAAGGACCGGTTAATCCGTGGACCAAAGTTCGCATGGGGAGCCGAGTGCCAGTCTATGTCGGCAAAGACGGGGGGATGCAATACATTGATGTCGGGACCAACATCGATGCCCGTGGCTTTGTGGGGGAAGATGGCCGGTTCGACATCAACTTGAGCCTGGAGCGCTCGTGGGTCGAGGGCGACGTGGCGGTTCCGATGGAAAGGCCAACGGGACAACAAACGGAGGCGCATACTGCACAGTTTCGTGAACCGGTGATCAGGCAGTTCAAAACGGAGCTTGCGTTAACGATGAAGGATGGACAAACGATCCAAAGCACCATGGCGACCGACCCTCTGTCGGGCAAGGTGCTGGCGATTAACGTGACGATGAATGTGGTGAAGTAGATTTCCGCCTCACTTCAGTATAGCCGCGAGTGCTGCGACCAGGTCGGGATGATGGAATTGGTAGCTGAGTTTTTGGAGTTGGACGGGTTGGACGCGTTGGCTGGAGAGGAGCAGGGAGTCGGCCATTTCGCCGAGGATGAGGCGCAAGGCGAAGGCGGGAGCGGGGAATAGCGCCGGACGGTGCAGGGCGGCGGCCAGGATTTTCGTGAAGTCCGCGTTGGTCACTGGTTGCGGCGAGACGACGTTGAGCGGACCGGTGACGTTGGCGTTTTCGAGGGCGAGCCGGAGGATGCCTACCGTATCGTCGAGAGTGATCCAGCTTAGCCACTGTTTGCCGGTGCCGATTTTTCCGCCGACTCCAAATTGAAAAGGGCGCATCATTTGCGGCAGTGCGCCGCCGTGTTTGGAGAGGATTACCCCGAAGCGGGCGCGGACCACGCGGATGCCGAGTGCTTCGGCTTTGATCGCTTCGGATTCCCATTCCTTCGCAATTTCACTTAGAAAATCGTTTCCGGACTGACTCGCTTCGGTGAGGGTTTCGTCGCCGCGGTTGCCGTAGATGCCGGTGGCGGAGGCGGAGACGAGAACGCGGGGGCGCGCGGACATTTTGGCAAGCGCCTGGACGAGGGCGCGGGTGGTGTCCACGCGGCTGGAGCGGAGGAGGGCTTTGCGCTGCGGCGTCCAGCGTCCCTCGGCGATGGAGGCGCCGGCGAGATTGACGACGGCATCGGCGCCGACGGCGGCTCCGCCGAGTTCGCCGGTGGCGGGATTCCAGTTGACGTCGAAGCCGTGCGAAGGGCTCGCCGCCTGAGTAGTGGTGCCGGGACGGACGAGGCGGCAGACGGTGTGACCTCCGAGCTGGAGGTCTTGCGTGATCGCGGTGCCGACCAGGCCTGTGGAGCCGGTGATCAGGATTTTCATGGGGTCCTTATCGGTGGATTGATTATCGCGCAGTTAGGGATTTGTGGTGCGGGTTACGTGAAGAAAAGAAGTCAGGATTCCTTCTTGAGCTGCTCCAACAGCAGGTGAGAGCAATATGTGAAGTTGAGGTTCTTCGGACATCCTTGTCGGATGTCCTCAGAATGACAACTCATTGTTTGGGCGGCTGAATGGGAGCAGTTGGTGTCGTGGTTTGGACCGGAAAAGCGGAGGCTTCGCCTCCGCACTCAAAAGGAAGAGCGGCCCCCCGCAAAGGCATCCAGGGTCCAAGCAACGGACCTCGGAAGGCGGCCCCACACCTGCGCGACTTTCAGGTAGGTGACGGGTTCGGAGAGTTGGGTGGCGGGGCGGTGGGGGACGGGTTACAATTTTTGCATGCCATCGGTGGTGCCAAGCTTGCGGGTGAAGGTGTTGTTCTTTGGGCGGCTGCGGGAGTTGACCGGGCTGGCTGAAGAAGCTGGTGAACTGCCCGAAGGGGCGACTTTGGCGCAGGTGTTTGAGCGTTACGCGGAGCGGTATCCGAAACTGGCGGGATTCCGGAACTCGATGGTGGTTTCGCGAAACCAGGAATTCGCGGCGTGGGATACGCGCGTTTCCGCGGGTGATGAGATTGCATTTTTGCCTCCGGTGAGCGGAGGCTGAATTTAGAAAATGGAAAATAGAAATTAGAAATGAAGAAGGAAAAAGCAGATTCCGAACCCCGTTCAAAAGGCGAACGGGGTTCGGAATGACAAGTTTTACTTTTTCCATGAATACTGAGAAAGCGCCTCCTCGGGTAGCCGTAAGACGCACCATATGACGACGAGCATTCAACAAGATAAATTTGAGCTGGTGCGCGAGGCGATCGATGCCGGGGCGCTGGTGCGGCATGTCCGCGCGGGGCAGGATGGGGCGATTGTGACGTTCGACGGCTTTGTGCGCAACGAATCGCACGGGCGTGAGACGAGCTACCTGGAATACGAGGCCTACGAATCGATGGCGCTCGGAAAGATGAAGGAGATCGCCGCGCAGGTCCATGAGAAGTTTGCGATTCATCTGGTGGTGATCGTGCACCGCCTGGGGCGGCTGGAAATTGGCGAAACGAGCGTGTTCATCGCGGTGAGCGCGCCGCACCGGGGCGCGGCGTTTGACGCCTGCCGGTATGCCATTGATACGCTGAAGCGCACGGTGCCCATCTGGAAGAAAGAGTATTTCGCGGATGGCGCGGTTTGGGCGGATGGCGAACTGCCCCCGACACCTCCAAGTGCAAAAAGTGCATCCTAGCTATCTGATGATTCCCCAGTCCTCACGAATTTACATCTGGTGGTTTGCGCCATTGGCTCTTTTTGCGGGCGCGTTTGTTGCGGAAGCGGAAGCGCAGGAAAAGCCGGACCGGCCGCCGTGGGCGCAGCCTTCGACCAGCCAACCGCAGCCAACCCCTCCCAGTGGCCAACCCCAGCCGCCGGCGTCTTCTCCGCCTCCGCCGGGGGCGATGGTGCAGCCTCCCGTGGAAACGCCGGAAAAACAGAAAGAACCGCAGTCGCCGAAGGGCACGATCAAGGTCAACGTCAACCTGGTGAACGTTCTCGCGAGTGTGCTGGACGAGAACAAGCGCCCGGCGCCCAACCTGCCTATGGAAGCATTTCAGGTGTTGGAAGAAGGCGTGCCGCAGAAGATCGAGTATTTTGAGCCGGAAACCAAGCTTCCGCTGGATCTGGCGCTGATGATCGACGCGAGCATGAGCGCGCACATTGACATTCAATTTGAGCGCGATGCGGCTGGGCACTTTATCCGGCAGGTGCTGCGGCCGGATGACCGCATGGCGGTGTTTTCGTTCGACGAGACGGTGACGCAACGAACCGTGTTCACGGAAAAGGTGCAGACACTGACAGACGCGGTGGCGAAGATACCCGACGGCGCGGGCACTTCGATTTACGATGCGGTACTGCTGGGCTCGCAGGCGCTCGGGAAGCGGATCGGCGAGCGGCGGCGGGTGATCGTCCTGGTGACGGATGGCGGCGAGACTACCAGCCATGCGGATTTTGAGGCGGCGCGGCGGGCGGCGCTGCGCGGCGAGGTGCTGCTGTACACGATTCTGGTCCGCACGATGAAGAGCGAGAACGGGCGAAACACCGCGGGAGAACACGCGCTGCAGACGATTACGGAGACGACCGGCGGCGCAATGTTTTTCCCGGATTCGCCGCAGGAGTTGCCGGTTATTTTTGACCGCATCGAGGCCGAACTCAGGACGCAATACCGCTTGGCGTATTACCCGAGTCCGCGGGGGGCGGCGAATTCGTATCGTAAGATTGAGGTGAGGATGATTCCGGGTTATACGGCGCGGCATCGGACGGCGTATCTGGTGGGAGCACAATAATTTCGTTGCGCAGGTGTTTAGGGATAACAGATTGCGGCGATCAGATAGCAGGATGCAGGAGCTGGTTATCAGTAATCGGTAATCTGTAATCAGTCAGAGGGGATTCGGAATTCACGTTGAGAGATGCGATGTCGATTGATTATTTAGAGGCGGCGGTTGAGATTGCGCGGGAAGCGGGGGCGGTGCTGCGGGAAGAGGCGCAGCGGCCGCCGGATATTTCGTACAAGGGCGATTACGACCTGGTGACGCAGGCGGACAAGCGGTCGGAGGCGGTGATCGTCAGCCGCTTGCAGAAATATTTTCCGGGACACGCGGTGGCGGCGGAAGAGGGAAGCGGGAAAGAGACTGGCTCGGAATATAAGTGGCATGTGGACCCGCTGGACGGGACGACGAATTTCGCGCACGGGTATCCCTGCTTTTGCGTTTCGATGGCTCTGGCGAAGGGCGATCAACTGCTGCTGGGCGTGGTGTACAACCCGATTTTTGAGGAGATGTTTTCGGCAGCGCGGGGGGAAGGCACGTTTTTCAATGGCAAGAGAGTGCAGTGCTCGAAGATTTCGGCGCTGCGCGGCAGTTTGTTGTGCACGGGGTTTCCGAATCATAAGAGGCATGCGCATCCGAACATTCATTACTACTGGGATTTCACGTTGTGCTCGCACGGTGTGCGGCGCGACGGGTCGGCGGCTCTGGATCTGGCGTACGTGGCGGCCGGGCGATTTGATGGATTCTGGGAGTTTGGGTTGAAGCCGTGGGACACGGCGGCCGGGGTGGTGATTGTTGAAGAGGCCGGAGGAAAGATTACGGCCCTCGATGGCAAACCGTATGTGCTGGGCGGCAAGTCGATTTTGGCGACGAACGGGTTGATCCACGCGGAGATGGAAACGATGGCCGCGGAGATCGCGAAGAGAGAGAAGTTGGGCGTTTAGACAAAGCAACGCGCCCCGGGGTTCCAGAGCGGCGGCCAGGAGATGTGCGCCGATGGAACGCGCGGTGAATTGTTCGTCGGTTGCTGAATCGGATACATGTGAATGAGAAGAATCTGCCGCACCTACGGCGCTGAGGATTCGTTTTAACTATGTACTCAGCGCTTACGCGCTGGGCTAATATCTGCCGCACCTACGGTGCTTCTCCGAAAGAATGCATGGCTGCGGTGCTCCTCGCTTGAATCCTGCCAAGTTCGTTTTCGGTGTCAGAAGTCCTCTCTGTCCGTTCTGTCAACCATCCTCCCGGTCTGTACCTAACCCCCTCCCCCCTCGTTTTTGTAAGTGAGGGAAGGAATGGGGTTAGCGAAGCGGTTTTGTAAGTGTTGAATCTTCGGGGGTTAAAGACGCTTGTTTTGATAGGGATTTCCTTGTGCGTCGTATGTGTGAAATTTAAAGAACTTATCGGGCCGTTTTTGGAAGCGTGGAATCTAAAAGAGTTAGAGACGACCGTGGCGAGTAGAGATGTGAGGAGCGTGCCGCAGTGCGACCGGCACACCATAACCCGTAGGTAATAATATAGAAGAGTAACATATTGTCAAGGGGAAAATGGGCGGCAGGCTTTAGGGAAGGCTGATTCGGACCTCACAGAATTCTTATGAGTGGGGAGCTATCGTTGAGTGGCAAAGACGGCGACATCGTTTGACATTCAGTGGCACCGGGGTGGTGCCGTTCCTGGACCAAGTTCGTTGCCCAAAATTGGGTAGGAGAGAAGCCATGCGCAAGTGGGTGGATCGTGGGTTGGCGTTTGGATTGAGCATGTTTGTGAGTTTGAGCGTTTGCGACGTAGGGCGAGCGGACGATACCAAAGCGGGAAATGATTCGAAGCCGCCTGCGACGAAGGCGGCTGAGAATAAACCAGAGGCAGGGCTGACGGATCGGGAGCGCTGGCTATTGGAGCGCGTTGAGCAGTTGGAGAAGCGCGTGGCGGATTTGGAGTCGAAGGATGCCAAGCCGGCGGCGGAGGCGGCAGCGGTGCGGGAGAAGGGCGCGGAGCCAGGAACAAGTGTATCCGTTGGAATGACGGTCGCAGCGAAACCGGCTGTAATCGCGCCTTCGGCAGCGCTGACGAGTGCGCCGGCTAATGCGGTGCCGAGTTCGATGTCGACAAGCATCGCCGCGGCCATCGGGCCAAATAAAGAATTGAGCACGTCCGCGAGTCCGGCGGCGACGCAGGTGCCGGAGAAGAAAAAGATCGAGCCGTTTTCGGACTATGACTGGACGTGGCTGAACGGGAATCCCCGGACGAAAGAGATTTATTGGGACACGAAGTTTTTTACACCGGAAATCCGGGCGGACATAAATTATGTGTCGGACTTCAACCATCCGACGGATCATTCGATTGGCGGATCGAGCGAGCTGTTTCGATCGTCGGAAGTGCAGTTGGAGCAGTTGGGTGTCGGCGGCGATTTTCATTATGACAATGTGCGCGCGCGGTTGATGACCCAGTTTGGGATGTATTCGGCGACGACGCCTCGGAATGACCCGAGTCCCGGGCACGGGCAATGGGACCTGGTGAGCGCATACCGTTATTTGGCGGAGGCGTACGGCGGATATCACTTCAATGTGTTGCATGGCGTGAATGTGGATGCGGGAATCTTCCTGTCGTACATCGGATTGTTCAGCTACTACAACTTCGACAACTGGGCTTATCAGCCGTCGTATGTGTCCTCGAATACGCCGTGGTTTTTCGAGGGCGTACGCGTGCAGATTTTCCCGACAGAACACTTGAAGATTGAGCCGTGGTTCATCAACGGCTGGCAGTCGTATGCATCGGCGAATCACAGGCCGGGACTTGGAGGACAGATCAAATGGACTCCCAAGCCGTGGCTGAACATCATTTCGAACAATTACGGGTTGGGCGAGGATGACCTGTTCATCAAAGGCCGCTCGCGCATCCACACGGACAATAGCGTCGAGGTGAAATATTACGACCAGCCGGAAAAGACGCTGGACAAGATGGCGGTTTCACTCACCGGCGACCTGGGTTGCGAATACGGCAGCGGCGTGAGTTGCTACGGGGATCATAAAGGCGGGCCGAAGCAGAGCTTTGTCGGATACATGGTTTACAACCGGTTCTGGTTCCACCGGGATTTGTTTGGGCTGACAATTGGGGGCGGGCAGATCAACAATCCGGGGCGGTATCTTGTGCTGATTCCGCCAATCAATGGAGCGACGGCGATCACAGCAGCGACGAATGCGCCATACTTCACCGGCAATCCAGGAGACCCGTTCAAGGCGTGGGATTCTTCGATCACGTTTGACTATATGCCGAAGCAATACATCACGTTCCGGGCGGAGTATGACTACCGTCATGCCAACGTGCCGTATTGGACGGGGCAAGGGGGAATCACGCCTCCAACCGGGAATACCGGTTCGCCGCAGTTTTTTGTTTGTAACAGTGGGGCGTCTTCGGGGCAGACGGGTCTGGCCGGAGCGCAGGCGGCGTGCAGCGGAGCCGGCGGCGTGTGGTTTCCAGACTTGAGGAAGGATGAATCGTTTATTGATTTGTCGATTCTGGTGAAGTTCTAGAGCGTAACGGCCTGGGCTTTGAAACAGGTGCTTTCATGCGGCTTATGTTGAGGTCCTTCGGGGCGCAAAAGACGCGCCCCTGAGGGTGACAGATTCAGAGATTGGGGTCTTACTTGCCAACATAATGGGTTGCACTCAGATTCGATTGCGTTAGTTCTTTGACGTTCAGCTGCCCGATCTTCTTTTTATCCAGTCTTTCGAATTGGGCTTCCATATACTTCATGAACTCCTGCTTGGAGACCATTCCATTCTTGTCAGCGTCCATAAGGGGGAGCAAGTGTCTGACGTCGTCCTCTCCCATCGCCAATTTGTTTTGCGGTTTCGGAACGGAGGCCTTTTGAGCGGCGGCGTTTCCGAGCAGAGTCAAGGTCGCAACCAACACTGCGATTACCCCGAAGAACCACACGCAATTAGTTCGCTTCCGCATGATTGACTCCTTGGAGCTCTTGAAGGCACGGGAATCGAACCTACTGTGCTCCCGGACCAGGTTAGAGTTCACCGGGATGTGCGTTTTTGGCTCCCGGATTTGGTGAATGTACACCCATGCGAGTGGACCGTGCACGCAAAATGTTGATGCATTGAATCAAAATTAACTTAGGACGAATTGCTAAAACACTGTATTGGTGCGAATCCGGACCCAAACGTTGAGGTCCTTCGCGCATCTCCGTCGGAAGTGCTCGGGACGACAACAAAATATAGTCTGTTTGACGACATATGACAGTTTGGCGACAAAGTTTAGTTCGTAAAACATATCGTCAAGAAAAAATGAGTGAGCGGTCTTAGGGAAGATTGATTTTGACCTCACGGAATTCTTATGGGTGCGACGCTATCCTGAATTTGCAACGAGAGCGTCATCATCATTTCATTTAGCGGCACTGGGTATGTGCCGTTCCTGAACACATCGTTGACTAAAATCAGATAGGGAGAAAAGCTTTGCGCTCGTGGAGGAACTGTGGGTTGTTGTTTGGAATGGGCACGCTGGGGTGCCTAAGCGTTTGCGGAGTAGGGCACGCAGACGATACCAAAAAGGGAAATGATTCGGCGGCGGTTGGTGTACAAGCGGTTCCACAAACGAACCAGGTGGCGGATGGAGCGCCGGTGGTTTCTACGACGTCCACGCCGGACGACACTGCGGCGGCAGATACAGCGAGCAGCGGACAGAATCCGGCTCCGCAAGGCACTGGTCAAACTGCGAATGGGCAGGGTTCCGGCATCAATGGCAATTACGTTTTGAAGGGAAACTTTTTCGAGCGCTTGGTTCAGTACTACCATCAGGATTGGGCAGGGACGAATCCATCAGCACCGTTGCCGGCGAAAAGGGGTCTTCCGGCGCCTGTGGATTCACCTCCATTCCCGTCTTCCGACTGGATCTACGGCGGGGCTCCCGACATCGGCGCACCCGATGGCAACACATATCCTTTGATGACTGCGCTTGGTCTTGAAAATAGCCGCATAAAAGTCTACGGATGGGTGGCGACGAGCATCAATTTCAGCACTTCCGGGCACAACAACTTTCCGGTTTCATACGACATTTTCCCGAACAAGATTGAACTCAATCAGGCGGTCATTTACGTGGAAAGGCTGCCTGACACGGTGCAAAATGACCATTTCGATTGGGGATTCCACCTGACCGCGTTCGAGGGTATCGACTATCGCTTTACAACGGCGAAGGGATATTTCAGCCAGCAGCTTTTGAAATTCAACCGGCAGTATGGCTTCGATCCCGTGCTTGAGTACCTTGACCTTTATTTTCCCGTGAAAGACGGTCTGAACATCCGGATTGGGCGGTTCCTTTCGGTTCCTGGAATCGAAGCGCAGTTAGCGCCGAACAATTACAACATGACGCACTCGCTGCTTTATACGATCGATCCCTTTACCGACACCGGCATCTTCGCGAGCCTGAAGCTGAACAAACAATGGATGGTCCAGTTCGGCCTATCCGGAGGGCACGACGTTGCCTTGTGGACCTCTGACGCGAAACCCTCGGGCATCTTCTGCCTGAACTACTCGACCAAGAGCAACAACGACAATTTTTACGGCTGCGCGAACGGGATTAATGACGGCAAGTACGCTTACAACAATTTGCAGGACTACGATTTAACGTGGTACCACAAGTTCAACAGCAAGTGGCACATGGCTACGGAGACCTGGTACATGTACGAACGCGATGTGCCAAACGTTGCCGGCAACGTAGCGAATCCGATCACCCCGGAACTTGGCGCAAATGGGGCCTTCTGCAAGGCGGGACTTCAACGTTGCACCGCGCCAGAGTATGCGGTCGTCAATTACATCAATCGCGACGTCAGTTCCAAATTTATGTTCGGCTTTCGATCGGACTTTCTGGATGACAAGAAAGGGCAGCGCACCGGATTCGCGACGAAATATACGGAGAATACGCTGTATGCGACCCGGTACATTGGCACGACAATCATGCTGCGCCCGGAACTGCGCTTCGATCACTCGTGGGACCTCCGGGCTTACAACAACGGAACGGCCAGAAATCAGCTGTTCTTTGGAATGGACTTGATCTACAAATTCTGAGCCTGGGGAAGAATGAGTCGTTTATTGATTTGTCGATTCTGGTGAAGTTCTAAATTGTCGAGGGTGGGGGCGGCACTGAGGTGCGTGAATGTGCCGCCCCTCCGGGGCTTGGATTTTTTTGGGCGGAACCCACCGCTTATGCGGTGGGCTAATCTCTTCCGCGCCTCCGGCGCTGGTTTGGCGCGAGAAAGATTGAGCGTGCATGCAGCGGATTTGGCGCCGCTGTGCAGGCTGGGCCACCTGAAGGTGGCCGCTACGCAGATTGAAGAGTGGCCCGGCACAGACGGCGGGCCCTACAAGAGTTAGAGAACCCAAGAGCACGGCGAGGAATCGCCGTGCCACAAGAAACACAAAACGAAATGTGGCGCCTCGAAATTTCGGGGCGCCTTTTTTGTGACTAGATCGGGCGGACTAGGCGGTGACCATTTCGGCGTAGATTTTGGAGATGGCGCCGGCGATGCAGAAGCCCCAGGCAAAGACGGGGTAGGTTTTGAATTTGTCGGGGATGACGTACTGGTCGGTGGCGTCGGAGACGGGAACGCCGGCCTGATGCATTTTTTCGGCTTGCATGTGGAGGTCGTCGAAGAGATCGCGGAGGTCCCGGATGCCTTCCTGGCCGCAGACGGGGCCGTGGCCGGGGGCGAAGAGAGTGTCCTTGTCCCAGGAGGCGAAGGTCTGGAGGGTTTTGCGCCAGCCGGACATGGTGCACTTGTCGTCGAAGCAGGCGGGATACGCGTGACTGAACACGAGGTCGCCCGCGTAGACAACTTTTTGTTCGGGGACGCGAACGATGAGGTCGGTGCCGGAGTGGCCGGGGTAGTGTTCGATCACGATGGGGAAGTGGCCGAGGTCGAGGTTCATCGGGAGCTTCGCGGGATCGAGCGGGCGATTGGGGAAGGCCAGGGGAGTTTTGTTGGCCAGGTCGAAGACGTTGCCGATGGCGCCGAGATCGCCCTGGGCGTGCTGGCGGGCAACGTCATTTTTGGCGTTCTTGATCCGCATTTCTGTGGGGGCGAGGACCGCGGCGCGATCTGCTCCCTGCAAGCTGACGTAGGACTCGATGATGCGTTTCGGGACGGCGGCGTGCCCCCAGAGTTGAATGCCGTTGGCGCCGTAGAAGGAGCTGCCCATCGAGTGGTCGAAGTGATAGTGGGTAAGGAGCGCGTCGGTGGCAGGGACCTTGGTGACTTTGCGATAGGCGTCCATTTGAAACGCGGCGCCGGGGGCGGAGCCGAACGCTTCGAGGAGCAGGCTTTTCTCCTTGCCGATGAGGAAGCCGCCATTGCAGATGGTGGTGAAACCTTTCGAGGTGTCGGAGATGGTGGCGTAGAGGCCGTCGCCGATTTTACGGACGGAGGCGAAGCCTGCGTCGGCGATGGGGGTTTGGGATACGCGGGGATCGTCCGCAACGGAAGAGGCCAGACCGGGAATTGGAAGCGAGCCGGCGAGGGCGTAAAGAGCGCTCAAACGAGTTGCGCTTGAGACAAATTGCCTGCGGGTGAACGGAGCGAACGAGTTCATTCGGGAATCTCCAAGAGAGAGTTACGCGCGGAACGAAACACAGTCTAACAAAAGCTAACGAGTGTGGCGACGGGGCAGCGCGAAAAAAGCGGGGAACCAATTTGCCTCTTAACCGGGAGTGCCTTCACTGGCCACAACGGGGAAGAATCCGCAATAATGAAAGGAGTGGGTCGCGCCGACACCGGCGTGATTCCGCGTGTTTTGCAAATTCAACTGAGGATGTCATTCACAATGACGGGATTCGCTTCACCCAGTTCGCCGGCGGCCGGCCGATTGCACGAACTTCAACAAAATTACGAAGCATTCAAGGCGAGGGGATTGAAGCTCAACCTGACGCGCGGAAAACCGTCTTCGGCGCAACTCGAGTTGAGTGAAGAGATGCTGGCGCTTCCGGGTAAAGGGAATTACATGGCGGAAGGCGCCACCGATTGCCGGAACTACGGCGTGCTGCAAGGGTTGGTGGAAGCGCGAAAATTGTTCGCCGGTATGGTGGGAGCGTCGGCGGAACAAGTGGTGGTGGCGAACAATTCGAGCCTGGCGCTGATGCACGATTGCGTTGCGTACGCGCTGCTGAAGGGGACGTGCGACAGCGAGGCGCCGTGGAGCAAGCAGGGTGAAGTGGCGTTCCTTTGTCCGGTGCCGGGGTATGACCGGCATTTCAAGATTTGCGAAGACTATGGAATCCGAATGATTCCCGTGGCCATGCGGGAAGATGGACCGGACGTGGACGAAGTGGAGCGGCTGGTGGCGACGGACGCGTCGATCAAAGGCATGTGGTGCATGCCGAAGTACAGCAATCCGACGGGGACGACGTATTCCGATGCGGTGATCGCGCGGCTGGCCTCGATGAAGACGGCGGCTGCGGACTTCCGGCTGTTCTGGGACAACGCGTATGGGGTGCACCACCTGACGGACGAGCGGGTGGAGATCGCGAATATTCTGGAGCTGTGCGCGAAGCAGGGACACGCCAACCGGGCGTTTGTGTTTGCGTCCACGTCGAAGATTACGATTGCAGGCGCGGGGCTGGCGCTGTTTGCGGGGTCGAAGGAAAATGTGAAGTGGCTGTTGGCGAGGATGATGCCGCGGACGATCGGTCCCGACAAGCTGAACCAGCTGCGACACGTTTTATATCTGAAAAATGAACCGGGAATCCTGGAGTTGATGGATCGGCACCGCGCGCTGATTGCGCCGAAATTCTGGAAGGTGCGGGAAGTTTTCGAGTCGGAGCTTGCAGGGGTGCCCGGAGTGAGCTGGACGCGGCCGAAGGGCGGATACTTCATCAGCCTGGAAGTGCCGAAGGGCTGTGCGCGGCGGGTGGTGGCCCTGGCGCAGGGAGCGGGGATCGAATTGACGCCGGCCGGCGCAACACATCCTTACGGAAAAGATCCGGAGGATCGCACGATCCGGATTGCACCGACGTTTCCGGAATTGGCGGAAGTGGCGCAGGCCGCGGAGGGCGTGGCGCTATGCGTGCTGCTGGCGGCTACGGAGAAGGCGGCTTAGCGCGCGGGTTTGGGAGACAGCCGCTTGCGCGGCGGGTGTTGGCGTGAGAACATTTAAAGCTGTGGTGAATGCAGTGAAATTCACTGTGAACAGCATTGGCGATATCGTCTAGGGGTCCAGGACGCCGCCCTCTCACGGCGGAAACCCGGGTTCGAATCCCGGTATCGCTACCAAGCCTTTCTAAGCGACTCATTTCAGAACGGTTGGTAGCCTACCTTTAGCTTGTCCCAAATTTGTCCCAAACAATCGAGGCTTTGCCCTGAAAGTGAGTATTTGGGGGCATGGCAAACACGACTGTAGGCATCCGAGAAAGAATCAAGCTCGAAGGGCGCTGACGTTGGAGTTGCAATCTCCGACCGGCCGAAGAGACAAGCTGAAACCATTCGAGGCAGAGCGAAAGGGTAAGTTCTACCTAGTCTGGACCAAGGGCAAGAAGTGTGAGCAGAGGGTCAAGGGAAATTTCGAGGCGGCGTTAAGGCTGCAAGGGCGAAAGAGCGGCACCTCGAAGACGTCGCTGATGGCTTCGAACGCCCCGACCCTCTAAAGAAGAAGGCTGAACGAATCGCGATTGCGGATGCCATCGAGACTCGGCTGCATAGCATCGAGGTCTCATTTGATCCGGCCACCTTGAAATCGCAGGCAGGCTCTCCGGCAATTTGAAAGATGGACAACGCGGCACTTCATGGATGAAATCGATCACGACCATCTGATGGAGTTTCGCAATTGGCTAATCACACGTGGCAACGAACACAGGTTCACGAAGAACAGCGGCCACGCCAAGCGCACTGCGAACCGGAAAGCCTCCCATGTCAACCAACTCGTTAAGATCACTCTTGGTCTGCCTGACGGAAAAGGCCCGATCACGAAGTCAGACCCAAGTCTGGGCTCGCGGACTTTCCCTCGCGAATGCCTTCAGCCATCCGCAGGTACAGCTGCGCAACGTTGAAAGGAAGCCTCGCCGGGACCGCGGGTCGAACCCATCGATAGCTCTCCGGTATCGAGAGATCCGCCAGCGGTTTGCCCGCCTGCGCACCGCGCACAATGAGCTCGGAGATCTGTATATACGTCGCCTGGCGAGGGTCTGCCGGCACGATAGCCAATGCGCCTTCAGTGCCGTGAATCTCGAACAGAAACCCCGTCCCGTTGGCGGTGCCGCCTTTGAGGTGGACCGATGCGACCGCGCCACTTTGGAGGACGCCGCTGAGCAGCACCTGGTCGGGCGCGGTCATCGGGATCGTCTCGCCCGTCTCGACGATCTTAATTTGCTGGCGCTGATTCGCCACGACGCTGGCCAACTTTTTGAACTCCCCGAGACAGAAGCACAGCGCGTCAATTGCGTGTCCCCCGGGGCTGGTCAGTAGAGTATTGCCGTTCGAGCGATCTGCCATATAGGCCCACTCACGCGTGAATTCGGTGCCCCAGGTTGGCGTCGTTATGATCATCGTGTTGTAGCAACATAAATTTGTCACCCTAACGGCAACATGAATCTGTCACCCCCCTGGTAGTGCGGAGTGTTGCAGTCGCGTATCGCCGTAGTAGAGAGCGACGCGGCCATCGAGGGCCTGGTAGATCTGTACTTTGGCGCC
>Ga0210400_10000182_pt1 | contig 79238 bp, 78 predicted proteins | sample IncBWH26MmetaG_FD_155456 | JGI IMG/M metagenome (GOLD analysis project Ga0210400, IMG submission 155456) | Forest soil microbial communities from Barre Woods Harvard Forest LTER site, Petersham, Massachusetts, United States - Inc-BW-H-26-M | ecosystem: Environmental > Terrestrial > Soil >... | reverse complement strand
CGTCAGGCTTTCGCCCATTGCGCAAGATTCCCCACTGCTGCCTCCCGTAGGAGTCTGGACCGTGTCTCAGTTCCAGTGTGGCTGGCCATCCTCTCAGACCAGCTACCGATCATTGCCTTGGTGAGCCGTTACCTCACCAACTAGCTAATCGGGCGCGGGCTCCACCTCCGACGACTTACGCCTTTGAATCCAGGAACCGAAGTCCCCGGAATGTTATGCGGTATTAGCCCCGCTTTCGCGGGGTTATTCCCCATCGGAGGGCAGATTGCCCACGTGTTACGCACCCGTGCGCCGTGCGCCATCCCAGTATTGCTACCGGGACGCGCACTCGACTTGCATGTGTTAAGCACGCCGCCAGCGTTCGTTCTGAGCCAGGATCAAACTCTCGTTTGAAGCCTGTTGCTTGGCGAAAAAAAATCCCGGGATTTGCATCCCAGGCAGCCTGCCAAGCGAATTATTGTCGCTCGATTTACTCAAACCATTCGGGCTCGAAAGCCGAATGGATTTCGAACGGATTCTGGCACATCGTATCGGTTGTCAAAGAGCGATAAGCCCCCCTGTCCAGCAGAAAGGCACTTCTACAACCCAGTGAGTATGGCAAGGGTAACGAAGAATGTCAAGAAATGGATTGAGGATATCCACAGGTTGCTTCCGGGCCCCATGCGATGATTCTGCATGCTAGGATTTGCGACAAGGGTGCGGTAAAAAGGCCTGCCTGTGACTGGTGATTAGTGACAAGAGGAAAACCGAGCATCGCGGAATCTCCGCGTGGCACTGACGTGCTTGCGAAGCAAATGCTCCACTTTCTGCAGAAGACGGTGAAGGCGGGGCAGCGCGTGGGCGCGGGGGTGTCGGGCGGTGCGGATTCGGTGGCGATGCTGCTCTTGCTCCTGGAAATTCGGGAGAAGCTCGGGATTGTATTGAGCGTGGTTCATTTCAATCACCAATTACGGGGCAAGGCGTCCGACGGAGACGAAAAATTTGTGGCTGCGCTGGCAAAAAAGCTGGGGCTTGCGTATCACGTGGATCGCGCCGATGTGGCGAGGATAGCGAAGCGGGAAAAGGCGAATCTGGAAGACGCGGCGCGGCGGGCGCGGTATGCGTTTTTTGAACGGCTGGTGAACGAAGGCCATGCGAACCATGTCGCCGTGGCGCACACGGCGGACGATCAGGCGGAAACCGTTCTGGCGCATATTCTGCGTGGGACGGGGCTCGCAGGACTCGGAGGAATCCATCCCGTCGCGGAGCACGTGATCCGTCCGTTGCTTGGGGCGCGGCGCGTGGAGCTGCGCGCGTACCTGAAGTCGCGCAAGCAAAGCTGGCGCGAGGATGCGACCAACCTCGACATGACCAGAACGCGGGCGCGCATTCGAAAGAAGCTGCTGCCTCTGCTTGAGAAACAATTTCAGCCGGGCGTCGTCAATCATTTGGCAACACTCGCGGAGCTGGCGCGAGAGGACGAGGCATTCTTCGAGGCTATCGTCGAAGAACGGATGGCGGAACTTACGCAGAAGAGCGCCGGGGGGATGCGAATTGGAATCGGAGATCTGCTTGATCCGTGGAAGAAGGAAAAAACAAGCGGTGAAAAAACGAGTGGCGCGCAGGGCAAGGAGAGTGGAAAGAAAAATCTGCGAACGCTGGCGCTAAGCAAACGCATTGTGCGCCGCATCGTGGGAAGCGTTAAGGCGCGCGCGGGAGAAATCGGCGCGGCACATGTGGACTCGGCTCTGGAGTTAGCGCTGCGCGGGCAAAGTGGCAAAACGTTGCAACTGCCAGGCGGGGCGGAAGTGCGGCGTGAGCGGGATGAGCTGGCGTTTATCGCCGCGGGGAACAAGAACAAAAAGTCACCTACAGCGCCGCGGGAATTCGCCCGCGCGATTGAACTGTCGTCCGGCCAAACATGCGTGAAAATTCCGGAACTGGGGTGCGTATTCCGCCTCAGGGTGATTGACTGGCCCCAACAGAGAGGGGAAACTAGTGAGAGAGGCGCGGTGCTGGACCGCGACCGGTTGCGTTCACCCCTGGTGCTGCGAAGCTGGCGACATGGAGACACGCTGCATGCTCTCGGGCGGCAACATGCGCACAAGCTGAAACGCTTGTTGAACGAAAAGCGCGTCAGCCGGTGGGAGCGCGAAGGCTGGCCGGTGCTGACAAGCGGCGGAGTTCTCGTTTGGGCTCGCGGCCTGCCGGTAGCTTCCGAATTTGCGGCCGACGAAAGCACGCGAGCGGGAATCGTGATCGCCGAGGAATCTTTTTGATGAGTGGACGCCTGGCGGTCAAGGCAGCAGGGGAGCGCGGCGCGTTACATGCGAGTGCCCGAAGAGGAGCGGCGATTTCTGCAGCCCGCATTGCTTCTCGCGTGGCGGCACTGGGACGCGAGGTCAACCGGGAATATCGCGGGCGGCGGGTAGACGTGGTAATTACGCTGGACCGTGGATTCGTATTTGGGGCGGATTTGATCCGGCACATCGAAGCCCCGGTGGTCTGCCACTTTGTGCGCGAGGATGTGCGCGACATCGAACAGGCGGGCCATGTGCGGCGCGAAGTATTTTTCGGTTCGCGGCCGGAACTGCAGGGCCGAAACGTCTTGCTGGTGGATGCAGTGCTGGAGAGCGGCGTGACTCAGGAATTTCTTTTGCGCCGCCTCGGAGAGAGCCAGCCGCGGTCCATCCGCATGGCGGTGCTGCTGGACAAGCCGGCGAGGCGCCGCGTGAACCTGGAGCCCGATTACTTTGGCTTCCGGACTGCATCTAAGGAAGTATGGGTCGGCTACGGCCTGGCCGCGGACAACGGGACGGGACGTAATCTGCGGCAGCTAACAACCGGAACGAGAGCAGCTTTTGCGAAAGGCAGCAAACGCCGAAAAAAGTAGGCGCGGCGAGCCGCACTTGGTTTAGGCTATAAGCGAGGGTAACGTGAATTCGAGTTCGACGGCGAAAACAATTCTGTTCTGGATCTGCATCGTCTTCCTGGGAGTGATGCTATGGAAGCTGGTGTCGGCCAATGGGTCGCAGGCGCATGATGAGGAACCCAGCTACAGCGAGTTCATGGCCCACGTGGACCAGGGCGACGTCAAAGAAGTCACGCTCTACCTATCTCCGAACAGCTATGAACTTCAGGGAGAGTACATTCGCCCGGCGAACCGCAAGTTTCGCGTGACGGTGTTCAAGGAAGCCGCGCCCGACCTGGCCAAGAATCTGCGCGACAAAGCGGTGCAGATCAAAGTCAAAGAGGTGCACAGCGGAGACTGGCTGCTGATTCTGTTGAACGCCCTGCCGCTGATTTTGCTGGCGGGATTCGTATTTTTCCTGATGCGCCAGATGCAAGCCGGCGGAAACAAGGCCCTGAGTTTCGGGAAGTCGCGCGCGCGATTGCTTTCGGCGCAACAGAAAAAAGCCACCTTCAAAGATGTTGCGGGAACGGACGAGGCCAAGGAAGAGCTGCAGGAAATTATCGAGTTCCTGAAAGATCCGCAAAAGTTCCAGAAGCTCGGCGGGCGCATCCCAAAGGGCGTACTTCTGGTCGGACCTCCAGGCACCGGCAAAACGTTGCTGGCGCGGGCGATCGCGGGTGAGGCTAACGTTCCTTTCTTCTCGATTTCCGGTTCGGACTTTGTCGAAATGTTTGTCGGCGTCGGCGCGAGCCGTGTGCGCGACCTATTCGAGCAAGGCAAGAAGAACGCGCCTTGCATCATTTTTATCGATGAAATTGATGCGGTTGGCCGCCATCGCGGTGCGGGGCTCGGCGGAGGGCACGACGAACGCGAGCAGACGCTGAATGCGCTGCTGGTGGAAATGGACGGCTTCGAATCGAACGAAGGCGTGATCCTCATCGCCGCCACGAACCGGCCTGACGTGCTCGACCCGGCACTGCTGCGGCCGGGACGCTTTGACCGCCGCGTTGTCGTAGCACGCCCTGATGTGAAAGGCCGCGAGGAAATTCTGCGCGTGCATACGCGCAAAGTACCCATTGCCGATGACGTGGACTTGTCGGTAATCGGGCGCGGCACGCCGGGCTTCTCCGGTGCTGACCTGGCCAATCTGGTCAACGAGGCGGCGCTGTGGGCGGCTCGGCAGAACCGCAAGTCCGTGCTGATGGTGGATTTCGAGATGGCGAAGGACAAGGTCTTGATGGGCGTGGAACGCAAATCCATGATCCTGTCGGACGAGGAAAAGAGGAACACCGCGTATCACGAAGCGGGGCACGCGTTGGTCGCGGCGATGACGCCGGGCGCCGATCCGGTCCACAAGGTCACGATCATCCCGCGCGGCATGGCGCTTGGCTTAACCATGCAGTTGCCCGAAGCGGACAAGCACACCTACACGCGCGAATATCTCGAGGGAATGCTCGCGGTGCTCATGGGCGGACGCTCGGCGGAAGAGATTTTTCTGGGTCACATCACTACTGGCGCCGGCAACGACATCGAGCGCGCCACGGAAATTGCGCGCAACATGGTTTGCGAGTGGGGCATGAGCGGGCTGGGCCCGCTGGCGTACGGAAAGAAAGACGAAGCCATCTTCCTCGGCCGCGAGATCGCACAGCACCGCGACTACTCGGAAGACACCGCGATCCAGATCGACAAGGAAGTGAAACGGATCGTTAACGGCGGCTACGAGGCGGCCAAGGCATTGCTAGTAAAGAATCGGGAAACGTTGGAGCGCGTCGCCTTGGCGCTACTCGAACGCGAAGTCATCGACGCCAACGAAGTAAAGCTGCTCATGGAAGGCAAGCCGCTGCCGGAAAAGCCACGCACGCCCCCTACGCCGCCGCCGCAGGCCGCGCCAGGTACTGACCCCAAGGTCGTGCGGCCGGAACTGCGCCCTGCTCCGGGATTCACGCGCGGGGACAGCCCGGCGAAAGCTTAACTGAGTATCGTTGTGATGTACGGGCATCCGCTGTGGCGGATGCCCTTCTTGTTTTCGCAGGCCCCGGCCCGGATAGTTCTGCAATGCCTGCAGCAAATTTACCTCAGTTTGTTCTCTCCCTAGTTCCTTACCACGTCTCGCAAAAAGTCGTACAATGGGCTCATGGGAACCAAGAGCGGAGAAAATCTCCACGTGACCTGCCCGTGCTGCCAGGCCAAGCTTACGGTGGATCCTGTTTTCGGCGCGGTGCTCTCACACGAAGCTCCGCCCAAGGCCGGGCCGAATATCGATCTGACGGATGCGGCAGGCGTATTGGCGGAACAAAACCGCCAGCGCGAAGACAAGTTCCGTGATTCGTGGTTCCAGGAAACGAACAAGGAAGACATCCTGGCGAAGAAATTCGAAGAAGCCATGAAGAAGGCCAAGGACGCCCCGGCGGAGAAACCGATACGAGACTTCGATCTGGATTAAGAGTGACTGGTGACCTGCGGCTCGCTGACAGTTTTTTCCATCCTTGAAGTATTTTCAGAATGACTTCCCGAAAGAAATTCTCGATCAAACTGCGCTCTCAGACGCTAGTCTTGGGGGAGCGCACGCTCGTGATGGGTGTGCTGAACGTCACGCCGGATAGCTTTTCGGATGGCGGCAAGTTCCTGGATACAAAGCGGGCGATCGAACACGCCTTGGCGATGGAACGGGATGGGGCGGACCTGCTCGATATCGGCGGCGAATCCACACGGCCAGGTTCCCGGGGAACAGCAGCCGAGGAGGAATTGGCACGCATCCTGCCGGTGCTCGAGGGACTCCGCGGGCGCGTGAGAATCCCTCTCTCGGTGGACACGCAAAAATTCGAGGTCGCGGAAATTGCGATTACGACGGGAGCGGAAATGATTAACGACATCTCCGGCTTGAAAAGCGACCCGCGGATTGCGGAAGTTGCTGCGCGCCACGGCGTCCCGCTCATCCTCATGCACATGCGCGGAAAACCGCGCACCATGCAGAAGGGTCCGTTCGCCCACGATGTTCTGCGCGACGTGACGCAAGGACTCCGTCGGTCCATCGCAACAGCACGCAAAGCTGGGGTCCGGAAATCGCAGATTATCCTCGACCCGGGAATCGGTTTCGGTAAGAGTTTCTCTCAAAACTACGAGCTGCTGCGGAAGCTGCCCGAGCTCGCCAAACTGGGCTTCCCCCTGATGGTTGGCACCTCCCGCAAAGGCTTCCTCGGCGCCACGCTGGCGCGCGATGGCAAGCTGGCTCCTCCCGAAGAGCGCATCTGGGGCGCTGCTGCGACGGTCACCGCCAGCATCCTGGGCGGAGCGGACATTGTGAGGGTCCACGATGTAGCCGAGATGGTTCAAGTGGCGAGGGTCGCGGATTGCGTCATTGATCGCCAGATCCGCCCGCAGAATTGACAAAGAGCAATGTCCTATTGCTTTGTGCCTGGCGCCTGGAAACATTTTTTCAGCAAAAGGTGAGCCGGCAAGTACAAGACAACAATCAAAACAACCAGCGTCACGGTAAGATGCAGCGGCGCCGGGCCCCATGTGCGGTGGAACAAAGGATCCTGATAGGCATAGTTCAAGTTGAGCTGCGGCGGCCAAAATCTGGAGATGGCCAAGAGTCCCGCCGCGATCGCGGATTGCGCAGCCAGCGCGCGGCGGTCGTAGCCAGTTTTCCGTAGCGCATAGAGAAGAACGATAGGCAATCCAAGATGAAAGAGAGAAAGGAGCCGCACCCAGAGTGGGTAATGGACATCCCACATGTACTCGGTTCCGCCGACGAGATAGCGCCCCGTGAATAAGCGCCAGCCTGCGTCCGCGCACCAGAGCACTCCGGCAGTCAGCAGGCTGACGGCCTGACTTGAGAGGAGGAGTGAATTCCCGAACCACAAGCCGGTGCAAGCGAAGATCACAGCGATGTCGCAGAGATGCAGCAGGTTGGGCCAACCCCAAACCAGAATGTATGCGGGCAACCAAACGATCATCCAAGCAAGCGCTGCCCAACGCAGGAAGGGAAATGGGTGGGCACCGCGTGTCATCGGCGTGGACTCCTGCTGGCTGTATGGAGGCCCAGCCTACCACGGTCGCTGACCTTCACAGAGGGGCTAGGCTGTCGCGAAAACCACACTGTGGCAACAGAGACGCCAAAACTTTACGACGCGCATTGTAGGGTTCCCAGCGGAGTATAGTAAACCCTGTATTTACAAGTATATATGGAGAGCTCGGACGAACTGCCTTTGGCAAGCTGCATGCCAGAGCTACCCAGAAGACGAGCGCTGTCATCCAACAGAACTGGAGGGGCCATGCCAGCCAGTAAACGTCTCAAGAGCCTTCTGGCGTTCGGCAAAGCAGTCGTGGCCATCGGCTTGATGGCGTGCGCGGTGATTACCTATCGCGTGTGGCCCCGGAAGCTGCACGTTTCCATTCAGCCCCGCTTCCCTGCTGTTGCGCTCCAGGATAACCGAATCGTTCTTTCGTTTTCTCCCGAGGTGGCGGCCGCGGAAGTAGCCACGTTCGATGACCAACTCGAGGCCTTTCTGCGCTTCGAGTATTTGCGAGGGCGCGAAGGGGACCGGGGCTCGCAGGTACTATTGGCCGCCACGCATGCTAACGGAAAACCCATTTACCAAGTTTATGTCCTGGTCGAAAACGATTTGCTGACAGCCACTCCACGGCTGATGGAAATGGAAAGCCGCGGATTGATCACACGTTACGAACTCCATGCGTGGACGAAAAAACAAGCAAACTACTACGTGCAGCAAACCAATATGTTCGAGACCGCGTACGATGTCCCCACGACGCGGAAACTGGAGAGCCTCGCGTCATTCCAGCTCTTCCCCGCCCTGGCCGATTTCCTGATCTTCAAATCGCAAACCGACAACCGCGTGGTCGGAGGAGGCGAAGGCGCGGCGCGGCCGTTGACGCGCGAACAAGCGAAGCTGCTGGCCGCCGATATTCTCGAAGTAGCCTATTTTTATTCTCTGCCGCTGGACTACTTTCTCGGCGTGGGCGCCATGGAAAACAATTACATGGACGCGAACGGCGACCTTGCCCATGCGGTCTGGAAAAAACGAGCGCAGCGCGACGACATCGTTCTCCGCCGCAAGCGCAAAAGAGTGCTGGTGAGCGACTATTCGATCGGTACTTGGCAAATCTCGCGCGAAACGCTGCGTTACGCGCACCAGCTTTATCGCAAGGACACGCGCAACTACGAATTGCTTCCCGCGCGGCTTCGCCCGCCTCAGGAACTCGACCTGAACTCGACAAATGATGAAGTACTGACGACCTACGCCGGTCTGCTTCTGCGTGACCTGCTCGACCACTTCGATGGCGACGTGGACAAAGCCATCGGCGCCTACAATGGCGGCGTCCGCAGCCCCAATCCCGCGTATGCCGCGGGCGTGAAAACCGCGGCGGCATATGCCCGCCGTGCCATCGAGCATGCAACGATTCTGGACGACGCGGCGGCCAAGGAAAACGCGGAAGGCAAGCCCCTGACGGTGAACGGCAAAGACGTGCAGCCCTGGTGGAATGAGCCCTGATATCTTCAAATTAATTTGCGTCGCGCAGCTCTTTCGATTTCGCTGGCCATTGTCAATTCTTGTACGCTAGAATCTACGCTTCGCCCGAAGGTGCCCCGGGCTTACGGCGCGATCGCAACGTGCGGCGCGCCAAGGACTGAGAAGATGTTTGATCGACTGTAGTTCCCCATCTCGTTGCATCCGCCGCTTGAGCGGATGATTTTTCTCTCGCCTCTACCTTTAATTCTTTCCGCAGCGCCGGCGCGACGAAAATTTCGTTTCGCGCCCGCGCAGAAGGCGCAGGAATTTGTGGCTTTGGAACAATCGGTCATCGCATCACCTCCGCCCACTTTGTGGAGCTCGATTCGCGAGTCGCTTCGCGGGACGCATCAGGACTTCACCGCGGGCAGCCTGAATCGCGCCATTCTCTTGCTGGCCATTCCCATGGTTCTGGAAATGGTGCTGGAATCGTTGTTCGCCGTGGTGGACGTTTTCTGGGTCGGCCGCCTGGGAGCCGACGCAGTCGCCACCGTGGGAATCACTGAATCGCTTTTGAGCCTCGTTTTTGCCGTGGGGTTGGGCTTGAGCCTATCCACTACGGCGATGGTGGCGCGGCGCATCGGTGAAAAAGATCCTGCCGGCGCGGCGGTGGCCGGAGTGCAGGCCATCGCGCTGGGCTTGGGGGTCTCGGCCCTGATGGGAATTCCCTGTTTGTTTTTCGCGCCGAACCTGCTCCGCATCATGGGATCGTCTCCCCAAATTGTGGCCGTAGGCTCGGGCTACGCGCGCATTGCGCTGGGCGGCGGCGGAGTCATCATGATGCTCTTCCTGAACAACGCCATTTTTCGCGGCGCGGGCGATGCGGCCATCGCTATGCGGTTGCTGTGGGTCTCAAACATCATCAACCTGGTCCTTGACCCGTGCCTGATCTTCGGCTGGGGACCGTTTCCCAAGCTCGGGGTGACAGGCGCGGCGGTGGCCACGCTCACGGGACGCAGTATCGGCGTGCTCTACCAGTTCTACCGGCTGTTGCGCGGGACGGAGCGAATCCGCATCCTGCAGCGCCAGATTCATTTGAACTTCAGCGTGTTGTGGCGTCTGTTGCGCGTTTCGGCCACGGGAATCCTGCAGTTTGCCATCGCGCACACGAGTTGGATCGGCCTCGTGCGGATCGTGAGCATTTTTGGCTCGACGGCTCTCGCGGGGTATACCATCGCCATCCGCATCGTGGTGTTCATCATTCTGCCCTCGTGGGGACTCAGCAACGCCGCAGCTACGCTGGTGGGGCAAAATCTCGGCGCGAAGCAACCCGAGCGCGCGGCTACGTCCGTGTGGCGAACCGGTTTTTACAACATGCTCTTTCTCGGCGGAGTCGGCGTGTTCTTCGTATTCTTTGCCGAGCTGGTGGTGCGCCTGTTCACGCACGATCCAGTGGTGGTGCCGCTGGCCGCGTCCTGCCTGCGAATCATCAGCTACGGGAATATCGGCTACGCCTACGGCATGGTGATGCTCCAGGCGTTCAACGGCGCGGGCGACACAGTGACGCCTACGATCGTGAATTTCTTTGGCTTCTGGCTGCTGGAAATTCCCTTGGCGTATTTCCTGGCGATCCCGGCGCACATGCGGGCGAATGGCGTGTATGTTTCGATTGTGGTGGCGGAGGGGTTCATCGCCGGCGTCAGCATTCTCCTGTTCCGGCGCGGCAAGTGGAAGCGCCAGCAGATTTAGGCTTGCCGCGAGATCGGCCACATTAGACTTCTTCCTGAGCTATAATTCGCGCGCTCAGGTCTCCGCGGTTGTTGAAACCGGGCAAGTTCCTTTGGGAGTGTGAATCGATGCGGTGTCGCTTGATGGTTGTTACGTCCTTCCTTTCCTGCTTATTTGCTCTCTCATTGCCAAGCGCGGCGCAGTTGCCCGCGGCCAAGACGGATCCGCTGGGAAAACCGTTGCAAGGGATCCAGGGGACAAGCGCGTGCTCGGCAACGGAATCGTCTTCCTGCGCGGAGGCCGCGGCAAAAATCTTGCCGCAGGTGATGGGACCATCTCCAATGGAAGAAAATCTGCGGCGGCTGACCGACGAAGTAGGCGGGCGCGTGACCGGTTCGCCGCAAATGGCGAAAGCCATCGAGTGGGGCGTGGCTGCGTTTCGCTCGGCCGGCGTGGAAGTGCACACGGAGAAGTACATGTTGCCGGTGACATGGAGCGAGGGAGAGACGCGGCTGGAGCTGCTTGGGCCGGTGAAATTCCACGTGCGGCTCGTGTCCACGGGCTGGTCGCCGCCGATACCTGCCGGCGGGATAGAAGCGAATGTGGTGGACGTGGGATATGGCACGGCGGAGGAGTTCGCGCGCGCTGGCGAACCGATCAATGGCTCGATCCTGTTGGTGCACAGCGATATTGGCTCGACCTGGGCTGATTTGTTTAACGAATATCTCCGCCCGCCGGAGATTATTTCCCGTGCGATGCAGGGCGGCGCGAGGGCGATTTTGTGGATGGGCGCGCGGGAGCGGCTTCTGCTCTACCGGCACACGAATTCGCTGGTGGGGGAGATCGACCGGATACCGCAAGCCGTGGTGGCTCGCGAAGATGCAATGCGCCTGGCGCGCACCGTGAAGGCGTATCCCGGGAAAGTGCGCGTGCATTTTGAAATGCCGAACAAGGTGGGCGGGCCGGTCGAACAGGAAAACGTGGTGGGAGAAATTCGCGGCCGGGAGAAGCCTGATGAGGTAGTTATTCTCGGCGCGCACCTCGATTCCTGGGAGTTCGGAACCGGTGCGCTGGACAACGGGTGCAACGCGGCGCTGACGATCGAAGCGGCGCGGGCGATCAAGGCCACGGGGCTCGTGCCGCGCCGAACGATTCGATTCGTGCTGTTCAGCGGAGAGGAACAAGGTACAGTGGGGTCGTTCGAGTACGTGAAGGCTCACCGCCCTGAGATGGACAAGATCCGTGGGATGATTACGTTTGACAGCGGCGTTGGCCGCATGACCGGCTATTCCTTAGGCGGGCGGCGCGACATCGAAGCCGGAGTTCGCGAAGTGCTCAAGCCGCTGGAATCCTGGGGAGCGAATAACCATACAGATGACGCCTCGTTCGGCACGGACAATTTTGATTTCCTGCTAGAAGGTGTGCCAACGCTGGTGGCCAACTTGGAAGAGGCCACTTATCTGCCGAATTATCACGCGGCCTCGGACACCATGGACAAGGTGGACATCCGCGAGTTGAAGCTGAACACCGCGCTGGCTGCGCTGACAGCATGGGGTATCGCCGATCGCGCGGAGCCGATTGGCAAGAGGTTGTCGCGCGCTGAACTGGATGAGCTGGTGAAGGAGACGGGCCTCGATCATCAGATGAAACTGCTGGGTTATTGGGAGGCGTGGTCTTCGGGCACGCGCGGAACAAAGCCGTAGGAAAGAAGGATTTGGCGCAGAGCCACAGAGACACGGAGTCCAGAAAACCTCTTGAGACGTTTTTGCGCCTGATTGAAAAGGCATCTCCCGCGTTGCACATGGGCGCGCCGAGCCATGCTCCCGGTATACTGGATGGGTGCCCATATCCTCCATCCCCAAGATGGCTGATGGCGCCGCAGGTATGCAAACTCGCAAGAACCAGCCCAATCGCGGCGAAATCGGTGCGGACAATAGTGCGCGCATCCTGGCGGTCGATTACGGCCGCGCACGGATGGGACTTGCAATTGCGGAAACGAGCGCGGGCGTGCCTCGACCGCTCGGCGTGCTCGAGCGCATCAACCGTAACGAAGATATGCGCCGGCTGCGCGAGCTTGCGCGCGAGCACGCCGTAAAGCAAATTGTCGTAGGGTTGCCGCTGCGCCTCGACGGCACTCGCGGGGAAATGGCGGAAGAGGCGGAACGATTCGCGCAACGCGTGCGCAAGCAGATTCGCGTGCCCGTGGAAATGGTGGATGAGCGGTTGACGAGCTGGGAAGCAGAACGTTTATTGGAAGAACAAACCGGAAGAGTCCGCCGCGAAATCATCGAGCACGGCGAGAAACGCGGAAGAAAAAAAGAGGTTGCTCGCCAATCGGTGGACGCAATGGCTGCGGCCGTGATCTTGCGCGAGTATCTCGAAGGTCTGCAAGCGAGAAACGAAAAACGCGGAGCTGAGGCGTGAGTCGCGAAAGCAAGGGAGCACTGAAGTTCTTAGCGGTAATTTTAGTGTTGGCGGTACTAGCCGCTGCCGGCGGGGCGGCTTGGCTGTGGTACGGAATCACGAAACCGTACCAGGGATTCGCAACAGAGGGTGTTTTCGTGGATGTTCCTCGCGGTGCTTCGCAGCGGTTTGTGTCCCATCTGCTCGAGAGAAACGGCGTGGTGCGGAGCGCGCTGGGGTTTGAGATTTACGCGCGTCGGCATCCAAAGCGCACGCTGCAAGCAGGAGAATATTTCTTCGATAAGGCAGTGACCGGGCGAGACGTTTTCTGGAAGCTCGCGAGCGGCGAAGTGTTCGTGCAACCGTTCACGGTCCGCGAAGGCGAGACGATGTTTGATATCGCGCGGGAACTGGAAGCGGGAAAGTTCATGCCTGCGGGCGATTTCCTATATGCCGTAAGCGATCCGGCGCTCATTCGGGATTTCTCTCCGGGTGCGCAGACGCTCGAGGGCTTTCTCTTCCCGGCCACGTACGAATTGCCTCGTCATCCGGCCGCGAGCGAATTGACGGCTCAGATGGTCCACAAATTCAAAGAGGAGTGGAAACGCATTGCGGCGGGGCCAACTGAAACGCCAAGGGAGCAGGGCGACCACCGATTGACGCAGCTGGTGACGCTCGCTTCTCTTGTGGAACGCGAAACGCCCAAGGCGGAAGAGCGGCCGCTGGTGGCGAGCGTGTTCGAAAACCGCCTGCGCAAGGGAATGCGGCTGCAATGCGACCCGACGGTGATTTATGGCATGGAGCGGCTCGGAAAATACAACGGGACGCTGACCGGGAAGGATCTAAGTTTCGATTCGCTGTATAACACCTATGAGCATGGAGGATTGCCGCCGGGGCCCATCGGAAATCCGGGAGAAGCGTCGCTGCGCGCGGCAATCGCGCCGGCGCAATCGAATTATCTGTATTTCGTTGCCAATACGCTGGGAGGCCATTTTTTCAGCGCGACGCTGGCGGAACATAATACAAATGTGATGAAGTACCGTCGGTTGCTGGCGGGTGAACCTGCGGATCCGCCGCCGGTGCCAGCGCCAGTAACTCATAAAAAGAAGCCGGCGGGCAAGAAGCACAAGGGCAAAGCTCGATGAGCGAATCGCTGAAAACAAAAAAGTCGCTGATCCTGGAAACGGCGCGGGAGATTGGCGCCGGCAAGTGGACGCCCGCTGAAATCGACCAACTCAGGCGGCGGCTCGTTGCTGAACACGGCGAGACAGGCAAGACGGGGTCGGACTACATCGCGGAAGTGCTGAAGGGCGCAGGCTGGAAAGTGGTTTTGACGCAGCGGGAAGAGGCGGAAGAGGAATATGAAGAAGAGTTTGAGGATTTGCTGCATTTCAAGACGCTGGAGGATGCGGAAGTCAGCTTGACGCGATTGGATGAATTGATGCGGCAGTTCCGCGCGCATGGAGAGCCCGCTGCGGTCGAGCGCGTGTTGGACGTGGCGCGGTTAGGAAAGCGGCGCGCGGAGATGATCTCGCGGAACCGCAAGGTGGAAGCACAGAAGCGCGCGGAGAAAGAAGAGATCGCCGGCTGGTTCCGGATTTGGCTGGAGACGCCGGATTCGTTTTTTGACTGGCTGGAAGTACGGAAGCAGTCCCCCGAATATCAAGGAAAGTTTCCGGCGACGGAAGAGGAATGAGCGCGACAGGCGACGCGGAACTCGGAGGCGGCGCGCTCGAGCTGCCGGCGGTTTCGCTCGACGTGCAAGCGTTGGATCTGGGCGCGGACACAAAAGCGGTGGGGCTGGAGCTGCAGGAGACCGAGAGCCGGGAGCCGGTCAGGGGGAAGGAAGCGGCGGAAATCTGGGCCGCCGTGATCCCCGCGCTGGCAGCGGGCGATTTTTTCTCAATGGATTTTTTCAGTCATATCGACCGTGTGCGGGAATTCTGCAAAACGCACGGGATGTCGTTTCGTGAAGCCGCCGAGCGATGCCTGGTGCTGGCGCAACCTTCCCGGGAACAGTTGAGGCAGCTCTTCGAGCGGTTCGAGGGAGAAACATTCGGTGTGCGCGCAGGCGAGGCTGCGCGGGCGGCTGATAAGGCGCTCGAGGAAGAGCTATCGCGGCGCGGGCTGGATGCTTATCAAGCGGCGTATCCACGGTACACGTTTTGCGCGGTCTGTGAGCCGGAGGATGGCTGGGTGACTCTGCTGAGCAAGAATCTCTGGGCGAGCGAGGTGATCCGTCGCGTGCGCCCGGCAGCGCAGCCGTTCGACATCTACATTGCACGACCGCACTGAGTAACTCCCCGGGCGCGCTAATTTCGCCGCGTTGACGGGCATGCGAGTGGTTGCTAAATTGCTCCTTTTGTATGCGTGAAGACGGAAACAATTGATGAAATGTGTGCGGACATGGATGGCCGTGGTGACAGTGGCGGCGATTTCCTGCAGTTGTGCAGCCACGCATGTGAGCACCAAAACGAAAATCCCACCCGCCGCCAGGCCGGTGGCGCTGGAGGCCTCGCGTGAAGAGCTGCTTGATAAATACAATATGATGGCCCGGGGCGTGAAGAGCATCAACGCAACCGTCGAATTGAAGCCGACCGCGGGCTCGAAATACAGCGGAGTAATCGAGGAATATCACGAAGTAAAGGCTTTTTTGCTCGCCGAGAGGCCGGAGAAAATCCGGATGATCGGGCAGGCGCCGGTGATCGGAACGACGGTTTTCGATATGACCAGCGACGGCCAGACGTTTCAAGTGTCGATCCCCTCGAAGAACAAATTTCTCGTGGGTCAGGTCGCCACGGAACGCACGAGCAGCAAACCGATCGAGAACTTGCGTCCGCAACACTTGCTGGACGCGTTGCTCTGGCCGGAAGTGCGAAAAGAAGAGTCCGTCCTCGAGGAAGAGTTCAACGATGACTACGGGCGCTATTATGTGTTGACGGTGCTGCGCGGAGGCTACCAAACCGCGATTTTGCGGAAAATCTGGTTTGATCGCGCGGACTTGCAGGTGGCCCGATTACAGAACTATGGACCGAGAGGAATATTGCTTTCCGACGCGCACTTTGCCGACTGGCAGCCGCTCATCGGTGATCAAGAGCAGATTCCCGCAGCATCGGCCGCAATAACATCATTTCCTCGGGAGATCCGTATCGACCGGCCCCATGATGATTACCGCCTGGAATTCGCCATTACAAAGCTCGCGGTGAACGCGGAGATTCCTGCGGATCGCTTTGAATTGCATCAGCCGGCAGGCTCGGAGCTGGTGAACGTGGGAGAAAACCGCGAGGAGATGCAGCCTCCTAAGGATCCCAAGCTATGATGTGGGAGTTGATCGCGCGGAATTTGCTGCACCGGCCGCTGCGCACGCTGATCGGCGTGCTGGCAGTCGCGGTCGAGGTCGCGCTGGTCGTACTGATTGTGGGGCTGACCACGGGGCTGCTAACGGAAACCGCAAAACGCATTGAAGGAATTGGCGCGGACATTATGCTGCAGTCGCCTTCCGCGCAAGTGTTTCTGGCTTTTAGCGGCTCGCCGATGCCCATCAAGATCGCCGACAAGCTAAGGACTCTGAAGTATGTGCAGTCCGTGGCGCCGGCGCTGCTGCAATTCAACTCCTCGGGCGGCGTGGATGTGATTTATGGCATCGACCGTGATAGCTTCCGGGAAGTCTCGGGCGGCTTCGTGTTTCTGGAAGGACACGACATGGAAGGGCCGGATGATCTTCTGGTAGATGACTGGGCGGCCAAAGCCAAGCAGATCAAAGTCGGTGGCACTTACAAACTGCTCAATCACGACTGGCATGTGGCGGCGATCATCGAGCATGGAAAAGGGGCGCGCCTCTTTGTGCCGATTGCCACGCTACAAGACCTGGTCGGCGCACACGATAAGGCGTCTATTTTTCTTTTGAGATGCACGCGTCCGGAGCACACCGAAGACGTGATGGCGCAAATGCGCCAAATCTTTCCCGGCTACCCGGTTCGCCCGCTAAAAGATTTCCTCTCTTTGATGACCTCGACGAACATTCCAGGGCTGGAGGCGTTCATTGATTCGATGATCGCACTGGCCGTATCCATCGGGCTGCTGGTGATTTTCCTGACGATGTACACCACGGTGATCGAGCGCACGCGCGACATCGGCGTCTTGAAATCGCTCGGCGCAAACCGGCTCTTCATCGTGCGGGCTCTGCTGACGGAGTCGGCGGCGCTGTGCGCGCTGGGCATTTTGGCGGGCGTCGGATTAAGTTACCTGGTACGCGCGGCGTTTGTGGCGGGATTTCCCACGCTGTCCATCCTGATTACACCGGGCTGGCTGTTGCGTGCGGCCGGAATCGCGCTCGTGGGAGCGATCTTTGGCGCGAGCTATCCGGCGTGGATGGCGAGCCGGAAAGATGCGGTGGAGGCTCTGTCGTACGACTGAGGGAACGGGAAACCTGGCGCAAGAAATGGTTCATTTGCAGGAACGCCGCTGGCGCGCGATAGGCAAGAGCTCGAAATCGATCGAGAAAATGAGATGAAACGCGAGGGTGCAGACGGAAAGCGGTTCGGCTAGGCACACATGGGAATCGCAGCTACAATACGGGCACCTGCCGAAAGGTTGATTTTTCCTGGGCAAATGAGCACAGAACCGATACTCAAGACGGAAGGCCTCTGGAAGCTTTACCACGCTGGGAAAGTGGAAGTCGCCGCGCTGCGCGGGGTGAACTTCGAAGTCATGCCGGGAGAGTCGGTTGCCGTGATGGGCCCCTCGGGGTGCGGAAAATCTTCGCTGCTCTATGTAATCGGCGGGCTGGCGCAGGCCTCGCGGGGGCAAGTCCTGGTGGACGGCAACGAGCTCACGGCAATGCGGGATGCGGAACGCACCAAGCTGCGCCGGCACAAAATTGGCTTTGTGTTTCAGCGGTTCAACCTGCTGCCGACGCTGACGGCCAAGGGCAACATCGCCATCGCGCAATTCATCCACGGCGACGGTTTTGACCCGCACCGCTTCGATGTCGTAACCAAAATGCTCGGACTCGAAGGGCGCCTGCACCACAAACCCTCGGAATTATCGGGCGGAGAGCAGCAGAGAGTGGCGATTGCCCGCGCGATTATCAACGAACCGAAGATCCTATTGGCCGACGAGCCCACGGGCAACCTGGACACAAAAAACTCGGAAATTGTGCTGGAAATGTTGCGCCAGCTAAATAAAGATCTGGGACAGACCATCGTGATGATTACGCACAACCCCGAGGCGGTCGTGTATTTCGATCGCGTGGTGCACATGCGCGACGGCGTAATCGTCGACGGCGTTCCGGCGGACTGACATGGCGAGCCCGTGGCTGATTTTCAAGCGGATATTTTTTTGGGCCTACGAGCGAGGCACGTGGCAGTATGACGTGGCGGTGGTCGCGATCGTGCTCTTTGTCATTTTGACGCCTCCGAGATGGTTTCATGACCAGCCGGAAGTAGGACTGCCAACTGCTCCCGGGCAAGTTGATCTGGTCAGCGATGACGGCGGCGCGCAGATTTATCGCGTGGATGCGCGTGTGCTCGCGCCACCGGTGAAAACTCCGGCGCTCGAAAACGTTCTCCACAACATGTTGCAAAAATCGCTGCCGGATTTGCGTAGCGGGCGGTTTGCAATTGCCAAGATCGAAGCGGAGCGCGACGCCCAAGGCACGGTCATCGCCTACAAAGTCGAGATTCGCCGCTAACACTTCGTAGATCCCCCAGCTGGATTTCTCGTGACGAAACCCCAGCCCTTGTTCGCGCATCTTTAGAATTGATGTGCTTTGGCCACGGGCGAATGTAATCGCGGTCCATCTGTGGCTACTGGCGTTATGTTAAGATTTTAGTGAACAAGAGAGAATCGGAATTTCACAGCCGGTAGGAACCATTTTGAAGCTGACCAAGTTGATAAGTTTATTGCTCGCAGCAGGTGCGTTCGTATGCGCTCTTGCGGCCTTTGCTGGGCAGAATGAGCAGCACTGGACCGCGGAAGGCGTGCTCGCGATGATGGACAAGTCCGCCCAGGATTTTCACAGCCTCACCGCCGACGTTCAGCGCACGAAATTCACCGCGGTCGTGAACGATAATTCGTCGGAATCTGGTCAGATGTGGATTCGCAAAGACGAAAAAATGCGAATCGAATTCAGTAAACCGGATCCGAGGACCATTCTGCGTAGTGGTGATTCGCTTTATATCTACACTCCAAAAATAAATCGCGTCGAAGAATATGACCTTGGTAAAAACCGTGCCATGGTTGATCAATACCTGCTCCTTGGATTTGGCACTCGCACGGATAGTCTGAAAAAGAGCTACCTGGTCTCCTTGAATGCGGAAGAGCAGCTCGACGGGCGCAAAGTGGTCGTGATTGAACTGACCCCTAAATCGGATCAAGTCCGGGCGCAAATCACCCGCATTCAAATGTGGGTCGATGAGGCGGCATGGCTGCCTATCCAACTGAAATTTTACGAGGCGGGTTCAGGCGATTATTTGATCCTGCATTACACAAACTTGATGAAGAATCTGAAGATTGGCGAGCCGAAATTCAAACAGGATTGGCCGAAAGGCGTGAGCCGGATAAAACCGCGCGGGTAAGGCAGACTTTCGGAGTAATAAAATTTCAATCAGGAAATAGACGAGCGCTGGGCTGATCCCCGGCGCTCGGTTGCTTTCTAACGGCCGGCAAAGTTCCGTCCTATAAGCGAGCTATCCGCCGCTGGAAGCGCGTTCCTGCGCCAACAATTGCTCCTTGCGCGAGAGTCCCCACCGATACCCGGCGAGCGTGCCGTCCTCGCGGATAACGCGATGGCACGGCACGACGATGGACACCGGATTCGTGGCGCAGGCGCGCGCGACAGCCCGCACGGCACGGGGTCTGCCCAAGGATCGCGCTACCTGACTGTACGTGCGCGTGGCGCCCCGCGGAATGCGCTGCAGTTCCTGCCAGACGCGGCGCTGAAAGGCGGTTGCCTGGAGATCCAGCGGCAATTCGAAGTGCGGCTCCTTGCCTTCGATGCGCTGCACGATCTCGCGCACCCACCTTTCGAATGATTCCGTAGCCGGCGAGATTTCCGCGCGCGGATATTCCTCGCGCAATGCGGAGATCAGCTTATTTTCCGAGTCACCCAGATAGACCGCGGAAACGCCGCGTTCGGTAGCGGCGACAAGTACTTTTCCGATTGGCGACTTTGCGATGGTGTATCTGATTCTCATTCCTTTTCCTCCCTTGCGATAAGTTGCAGGTGTCATGCCGAGCTGGGCATTACTCCGTTCGTAGACGCGGCTCGAAGAACCGTAGCCCGTTTCATAGAGCGCGTCGGTGATGGGGGTCCCCGCGCGGAGCATTTTCTTGAAGCGCTCGAGACGCAGCGCCTCGGCGAGATCGCGCGGTGTAAGTTTGGTGACTTGCCGAAACGCACGGCGCAGCGTCGCGGTAGTGGTATTCAGCCTCCCGGCGAGGGCCTTGAGGCGCATGCCTTCTTCACCCCCTTCGGCAAGGAGACGCGCAGCGCGTTGGACGAGCACTGCCGCGCCGTATGCCTCGTCCGGTTTGCAGCGGAGACAAGGACGATACCCGCTCCTCTTCGCTTCCTCCCGGGTGGCGAAGAAAACCACGTTGCGGCGCAAGGGCCGGCGGGCCGGGCACGAAGGGCGGCAGTAGATCTGCGTCGAGCGCACGGCAAGAACGAAACTGCCGTCAGCGCGGGGATCGCGTGCCAGGGTGGCTCGCCAGAAGCGCGCGGCGGTTCGCGGGGATATGTTCGACGGACGACGCGTGCTCTTGATAGTCATGGCGGTCATACTCAACATCGCAAAAATATCGCAGACCGGGAAACAAATCTATCCGAAATGACGCGTCAAAAATGATCGATAGAATGGCAACCTAGGGCCGCGCCAGGAAGCACACCCAGAGCGGTCAGGCTTCGCCTGCCTCCGGCAGAGTGATTTTAGCTGCCTCCGCATGACCCTCACGGGAATGAGGATGCGGCGCGGTAATGACAAGTAGGACCGCCGTAAGAATGACCGTTGCTGCGCTGGCGGTGCGAAGGGTAATGGGTTCGCCGACGATAAGCCAGCCGAGGAACAGGGCCACGACCGGATTAACAAGTGCATAGGTGCCCACTCGCGCGGCCGCCGTGTTTTTCAGCAGGTACAGGTAAGCTGTAAAACCCAGGCCGGAACCAAACACGATTAAATAGCCGATCGCGAGGCACGAACGCAGCGAAACACTCGAAAGATGAAGGGCGGCGGGTTCTCCGGTGAACAGTCCTCCGATCAAAAGGGCGACTCCGCCGGCGAGACTCTGCATCGCCACGCCCAGCAATGGCGACGTCGGAAGCTGGCCATGCTTCGCGTACAACGAGCCGAAGGCCCAGGCGAGCGAGGCAACAACGAGAATGGCCGAGCCTTTCGGGTCGATGCGGCCCGAGTCGCCGAAATGAGCCGGGCCTATAAGCAAGCCCATGCCGGTGAAGCCCAGTACGATTCCGGCAACGACTCGCGGAAGGGGGCGAGCGCCGCCTGGACGGAGCCAGTCGATGAGTACAATCCATAGTGAGATCGTGGCCACGAGGAGCGCGGCTACGCCGGAGGGGACGGTCCCTTCTGCTACGCAGACGCCGCCGTTGCCGATGAACAGAAGCAGAAATCCAGTGATGATCGCAGTACGCCAATGGGCCGCGCTCGGGCGCACGTCGGTTTTCCAACGAAGGATGATATAGAGAATCGATCCGAACAAAAGATGGCGCGTGGCCCCCAGCAGCAGCGGAGGGAACGATTCAAGACCGATGCGAATCGCCAAATAAGTAGAGCCCCAGATGAAATAGATAGCGCCGAACGCCAGAACGAGCAAAGTAGCAGGCGCTTCGCGGTCACATATGCCTGACTTTTGATCCATTGGCTTTTCGTCGCGCGTTTCAATGGTGCTGGTGGACATGGGATCAGCCCTGCCATTTGAAACTAGAACTTGCCGGCAGCCGTGTCGAGAACCATTTTGGGTGAAGAAAATCACAGGTCATTGGAGAGCTCGGTTTGCGGTAGCAAGTACTATTACCAAGTATTTGACGATAAGACACTTCGACTCTTTTCCACAGGTTGACGTGCAGCCCGTCTAATGGCATTTTAGCCCCCCACTCCGCAGTATCGGGTACTTGGGGCAAGACGACAATTGGGGCGCCGCTGGCCGGGATGGCCGCGGCAATTCTGCATCGCTGAGGGCGACATGAGCGCAATCCGCGCAGTGGTATTTGTTTCAAGAAAGGAAGATGCGACCGCCGAGGAGCGCTTGAAAGCTGCGGCGCGGCGGCTCCAGCCAATCACCTTACCTGCGCAGGTGCCGACCCTGCGAGTCCTGCCACTATTGCGAGAGAATCAGCCTCGGCGATTTGCTCGTGTGCCCACCCACGCCGTCGGCGTGTACCCGGAACATCGTGAATATCCCCGCGCGGTGTTGAAGCTGCCGTTGAAGCTGCGCGGCGTTGACTCTATGCGCGAAAGTTTTCCTGTAACTTTGGTGACGCGGGACGTCAGTTCCACCGGAGTCTACTTTCTCTGCCCAAAACCCTTGGCTGTCGGCGCCTTGATCGAACTGGAAATTGTTCTCGTCAGCCGGCCGCTGGGACGCGGCAACGTGGTCGTGGCCTCGATGGCTCATGTGCAGCGGGTGGAACCCGCGGCCATGCCCAATTGGTACGGAATCGCCGCGTCTTTTGATGACGTGCAATTTGACCGCGACGACCGAGTCCCGATCCGTTTCTTCTAAATCTTTTCCAAAACAGACATCGTTTCGAACAAACGGCACGTCCGCGCTTAATCCAGCTTGAATTGCGCAAGGTTTCCACAGGATGAGGTCTTGCGCTTTATCAGACGGTACACCTACACTCTTTCATCGTTACTTTCCGCAAACCTTCCCTGACCTAGGGAGAATTCCGCGTTTGCGGAAAGAGGGGATGATGTCTAGGGAGACTACATGAAAAGACTTTTGTGGGCGTTTTTTGTTGTGGCGTTAGCGCTGGCGTGCGCTCCGAACGGATACGGCCAGGCGCGCGGCAGTTTTTCCGGCTCGGTTTCGGACAAATCCGGAGCGGTCGTTTCTGGGGCCGCGGTTACAGCTATCTCGCAGAGTACAGGTGTAACTCGTCAGGCGAAAACGGATGATGCGGGTCATTACCTAATTCCTTTGCTGTCGGTAGGGTTCTACACGCTGCGTGTCGAAGTCCAGGGTTTTCGCACTGCGGAGACCAAAGACCTCCGCTTGCAACTCGATGAAGCGCGTGAACTGGATTTCACTCTCTCTCCCTCCACGGTCGCTTCTCAAGTCGAAGTGTCGGCAAACGCCGTAGCCGTAGAGACCACCAATCCTTCCCTTGGGCAAGTCATCACCGCGCAGGAAGTGAGTCAGCTCCCCCTGAACGGCCGCGATTTCGTTCAGCTGGCCACTTTGACTCCTGGTACCACGCAGGAAACGACCACCAACAGCTTTTTCAACGGAGCGGCGAGCAGCGAGGTATCCGCACGCGGATCAGTTTCTTTGTCGGTCGGTGGGTCGCGTCCTAACGTCACAGATTGGCTTTTCGACGGAAATGACAATAACGAATTGACTGCGGGGGGTATTGCCATCCTGCCTTCGATCGATGCCATTCAGGAGTTTAAAGTCCTTACCTACAATTACTCCGCGGAATATGGCACGCGGGCCGGCCCGACCGTTTTGGTGACTACAAAGTCGGGAGGTAATGATTTCCACGGATCGTTGTTCGAATTTCTGCGCAATACCTCACTGGACGCCAAAAGCTTCTTCGCTACCAAGCCGGAAAAATTCAACCTGAATCAGTTCGGCGGCTCCATTGGGGGACCCATCCGAAAAGGAAAAACCTTCTTCTTCGTTGATGGCGAGCAAAAGTATCAACGCAAAGGCGTTACGTTTATAGGAGCTGTGCCCACCGATGCGATGCGCACTGGCGATTTCACGAACAATGCCCTTGGGCGGCCCAATCCCATCGGTGCGATTTTCAATCCGAATGTGGTCGCGGGTAATAAGGATTTTCAGTGCGATGCCGCCGGCAATCCTCTGCCAGCCAATGCCAATGGCACTCAGCCGGCGGGCGTAAACTGCAACAAGATCCCGGCAAGCTTGTTCAATCCCATCGGCAAGCAGTTGATAGCCCTCTATCCCGAACCGAATGCGAATAATCCGAGTAACTTTACCAACTTCGTGAACGAGCCGATTCGCAAGCTCGACGAAACGAAATTTGACGTGAGACTCGATCACAATTTCTCGACTTCCGACATCGCGTTTGCGCGCTTTAGCTACGATCAAGCGTCCTCCTATGTGCCGGGCGGTGGGGGCCCTGGCAATTTTACTGAGTCCTTTTTCTTTGCCAGCAATCAGGGCATCCTCAACCATGGTCGCAACATTGCCCTCTCCGAGACGCACACTTTCTCATCCAACACGGTGAATCAGGTAAGCGGCGGCTACAACCGCATCTTCAACTACATCACTTCGCAGGGCTCGGGAAGTTGCGAAGCCGCAAAGATCGGCATTCCCGGCGCGAACCTGGACTGCGGAACGGGCACCTGCGCGCCCACAGGTATCAGTTGCGGTTTGACGAGCACGCAGGTTCTGGGCCCCTATTTCTCTGTTGGCGACCGGGGCTTCTCTCCCTTCACGGGTGGAACCAACGTGTTTTCCATCAGCGACACTTTGGACATGATCCGCGGCAAACACGATCTCAAGGTCGGTATCGGTATCCGCGCCAACCAGATGAACACGCGAACAGAGGGGTTTCAGGATGGCACTTGGACTGTGAGCGGTGGATCGAGCGGTGATCCAGAAGCGGATTTACTGCTCGGCTTGGCGAGCTCAGCGATTCACGATCAGACATTCAAAGGCCCCACGACCGGCCGGCGCTGGCAGATTTATCGGCCATTCGTTCAGGACGACTGGCGTCTGACAAAGAACATCACCCTCAATCTTGGCCTGGGGTGGAATCTGACGAGCCCGATTTCCGAGGTCGACAACCGCCAAGCGGATTTTAATCCTGCCAATGGTCAATTCTTGATTTCTGGGCAGGGCGCAAACAAGTATGCTGGCATCCAGTGGGACAAGACGGCCTTTGAGCCACGCATTGGCTTGGCCTGGAAGCCCTGGGGTAGCGACAAGACTGCGATTCGCGCGGGCTATGCCATTTACCACGACTCCTCGTGGAACATGGGCGTACAAGGTCTGTGGCAAAATCCGCCGTACTATGCCGAATCGGACGTCTTTGCCACAATCAGTTTCTCGCAGGGGTTCCCGGTTTTTAATGCCCCGCCAACCCCGGCGAATTTTACAGGGAGTCTTTTGGCTCAAAACACGGACTTCAAGCTGGGCAAGGTGCAACAGTTCAACATCAACGTGGAGCACCAGCTTCCTGGTCAGATCGTGCTTACTGTAGGTTATGCGGGATCGCGTGATTCCGACATTCTGATTTACGGAACCAACAACCTGAATGTCGCGTCCCCCACGGCTTGTGGTACAGTGCCCGGCTATACCCGCGGTTGCGGCCCGGGTGGAACATTTATCGGCCAACCCTATCCGGCGTTTCCCTTCAACACCGTTTTTAATATTACTAGCCAGGGCAGCGCCCATTACGATGGGTTGCAAATCAAAGCGGAAACCAAGAGTTCCCGTTACGGCATATATGCTTTGATTGGCTACACCTATTCCCGCACCTACGACACTGGCCTCGGCGACGGCGTGGGTTCCGTCTACGGCGCCACTTACTATCCGCTCCCGGGATTTAGGAAGTTAGATTGGGCTCTTTCCGGCATCAATCTCGACGACAACTTCACCGCCAGCGTCATTTACGATTTGCCTTTCGGCAAGGGCAAGCATTTTGGCTCGAGCTGGAGCAGCGCCATGAACAACGCCTTTGGGAACTGGCAGGTAACTCTCATTGAGAAAATCACATCCGGTTTCCCGATTTATGTTGTCGATAGCAAAAACCAGAGCGGCGTCGGTTTCCTAAACGGCAATTTCAACAACCTGGACCGCCCCAACGAAGTAGGCGACCCCAATAAAGGAGGCCCGGTTGCCGCCAATCCTGCCTGCAACGCGCCTGCCCAGGTGCATACCGTCGTGAACTGGTTCAATCCCTGTGCATTTGTGCATGCGGCTCCCGGAGAACTTGGAAATGCCTCACGCGCGCCAGTGATCGGTCCAGACTTTGTCAACACAGATTTTTCCGTCATCAAGCAGTTCGCCCTGCCTTGGGAAAACATGGGGTTGAATTTCCGGGCGGAATTCTTCAACCTCTTCAACCATGCACAATTTCCGACGCCAAATAGCGCGGGCGGCCTTCTCACTCCCGACATCAACGCCCCGGGGTTTGGTGCAATCAATGGCACTGTGAATAACCCGCGTCTCGTGCAATTCGGTCTCAAGCTGACCTTCTAGTCTCCGGCTGCAACTCATTGCCTGACCAAGAGGGGCGCTTGCAGCGCCCCTCTTGTCGTTTATGGCTGGATTAGCGGAGGGCCGGCAAGTATTTCTTGCAGGGGCGCAGCCCGCCTGCTGCGCCCAACCTTGACAAGCAGTTCACACGGTCTCAGCCTTCTCTATCTGTTAAGGATTGCCCGAGGGACTCTGAGAATTTCGGATCAAGGCTTGGCTGGCGGAGCGGACGTCGGCGCGGCCACCGGCTGAACAGCGGCAGGAGGAATCGCAGGTAGCGGTTTGAAATCGCTCCACTTGATGATCAGCCGTACGTTCATGTCCTGATCCTTCAAGTGCACGGTGTCTTCCGAGCGCGAATAGTTGGGGAACCAGTATTTGCCGTCGACGTTCTCGCGGTAGGTCTCAAACAGGGCAAACGGATACTGGGCGAGAATCGGGGCGTCGCCGCGCTCTGTCACCCATTTCCCGTAAGTCTTCACGACCTCGAGATACTTCGCGTCTACCCAGATGATGCCGTCGAATAACCCGCGCGTAAGCTCAAGCATCTTGGGCTTCACCTGAAAAATGTAACAGTCGATTTCGTCGACTTGTTCCGAACCGATAAATTTGACTTCGTACTTTGGCAATTGAGAGGTCGTCAGTGGAAAAGCCGGGATGTGGTCCAGCGCCGCAAGATCCTCGGGCGCGAGGAATGCGTGCTGCAGCGTGGACTGCGGGTTTTCAATCGTCTTGCTAACCAGTCTGCCGTCGCTTCCCGGAACTGTTTCGGTCACGCGAAAAAATTCTCCACTGACTTTTCCGCCCGCGCTGAGCTCCTGGAGGCGGATGCTCTTTCGTGCCGTGTGACGCGAGCGTTCGGCGAGAAACTCGTCTTCCTTTTGTGAAAATCGCCGGATAATTTCTTCCGGAGGGAGCGAGGGAGGAGCCTCAGCTTCGGGACGTGTACCGATCGTGCGCGCAACCCGGTGCTCCGGCGGTGGCGCCATCGGCCCTTGCGGGCCCTGCTGGGCGTGCGCAACGTTGCCGAGGGCCAGGATAGCCGCTATGCAGCAACCGGTACGAAGCATCGCGCCTCGGTTTCGCTCGCGAAGTGGGTATTGGTTCGTTTTCACGAATATTTAGATGCGCGCAGTGCTCTGCAAAGCCGCCTGAGCCTCGCCGGCCCCAAAAAAGTGTACCGCAATTTCATTCGTGGGTCCTGGCAGGACGAAGCCAAGCGTCTCTGTTACAATTCGCAAGTTTGTGAGCGACGCAGCACAGGCCAGGCGCTATTTTATTTCCGGTATGGTGCAAGGGGTGGGTTATCGCTTTTTTGCCCAGCACGCGGCGGAAAAGTTACAGGTGTCCGGCTTCGTGAGAAATTTGCGCGACGGCCGAGTCGAAGTGTATGCCATCGGCGCCTCGGAACACCTCGCCGAACTGCGTTCTATGCTGGAACGCGGGCCGCGGTTTTCCAACGTGACCCAAGTGCGTGAAGAAACCGCGCAAGTCGACTCGCATTACGCAAATGATTTCATCATTACCTACGACGACTGACGAGGAGCCGTTCGAATGTACGATCTAAAGAAACTAATCCGCGAGGTGCCGGATTACCCGAAACCCGGCATTTTGTTCTACGACCTGACCACGCTCTTGAAGGATAAGCAGGGCTTTTATCTATTGATTGACCGGCTCTGTGGCCACTATGCGGACCACAACATTGACCTCGTGGCCGGGATCGAGGCGCGCGGATTTATTTTTGGTCCCGCATTGGCCTATCGGCTGAACGCGGGGTTCGTGCCGGTGAGGAAGCCCAAAAAACTTCCTGCCAAGACCATCAGCGTGTCCTATGCGCTCGAGTATGGAAAAGACGCTCTGGAAATTCATGCCGACGCGGTCGAGAAGGGCCAGCGCGTACTCGTATGCGACGACCTGCTGGCCACCGGTGGAACTGCCGCGGCCACCGTTCAGCTGATCCGAAACCTTGGCGGAATAGTAGACGGGGCTGCGTTTGCGGTAGAGTTGTCCTTTCTGAAGGGCCGGGCAAAGCTACCCGGTCTCGATGTCTTCTCCCTGATTCAATACGATAAATAAAGAATATCTGGCTTTCCTGAATCGTCTCGATGGGTCAGAGCATCTACCCGAAAGGGGTAAATCATGGGCAAAGTCGTTCACACAGCAAAGATCCGCCTGGTTCAAAAGAAGAGGCCTCTGCGAGAGGCTCATATCGAAGGATTCGCGGAGCCGCTGCAGTTTGGAACGCACGGAGGCTATGCGAGCTTCTATGGCGTGAAAAACCCGGTGCCACTCCCGACAACGGTCGATCACGTCATCTCAGGTCTTGCCGGTTGACTGGCCGGCACACTTGCCGGCGCGCTGGAAGCGCGCGGAATCCCCGCAGCGGATAAATTGGAAGCGGATGTGGAAGGGCGCATCGAAGAAGATGGAAAAATCTTCCGCATCGCGGCTGTAAGTCTCAAATATCACCTGAAAATTCCCAAGGGAAAAAAGGCGGAAGCCGAACGAGCTCTCGCTCACCACGAAGACTACTGTCCCGTACACCAGAGCATCAAACAGGGTTTTGAAGTCACCTGGACGGCAGACGTCGAAGAAGAACAAATCTAGGAACTTCAGACTCGATTCAGTAGTGGGCCATCAGTTTCCGATAATCAGTGACGAAATGTCATGGGTGACGAATTTCGCTACTAGCCTTCACTTCTCGTAAGGCGCAACTCTCTAGGTAAACCGACGCCAAGGTGGTAGTGGGTCGCGGTCAGGTTGGAAGTCGGGGCCTAAGTCGCCCTCAGCTGGTGGAGTGAGCACATCGCGCGCCACGGTTGCGTCTTCCTCGCGCACCAGAATTTTAAACCCCGCGCCTGACCACGCAAGGTGTTCACGCATTCCCCCCGCCGTGTCAGCTTGGACCATTGCCTGAATACCGGCATCTTCGAGCGCGCCCTTCGCCAAGTCCGCCTCGGGGCGGCTACCGTACGACTGGACGACAACAAGTTTAGCGTCCTGCATAACTAGAATTATATGTCGGGATGAGGGGGAACAACTCGACGCTGATAAGAATCCGTGGTGTGCACCAAAAAAGCGCCGGGTTGTCCGCGACCTATCGGGGACCCTGTCGGGGAGGCTTCCTCCAACCCCGCGGCGGCGAGGGGTCTTCTTGGGTATTTCACTGGTCCGATTACTGTTGGTAAACACCTGTCACGAGGATGCCGCCGGCTCTGTTTTCAACGTGGTAGAGTCGAGGTTGCCAAAGAGACAAATCCGACCAGGAGACGCGTTGATGGGTCTTCTTGATGCCCGAGTGGATCGCGCTTTCCGCAACGAGAATGGCAGCCGCGTGGTCGTTTTCGCAGGAGACCGGAGGGGTCGCGGGTACGTGGTGGCCTCCCCAGCTGAAGAAGCCAAAATCCGGTCGTTTTTGAAGATGTATCATTATCTCGGAATTCTCGGTCCTTCTACTCGGTTCGTCCTTGGCCTACGCGTGGTCGACCTTTTTCGCCCACATCCAGTCCATCGGGAAACCGGAAGAGCACCTACTCCGAACCACCTGCATTTATCTCGGAATGTCCGCTCTCCTTGTGGGAGTTCCCAGTTTGCTTTTGTGGCGATCCTATAAGAAATCATTGCTGAGTTTTGCTTCCGCGGAAAATGAAGTTGAGGTGTCGGGGCGGGGTTCCGAGCGACGACCCTGGGTTGGCTATGCAGTGTCGGCTATCGCATTGCTACTTCTCGCTGTAATCGTTTTCTTCCTGACTCTCCCCAAATAAAGATCAGCGGTGTTCACCAAACGAGCGCCAGAGGCGCGCCACAAGTTAGCCCCGCCCGTGAGGGCGGGGTAAGCATTTAGGCCAATCCTCAGACCCGTAGGTGCGGCACTCCCCTCCACAAACCATTCTTACACCTTCCCCTTGGTGTGGGCATGGCGTTGGCGTAGAGCTTCGAAAAGAACCACACCTGCGGCCACGGAAACGTTGAGTGATTTCACCGGGCCAGTCGTAGGCAGCGAAACGACAAAATCGCAACGCTTGCGCGTCAACTCGTGCAGACCCTTCCCTTCTCCGCCAAGTACGATACCCACAGGTGAAGTGTAATCAGCGTCCGTGTAGCTCTTGTCGGCGCCCTCGTCGAGTCCGATGAGCCAGTAACCCGCTTGCTTCAATTCCTCCATCGTTCGCACAAGATTCGTGACTTTCGCGACCGGCAAGTGCGCCAGGGCGCCCGCGGAAGCCCGCGCGACAGTATCCGTAAGACCCGCCGAGCGGCGCTCGGGAATCACAACGCCATGCGTGCCGGTGGCGAGCGCGGCGCGAATGATGGCGCCGAGGTTGTGCGGATCTTCCACGCCATCCAGAAGAACAATCAGGCCTTTTTGTGCGTTCGTGGAGTTCGCGGCGGCGAGGATATCTTCGAGGGTGGCCGCGGCACGCGCCGCGGCCGTCGCCACCACGCCTTGATGATCTTTTGATCCCGCCAACCGGTCGAGCTGGCCGCGATCCTCGAATCGCAGCGGCACATGGCGTTCCCGCGCCAGCTGAACAATCTCCTCGACACGCGTGTCCTGCCGCCCTCGCGCGATGACGATGCGGTCGAGCGCGCGCCCCGCTTCGAGGGCTTCGCGCACCGCGTGGATTCCGGTCAAGCGGTCCATGAGGGACACAGTTTACAGGCGGCCGTGCTGACTTAAAAGCAGGCGCGCATTTCTAAGGTTGCTGCCGTTAGCCTGGGTTCCCGCAATAACACTCCTAAGCATGTCATCCTGAAGCGAACCGATGAGGTTCGCTGAAGGACCTCAACTCCCCCACTGCCTCGACTGCTTCTTTTATCCGCAACTAATCCAGCGCGGCGCAGAATTCGAGAATCCTCGCGCGGGCCGATTTTACGCGATGAGCAAATGGCAGGACTGCCGCCTCATCCAAAAGCAAAATGACGCGGTCGAGTTCGCCGTCGCCGTCGCGTCCCGCGAGGGCAAGGCGGAGAGGATGAAAAAGCTCGCGGCTGCGGAGATCGAGGCGCTCCTTGAGGGTAGTAATGATCTCCTTGAATCGCTCCGAAGTGAGTGCGGCGCCGTCGAGAAGCAGAAAAGCAAGCTGCCGCAAGACGTTGCGCGCCGCGTAGCGCGAGAGAACAACGTGAGAGTCCACTTGCGCAAGAATCACGCGCGCGTCGTATTGAAATACGAGCGACAAGAGTTCCACGAGCGCAGCGCGGTCGGCGGCCTGCGGGCCGAGAATAGCCGCCGCGTGTTCGCACCAGGCGAGTTGTTCAGCACTAGTTTCGCCGGCCAGCCAGCCCCGTTCCAGGAGAATGGCCGCGACATCCGCACCAGTAAAGGGATTTACCTTTGTTCCGGCCGCATCTGGTAATTGTTCGGGAGGCATTTCAAAGATTTTTCTCAAAGCAAGAGAGGCAATGTCCTGACCGAACCCGAATTACCGCTGGGAAAGTGTGGCGACCACGTGGGCCGCGATGGCTTCGCCTCGGCCGATGGCATCAACGCCTTCGTTCGTTTTCGCCTTGAGGTGAATTTTCTCGCTCGACACACCTAGCGCGCGCGCCAGGGCTTCGCGCATTCTCGGAAAATGCGGTCCCAGCTTGGGCTTCTCCGTGATCACGACGGCGTCGACGTGCTCGATGACGAAATGTTTTTCATCCAGAAGCTTCTTGGTATGTTCCAGGAACAACAAGCTATTCGCGCCTTTCCATTTGGGATCGGTGTCGGGAAAATGCGTGCCGATGTCACCCAGGCCCGCAGCGCCCAGAAGAGCATCGCACAGCGCATGCGCTAGAACGTCGCCATCCGAATGACCTACAGGGCCTTTTCCAAACGGCAGCTCGACGCCGCCAACAATGAGCTTGCGCCCTTCCGCAAGCCGGTGCAGGTCATATCCGATGCCGCAGCGCGTGCTCATTTCTTGTGGCGCTCGAGTTCCATGTAGAAGCGCGCCAGGTCCATGTCGGCTGGCCGCGTGATCTTGATGTTGCGCTCGGAGCCAAGCACCACATGTACGTTGTGGCCGAGGCGCTCAACCAAACCGGCTTCGTCGGAGGCATTCACGCCGTCAGCCTGCGCGCGGGCAAACGCTTCCTTGAGCAGCTTGGTCGAAAAGGCCTGCGGGGTCTGCGCCAGCACCACGCGCTCCCGGGGAATCGTTCCGGTAATCAACGCGACATCCTCCGGCAAGCTCGCGCGCTTGACCTCTTTTACCGTGTCCATCGCAGGGATGCCCAGGATAGCGGCCTGGCAGCGCCGCGCTTCTTCAATCACGCGCACGATCTGTTCGCGCGTGACGAACGGGCGAACCGCGTCGTGGACCAGCACAATCTCCGTGTCATTCGAAACTTCCCGAAGCGCTTCCGCGACGGACTCCTGCCGCGAATCTCCCCCGCGCACCACCCGTAGCGACTGCGCAAATTTCTCGCCCCGAATGCGTTTTTCAAGCGTGGCCAGAACGTCGCCTCGCGTCGCCACGATGATGTCCGTCACCAGCGGGCAGGAGGCGATGCGTCGAACGGTATGAATGAAAATGGGCTCGCCATCGAGCTCCAAAAATTGTTTGGGAGTCTCCGCGCCCATGCGCGTGCCGAGGCCCGCGGCAGGCAGTATTGCAGCTATTCGAGTCATCAGGATGCGCGACAACCTCTGTTCTTGGACTGTCCAGCGGCCCCTTCGCAAACTTTAGAGTTTACATCATGGGGATGTTTGGGAGTAGCGCGGGGCCCGCCCACCGGCGATTTTTGTCAAGATCGGCTCGGGCGGAATCGCAGAGATGCCGCCCACCTACTCGACATCAGATTCCGGAAAAATTGGCCGAGGCGCCCGATCCGTTGCCGAGGCGTCTTGAACCCGCCGATGCGTATCGTTCCGTCCTCCGCCTGCTGCGGCGGCGGCCTGTCGCGCCGCCAAAGGAGTTTGTTCCACGCGCTCGTCCAGGCGGCCAAAAATCATTTTTCCGGCAGTCGTCTGATGCACCGAAGTGACCACGATGTCGATGGTTTTGTTGAGGAAGCGGCGCGCGCCGTCGACCACTACCATGGTTCCATCGTCGAGATAAGCAACGCCCTGATTTGCCTCTTTGCCTTCCCGCAAAATGAAAACGCGCATCTGCTCTCCCGGAAGCACCACGGGTTTTAGCGCATTGGCAAGCTGGTTGACATTGAGGACGGAGAGACCCTGAACGGTGGCGACTTTGTTTAGGTTGAAATCATTCGTCACGATCTTCGCTCCGTCGCGCCGCGCCAGTTCGATGAGTTTGTGATCCACCTCAGCAGCTTGGGGAAAATCATCTTCGACGACGCGAACTTCCACGTGCGGGATCTTCTGGATGCGCTGCAGCACTTCAAGACCGCGCCGGCCGCGCTGACGTTTGAGCGGATCGGAAGAATCCGCGACCAACTGTAGTTCGTGAAGTACAAACTGGGGTATGACGAGCACGCCGTCGATGAATTGCGCTTCGCAGACGTCCGCGATGCGGCCATCGATCAACACACTGGTATCGAGAAGCTTAAGCGAGAGCGCAGGTCCGGGATGTTCGGCGAAGAGCCTCCCGCGCAGGTCGCTCCCTTTTTGCCAACCGAGGACAAGGCCCAGGTAACCAAGAATCAGGAGAGCCGCACATTCCAAAAACGATTTCGTCGGCTCTCCCACGGCGGTGTGAGAAAGGATCACGGCGGCAGGGAGCGCCGCGAGAAGGCCCAGCACGGCGCCAAGCGCTCCTCCCAGCAAATCCGGAGTGGTTGCGCGACGCAGACACAATTCCAGGAAGAGAATGGCGAACGACATCAAGAATCCCAGACCCGCTGCGCTCACTCCATAAAGGTGGAATGGCTCGAGGGTAAAGCAGAGCGCCATCGTGCCAACGACGAAAAGCGCACGCACGGCCCAGAATTCCCATCCCACATTTGCAGACAACTTTAGATTTGTGCGCATTCCAGCCACCTTGGATGCAGCTATCTTTGGGGACGCGGGAGAATCCTCGGGATGACGCTGCACTTCAGGAAAAGTCCGGCTCATACGACCTCACAGCATCAAGCAATCACTGCAAAATCGGTGCCGCTTTCCCGCAGGAGCGTGGGACTCAGCCGGTGCGGGGTGAACAAAAATCGTTACGTTCTAGAGCAGTATATACTCCATATTCTTGTGAGCGTCAAGAGCCTGCAAAAAATTGACAGCAGGAAGTTGCGCGAGTGCGGGGATGGACGGACTTGTCAGCGAAGATAAACGCGCGGAACGCGCTGGCTGACCAAGCAGAGCAGGTCAGAAGTAACCGTCCCGATGCTGCGCGCAACGAGGCTTGCCAGTTGAGTGCACTTACCATCGGTGCCGTAGACCGTGGCGATATCTCCGATCTCCACACCGGGAACTTCGGTCACGTCAATCATGGTGACGTCCATGGAGATGATTCCCACAATCGGAGCAAGCGTTCCGCGGACTATTACGCTGCCGCGACCTCCCAGGGAACGGTGAATGCCGTCTCCATAACCCGCGGCGAGCACGGCGATTCTTGAGGGGCGCTTGGCGACAAACTTCGCGTTGTAACCCACGCCTTCGCCCGCGGGCACGTCTCGCAAACTGATGGAGCGCGAGCGCAGGCTCATCACGGGTTTCAGCGGCAAGCGAGACTCGATCTCCGCTCTGCGTTCGACAGGTTCGTAGCCGGGATGATAGCCGTACAAAATCGCGCCCGGACGCACCATGTCTCCCCAGGTATCGGGGCGCGTGGTAATCGCAGCGCTGTTTGCCAGATGGACGAGGCCGGGATCAATCCCCAGCGCGCGAAGCCGGTCGAGGGCTCCGTAAAAAAGTTCTTCCTGGCGACGTGTTTGTTCGCCGGCTAGGGTGCTCGTGAAAACCTCACTTGAGGCGAGGTGGGTCATCACTCCGCCAAGACGCAGGTGTGGGCATTTCGCCAGTTGCCGCGCAAAGCAGTCGATATCGCTTGGCGCGATTCCCAGGCGGTTCATGCCGCTGTCAATCTTCAGGTGAAACGCGACCGATCCACGCTTGGCGCGGCGGCGGGCAGCAGCTTTTTCCAGGACCGCAAGCTGCTCGCAGCGATGAATTACGGGGGTGAGGCCGTGCTCAAGGAGCGGACCCTCTTCCCCGGTCACAAAGCTCGTGAGTACCAGGATGGGCTTTCGCACGCCCGCCTTGCGAACGGCGATTCCCTCTTCCGTGCAGGTGACGCCAAACCATTCAGACCCGGCCTTCTCCAGAGCCTTTGCAACCTCTGGGCCGCCGTGTCCGTAACCATTGCCCTTGACGATCGAAAGAACCTTTCGAGGAACCTTGCGCTTCTCTTCCGGAGGATTCACGAAGGCGTGAATGGCGTGGAGATTGTGAGTGAGCGCGGAAAAGGAGACTTCCGCCCATACCGGGCGCCGATTCAGGTTTGCGGGGTCTTTCCGTCTACTTGGCATGGCTTCCCTGGAAAGAATCTATCTTATGACATTCACGCGGCAAGCGCCGAAACGCAACAACACAAGCTGCCGCGTGAAAGGTAACAGCAATTTCAGCGCCGCTGCTTTTGCGGGACGTGCCGGCAGATCGCGCTCGTAAGTGCTTGAGCCAATATGGGGCTGGGAGACCGAACCCTTCAAGAGGATTCTCCGCCTCGGGTGCGCGGTGTTGAAACGTGAATGATGTGTCGCCAGCGGGACACAAGGAAGTGTCGCAATGGGAAGGTCTAAAGTACGGTGGGGGGTACCCCGCCCCCGGGTGTTTTGGTGAAAGAGTGCGGAAGTTATAGATGGTAAAGGACTTAGCTTTTTGTGATGCGCAAAAGAGTTCACAAGAATGTGAAAACGCAGGAGTTAGGACAGATGAGCGTGGCGCATTGCAAGGTTCGGATCGAAAAAGCGAGGGCTTTGCGGAAGAAATGGACAGCCTAATGGTGTTCGCCAAAAGGTGAGACCCGGATACGCAAGAGTGCGGAGTCGGGCGGAGTTGTGAAGGCTTCATCGTAGCGGACATGATTCAAGTTGCTGCAGAAATCACGCGGTCACAACTGGACGATGGGACAGAATAGGTGCATGTCCAATCCCCGGCCATCATGGAGCGAATGCATTTGGATATCGGAAACCGCGTTAGCGGGTCTGCCGCCTTGCGGCGAGAGAGAAGTGAGGTCTGCTAGTACCCTTCTCATGCTAGACTTTAGAAATGGAAGTCACTCTGCACATCCCCGACGACATCGCTAAGCGGCTTTCCGCTGCCGGTGGGGATGTGTCCCGCCGCGCCCTGGAGGCCGTCGCTCTGGAGGGCTACCGCGAACAAACTCTGACGCTCTTCCAGGTTTCGGAAATGCTCGGTCTTTCCCGCGTCGAGACGGAAGATTTTCTCGGCCGACACCATGTTCCCCTAGCTGTAATCGACGAAGCCGATCTGGACCGCGAGGCAGCATTATTCGAGGCGGCGTCGCGCCGCAACCCGCGCTAACATACCCGCGGGATGAAAGCTGTCTCCAACACCACGCCACTCCGGTATTTGATCGCCATCGAGCAAGAACATCTCCTCGGACAGCTATTTGAGAAGGTCTTTGTCCCCGTAGCGGTGCACGAGGAATTGACGGATGCGAAAACGCCGGAAGCTGTGCGCGGTCGCGTGTTGTCAATGCCCGAGTGGTTTGAAGTTCGGACCGTGCAAGAAACTCAGACAACCACGTTTCCAGTTACATTGCATCGGGGAGAACGACAAGCCATTCTGTTAGCGGAAACACTGCGGGCAGATGTGCTTTTGATCGATGAGCAGATTGGACGGACTATCGCTCTGAGCCGGAATCTCCCGCTCTCGGGAACGCTGGGTGTCCTGGAACGCGCGGACACGATGGGGTTCGTGAGCGAATTCCCACAAGTTCTCCAGCGATTGAAGGCGAGCGGGTTCTTTGTCACTGAGGCCCTGGAGCAGCATCTCCTAGAGCGTCATCGCACGCGACGAGGCCGCTAGTCATAGCGGGTTCCGCGAGAATTACGCCGCGTCTCTACTTTACCCAATTCCACTCGCTCTATGATCTGGCGGGGAAAGTCGACGCCTGGGCCACCCGCCGGCGGATTAGGATTTTGGTGTTTCCTTCGCCGGGGCTTCGGCGGGGGCTGACGTCCTGGTATAGATGATCTTCTTTGTGCCGCCGTCGCAAGTCCCGACAACTTTGCCTTCCGCGTCCTTGTCCTTCGCGACGATTTCCAGGGTGTAACCCTTCACGCCTTTTGCATCGAGCTTCTTGGTGATTTCATCCTTCAGCTCTTCACAAGGCTTTGCTCCTTGTGCGTGAGCGGCTGCCGAAACAAACAACAGAACGCTAATTGCAGCTAGTAACTTCATTGTGTGACCTCCGTGGCTGGGATGCCGGATCACAACGGAGCATACTATCGGTTCAGCGCATCCGGCAGCCCGGAAGACGACATCTTTATCCTAATAGTTACGGGATGGGTTCATTGCCCACAACAATCGCCTGTTGCCCGTGTAGCGAAACACTTTGACAGCGTTCGGCGTATCTTCTGATAGACCCTCACACTAGGCGCGATACAACAACGGAGGCAACATGAGTTCCACCATGAACCCCGGCAGATTCGCAGGCTTGCTGTATCTACTCACGTCAATCGTTGGCTTCTTCGCCATGATATATGTTCCCAGCAAGCTCATCGTCCACGGAAACGCAGCGGCGACGGCCAGCAACATCGCGGCCAACGAGACGGTCTTTCGCCTCGGCATCGCGTGCGAACTAATCGGCCAGGCCGGCTTTATCTTCGTGGCCCTGGCTTTGTACGAATTGCTCAAGGGCGTCAACCGGCGGCACGCCTCGCTGATGGTGATATTGCTTGTTGTCCAGATCCCGATAGCCTTTCTGAATGAGCTGAACTACATCGCTGCCCTCATTCTCGTGCGCGGGGCCGATTTCCTATCCCTATTCGAGAAGCCTCAGCGGGATGCTCTGGCTATGCTGTTCCTCAATCTGCATTTTTACGGATACGTGGTGAACGAAATATTTTGGGGTCTGTGGCTGTTTCCGCTCGGGCTGCTGGTGTACAGGTCGCGATTCCTGCCGCGCTTCCTGGGCGTCTGGCTGGTCCTGGGCTGCTTCGCCTGGGTGATCCTGAGCCTTACGGGCGTACTGTCGCCGCAGAATTATGAAAAGGTGTTTACCTACAGTCAGCCCGCCGCCTTCGGGGAGGTGGCGCTCATGCTGTGGCTCATCATCAAGGGCGCCAAGCCGCCAGCCTTGGACGCCGTAGCCTCATCGGCGGCGGCTGCTTAGGCGCGGGACAAAATCCGCACCGTGAAAACCGCAGGGAGCGGTACCCAGGCGATAGTGAGTCGCTTACGAGTTGGCGAAAGAGACTTCGTCAAAGCGCTTCTCTCCCCGCAAGATGTCACTATCGGCGGCGCTCCAGCCTTCGTTGCTGGAAATGGAAAAAGCCACGGTGACATCCTGCTCAGGGTGGTCGAGCTGCGCGAACTGCGTCCCGTTGAAGCGTGTTTGTCCGGAAATCCAGTGGGGTTGGTCGATTAGTTCTTTGCCGTCCACCGTCAAGCTGAAACTCGCGATCAGTTCCGGGCCGCCGACCGATACAGTCAGGTCGTATGTGGCTTTCACGGTCGGGCCGTCTTTTTCGCAACTAATCTGATATTGAATCGAAGTGGGCAAAACAATCCTCTAAAATAGAGACGCTGCTTTCATCCTTAAACAGATTATGCACGATGGCCTGTGCCGGGCTACATCTTTTCAATTTGCTATTTAGATGGTGGGCGCAAGCCTCGGACCAGCAACGGAGCCACACCCTCATCGTCGGCGATTGCTTAGGCTGCATTCTCGGCCCGCGCCGCTAACGACGAATCGTGAGTTACAATTCTGGAATGGAAACCCAGCCGATAAACTCATTTGACGAAGCGCTTGAGCTTCTCGCGAAGCTCAAGGATATGAAGACACCGGTTCGTATCAACCTCGGATTCCCGAACACAATGATCTCGTTCGAAGGAAACATCGTCCGAGCCGACAAGACTGGTTTGGAGGTCATCTCCACTGCTGGGACTAACGCGGGACACTTCAAGATTGAGCCCTTAGAGAAGTTCGAATGCCATGGTGGTGTGACATCCATCGAGAATGAACTTCACATTCACTTCGCAATCGTCAGAGAGGGCAAGTTCAACGACCTGAACATGCCACGCACATCCCTATCCGCAGTATTCACCGGCGTGCAGCAAACGGACGCCGTAGTTAATTAGGCGCTAGAGTCGTGCTTCTGCACTTGGAGGTAGGACCGGTGAACGATCTTCTCTCGGCCAAGACGGATTTGCTTTGGGTTGCCCTGATTTCAGCCGTCGTTTCCGCAGCTGTGTCGTACTACTTTCGGCGGCGTGAGGCGCGTCACAAGCTCGCCGTTGAATATGAATATGAACAGCGCAAGAAACTGCGTGATCTTATTGGTCGCTACCACGGACGTTTGTTGCAAGCCTGCAACAGCCTTAACTATCGCTTTTGGAATCTGTACGCAAATTCGGACGCCGCTTGGCTCGAAAGCGACGGCGATTACAAGCGTCCCGGCTACTACTTGTTGAGCTTCGTTCATCGCTTCCTTGCGGTGTTTTCATTCATTCGGCAGTTCGAGAACGAGGCCATCTACGTAGATGGGCGTATAGCCGAAAAAAAGGATTTCATCTTCCTCAACTACATCGACGCCATTCGCTGGGTCATGACTGACGTCGCGCTATTCGACGGTGTTCCTTACGACGTCTCTCGCCAGCGGGATCACTTCTTCGCAGACAATTTCCGGCAGTACTGTGACTTATGTGCTGCAGAGGGACGCTTCATTACGTACGAAGAGTTACAGGATCGTGTCGAACGGGACCGCTCTCTCGACCCGGTACTGCGGCTCTTCGACTCGCTGCGACCGGGTGAGGACCGTCTGCGATGGGACAGACTGGTCGCTTTACACCTTCTCCTTATGGCCTTCGTCAATTCGTTTGGCTACAAGCCCCAGTACAGCTCTCAGACCCAATTCGACAGCGTAGCTGGCCAGGTCCGTCGGCCGCGGATCCTTGGCAATCTGGTAGATTGGCTGCCCCGCCATGGTTTGGGCAAGGATAAGGAATCGCGACGGATAGTCAGCGCGTGCCAAACCGTCAAGAAGAGGGCGTCCGGGCGAAACGCGGTGGCGCAGGCGGGCGAATGGAACTGAAAAAAAGAATGACCCACCCTTCCCAAGAATCGCGATGGGCGATTAATCAGACGTGACGGCGAATTATCGTGGCGAGTCCGAGGGCGGCGAGAAGAAAATAGGCGGCGGAAAGAAAGTAATACGCGATCCGGATTTTTGGCCAAAGCCACATCGGCAGCTGGTCAGCGAATTTGTCACTCCAGTTTTCGCTCCATCGAGGGGCTGGGACAGCTTCTTCGGAACCGGGCCTCCAATGCGAAGCGATCCAAATTGCGCGGAAGTTCGCAAGCAGCAAAGCAGCAAAAAGCACTTTTACGATACCCACACCAGTAACCAACATGTTCATGACATATAGGACTAGAACGCAACCGGCCGCATAACGGCTGCGCTCACGTACACCGACTCCACCGAAGTAGAAGACCAGGAACACAAATCCGCCTAGAAGCGGATGGCCGAACATGACCAAGACAACCAACGAAAAAACAGCGATAACTGCGCACACCCAATAGCCCTGCGCTCCTAGATAATCCACGTCACTGCTCGACTGAATGGACGGCCAGAAGAGACTCTTGAGGCGGCTCTCGCTCCGCGGCATGGAGTCGGACAAGCCGAGTGTTTGCATGGGCTAGATTAAATCCCTGTTCTAGTATGCAGTCTAGAGAAAAAGCTGAAGGATGACAGCTGGAGAGGGCAAAAACCGCACCATTGCCCCGACCCGGTCGGGGTAAACGCCCGGCGCAAGAGTGCGGCGCCCGGCTCGCAAGCCGGGGCAAGCAAAAAAGTAAGCGAAAAAGCAGATTCCTCGACTGCGCGGCCCGACGCCCCACAAACCAGGGCGGAAGAAAAAATCGGGTCGCTCCGCTCGGAATGACATCGGGGAGGGTGGGTCGATGTGTCGGAGCTGAAGCTTGGACCTCCTGCCTGAGGAAGAGGCCTTCCTGCAGCAGGGAAGCCCGCCACGGCGGGCAGGCCGGGGCTCTCCCCGCAAGAGACGCGGGGAGTTCCCGGTACACATCACCGGGACGCAGAAGGCGCGCCGCACAAGACGCGGCAAAGCCCGGCGCTACAAAAACAAAAGATGCCCGCGGGGGGAGCGCGCGGCCAGGGCTGAAGCCCGGTGAGGAGCGACGTGGCGTTCCCGCGGCACCTAAAGATGCCGCTCCCCTGACTGAAAGTCAGGGGCTTCCACCGCTGCAAGAGCCCCGGCGGAGGCGAGTGCCGCACCTACGGCGCTGAGGATTGGCCTGACTGCTGACCCCGCCCTCACGGGCGGGGCTAACTTGTGACGCGCCGCTGGCGCTTGTTTAGTGAACACGACTGATTCTTATCCACGTAGCGGTTTTCGTCAGGGACGAATTAGGAGAAGGTGCCGGCCCAGGCATTTCGCGTATGGCTTCGCGGGATGGAGGAGCACGCCCGAGGGCTCTAACGGATGGCGTTGAGCAGTTCCCAGATCCGGGCGAGATGATGATCGTCGTGTTCGGCGACAAAATACAGATGGTCCACGAGGCGCATCGGCGCCTTCAAACGCGGGTGGAGAATGGCTCTCGACGCAAATAAAGATGCGTCCAATTCGTCCACGCGCTTCAGCAGCCGTTCTCTTGCGGCGCGGAACTCGGTCAGAATCTGTTCGAGCGGGCGTACGTTGTGGTTCGCTTCGTCCGTTTTCCGATTCTTCAAGTCCGCCGGGGTGAGTTGGCCGCTGGCCGCCACGTAATCGCCCACTCGCGCCAGCCAAAGCGGTTCGAGGTCAAGCAAGTGACCGGCGTGCTCCTGAGCGGACCACTTTCCTTGCGCTTTCCGGATCAGGATTTCGTGAGAACGACCACGAAGCGCCTCTTCCAGTCTGGCCGGGGTGCCGCGCAGGCGCGCGCACAGATTCGGAAGGAGTTCCGCCGGAAACGAAAAATCAAACTTGCGTTCAAACCAGATTGGCACCTGACTCATGGCTCCCCCGCAAAGAAATATTAGGCTCTGTTGACTTGCCAGCCGAGCGTGCCGCACCTACGGTGCTGGCCATTACCCACCTGCTGACCCAGCCCTCACGGGCTGGGCTAACTTGTGACGTGCCTCCGGCACTTGCTTGGTATGTACCGGGGATCCTTTAAACCCGCGCTAGCGATTTTCTTGAGGACGTAAGCGAAAGATGTTCATAGCCTTCAGGCTCATCACGACCTCTTGCTTTTGGTTCAGGACTTCTACCAGGGCGTGCACCACGCCTCGATCGGGCTTTGAAGTGGAGCGCTTCCCCTCAAGAATAGAAATGCGAATCGAGAGCGAGTCGCCGGGCCGCACCGGCCGAGTCCAGCGGATTTCGTCAATACCGGGAGAGCCAAGGCTGGCTACTTTGGACATATAGTGGTCGGCAACGAGGCGCATCATCACCGCCGCCGTGTGCCAGCCACTAGCAATCAATCCGCCGTACGGGCCGCCCTTGGCCGCTTCGGCGTCGATGTGAAAGTATTGCGGGTCAAACCGCGTGGCGAAGTCGATGATCTCGGCCTCGTTGATAGATATGGTTCCGTATTCCAGGACTAAACCGGGCACATAGTCCTCGAAATAGCGCTTCTCGCTGGGGACGGCAAACTCGGAAGAAGTCATCTTTAATTCCTTGGACTTGAAGGTTCAGCTGTCTTCGGCGAGAGCCACGCGGCCGCAATCAAACACACTGTAATCAGGGAAGAGAAAACGATGGGGATAGTGAAGGCGTATCTCCAGCTCACAACCGTGATGGCGACAAAGCAAATGGCGAGCGCCCACGCAATGCTGCGCACGCGTGCCAAAGTCTCTGCCGGAAGTCCGCCCAGCAGCCACGCTAATACCGCCGCGAACAAAAGAAACACGGAGAAAAAAAGCCCAAACGCGCTGAAGAAGTCCCAATACGTCCGGGTAAACCCTAGCGCGTCAAAGTGGACGGAGCGCATTAACCCAAGAACTGCGTCCACTCCCCATTCCGGATTATTCTGGCGAAACCCAAGTGTGTGACCGGCCGCAAAAAGCAGCAGAAGAACAGAAGAGATTCGGTAAAGAATTGGCGCTTTCACGTACTGTCTCCGGAACATTCGCGGACGCAGTCTACCACGATGCCTTGAAAATCCCCGCCCCGAAGGACGGAATGCTCACAAACGGAGAGCACCTCTCTCCAGTTCACGCCACCGCTTAAGACAAACTGGAATCGACGCCGGGGCCGTGAGGCGAGCCGCACTCTTTCCAGAGCTTTTCCCAATTCCAAATTCCGGAGGTCACCGCGATCGGCAACGGGAATCCGAGCTGATGCGCGAGCATACACACCTGCCCGCGATGGTGGGCTTCGTGAGAAAGCATGTAGCACAGCATTTCCGGGCCAACCGGCCAAGGCCGGGCCCAGCCGTCCCTGAGAAACTTCTCGACGCAGCCCCGATCACCGCCGAGCGCTTCCGCGAGCATCTCCTGGCAGCGAGCGGCGCTTTCGACCAATGCCGCACGGGCCTGCCGCGGCGTGCAGCGCGCGCGGTGGAGCTGCCGTGGAACCTTCAGGTGCGGAGCGGTAAGCCTGACCCACTTAGAGCGGACATTGTGCATGTGCGTGAAGATCGCCGCAATGGTGCGGGCCTTGCCGGGCGGTTTAACTTTCCAGGCGGCAGGGTCAAGATGTTCGATGAGAATCTGGTTCATGCGATCGTTGGCGGCAAAGATCTGGACCGCGGCCTGGCCGAGTTGCGTGCGAACCTTGTGTTGACGCGTAGTCACGGCTCGCTTTACATCTCGTTGGGGGCGAATTGGGAGAAGGCGTCGGGGGCGGCTTCCTCGAAACGCGTGAGGCGGCTGCGGAAGACGAATTTGACCTTGTCGGTGGGGCCATTGCGCTGCTTGGCGATGAGGATGTCCGCTTGCTCGCGCTCCTCGGGCGCGGCATCGATCTTAAAAAAGTTGGGGCGGTAGATGAACATGACCACGTCGGCGTCCTGCTCGATGGCGCCGGATTCGCGCAAGTCGGAGAGCTGCGGGCCGCGCTCTTCGCGCTCGGGGGCGCGGGTGAGCTGGCTCAGGACGAGCACGGGGATTTGCAGCTCCTTGGCAAGGCCCTTCAGGCTGCGCGAGATGCTGGACACTTCTTCATTGCGGTTGTTGAAGCGCCCGCGCGCGGTAATTAGCTGAAGATAATCGACGATCAGAAGCGACAGTCCTTTATCGCGCTTCAGGCGACGCGCCTTCGCTCCAATTTCGAGAACGCTGATCGAGCCGGCATCGTCAATCCAGAGCGGCGCCGAGGAAATGGTGCCGAGCGCTTCCGTCATGCGGCGCCAGTCTTCGCGGCTGAGGTGGCCGGTGCGGAACTTGTGCGCGTCGATCGAGGCGACCGATGCGACCAGGCGCTGGAGAAGAGACTCCTTCGACATTTCCAGGCTGAAGATGGCCACCGGCGAGCCCGCGCGGATGGCGATGTTCTCCGCCAGGTTCAGGGCCAGCGCGGTTTTCCCTTGCGACGGGCGCGCTGCGAGGATAACCAATTCGGATGGTTGGAGGCCGGAAGTAAGTTTGTCGAGCTCCGTATAGCCCGTGGGGATGCCGGTGACGCTCTTGCCTTCGCGGAAGATTTTCTCGAGGCGCTCGAAATTGTCGCGGACGATATCCTTGACGGAAATCAAGCCGGCGCGGATGCGCTCCTCGGCGAGCGCGAAAATCGAGGACTCCGCGTTGTCGAGGATGGTGTCGGCGCCGTCTTCGCCTTCGAAGGCGCGCTGCTGGATGTTGTGCGTGGCGTGGATGAGGTTTCGCAGCATCGCTTTTTCCTTGACGATGCGCGCATAGTGCTCGATGTTCGAAACCTTGGGCATGCCGTCGGCCAGCGAAGCCAGGTACGGCGCTCCGCCGGCGGATTCGAGTTCGCCATGGCGGTGCAGTTCTTCGGTAAGGGTGACGAGGTCGATGGCCTGCTGGCCTTCACCCAGGGCGATCATCTGCGTGTACACGCGGCGGTGCTGCTCCAGGAAAAAATCCTCTGGACGGAGATTCTCGATCGCGGCGTTCAGGGCGTTGTTGTCGAGGATAATGGCGCCGAGGACGGAACGCTCCGCGTCGAGGTTATTGGGAAGGGGCTTTTCTAAGATGGCTTCTGACGGCATTCTCGTTTCTCGCCTTATATTCGCCTTTCTTTCGCCCTGTATTTACCACGAAATGTAGGCAAACGCAACTGCGAGCAGTCTAGGTGCCTTCCGCTAAGGCGACTTCCTTAGCTAGGAAGGGTAGCGCAACTGTGTGCCTGATTTCGCCGTTTACCGACTCACTTCGGAAGATGGTGACGTCCCACCGTCTCTTGCGTCCCGGAAAGTGAGCTAAGAAATCCTCTTGGTCACCAAACATTTTGTTGATCGACACTACTCCCTCCAAAAAGTCACAATTTCTTTTTCAGGTGGCGAGGACGATTTGCTAGGCTCGACCAATTCCCTGTCTGCTGCTGTCTAACAGTGAGCGCATTGTGCGTGGAAGGAGAGCGCGCGTCAATTGGTGTAGCTGTGCATCGCTTAGGAAAATGGTGCAAAACTTCTTGGGGACGAGAGCGACCCAAATTTTGCAAGAGAGATTAAGAACTTGCGATAGAGCCGCGACTAAAAAAGGACGCAGCGTGCTACGCCTATATTGAAAAAGTGCGGGGACGCGAGAGTGCGCTACCCTTCTTTTTCGACGTGGACTTTTATTTCCGCGGTGACATCGCGAAACACCTTGATCGTCACCGTGTAATCGCCGAGGGCTTTGATGGGATCGGCAATTTGCACCTGGCGCTTCTCGATCTTGAAGCCCTGTGCGGAGAGCCCTTCGGCCACGTCCGCCGAGGTGACCGAGCCGAACATCTGGTCGTTTTCGCCGGTCTTGCGCTTGAAATTCAGACCGACGCCGTTGAGCAGGGTGGCTTGCTTCTGCGCGGCATCAAGTTCCGTGGCGGTTTTCTTGGCCAGCGAGTTGCGGATGCGCTCGAGCGCCTTCATGTTGCCGGTCGTGGCTTCGATGGCCATTTTGCGCGGCAAAAGAAAATTGCGCGCATAGCCGGGCTTGACGGTCACGATGTCGCCGCGGTTTCCGAGTTTATCGATGTCTTCCTGAAGAATAATTTGCATGGGTGCTCTCTCTTTGCGCTCCTCTTTGTCAGCGTGCTGATCAATCTCGCTAGCCGGGGCGCAGCAGTGCTGCGCCCCTACAAAACCTCTCTAAACCTTGGGGGCTTCCGTGGCCGCGGGCGGCGCAGGATGCGCAACTGCGGGTGCGGCATGCGCAGCCGCGGGCACGACCACGCGTGGCGTCTGCGTGCCCGCCGCGCTTCCAGCGAACGGCATCAAGGCGATATTGCGCGCGCGCTTGATGGCGACGCCCAGCCAACGCTGGTGGCGCGAGCAAACGCCGGTCATGCGGCGCGGCAGAATCTTCCCGCGCTCCTGCACGAATTGCGACAGAATGTCAGGCCTTTTGTAGTCGATGAAATCCATTTTCTCGACACAAAACTTGCAGACCTTCTTCTTGCGGAAATACTGGCGCTTGCCGCGGGGACGTCCGCCCGGGCCGCCGGGGCCGCCACCTGGTCCTCCAGGGCCTCCTCCTTCACGGCGAGGGCCTCCATGGCCGCCGGATCCGCCTTCACGCCGCGGTGGGCCGCCGCCTCCCGGTGCTTGCGTTTGCTTTTGTTCCTCTGCCATACCGTTCACCTTTTCCCTTATGACTCCCGCTGGAGTCGACCTTTTTCTCTCAAAAACTTTCTACGGGTGACGCTCTGCTCAGCTTGCGGCCGCGGTTTGCTCCGGCCCCGCGGGAGCAGGAGCTGGGGCTGCCGCCGGTGCGCGTCGGGGACGCCGCGCGACACGCAGCGCGCGCTTGTCGCCGAGTTTCTTCTGCCGCTTCAAATCTTCGTCAAGACGTACGGTCTGGTACTTGATGATTACGTCTTGTACGCGCAGCCGGCGTTCCAGCTCGGCGATCAATTCGCCGTGCGTCGTGCGAATTTCCTGGTGGACATAGATGCCTTCGCGGTGCTTTTTGACGCGGTACGCCAATTTTCGCGTGCCCCAGTTCTCGGTCTTCTCGATCTTGCCGCCCTTTTCCGCGCAGGTGTGCTCGATGCCGGAAATCACTTTCTTGATTTCCTCTTCCGGCGTCGCCGGCCGCGTGATGAAAATCAAATCGTACAAACGCTCTTCCATGATTGCCTCGTTTCTCTCTGGACCTCGACTCCGTCGAAGTCGCTTCAAATCATTTTTCCGCCGCTCGTCCGGGTTATTTCATTACTTCTTTTCTTCCGCCTCGTCCTCGGACGGCTTGCGCCGGTTGTACTTGTTCATCGCGGCGTCGATTCCCTTCTTGAGAATCATTTCCACGGCGTCCGCGGCCTCCGCAATCATTTCGGCGGCTTCCGCAAGCTCGGCCTTTTTCATCGGCCGCAGGACGTGTTCCTTGCGGCTCGAGAGCGGATGATCCGGGCCGCAACCCAGGCGGAGCCGCGCGAACTCCTGGGTGCCGAGCGAGCCGATCACCGACTTCGCGCCGTTATGGCTTCCGGCGCTGCCGTCGGGATGAATCCGAAACGTTCCCAACGGCAATTGCACTTCGTCCCACATCACCAGCAAATTCCCGGGAGCCAGCTCATACTTGTTCAGCAACTCCCGCACCGAAAGACCACTTAGATTCATGTACGTCTGTGGCTTCGCGAGGATTATTTCTTCCCCCGCAAGCTTGCCGCGGCCGACCAGCGCTTTTCCTTCGGGCCGCGCCACGCGAATCGCACCGCGATTCGCAAGCTCATCCACCGCCATAAAACCCAGGTTATGCGGCGTCCACTGATACTCCGGGTCGGGATTCCCAAGACCGACAATGAGCCGCATAGACTCTTTTCCGCAGGCCCGCTCCGCGCCGCGGGCCTCCTCGCCGCGCTACTTTTTCTTTTCGCCTTTTTCGGCCTTCTCGGGTTTGGCTTCCACCTCCGCGCCTTCCTCGCCCTCGACTTCCTTCTTGCCCTTTTTGATGACTTCGGGCTCCGCGGGCGCGGCTGTTTCGGCGGCCACGGCCTCCGCGGGCTTTTCTTCTTCCACGCGCAGAGCGACGACGTGCGAGAGAACGCGGTCCGGATCAGTCACCAGCTTCAGCTTGGCAGTATCCAAAACGAGATCGCTCGCGCGGAGTTGCTTGTTGAGCATCAAGCCGCTGACGTCAACTTTGAATTCAGTTGGAATATCCGCGGGCAGGCATTCGATTTCGACTTCGCGGGTCACGACTTCAAAGACTCCGCCTTGCTGTTTTACTCCCGCAGGCTCGCCAAAGGTGTGCACGGGAACTTTGACGCGTATGCGCACGTCCATGGCGACGCGCTGCAGATCCACGTGCAGCAGGTTGCCACTCACCGGGTCCACCAGCCAGTCCTTCACGATCGCGGGTTCGTGCTTGCCGCCGAGTTCCACTTGAAACAGCGTATTGTGGCCCGTTGCGGAACGCAGAATCGCGCCGACCTGCTTGGCGTTTACCGCCAACGTTATGGCGTTGCCCTTGCCGCCGTAGAGCACTGCTGGAATCCGGCCGGTCTTGCGCATCCGCCGGGCTTCATTCTTGCCGCGTTCCGCGCGGGGTGCTGCTTCCACCACGATTTGTGCTTGAGCCATACTCTCTTTCCCTTCTTCCGCTCGTCATCCTTCGCGCACCGGCGAAGGATTTGAACTCTTATGCTGTTCCCGTCATGCAATGCGCGGGCGATGCCACCCTCAAATAAACAGTTCGCTGATCGAGGTTTCCTCGTGAATCGAACGAATCCCGCGCGCCAGCAGATTCGCGACGCTCAATACACGAATCTTGCCCATCTCTTTCGCGGCATCGTTCATCGGCACGGAGTCCGTCGCCACAACTTCCGTAATCGCAGACTTCGCGATGCGCTCGATCGCGGGGCCCGAGAGCACCGCGTGCGTGCAGGCGGCAAAAACCTGTGTTGCGCCTTCTTTCTTGAGAGCCTCGGCGGTTTTCACCAGCGTCCCCGCGGTGTCGATGATGTCATCGACGATCAGCGCGCTGCGGCCGCGCACGTCGCCGATTAGATTCATCACTTCGCTCACGTCCACGTCCACGCGGCGTTTATCCACGATGGCCAGTGGAGCATCCAGCTTTTTCGCAAAGAAGCGCGCGCGCTCGACGCCGCCCGCATCAGGCGAAACCACCGTCAAATCCGGCAAATGCAAATGCCGGAAATGTTCAACCAGCACCGGCGAAGCATACAAGTGATCCACCGGCACATCGAAATATCCCTGAATCTGCGGTGCGTGCAGATCGAGGGTCAACGCCCGGCTGGCTCCCGCGGTTTCGAGCAAATCCGCGACGAGTTTTGCCGAGATCGGCACACGCGGCTTGTCTTTGCGATCCTGTCGCGCGTAGCAGTAATACGGCAACACCGCGGTGATTCGCCATGCCGACGCGCGCTTGAACGCGTCAATCATCAGCAACAGTTCGAGCAGGTTGCTGTCCACCGGGTTGCAGCAGGGCTGCACAACGAAGACGTCCGCGCCGCGCACGTTCTCGAGAATCTGAAAATAGATCTCGCCGTCGCTGAACCGCCCCAAAAGCGCTTTGCCCAGCGGCACATCAAGATGCTTGCAAATGCTCTCGGCCAGGGCCGGGTTCGCGGTGCCCGCAAAAATCTTGAAACGCTCGTCGTTCACCAGGCGCTCTCTCTCAAGCTCCGCTGCTTGCGGAAGAATCTGCAACCGGGATGTAAGCGAAGAGACGCTGCGGCTCAGCCGGCACGCCTACTTACAATGGCGCGCCATGGATCAGACGAAGATACCTTGCCCGCGAGAGGCTCTCGCAAACGAAGGTCTGATCGTGCGGAAACCCGACAGCGGCTCGGCGCGCCAACGCTGGGCTCGGGAAAACTCCAAACACCGCCGAACCGCTACCCGCCAGCGAGGCTTCTGTCGCCCCTTTTTGAAGCAAAACCCGCTTGATGCGACCAAGTCGGGGATGGCGCTGGAAAACCGGCCGCTCAAAATCGTTCGAAAGGCCGCTTCCCTGCGTGCTCCAACACAAAGCGCAGAACTTCAAGAGTTTAGGGTCTGCAACATTTTTTGTCAATCTAGCGGAGGGCAATGTCCGCGCTTTCAGCCAGCGGTACGCATCCGGCGTGGGAACGTGGATGTCGCACGGAGAGACAATCAGCAGCGTGTGTTTCGCAATGTCAGGAAGTGGGTAGATTTCATCTCCCCGCCCGATCCCCAGGGCACGGCCGCCAAGCAAGAAAAACGGCACATCGGCTCCGAGGGAGGCGGCAATTGCGAGCAGCCGCGCCTGGGGCAGCTTCCGCCCCGTCAAGCGTAAGTAACCCAGCAGAGCGGCGGCAGCATCGCTCGAGCCCCCGCCCAGCCCGCGTCCGGCGGGTATATTCTTGCGCAGCTCGATGTCCACGCCGTCGCGGATTTTCAGTTCGCGTTGCAATGCTACGACCGCGCGGTAGACGAGATTTTTCTGGGCAGCCTCGCGCGAAAGCGTTTCGTTTCCCCGGACCGTAAGGCGTATCCCCCGGAGTTTTGCGGCGCGCAATCGCAGATCATCGTGCAGAGAAATGCTTTGAAAAATTGTCCGCAGCTCGTGATAGCCGTCGCCGCGCTTGCCGAGAATTTCGAGGCGCAGGTTGATCTTCGCGAAAGCGGGGAGGCGAACTTCGCGCATGCGGTCTACTGCGGCTTGGCGTCTTGCGGAGAGGATTTTTGCGCCACGCGATGCTTCACTTGCCCGAGCCGCTTTTCGATTTCGGCGATTTTGTCGGCCTCGATATCGGCGGGGAGAGAGCGCCGCCATTCCGCGAGGGACTTTTCCCATTCCGACGCCGCCAGATCCATGCGTCCGGTCTTGGCGTACAGATCCCCGAGGTGAGAGTGAATCGTTGCGTCGTGGCTCTCGCGTTGCAGCGCTTTTCGCAAAGTCGTCTCTGCGTCCGCGAGCTTGTTCTGCTTGAAGTAAATCCATCCGAGGCTGTCCAGATACGCGCCGCTGTAGGGTTCTTCCTTCAGCGCGCGCTCGACGAGCGCCTGCGCTTCCTCCAGCCGCTGGCCGAGATCGCCAAGCATGTAGCCGTAATAATTCAGCACGGGAGCATTTCGCGGATTCACCGCCAGTGCTTTCTTGAATTCCGTTTCGGCGCTATCGAACATTTTCTGCCGCTCGTAGATGGCACCAAGCAAAAACCATACCATCTCGTTGTCCCGCGCCTGTCCGGGCAGTACTTCCGCGGCCCGCGCGGCCTCTTCGGCTTCCTTGTAATGCCGGCTGCGTTCATAAACCTGCGCAATGTTCATATAGGTGTCGCGATCCATCTCGCTGTTGGTAAGCTGCGCTCGGAGCATCTTTACGGCGTCGTCGACTTGCCCGTTTTCGCCGAGCAGCAACGCTTCATTTTCGCGGATCGCCGGGTCCGCCGGATACTTGGCCAGCGCCTCTTTACCTGTCAAAAGCGCTTTCGGAAGGTCTTTCGCCATGCGGTAGGTATCCATCAAAAGCAGGCGCGCACGGCGGTCTTCTTCGTCGCCAAGCCTGCCCATCTCCTGGTAGGTGTACACCGCCGCCTGATAATTTTGCGTTTCCCGGTACAGTTGGCCCAATTGCTGGTAAAGGATAGCCATCGAGCGGCGGCGCGACGGCAACACCGTGGATTGGCCCTTGATTCCCGCAACCGCCTCCGACAGCACGCGGACGGCGTCCTCGTAGCGTCCCTGCGCCTCGTAAATCATCGCCTCGTTGTACATCACTTCGAGGCTTCCCGGCGAATACTGCCGTGCGCGCACCAAATTCTCTTCAGCTTTATCCAGCTGGTGAAGCTCCCTGTAAATCTGCGCAATCCGCAAATAGACGTCGGGGTCATCGGGCATAAGATCGGAAAGCTTTTGATAGACCTTCAGCGCTTCCGGATATTTTTCTTCCGCCAGCAAGGTCTGCGCGAGTCCCCGTTGATGGCTGAGTTCCGTCGGATCCAGCTCCATGGCTTTGCCGTAGGCTTGCTCCGCTTTCGCGAGCTCTCTTGTTTGCGTGTAAGCCTCGCCCAACAGATCGAACAACCCAGGCGATGGAGTCGGAGTTCGCTTGATAAGTTCCTCGAGGAGTGTAACCGCTTCGCTGGACTTGCCTTCGTCGAGAAATAACTGGGTGAGCTGCTCGACCGCGGCTTCATTCTCCAGGTCGCTCTTCAGAATTCCGCGCAATACCCCTTCCGCCTTGTCGGGGTCGTTATGCAGGCGGTATAGCCGCGCCAGCCACAGCGCGGACTCGGCGTCCGAGGGATCGAGACGATAAATCTCGCGGTACTGTTCGATGGCCCGGACGACCGATTCGGATTGTGCGCTGCCTGCGTTGGGGTCCCCGGAGTCCCCTTGTGAATTATCCAGCGTCCCGAGGCTTCGCAAATAAATTCGCCCCAGTAGCCGCCGGGTCGTCACATCGTCGGGGTTTTGCTTCAAAAGCTCCTGCGCTTCCGCCACCGCTTCCTTGGTGCGTTGCGCCTTCCAGTACATTTCCGCCAGCCGCTCGCCAATAACAGGGGACTTGGGGTCTAGTGCGTATGCCTTCTTGTAGGATTCGATGGCTTTCGTGGCGTAATCGAGTTCGCCGGTCGCCTCGTATTGCTGCTCGTAGAAGTGCCCCATCGTGACGTAATAATACGTGTCGGCTCGCGCGTGGTCCTGCAGGTATGAGCCATTCGCCGAAGCGGCCCCGGCGTCCTGCGTCGCGCTTGTCACAGCAGTTTGCTTGGAGTCGAGTGTGTCCTGAGAAGACTGATAGCCTGCTGAACTGCCAGCGAGCGCAGCGAAAAGTGAGATAGTGGTGACCCAGCGATAACTCATCTTGATCCTCAAAACAAAAATTATCCCATGCAGCCGAAACACGGTCAAAAGCGAAAAGGCCGCCGTTTCCAGAGTTGCGAACCGGCTTACGTTTGGATGCGGTCTAGAAGGAAAGAGTTGAAGAGTTTCCCCCAGGAATACACCAGGTTTCCGTCGCCCACCGATTCACTGGTCAAGGGGTTCGGGTCTCGGGCCGCACGCCAGAAGTTACCGATCACCGGTCACCTCAACTCAATTCTAGTGGAGGAAATGACGCAGGCCGGTAAACACCATGGCCAACCCGAGGCGGTCGGCGGCGGCGATGACTTCCGCGTCGCGGACCGAGCCTCCCGGCTGGATCACCGCCGTGGCGCCGGCCTTGGCGGCTTCCTCGACGCCGTCGGGAAAGGGAAAGAACGCGTCGGAGGCCACCACGCTCCCCGCGAGAGACGATTGCGCTTTCATCACCGCAATTTTCACGGAATCGACGCGGCTCATCTGTCCTGCTCCCACACCTAGCGTGGCGTCGTCCTTCGCAAAAACGATGGCATTGGATTTCACGTGCTTGGCCACAATCCAAGCGAACCGCATGGTGCGCATCTCATCGGCGGTTGGTGCGCGTTTCGTCACCGTTCGCAATTCTTTTTCGCTGAGTGCTCCGAGGTCAGGCTGTTGTACAAGCATTCCCCCGAGGATACGCTTCAATTGCAGCTCGCGTTCCGGTTCGAGACCTCCCGCGGGCAATTCCAGCAGGCGGAGATTTTTCTTGGCGGCAAATATTTCCTTGGCTTTGCCGGCGAAGCCAGGGGCCACGATGCATTCGACAAAGAGCTTGGCCACTTCTTCGGACGTCACGGCATCGACGATCCGGTTAAAGGCCAGCACGCCACCGAATGCGGAGATTGGATCGCACGCGTAGGCTTTCAGGTACGCGCTCAAAAGCGTGTCTTGCTCGGCCGCGCCACACGGATTGTTGTGCTTGATGATCACGGCCGCGGGCTCGTGAAATTCCGACACCAGGCTTCGCGCTGCTTCCAGGTCGACAAAGTTGTTGTAGGAAAGCTCCTTGCCCTGAAGCTGTTTCGCCGCGGCGAGTCCTTCCGGAGCACGGTCCGCGGGCACATAAAGAGCGGCGGCCTGGTGAGGGTTTTCTCCATAGCGCAATTCCTGCTGCCGGCGCAGGCCGATGTGCACGCGCTCGGGAAGGACCGGTTTCGAGGCCAGTTCGACATGCCCGGCCGCAGCGGAGAGGCGCTCGAGTTCCGTGGTGATCATGCCGTCGTAGCGCGAGGTTATGGCGTACACCTTGCGCGCGAGTTCGAGCCGCGTGACGAGTGAGGTTTCGCGCCCCGCTTCCAATTCCGCCCCCACGCGACCGTAATCCGTGGGATCGCTTACCACCGTGACGCTCTCAAAATTTTTTGCCGCTGACCGCAACATGGCCGGTCCGCCAATGTCGATATTTTCGATCAACTCTTCCGCGGTGAGCCCCGTCTTCGCCGCCGTGGCCTCGAAGGGATAGAGATTCACGACCACCAAGTCGATGGGCTTGATGCCGTGTTCGGCGACCTGGTTTTTGTCCTCCGCGGAGTTCCGGCGAAACAACAGTCCACCGTGGACCTTGGGATGGAGAGTCTTCACGCGTCCGCCCAGCATTTCCGGCCAGCCGGTAAATTCCGATACGTCGCGCACTACGACGCCAGCGTCGCGGAGCAGCTTCGAGGTTCCACCCGTCGAGAGGATCTCGATGCGCAGTGCGGCAAGGCGCTTCGCAAATTCCACAATCCCAGTTTTGTCAAACACGCTGATCAACGCGCGCTCAACCGCCATCGCCGTCCTCCGTCAACAGGAAGCACAACAGTGTAAGTGCGCGCGGGAAATTCGGAAAGCGGAAACGCGGGGAGGACTATCCTGGGGATTCGGCAGACTCAGTTCTTGACCAGGGCCTTCAGTTTGACCTGGCCGTTGGCTATCTCAATGACGTATTCGACCTCGCGGCATTGCTTTTGGGTCCGCAGGTCTTTCGTCTTCTTGCGAACAAATTCGTTGAAGCCCTCCGGGGTGAGTTTTCCAGTGCTCTCGCCGGCTTTCTCCTTGGCTTGCAGAAACGCCCGGTACAGCTTATCGATCTTATCGGCCTCGTTCTCCGGTTCGGAGCACGTAATGCGAAAAGCTCCTCCAGCTGTCACTGCCGACGCCTCTTCCTGCTTCTGTTTTTCTGCCCGCTCGGCTTCGATGGCCTTGGCGGCGGCGCCGAAGTGCCGCTGAATTTTGCCTTCTTCTTTCTGTTGCACCTTTTTGCGGAAGATTTCCTTATATTTCGCGTAGGTTTGCGTAAGGTTGCTGAAGCGGAAGCGCTGCCCGTGCTTCATGTCGCCGCCGCGCTCGCCGTAGCGCTTGATCAGCAGATCGATTCGCCACTCAATCTCGGCGGGGGGACGCTTCCTGCCGCCGCCGAAATACTGGTCGTATTCGATTTTGAGCTGGCGGATGTCCTTTTCCATCTGGCTCAGTTCTTCGTCGATGGTAGGCACGGGAGAATGACCTCAATCTGCCATCGTAGAAGCGACGGAAGGAGCCGTCAACCAAAGGAATGCGCCGCGACGCGGATTAAACACCTGAGGGCAGGTTAGTTCGCTCTCGTCGGCAGAGAGTGCTAAGCATTGCCCGGTGCGCTCCAGTGTGCTGAAATGCAGGCATGGAATCCGCCTCCAAACGAGGCTTTTCGGTCGAACAAGCGGAGCTGCTGCGACGCATACCTTCGGTGGACGAACTGCTGGCGCAGCCCCGCTTGTCGGCGTTGGCCGGCCGAGTGGACCGCGGCCTTCTTGTGGAGGTCACACGTGCCGTTCTGGCCGAAGTGCGCGCCAGCATCGCGGGCGACTCGAGTTTCGCTGTTCAGGCTCTCGATCCGGGTTCGCTCGAGGAACGAATCGCCGTGCAGATCGAAAGGATTCTGGCGCGCTCGCTACAACCGGTGATTAACGCGACCGGGGTGATCCTGCACACCAATCTTGGGCGCGCACCGCTTACAGCGGCGGTCATCGAGGAATTTCGCCGCACCATCACGCAATACACCAATCTCGAATACGATTTGGCTGCCGGAGCCCGCGGGAAACGGGATGTCCACACGGCCCAGCTGCTCGAGCGACTCACCGGCGTGGAATCGGCTATCGTGGTGAACAATTGTGCGGCCGCGGTGCTGGTGGTGCTGGCGGCGCTCGCCAAGGGCGGTGAAGTCATCGTCTCGCGCGGCGAACTCATCGAGATCGGCGACGGCTTTCGCATCCCGGAGATCATGGCGGAGAGCGGTGCGTTGCTGCGCGAAGTGGGCACGACCAACCGCACACGCGTAGCGGACTACGAAGCAGCCATTGGCGAAAAAACACGCCTACTGCTGCGCGTGCATCCCTCGAATTTCGCGATTACCGGATTCACGGAAAAGCCTGCGCTGGAGGAACTTGTCGCACTCAGCCGGCGCAGCGGCTTGCCGCTGGTGGAAGATCTTGGCTCGGGATGCCTAGTCGATCTCATGGAGAGCGGGATTAGCGAGCCGGTGGTGCGGCGAAGCTTCGAAGCAGGCGTGTCGCTTGTGACCTTCAGCGGGGACAAACTTCTGGGAGGTCCGCAGGCGGGAATCATCGCGGGAACGAAAGAATTGGTCTCGCGCGTCCGGCGTCATCCGCTTTTTCGCGCACTGCGCGTGGACAAGCTGACGACGGCAGCGCTCGAGGCGACACTCGGCGCTTACTTGCGCGCGGCTTGGGATGAAATTCCCACCCTGCGCATGATCCGCGCTAGCGCCCAGGAAATAAAACGGCGCGCGGAAAACCTGCTGCACGAATTGCGGCCGGAACTTCCGCTCGATGAAGTGGAGATCGAGATTATCGAGGGCACTTCGCTGGCGGGTGGCGGCTCGACGCCAGAGCAATCGTTGCCGACAAAACTGATTCGCATCGCCAGCGCCCGGTATTCCGCCGCACAGCTCGAGCAGCGCCTGCGCCGCGCGCCTGCAGGTATGCCAGTCATCGCCCGGGTGGAGGACGACCGCTTGGTTCTCGATCTGCGCACCGTCTTCCCGGAGCAGGAACCTGGGCTAATTGCCACCCTTGCCGCTGTACTGCACTGATCCATGTATTTCGGCGCTGCCCATCGTTTCTGGTCCAGAGCAGGTTCTCGCAATGTTTGGGGAATCCTTCCGGCAGAATTACACGTCAAACTAGAAGATTGGCTTTCTGTGAGCCCGAAGCTTAATGCGGGAAATCTCGCGCGGCGAGGAACTCATGATGCTCGATGGCCTGTTGAAAGATATCCGGTATGGAATCCGCAACCTGGCAAGGACTCCAGGTTTTACGGCGGTTGCCGTGCTTACTCTGGCGCTTGGGATCGGAGCGAACACAGCGATTTTCAGCGTGGTAGAGAGTGTTCTTCTTCGGCCCCTTCCCTACCCTCACCCGGAAAACTTGGTCGAGATCTGGAACACCTATCCGCCGCAGGTTCCCCGAGCTGGATTGTCGCCGGGCGATTACGCTGATTGGCATCGGCAGGCCGCGAGTTTCTCAGAAATAGGGGCCTATGCGGAAATCTCAAAAGGGCTCAACCTGACCGGCGATGGCGAGCCCCAGCGCGTGATGGTTGGGTACGCCAGCTCCGATCTTTTCCCCATGCTGGGAGCACACGTCGTCGCCGGCCGCTCCTTTGTTCCGGAAGAGAACCGAGCCGGCGGCGCTCCGATCGTGATTCTTGGCCATCGTCTCTGGCAAAGCCGGTTCGGCGGCGATCCGGGCGTTGTCGGGCGCACGGTTACTCTCGACAACAAGCGGTACACCGTGTCGGGGATTCTGCCCGCAGGTTTTCAGTTTCTGCGCTGGGCCGATTTGTGGATGCCGCTGGGCCAATATGACGACGACCTGACCGAGCACATTCATCATGCATTCGTCGGCATCGCACGGCTCAAGCCGGGCGTGAGCCTTTCGCAAGCGCGGGACGAAATCGGACGGCTCAACCAGCAAGAAGCAATCGCTTATCCGGATTCCCATAAAGGTTTTGGCGTGCTGGTGCAAAAACTTCAGAACCCCTCAGCGGCAAGTTTGCAGAGCACCCTGCTTGTCTTGTTCGGGGCCGTTGGACTGGTGCTGCTGATCGCCTGCGCCAACATCGTGAACTTGCTACTGGTGCGCAATGCCGCCCGTGAACGGGAAGTTGCCGTGCGTACCGCCCTCGGGGCCAGCCCATGGCGATTGATCCGCCAGTTGCTCACGGAGAGCACTTTGCTTTCCCTGCTGGGCGGAGTGCTGGGCGTGTTGTTTGCCATTGCCGGATTGAAAGCTTTGATGGCGTTGGTTCCAGCCGATCTCGTCATCTTAAACGGTATGGGCCTGAACGGCTGGGTCCTGGGATTCACCATTGCAATTTGCCTCGCGACGGGCCTTGTCTGCGGCCTGCTGCCTGCGGCGCGCATGCTAAAGACAAATCTGGCTGGTGTTTTGAAACAGGGCAGCAAGGGCGGCAGTTCCTCCGGGCACCATCGAACGCATAACTTGCTCGTGATTTCCGAAATTGCGATGGCTCTCGTTCCGCTCATCGGTGCGGGCCTGCTGCTCAGGAGTTTTCAGCATTTGCTAGAGGTCGACCCCGGCTTCCGCGCCGACCACATCTTGACGATGGAAATTCAGCAGCCCGCGCTTTCGTTCGCGCAAATTAACCAGCTCTCTCAAGAAGACCAATTCAAGCTCGGCGAGAAGCAATCCTTGCAGTTTGAACAAATTGCCGCGCAAATCCGCGGCTTGCCCGGCGTCAAGGAAGCAGGAGGAATCGACGACTTGCCGCTCGGCAACGAGTTGCGCCAGGCGTCGAGATTCGTGATCGATGGCCAGCCCGTTCCTGCCGCAGGCGCACGGCCGATCGCGCAGACTCGAACAGTGAGCCTCGGCTATTTTTCTTCGCTGGCAATTCCTTTGCGTGCGGGCCGCACGTTCAACGAGGACGACTGGAAAGTCCTCAGCATCGTCATCAACGAGAACATGGCGCGGCGCTACTGGCCGCAAGGAGATGCGCTCGGGAAGCGCGTCAATTTCTGTTCGCTCGACCCCAAACCTTGCTGGTTTTCGATCATCGGCATCGTCGGCAACGTGCATCAATTCGGACTTGATGCTGGGCCGACCTACGATGCGTATTTCGCCGGTGGATGGACGCCTTATCTTGTGGTGCGCACCGCTTCCGATCCCGTCACAGTTGCGGCGGGCATTACGGAAGTGGTCCACAAAGTAGATCCCAATCTGCCGATCACGCACATAACGACCATGGATGGACTCATCTCGGATTCCGTTTCGCCCCGCCGCTTTTCCGCGGTCCTGGTGGGAATCTTCGCGGCGCTCGCGCTTTTGCTGGCAGCCATCGGCATTTACGGCGTGATGAGCTATACCGTCAGCCAACGCACGCAAGAGATCGGGCTACGAATGGCGCTTGGCGCGCAGCTCACCAATGTGCGGGGCATGATTCTCAGTCAAACTCTCAAATTAACCCTCATGGGGGTTGGGCTTGGCCTGGCGGGCGCGTTCGTTCTTGCGCGCCTGCTGGCAAGCCTTCTTTTCGGGATCGGCACCTACGATCCGGTTACGTTCTTCGGGGTCGCGCTCCTGCTGATTGGGGTTGCGCTCGCGGCTTCGTACGTTCCCGCGCGCCGCGCCATGCGTGTCGACCCGATTGTGGCCCTTCGCTACGAGTAAAGTCCGCGCGGGTCACTTCATTCCACTAGAGCAGAAAATCCGGTAAGGTAGTCGGCGGTTCTCGGGAGAAAAGATTCCGCCGTGCTCGCTTTCCAGGTCCGCAAGGGCAAACTCAAGCAGGTTTCGAAGCCGCTGCCGAAGCTACGGCCGAGATGGGCATTAATCCGAGTACGCCTGGCGGGAATCTGCAACACCGATGTGGAAATTTTGCGCGGCTATCACGCTTTTCGCGGAATGCCCGGGCACGAATTTGTCGGCGAGGTCACGGAAGTGCGTGGAGTTTCAGCGCGGGAGAAAGCAAAATGGTCCGGCCGGCGCGTATGCGGAGAAATCAACGTGGCGTGCTCGGCGTATGGATATCGAAGCGGTTGCAGCTTTTGCCGGCGCGGTCTCAAGAGCCACTGCGCGCGGCGCACGGTTCTTGGAATCGTCGTGCACGACGGCGCTTTCGCGGAATATCTAACCTTGCCGCTTGGAAATCTTTACGTGGTGCCCGATTCCGTCGGGGATCAGCAGGCCGTCTTTGTCGAGCCTCTCGCGGCAGCGTGTGAAATTCTCGAGCAGGTCAATGTCAGTAAGTTCCGCAAGTCCGCCGTACTCGGGGACGGCAAACTCGCGCAATTGATTGCGCGCGTTTTGCACACCAAGATTCCGCGCGTCGTGATGTACGGCAAGCACGGCAATAAGCTGGTGCTCGCGCGCAGAGCTGGAATCGAGACGAAGCGCGTCCACGGTGATGCGAGCGATTTGAAAAAGATAAAGGAGGCCTTCCCGTTGCTCGTCGAAGCGACGGGCTCGCCGACAGGTCTCGCCCTGGCGCAGCATATGACCGAGCCACGGGGAACTCTTGTGCTTAAATCCACGTTTCACGGCGCCGCCCGAGTGGAAACCTGGCCCATCGTTGTGAAAGAACTCACCATGGTTGGCTCGCGCTGCGGGCCGTTCGCGAAAGCGCTTGCGCTCCTTCGTTCGGGCAAAGTTGATCCCCGCCCTCTCATCACGCGCACGTTTCCCCTCGCCGACGCACAAAAAGCCATCCAGTTCACCCAGAAACAGGGAGTCATAAAGGTCCTACTAAGACCTTGAAGTCACGTCAGTGAAACGGCACCCGAGGCACAAAGAAAGAGATAACGCAGAGACGCTGAGGACGCGGAGATTCGCAGAGAATCCTTTGAATGCTTTCAGAGCCGATTGATACAGGAGGCAACGCAGGCGGCGCCGAAACCGTTGTCGATGTTGACCACGGTCACATTTGAAGCGCAACTGTTCAGCATGCCGAGCAGGGCGGTGATACCTCCGAAGCTCGCGCCGTAGCCGACACTGGTCGGAACCGCAATGACAGGAACTGCGACGAGGCCGCCCACCACGCTCGGCAGCGCGCCTTCCATTCCCGCAACGCAAATAATGACTCGCGCTTTCGCAAGTTTCTCGCGGTGTTCGAGCAAACGGTGAATTCCCGCAACGCCCACGTCGTAGAGATGTTCGGCGGGGTTCCCCATCATTCGCGCTGTGAGCAAGGCTTCTTCGGCGACGGGAATGTCGCTCGTCCCGGCGGACACGACCAGAATAGTGCCTTTTCCCGTGATTTCCCGGCTGCGCTCGACGGTGATTACGCCCGAGGCGGGATGAAATTTGGCCTGGCGACTTATCCGTTTGACTGCGGCGAAGATTTTTTGGTCCGCGCGCGTCACCAGAATGTTCTGCCGCGAGTCTTTTTTGCGCAGCATGGCACGCACGATCTCCGCGACCTGCGCCGGAGTCTTCCCCTGGCCGAAAATCACTTCGGCGTAGCCCTGTCGCAGCGCGCGATGATGGTCCACTTTCGCGAAGCCCAAGTCTTCAAACGGCAGATGCTTGAGCCGCTCGATCGCCTGCGATGGCGAAACGCTGCCGGCCACCACCGCTTCCAGGATTTTCAGAAGTTCCTGCTGATTCATAACATTCGACCGCAGCGAATTCTACCATCTGCCGCCGGCCAAGCGTCTGCTTGACTTGCACGCAGGCCGCTGCGAGACTGAATTTATCCGCGCGGAAAACATGTCCGAGACGCAAAAACAAACCGTCACCGTGGGTGTGACCGGCGCAAGCGGTGCGATTCTCGCGCAAAAAACTCTCGCTTTGCTCGAGGATGATCCACGCGTCGGCCGCATTCACCTAGTCGTGACCGAAGCCGGCCAGCGCCTCTTCGCCGAAGAGCTCCACATCTCCGCCGGCGATTTGAAGCAACTTCCGAGCCGCCTTCTGGGCCGCGCCTCTTCGAAAATCGAAGTCCTTTCGAACAAGGATGTGGGCGCTTCGATCGCCTCGGGAAGCTACGCGGTTGACTCGATGCTCGTCATTCCCTGCTCCATGGGAACGCTTGCGGCGATAGCGAATGGCCTGAGCGATGATCTCGTTTCTCGCGCCGCCGACGTTACGCTCAAGGAAAGCCGCAAGCTGGTCTTGTGCGTGCGCGATACGCCTTTCAACCGCGTACATCTTGAAAATATGTTGCGTGCGCAACAGGCCGGCGCAGTCATCATGCCCGCGATCCCGGCGTTTTACCATCATCCAAAAACAATTGACGATCTCGTGACGCAATATCTGTGCCGTGTCCTGGCGCAGATCGGCCTGCCACAGGAACAAATGTTTCACTGGACCGGTCAGGCCGCGGCCAAGAAAGCTGAGGCGTAATCCCAGATGGCCGGAAGACTCCGCACCGTGCTCGAGATGATCAAGTTCGAGCACTCCGTGTTTGCGCTGCCGTTTGCGCTGACGGGCGCGTTGCTCGCAGCGCGGGCTGTGCGTCACGGCTGGCCGACGCTGCGTCAGATTGTGTGGATCGTCGTGGCGATGGTCGCAGCGCGTTCGGCGGCCATGACCATGAACCGCATCGCCGACCTGCGCTTCGACCGCGAGAATCCGCGTACCAGCCAGCGCGCGCTGGCCACCGGAGCACTCTCGTTGCAATTTGTATGGATTTTCACGCTGGTTGCTGTCGCCCTATTTTTCGTCGCGGCCCGGCAACTTAATTCCCTCGCGCTGAAACTCGCTCCGGTCGCGCTGGCCATTCTTTTTTTCTATTCGTTCACCAAACGCTTCACAAACTGGTCGCATCTCTTTCTGGGTTTCGCGCTAGGTGTTTCTCCCGCCGCCGCCTGGATCGCCGTCACCGGCAGCCTCGATCTCCGCATGCTCATTCTCTGCGCCGCGGTTACGCTGTGGGTCGGCGGCTTCGACGTTCTCTACGCCTGCCAGGACGTCGACTACGACAAGCGGGCCGGACTTTTCTCCGTTCCGAAACGCTTCGGCATCGCCAGAGCTTTGTGGATCGCTCGTGGAATGCACGTGGGCGTCGTGGCGCTTCTCTCCTGGCTCGCCGGCAGTTTCGGGCTGCCGTGGCCCGCCTGGGCCGGCATTGTCGTGGTTGCAGCGCTCCTCGGCTACGAACACTCATTGGTCAAGGCGAACGATCTAAGCAAGCTCGACGCTGCGTTTTTCGCCGTGAACGGTTATATTAGTTTATTGTTCCTGTTGTTTTGGGGCGCCGCAGCAGCGGTCTGGCGCGTTTGAATTTTTCGGCGGATTGGAAATGGGCGAACTCAAAATAACCGATGCGCGGCTGACGCCGATCGCGGACAAAGTCTTCGCCAGCGAGCGCCTAAACATGGACGATGGCATCGCGCTTTACCGCTCGCCCGATCTCCTCGCCGTCGGCTGGCTCGCAAATTATGTCCGTGAGAAGCGGCACGGCAACGTCACGTATTTCAACGTCAATCGCCATATCAATCCAACGAATGTGTGCGTCGCGCATTGCCGGCTTTGCGCGTTTGGCCGCGACCCCAGCGCGCCCGGCGCATACACGTTCGCCCTCGAAGAGATTTATCAGCGCGCGGAGCAGGGCGTGCGCGAAGGCGCCACGGAGTTTCACATCGTCGGCGGATTGCACCCGGACCTCACCTTCGACCATTATCTGGAATTGGTCCACGGACTGAAGCAGCGCTGCCCGGGCGTGCATCTGAAGGCCTTCACGATGGTCGAAGTCCACTACTTCGCCAGGATTGCCAAGCTTTCGATAGAGGAAACGCTCCGCAAAATGAAGGAAGCCGGCGTGGATTCGTGTCCTGGCGGCGGGGCGGAAATTTTCCACCCGCGTGTGCGCAAAATCATCTGCGACCACAAAACGAGCGGGCAGATGTGGCTAAGCACCGCGAAAAAAGCTCACGAAGCGGGGCTTCATTCGAACGCAACCATGCTGTACGGCCACGTGGAGACCGAAGAAGAGCGCGTCGACCACCTGCTGAAGCTGCGCGAGCTGCAGGACGAAACGCACGGTTTCGTGACGTTCATTCCGCTGGCGTTTCACCCCGAAAATACGGCGCTTTCCCACATTCCCAAGCCGACCGGATACGCCGACCTTCGCAATATCGCCGTGGCGCGCCTGCTGCTCGACAATTTCGAGCACATCAAGGCTTACTGGGTCATGCTCTCGCCGAGTATCGCGCAGATTGCGCTGCGATTTGGCGCCAACGACATCGACGGCACGGTGGTTGAGGAAAAGATCTATCACGACGCCGGAGCCAAAACATCGGAGTTTACGCCACGCGCGGAACTTGAACGCTTGATCCGCGCCGCCGGCCGCGTTCCTGTCGAGCGCGATACACTCTACCGGCCGGTCGACCGTTCGAAAATGCCTCCGCTGCCGCCTACCCCGCGGCAGGATCTCGTCTCGCTCACCCTCAACGTGTGAGGGTTTCGGCTGGCACATTCATCTGATGACAAAAGGATTTGACGGTTTCTGTTCTTCAGCGAACCGTCGCGGCTTTTGCTTGTACCTTGGTTAGGACCGATGATGGTAGTGGCGCGTATCCCTGGGACCTGGCAATTTCCTGCCCTGCCGAGAAAACCCATCGCAAGTATGCGGCCACCGCTCGCCCGCGCTCTGGGTCGGAAGCCACGGCCGGCACGTACAGCCAGGTGAAACTGCTGATCGGATAGCTATCTCTCCCCGGCGCATTGGTCAGCGAGACCCGAAAGTCATCCGTCATTTTGTTTGCCAGCGCGGACGCCGCTTCCTCAATGGATTTCCCCGAGGGCTTGACGAACTCTCCCGCAGTGTTGCGGATCCGCGCGACGGGCAGCCCGGATTTGTCCGCCCATTTCAGCTCCGTATAACCGATGGCACCTGGGGTCCTGCGCACGTTATCGAGAAGGTCCTCGGTTCGCGCGAAACTCCCCCCGACCGGCCATTTCGGAGAAACGCCTCGTCCGACCTTGGCTTGAAACTCCGGGCTCACCTTGCACAGAAAATCGGAGAAGATATAACTTGAGCCTTTTCCCCCCGTGCGGTGCGCCACTTGGATGGACAAATTTGGCAACTTTATATCCGGATTGAGCTTCACGATGTCCGGGTCGTTCCAGGTTTTCGTTTTCCCCGAGTAAATGTTGGCTAGCGCTGGTCCAGAGAGGCGAAGGCCGCCTTGCGCGCCGGGGACGTTGTAAACGACCGCGATCCCGATAAGCACTGTCGGAAGCTCCACGATGGGATGCGCGGCGGCCTTCAAGTCTTTTTCAGGTACGGGGGCATCGCCGCCGCCGAAATCGCCGGTTCCGGAAAGAATTCGGTTGGCGCTTTCCGCAGTACCCTCCGGAAGATAACGGAAATGTATTTCTGGATGTTGCTTGTGATATTCATCCGCCCAGGACAGATATAACGGCTCGGGAAGGCTTGAACCGGTTGCAACCAGCATGATTGACGATTGCCCGCTGCCGCCCAGGGGAAACAGCGCGAGGAGGGTGACGAACACGATCGCGAGCGAAGAGGTTAAGTAGTGGCTGGACTTCGTCACCACCGGGCACCTTCCCCATTATTTTCGACACATTCAGCGTTCGGAATCTGGACAACCCTGACTTATGTATACCCTAAGCTGATGCCAGGGATTCAACAACCTCTGCTAAGGCCACTGTGTGGAAACATCTAATAGAGAGTCCGAAACGAACACAACTGAGCAGCCCGTCAGAAGAGGTAACCAACTTCGGGAATCTGGCGTCCGTGAAGTTTTATAAGCCGGCCAAACGCCGCGGCGGCCAGACCACGACATCTTGCCGCTCCGCGAAGTGCAGGAGCGGCTTTTGAACAGGCAACGGAATGCCGGCTGCGTCGGACATCGTGTTTCTTGTTAGGTCCGCTTCCGCCAATTGCAACTTCCAAGGAAGATGGTGGATTTCGGCACGTAGGATCCGGCTCGCGGTGTCAGCCGCAAATAAGCAGTATCGTTCGGTCAGGAAGTGCTCCAATGACTCTGGTTTGGATTCGAATGATTCCCCGATCGGACGATACTTCCCATGCAGGATCGCATCCGGGCAGCCTCCGTGCGTCCTCTCGCTCTGGTAGTGGACCCACCCATCGCGCTGCCCGCAAGACATATGCGCTCGAAAATACGGCAGGTGAAACCATGCCCGCGCAACGGCCACAGCAAGGAAATTTCCTGCATCCAGGCTGAAAAACCATACTCCGGGCTTATTCTCCGCAATCACATACGTGCGCACATTCAGTTCGGGAAATTTGGACAGCCACGGCACACTCGGAGTCCCGCGCAGCCTTACGCCAGACATTCGAAATGGCACTACAGCGATCCACGCCTGTCCCATGAATGTATCGATCTCGAGTTGCGAAGGAATTTTCGCGCGCAGAGCTGCTGCATCCACGGGCCAGTGCGCAAAGAGCAGATCGTGCCAGCTCTGCGTCATGACCCATGGGCCCCTCGGCGGTGGCCAGGGGCGGTGCGCGGTCGCTTCAAAGAGGTCGGCCATGAATTCTTAAAGGGTTCTCGACAGCATCTCGTTGTCAATATACCCTTCCAATGGCCAGCGGAATCGAATTCTGTGCGCTCAAATAGTTCGAATTGTTCGAAAGGAGAATCGAGATGCAACGCAAAGCGACGGCGGTCTGGAGCGGCGGCCTCAAAGACGGCAAGGGTTCCCTCAGCACGGACAGCGGAGTGCTGAAACAGACCCAGTATTCCTTCAGCACGCGGTTTGAAAACGGAGTCGGGACCAATCCCGAGGAACTCCTTGCCGCGGCGCACGCTGGCTGCTTCACGATGGCGCTATCCGCTCAGCTCGGGGCCGCCGGGATGACCGCGCAGAAGCTCGAGACTACCGCAACCATCACGCTCGACAAAGTCGCCGACGGCTTCGCCATTACCAAGAGCCACCTCGATCTTGCCGCTTCCATTCCTGGAGCCGACAAGGCAAAATTTGACGCGGCCGTCAAAGCCGCCGAAACCGGCTGCCCCGTTTCGAAACTTTTCAAAGCCGAAATTAGCGTCACGGCGCGCCTGCAATCCTGAAGCGCCACCGTTCGCTGCTAATCTTCCCAAACGAGTAGAATGTCGCCCATGATCCCATTCCCAGGCGTCTTCGTCGCAGGCGTCGCGATATTCTTCATCGTCATCTGGGACGCTTTCGAAGCCATCATTCTGCCCCGCCGCGTCACGCGCAAGTTTCGCCTCACGCGTCTGTTCTTCCGGACCACATGGAACACCTGGAGATTTGCTATTCGCCTCATCCCCGTAAGGAAGACGCGCGACACGCTGTTTGGGTTTTACGGCCCCATTTCGCTGCTGTTTCTCGTCGGGGTTTGGGCCGTGGGTCTGGTCTTGAGCTTTGCTTTGATGCAATATGGCGCCGGCTCCGCGATCACCCTGACAGGTGGTGAGCGTCACTTCTTCACCGATCTCTACTTCAGCGGCACCACATTCTTCACGCTCGGCCTCGGCGACATTGTTCCTCGTTCTGGTTTAGCGCGCGCGCTTGTCGTTGCGGAAGCGGGCTTCGGTTTTGGTTTTCTTGCTGCGATCATCGGATATCTTCCGTTCATATACGGCTCGTTTTCGCAGCGTGAGGTGAACATTTCGCTGCTCGACTCCCGCGCCGGAACTCCCCCGGCAGCAGGCGAACTCCTTCGCCGCCACAGCTACCCGAACGGCTTGGAAGCCCTTCGCGAGCTCCTTAAAGATTGGGAACTCTGGTCCGCGGAGCTCATGGAGAGCCATCTTTCCTATCCCGTGCTTGCTTATTTCCGTTCGCAGCACGATAACCAGTCCTGGGTCGCTTCGCTCACCGCCATTCTCGACACCTGCGCGCTCCTGATGGCCGGTGTCGAAGGTGCCTGTCAGCGCCAGGCCGAGCTCACGTTCGCCATTGCGCGTCATGCGGTCGTCGATCTCTCGCAGGTTTTCGGCACCGCGCCTAGAGCTCCGCTCCAAGATCGCCTCGCTCCCGAAGACCTGCGCCAAATCCGCGCCACCCTTGCCCAGCACGGCATGGAATTGCATCAGGGCGAAGAGCCCGACCGCCGCCTGACCGATTTGCGCCGCATGTACGAACCGTATATCTACGCGCTGGCTACATATCTCAATCAGTCGCTCCCGCCGTGGATTCCTCAGAAAAAGGGCAAGGATAATTGGCAGACCACAGCGTGGGGTAAGGCTGCAGGTGTCGTGGAAAAAGAAATTGCGAGCCTCCACGCTGACGAACATTTTTGAAGAACAGCAAACTATTTATGAGTTTTGCAAAAATACGAGGGGAGAATCGTCATGAAAGCCATTGTTGTCCATGAGTTCGGCGCGCCCGAAGTGCTGAAGTACGAAGAAATTCCCACGCCAAAGTCTGCCGCGGGACAAGTGCTTATCCGCATTCACGCCGCCGGTGTGAATCCCTACGACACCTACATGCGAGCCGGCACCTACGCCATAAAACCCCCGCTGCCTTACACACCGGGCTCTGACGGAGCAGGAGTTGTCGAATCTGTCGGCGCTGGCGTGACAAAAGTAAAAGCCGGCGACCGGGTCTACATCGCGAGAAGCGTCACCGGGGCGTACGCCGAATACGCACTGGCGCTCGAATCGCAGGCGCATCCCCTCCCGTCAAAGATCAGCTTCGCGCAGGGCGCAGGGGTCTGGGTGCCTTATGGCACCGCATACCACGCGCTCTATCACTCGGCCGAAGCGCGTGCTTCGGAAACCGTTCTCATCCATGGAGCCAGTGGCGGCGTTGGGATAGCCGCAGTGCAATTCGCGCGCGCCATGGGTCTCAACGTTTTCGGCACTGCCGGCACGCCCAAAGGACTCGAACTTGCCAAGCGCGAGGGCGCTCACCAGGTCTTCGACCATCGTTCTGCCGGCTACACGGACGCCATCCTGAAAGCTACTGGCGGCCGCGGCGTCGACATCATTCTCGAAATGCTCGCCAACGTAAATCTCGCCGCCGACCTCAAGCTTCTCGCCACGCGAGGCCGCGTTATCGTTATCGGCAGCCGCGGGGATGTGACCATCACGCCGCGCGATTTGATGTCGCGCCGCGCTTCCGTTCGGGCGTTTACCTTGTGGGGTATCACCGAAGCGGAGGAAGCCGAAATTCACGCGGGGATCATCGCAGGTCTTGATAACGGCGCGCTACGTCCCGTTGTCGGCAAAGAACTTCCTTTAGCCGAAGCGGCGCGCGCCCACAAAGAGATCATGGAGCACGGCGCGTTTGGCAAAATCATCCTCGTTTCGTGACGCGCCGCGCAAAGGCGCGATAGCGACTTGCCTCGTTGACTGTGCGCCTTTGCCCTGTATACTCTCTTAACGTCAATAAACCAAAGTGTTTTCTTCGCGAGTGCCTTGAGAGACCTGATCGTGAATACCACAGCCCTATTCGCGTTCTTCCTTGTGCGTCAGAGTCCCGTCAGCCATTACTGGCACAAGCTCACCGACCGCACGTTCACCGGGCTTTATCACGCCAACGCTTTCGACCTGATGATGATGATTCCTTACTTCCTGGTCCTGTTCATCCTCGCGCTCTATGGTCTCCATCGCTACTGGCTGGTTTACGACTACTATAAATACGCGAAAAATATTCCCGCGGCGCCGCCCGCGGTTATCTTCTGGCCGCGCGTCACGGTTCAGCTTCCCATCTATAACGAGCGATATGTCATCGAGCGCCTGGTCGACGCCGTCGCGCTCTTCGACTATCCAGTCGAACTTCTCGACGTGCAGGTTCTCGACGATTCGACAGACGAAACGCAGCAAGTGGCCCGCGCCTGCGTCGAGCGTCACGCCGCCGCCGGCATGCCCATCAGCTACATTCACCGCACCAACCGCGAAGGCTTCAAAGCCGGCGCCCTCGAAAATGGCCTGAAATCCGCTCGGGGTGAATTCATCACCATCTTCGACGCCGACTTCATCCCGCAGCCCGATTTTCTCCGGCGCGCTATCCCCTACTTTCTGAACCCCGATGACGACGGCAAGATCGGAATGGTTCAGACACGCTGGACCTATCTCAATCGCGAATACTCGCTGCTCACCCAGGTCGAAACCATTCTCCTCGACGGCCATTTTGTCGTTGAACATGGCGCGCGTTCCCGCCGCGGTACTTTCTTCAACTTCAACGGCACGGCGGGCGTCTGGCGCCGCGCCGCCATTGAAGAGGCCGGAGGGTGGGAGCACGACACCCTCACCGAGGACACCGATCTCTCCTATCGCGCCCAACTGCGCGGCTGGAAATTCCTCTATCTCCCTGATATCGAGTGCGCGTCCGAGCTGCCGGTGGACATGAACGGTTTCAAGGCACAGCAAGCGCGCTGGGCCAAGGGCCTCATGCAAACCGCCAAGAAAATCCTGCCTAGGGTTTTCAAATCTGACGCGCCCTGGCACGTCAAGGCGGAAGCCTTCTTCCACCTCACCGCCAACATCAGCTATCCGCTCATGGTTGTGCTTTCCACAATGCTTCTCCCCGTCATGGTTGTCCGCTTCCAGCAAGGCTGGTTTCAGATGCTGCTCATTGATCTGCCACTCTTTCTTGCGTCCACCTGTTCCATTTCTAGCTTTTATCTCGTCGCGCAAAAGGAGCTTCGGCCCAAGACGTGGCGGCGCACATTTCTCTATATGCCCTTCGTGATGGCCACCGGCATCGGCATTTCCGTGCGCAATGCCCAGGGGGTGATTGAAGCGATTGTCGGCAAGAAAAGCGATTTTGCGCGCACACCCAAGTTCATGATCGAGGGCAAGCAAGATTCCTTCGTGAAAAAATCCTATCGCAACAAGGCCGGCTGGATGCCGTACGCGGAAGTCCTGCTCGGAATCTATTTCGCCTTCACCGTTGTCTACGCAATCACCAACGAAAACTACGCTACCGTGCCGTTTCTGCTCCTGTTCGTTTGGGGCTACCTGTACACGGGCTTCATGTCGCTCGGGCAAACCTACTTTGCGCATCTGCGCTTCGGCGTGAACGCACCGGAGATGCGCCCTGCGGCCTCCGGTGCACCTGGGTTCTGACTTGGAGCAACTGACCTTTCAAAATGGCGCGGTCAGTCTCCATGCTGTCGCCGCTGGGCCGAAAGACGGTCCGGTCGTCCTTCTTCTTCACGGCTTCCCGGAATTCTGGTATTCCTGGCACAAGCAGATTGATCCGCTCGCGGCAGCAGGGTGCCGCGTTATCGTTCCTGACCAGCGTGGGTACAACCTCAGCAGCAAACCGTCGGGCGTAAAATCCTACGCGCTCGCCGAACTCGTCTCCGACGTCATCGCCATCGCCGATCAGCTCGGCCAAGAGCGCATCTTCCTGGCCGGACACGACTGGGGCGCCGCTGTCGCCTGGAGCGTCGCTCTACTCCATCCCAACCGCGTCGCCAAGCTCGCCATCCTCAACGTTCCTCATCCTTCGGTTATGCGGCGCTTTCTTATGAAAAATCGCCGCCAGTTGCGGAAAAGCTGGTACATGTTTTTCTTCCAGCTTCCGTTCTTGCCGGAAGCCTTTTTCGCCGCGCGCAATTTCCGCAACGGCGTCGGTTCTCTCGTCGGTTCCAGCCGCCCGGGCACGTTTTCGCCGGACGATCTGGCCCGGTACCGCGCCGCGTGGTCGCAGCCCGGCGCGCTCACCGCAATGATCAACTGGTACCGCGCCGCCTTTCTCCATCGCACACCCTTTCCCGACCGCATGGTGCGCGTTCCCACGCGCATCCTCTGGGGCGTCCGCGACGCCTTCCTCATGGCCGAAATGGCGAAGGACAGCCTCCGTTATTGCACCCAGGCTGAGCTGATCACTTTCCCCGACGCCACTCACTGGCTCCAGCACGAAGAACCCGCCCGCGTCTCCCAGCTCCTGAGCGAGTTCTTTCGCAAACCCGGCTGATTCATCGGTCTTACTTTCTCATGCTTCTTCTGCTATCACCGATAGCGGGGATAGTTTGGACACCACCTAATGAATATCAATCTTATTTCGAGCTATCATAGCAACGTTTCCCAATCCGCGTGGCCATGAGACCCAGCCCGATCCGGGCCACCAAAAGATGATCCGTCGAAAGGAAGTTCACGCCATGCGCACGATTTCCCCCATTCGTTCGTTGTTTTTCGCGCTGTTCCTGCTATTGGTTTCCGCTGCATCGTTCGGGCAAGTCGGCATTGGGATTTCTGTAGGATTTGCTCCGCCTCTCCTGCCTGTGTACGAGCAACCCATCTGCCCGGGTGACGGCTATATCTGGACTCCTGGTTACTGGGCTTGGGATGGAGATGACTACTATTGGGTTCCAGGGACCTGGGTGCTGGCTCCGGAGCCAGGTTTTCTCTGGACGCCCGGCTATTGGGGCTGGGGCGGAGATGCCTTTATCTTCCATGAGGGCTATTGGGGTCCGGTCGTCGGTTTCTACGGAGGCATAAGTTACGGCTACGGCTATTTCGGCCGCGGTTATGAAGGCGGCCGTTGGGACCACGACCGATTTTTCTATAACCGCTCGGTGAACAATATAAATGTCACGGAAATCCATAACACCTACAACACGACGATCATCAACAACAACACGACCATAAATCGCGTCAGCTATAACGGCGGTAGCGGAGGCATCGACAGGCGACCCAGCGCCGAAGAAGAGGCCGCGGCCCGCACACGACATATCCCGCCCGTGGCGGCGCAAAACCAGCATGTTCAAGCAGCGCGTTCCAACCGGGAGTTGCGCGCCTCCGTAAACCACGGCAAACCGCCCGTCGCGGCCACTCCCCGGCCGGGCGCATTTAGAGACCGCGCCGTCGTTGCTGCCCGGGAAGCAGGAGGGCGCTACGAGCCGCCCGCCAATCGGAAAGCGAATTCCGATCGCCCGCCCAATGCGGCCCGTCCAACGCATGCCAGCGAACTCTCCCATCACGAGCGGCTTGCTCCTCCAAACACGGGCAACCCCAAGCTCGATCAGAAGTACCAGCAGCAGCAGGACAAGCTCTACGCCAAACAGGAACAAGAACATCAGAAACTCCAGCAAAAACAGGAACAAGAACATCAGCGTCTGGTTCAACAAAATGCAAATGACGCCAGGAGGCAACAAACAGAGCAGCGCCACCAGCAACAGACGCAACACCTCGAGCAACGCCACCAGCAACAGACGCAACACCTCGAGCAACGCCACGAACAACAACGGCAGCAGATCCAGCAGAAACAGCAACCACCGCGCCAGCCCCAGTCTCGGCCCGGCCATCCCTAGTTCCTTGGACGCAGTCGCGTATTTACAGGCTTACTTGCGACTTTGTGGCGTCCACTTACGTTTTGAGATGTAATCCCATTCGAATAGAATCGCTGCCCTGTTCTTACTGGCTTCTGGCTGCAACGACAGCGACCCGCATGCCCTGTGGGTGCACCTAACAAATGGTGGTTTCGAGGTGAATGGATGGGTGGTCTTCGCTGTGGGACAGGCAATGGTGTTCCTCGTGGGGTTTGCGAGGTGCGAGGCCAAGAGGCTGGGCTCTCTGTTGCTCTGAGAATTCCCCGTTTGTTCACCCGCATCGCCGCTGCACTCTTTGTTCTTTCCGCGCTTCATGCCATACGCGTTACGGCGCAAGAGCGCCGCGATCGCGAACCTAATAGCGTCTACGCCGAGCGCCGTGCCAAACTCGCCGCGCAAGTTGACGGCCCCGCCGTCTTGTGGGGGTTCACCGGCCGCGAAGAGTCTTCTCAGGCCTATGTCTTCGAGCAGGAAGAAAATTTTTACTACCTTACCGGTCACAACGAAGAAGGCGCCGGCCTGATCATTCTCCCTCCTGCAAAGGAAAACGCGGGAGCAACAGCCGCCGAATGGCCGGGCGGGATTCGCGAAATCCTATTTCTCCCTCCCAAGAATCCTGCCAGGGAGAAATGGGACGGCGTCCGCATGTCCCCCTCCGATCCCGGGATTGAAGCTCGCACGGGTTTTGTCACCGTAACGCCTTTCAACGAAATGCGCGCGACCGTTGAACGCCTCGCGAAATTCTCTCCTCACTTTTACACTATTCTTCCCTACGAAAAGGAATTAGGCGGCTATCCCCATGAGAAAGCCGTCGTGGATTGGCTCGAGCTTGCCGTTCCCCAGGTCAAGCTGAAAGACATCCGTGCAAGCATCTCCGCAATGCGCCAGATTAAGTCCCTGGGCGAAATTGCATTTCTCAAAAAAGCCATCGATCTGTCCCTTGACGCCCAGTTCGAAGCCATGCGCATGATGCGTCCAGGTCTCTACGAGTATCAGGTGGCCGCCAAAATGGTCGAAGTTCACGCCATGGGCGGTTCCGAAGCGGAAGGGTACGCTCCCATCGTTGGAGCGGGACCCAATTCCACCGCGCTCCATTACGATAAACTCTCCCGCAAAATCGAAGACGGCGACTTCGTAGTGATGGACGTCGGCGCGCAATTTTCCGGCTATTCCGCGGACATCACTCGAACCATTCCGGCCAACGGGAAATTCACGCCGCGCCAGCGCGAAATCTATGACATTGTCCTGGGCGCGCAGAACGCGGCCTTGGCTGCGGCCAAACCCGGCGCTTACTTTTATTGCAAAGGCAAAGGCGACGGTCTCTTTAAGATTGCCTACGACTACATCAATAGCCACGGACAAGACTTGCATGGCAAACGCCTGGGTCAGTATTTCATCCATGGTCTAGGGCACGATATTGGCTTGAATGTTCACGACCCCGGTGATCCCCATGGCCCCTGCAGACCGTTTGAACCCGGCATGGTCGTCACCGTCGAGCCCGGCATCTACATCCCAGAAGAAAGCCTGGGCGTGCGCGTCGAAGACGACATCCTGATCACCGAATCAGGCTACAAGTTTCTCAGCGAGCGCCTGCCACGCGATCCTGACGAAATCGAAAAAATCATGGCCAGTGCCGCGGCCGAGCGTGCCAAGTAAGTAGGCCCGATCGGCGAAAAGACTGGTTACTAGACAAGCGACAAGACAAGCGATTGACCGGCTGCAACGCGCGCCCGTATACTGGATATTCGCGCTGAAAACGAAATTCCGTTCAGCGCGCCTCGAGTCATTCCGCGCGCGCCGCGTCACAGAGCGGGCAGCCTGCTGGAATTTCCGAAATTCATTACTTGCATCAGGAGCCGTCGACCGCTCTGCGGTCGCACAAAACAAATGAGCAGCGTTAAAGCGACACAACTCCGCCCTGGCATGGTGATTCAGCACGAGGGCCAGCTCTTTACCGTCTTCAGCGTGGATCACCGCACGCCCGGCAACAAGCGCGGGTCCATGCAGACGCGCATGAAAAACCTCAGGACGGGAGCGATCATCGACTACCGGTTCCGCGCGGAAGAGTTCGTCGACCGCGCGATTCTTGATGAGGTGGAATTCGAGTACCTGTATAAAGAGGGCGACGAATACCACTTCATGAACACGGAAACGTACGAGCAGATGCATCTTACGCGCGAGGAGCTCGGCGAAACGGTTTACTACCTCATTCCCAACACCATCGTAAAAGTGGAATATTTCGAGGAGAAACCCATCGGGGTAGACCTGCCGGACACGATGGAGTTGAAGGTCCTCGAGACCGAGCCAACTTTGCAAAAGGCTACGGCCAGCGCGGTGATGAAGCCCGCCACGCTCGAAACCGGCCTGGTCATTCAAGTCCCGCCGTTCGTCAACTCCGGCGATAGGGTAAAGGTGGATACCTCGGAAGCGCGCTACGTCCAGCGCGTGGAGTAATGGAAGAATTACCGCGAAATTATCCTTTAAAAGTTTTACCGCCTCCGCAGCTAATTCTGGCGCGAGCCACGATTAGAAGAGGCAAGAAGGCGCTCCAGATGAAACCGGAGCGCCTTTTCTATTTTCCTAAATGTCTTCCTTTTTTTGAAAACGCTCAAGCTTTCTTCGCTGAAGTTTTTTCACCGAAGACGCGGGCGAAGATCGCATCAACGTACCGAAGCTGCCGCTGCAGGTCGAACGTGTTTGTTAATGCCTTGGCGTCAAGATACTTCGTGATGCGAGGGTCGGCGGCTACGCGCTCGCGGAAGCTCTCATCCGATTCCCATGCCGCCATGGCGTTTTCCTGCACGGCTTTATACGCGTCGTCGCGCGGCATGCCCTTTTCCACCAGGTCCTGAAGCAACTGGCCGGAGAACACGAGACCCTGCGTGGAATTGAGGTTGCGCAACATGCGCTGAGGAAATACGCGCATGTCGGCGATGATGGCGGTCATTTTCGCAAGCATGTAATCCACGAGGATGGTTGAGTCGGGAAGAATGACGCGCTCGACGGAGCTGTGGGAAATGTCGCGCTCATGCCAGAGAGCGACGTTTTCGAACGCGGCGATGAGATTCGAACGCACCAGGCGGGCGAGGCCACAGATCTGCTCGCAAGTGACGGGATTGCGTTTGTGAGGCATGGCGGAGCTGCCGCGCTGCTCCCCACTGAAGGGCTCCTCGGCTTCGCGGACTTCAGTGCGCTGAAGGTGGCGAATCTCGAGCGCGATTTTTTCGAGTGTTGCCCCAATAAGCGCTAGTGCGCTGAGAAAATGTGCATGGCGATCGCGCTGGATCACCTGCGAAGCGACCGGTGCGGCGTTCAGGCCAAGGCGGCGGCAGATACGCTCTTCCATTTCTGGGCCGAGATGCGAAGCATTGCCCACAGCTCCGGAAATTTTTCCGACCGCCATCTGCGCGGCTGCGTCACGAAAGCGCTCCTGATTGCGTTCGTTTTCCGCGAACCAGTTGGCAATTTTTAGCCCAAATGTAATCGGCTCTGCATGAATACCATGGGTCCGGCCGATCTGAGGAGTTTGGCGAAATTCCTGAGCGCGTTTGGCGAGCACGTCTCCGAATCTGACGAGTCCGGCTTCGATTAAGCGCGCCGCATCGCGCACGAGCAATGCTTGCGCCGTGTCCACAACGTCGTTCGAGGTCATGCCGTAATGCAGCCAGCGCGCTGCAGCCGGATCGCCGATGGATTCGCTGACGGCCATGGTAAAGGCGATGACGTCATGCTTCACGCGAGCTTCGAGTTCGTGGATGCGGACGACGTCGACTTTAGCGCGGGAGCGAATCGTTGCTGCGGCATCTTGGGGCACCTGTCCCGCCTCGGCAAGCGTTTCCGTGGCCGCCAACTCAACTTCCAACCATTTGGCAAACTTGTTGGCGTCGCCCCAGACGTGACCCATCTCCTGGCGCGTGTAACGTGCGATCAATTCGTTCTCCTGAAACGCAAGAATCGGAATGCGCGGGTAGTCACTTCCATTTCCTCTTCCATGATACCGCAGATGGAGAACAGTGCGGTGGGTAGGGCTTCTCGCTGGGGTGTCCGATATTGGGATGGCCGGTGGCGAAAACGAACGCGTTCTAGCAGTAACGTGAACGAATACCCAAGTCAAAACACTCAAGAAAAAGGAGTTGCGGACTCTCCGCAGCGGCACGGGAGTTGCACGGAACAAGGATGTAGGGGGTCTACAGGCTAGGGGTAGAATATCTACAGCCTTGAACGGGACAAACTGCGGAGTCGCAACATCAAAACAGGGGTGAGGGCGAGGGAGTTGGAAAAGGTGGAAGCTCAGGGGCGGATTGGCCGGAGAGAGGACCGATCAAGGGAGAAAGATGATGGCAGAAAAGAAGGAGCGGTATCAAAACCGGATCGAGCTTTTGCAGGGGACGCTGGATTTGTTGATTCTTCAGACGCTGCAATGGGGACCGCAACACGGCTACGGAATTAGCCTGGCCATCCGAAACCGTTCCGGAGAGATCCTGCAAGTTGATACGGGGTCACTCTATCCGGCGCTTCACCGTTTGGAAAAACAAAAATGGGTCAAAGCAGAATGGAAAGTTTCGGAGAACAAACAGCGGGCCAAGTTTTACCGGCTGTCGGCGGCAGGAAAAAAGCAACTAACGAATGAACGATCCAAGTGGTCGCAATTGTCGGATGCGATCGCAGGAGTGCTTAATCCAGAGCAGCTGCGTTGAGGCGATAAGGTAACGAAGTAAAGAACGGCGGAGAGGGCCGATGAGCATCTGGCGGCGGAGCAAGCGGGAAGTGGAACTTGAGGAAGAAGTGCGGAGCCATCTGGAAATGGCGACGCGGGGCCGCCTGGAGCGAGGCATGACGGCGGAGGAAGCAGCGCAGGCGGCGCGGCGCGAGTTTGGAAACGTAGACTTGGTCAAGCGAACGGCGCGGGAAATGTGGAGCGGGGGATCACTCGACCGGCTGATGCAAGATCTGCGTTTCGGAATGCGAATGATTCTGAAGTCACCGGGATTCACGGCTGTGGCGGTACTGACGCTGGCGCTGGGAATCGGCGCAAATACGGCGTTGTTTTCCGTGGTCAATGGAGTACTCCTGAATCCGCTACCGTATCCGAATCCGAATCAACTGGTGACGCTGCACGAAAGCAAGCCGAATTTTGATGCAGGGTCCATCTCTTATCCAAACTTTCGCGACTGGCGGAAGAACAACCAAACGTTCTCAATGATGGGAATTTCGCGAGCCGATTCATTCAATCTCACAGGGCTGGGTGAGGCGGAACAAATGCAGACGGAGTTCGTGTCCACGGATTTTCTCCCCTTGCTGGGCGTGAAACCTGTTCTGGGACGCATGTTCGCCGAGGGCGAGGACGAGATTGGCGCAAGCCCCGCCGTAATGATCAGCGAGGGATTCTGGAAACGCAAATTTGGCGGCGCGCCGGACGTTCTCGGAAAGAGCCTGACGCTGGACGGTCGCAGCTATCCGATCGTGGGCGTGGTGCCCGCCAGCTTCGAGCTCCGCATAGGAAGCTTCAGCGCCCGCGAACTCTACCTCCCGATTGGGCAATGGAATAATCCGTTGCTTCCCGAACGAGCCGCTGGATTGGGTGTTCACGGAATAGGCAGGCTCAAAGCGGGCGTAACGCTGCAGCAAGCGCGCGCCGACATGGAACGCGTCACTCGAGATTTGACCGCGGCTTATCCCGAGGCGGACAAGGGAATCGGTGCAACGCTAATCCCGTTGAAAGAGCAGATGGTGAGGGATGTCCGAGGGCTGCTGCTGGCGCTGCTGGCGGCGGTTGGATTTGTACTGCTTATCGCGTGCGTCAACGTGGCCAATCTTCTCTTGGCGCGGTCGCTTGGGCGCACGCGGGAGTTCGCGCTGCGCGCGGCGCTCGGTGCGGGTCGCGGAAGAATCCTGCGGCAGTTGCTCACCGAGAGCATGCTGCTGGCGCTGGCCGGAGGCGGGCTTGGACTGTTGCTGGCCTCGTGGGGAACGAAGGCCGCCATGCTGCACTTGCTCCAAGGACTACCGCGAGCGGACGAAATCGGACTGGATACGCGTGTCCTGCTGTTTACGTTGGGCGCTTCCCTGCTCTGCGGAGTTCTATTCGGATTGGCGCCGGCGCTGAAAATTTCGAAACCGAACCTGCAGGAC
>Ga0210400_10000181_pt1 | contig 79478 bp, 69 predicted proteins | sample IncBWH26MmetaG_FD_155456 | JGI IMG/M metagenome (GOLD analysis project Ga0210400, IMG submission 155456) | Forest soil microbial communities from Barre Woods Harvard Forest LTER site, Petersham, Massachusetts, United States - Inc-BW-H-26-M | ecosystem: Environmental > Terrestrial > Soil >... | reverse complement strand
CGCGTATCCCCGAATGCTTCTCGATCATTGAGAAATGGACGATCACCAAGAGCAAGTTCGACGTCATGGCGGCGCTGAACGAGGTCGATGTGCCGTGCGGGCCGATCCTGTCGATGAAGGACATCTACGAGGACAAGGAGCTGTTCGAACGCGGCATGCTGGTCGAAATCGACCATCCGACCCGCGGCCGCTATGTCCAGGTCGGCATGCCGATCAAATTGTCGGACTCGCCGGCCGACGTACAGCGCTCGCCATTGCTCGGCGAACATACCGACGAGGTGCTCGGCTGGCTCGGCTATGATGCCGCCGGGATCAAGACGCTGCACGACGAAGAGGCGGTCTGAAGCTGAGAGTCGTAGGATGGGCTGGGCGCAGCGAAGCCCATCAGTTGCTGGATTTTTACAATGAGGCGGCGAGGCAGCGAGATTTCGGGGTAGCTGAACCTCACCGCCTCACCGTCTCATTGTGGATTTTGATGGGCTTCGCTGCGCTCAGCCCACCCTACGAGGTTTGATTGGCTCAATCAGCGAAGCACGATCGCCGCATCCATCCGGGCTCCGGCCGGCGGCGCGGCCTCGATCATCCGAAGGGCCGGCAGGTTGACCCTGCCGCGTTCGACGAGGTCTTGGCGTTGCTCGGCGAGCGCGAGCGGCGTCACGATCTGCTGATCGAGCACCTGCATCTGCTGCAGGACCATTTCGGCTGCCTGCATGCGCGCCATCTGGTGGCGCTCGCCGAGGAGATGCGGCTGGCCTTGGCCGAGGTTTACGAAGTCGCCTCGTTCTATGCTCATTTCGACATCGTCATGGACGACGAGACCGTCCCGCCGCCGATCACCGTGCGGGTGTGCGACAGCCTGTCCTGCGCGCTGTCCGGCGGCGAACAGCTGCTCGAAGATCTGCGCGCCCGGCTCGGCGACGCGGTGCGGGTCGTGCGCGCGCCGTGCATGGGCGGCTGCGACAAGGCGCCGGTGGTGGCGATCGGCCACGCGCTGCACGAGCATGCCAGCGCCGACAGCGTCGCGGCGGCGGTCGCGGCCGTCGCGACGCATCCGCGTATCCCGGCCTATCCGGGGCTCGATGCCTATCGTGCGGCCGGTGGCTACCAGCTGTTGCAGGCCTGCCTCGGCGGCCAGAAGCCGGTCGAGGATTTGATCAAGGCGCTCGAGGATTCCGGGTTGCGCGGGCTCGGCGGCGCCGGTTTCCCGACCGGGCGCAAATGGCGCTTCGTGCGGCAGGAGCCGCGGCCGCGGCTGATGGCGGTCAACGCCGACGAGGGCGAGCCCGGCACGTTCAAGGACCGCTATTTTCTCGAAACCGACCCGCACCGTTTTCTCGAAGGCATGCTGATCGGGGCCTGGGCGGCCGAGGCCGAGGCGGTCTACATCTATCTGCGCGACGAATACCCGCAATGCCACGAGGTCCTGGCGCGCGAGATCGCCGCGATCGAGGCGGCCGGGCTGGCGCCGCACACGCAAATCCATCTGCGGCGCGGCGCTGGCGCCTATATCTGCGGCGAGGAATCGGCAATGCTCGAAAGCATCGAGGGCCGGCGCGGGCTGCCGCGCCACAAGCCGCCGTTTCCGTCGCAGGTCGGGCTGTTTGGCCGCCCGACCCTGATCAACAATGTCGAGACGCTGTTCTGGGTGCGCGACATCGTCGAGAAGGGGCCGGAATGGTTTACCGGCCAGGGCCGCAACGGCCGGCAGGGTCTGCGTACCTTCTCGGTATCCGGGCGGATCAAGATGCCCGGGGTCAAATTGGCGCCGGCCGGCATCACGGCGCGCCAGCTGATCGACGAATTCTGCGGCGGCATGGCCGACGGGCACAGGTTCAAGGGGTATCTGCCGGGCGGCGCCTCGGGCGGCATTTTGCCGGCGTCGAAGGCTGACATTCCGTTGGATTTTGGCACGCTGGAAGGCGAAGGCTGCTTTATCGGTTCGGCGGCGGTCGTCGTGCTGTCCGACAAGGACGACATGAAGAATGTCGCGCTGAACCTGCTGCGCTTTTTCGAGGACGAAAGCTGCGGCCAGTGCACGCCGTGCCGGGTCGGCACCGAGAAGGCGGTTGCGCTGATGAGCGAGCCGCATTGGGACGAGGATCTGCTGGCCGAATTGACACGGGTCATGGGCGATGCGTCGATCTGCGGCCTGGGGCAGGCGGCGATGAACCCGGTCAAGATGGTGGTCAAGCACTTCCGCGACGATCTGGCGAGCGGAGAGAGAGCATGAGCGAGCCGATCCGCTTTTTCCTTGACGGCGCCGAGGTCGAGGCGCAGCCGGGCGAGACGATCTGGCAGGTGGCGAACCGGCAGGGCGTCGAGATCCCGCATCTGTGCTGGCTGCCGAAGCCCGGCTACCGGGCCGACGGCAATTGCCGCGCCTGCATGGTCGAGATCGAGGGCGAGCGGGTGCTCGCCGCCTCCTGCATCCGCCAGCCGACACCCGGCATGAAGGTCCACGCCGCGAGCGAGCGTGCCAAGGCGTCGCGGCAATTGGTGTTCGAATTGCTGATCGGCGATCAGCCGGAGCGCGCCGCGGCGCACGACCCGGACTCGCGGCTGTGGCAATGGGCCGATACGCTCGCGGTCAGCGACAGCCGTTTTCCGCGGCGCACCCAGCCGGCGCCCGACCGCAGCCATCCCGCGATGGCGGTGCAGCTCGATGCCTGCATCCAGTGCAATCTGTGCGTCCGCGCCTGCCGCGAGGTTCAGGTCAACGATGTAATCGGCATGGCCGGGCGCGGCCACGGCGAAAAGATCGTGTTCGATTTCGACGACCCGATGGGCCGCTCGACCTGCGTCGCCTGCGGCGAATGCGTCCAGGCCTGCCCGACCGGCGCGCTGATGCCGGCCAGCCTCGTCGACCAAAACGGTGTCTATACCAACGCGCCCGACCGGCAGGTCGAAAGCGTCTGCCCGTATTGCGGCGTCGGCTGCCAGTTGGTCTATCAGATCAAGGACGACCATATCGTCGCGGTCGAGGGCAAGGACGGACCGGCCAATCACAACCGGCTGTGCGTCAAGGGCCGCTTCGGCTTCGACTACGTGCATCACGCCGACCGGCTGACCGAACCGCTGATCCGCAAGGACGGGGTCGGCAAGGACGATGTCGCGATCGACCCGGCCAACCCGCTGACCCATTTCCGCGTCGCGACCTGGGACGAGGCGCTCGAGCGCGCCGCCACCGGGTTGCAGCGCATTCGCGACCGAGACGGGCGCTACGCGCTGGCCGGGTTCGGCTCGGCCAAGGGCTCGAACGAAGAGGCCTATCTGTTCCAGAAGCTGGTGCGCACCGGTTTCGGCAGCAACAATGTCGATCATTGCACCCGGCTGTGCCATGCCTCCTCGGTCGCGGCCTTGATGGAGGGGATCGGCTCGGGCGCGGTGACGGCGCCGTTCACCGCCGCGGCCGATGCCGAAGTCATCATCATCATCGGCGCCAGGCCGGCGGAAAATCATCCGGTCGCCGCCACGTTCTTCAAGCAGGCGACGAAGCGCGGCGCCAAACTGTTCGTGCTGGACCCGCGCGGCCAGGTCATGGCGCGCTATGCCACCAAGATGCTGAAGTTCAAGCCGGGCCGCGATGTCGCGCTATTGAACGCGCTGCTGCACACGATCATCGAGGAAGGGCTCCACGACCGGCAATATGTGCAGGCGCATACCGACGATTTCGAAAAGCTGCGCGAGCACGTCCGCGACTATGCGCCGGAAAAGATGGCCGAGATCTGCGGCGTCGACGCCACGACCCTGCGCGAGGTGGCGCGAACCTATGCCCGCGCCAAATCGGCGATCATCTTCTGGGGAATGGGCATCTCGCAGCATATCCACGGCACCGACAATGCGCGCTGCCTGATCGCGCTGGCGTTGGTCACGGGCCAGGTCGGGCGGCCGGGCACCGGGCTGCATCCGCTGCGCGGCCAGAACAACGTGCAGGGCGCTTCGGACGTCGCGCTGATCCCGATGTTCTATCCTGACTACCAATCGGTCGAGGACGCGAATGTCCGCGCCAAATTCGAAGGGCTGTGGCAGACCAGCCTCGACCCGAAGCGTGGCCTGACCGTCGTCGAGATCATGGACGCGGTGCATGCCGGGCAGATCAAGGGCATGTACATCATGGGCGAGAACCCGGCGATGTCGGACCCCGATGTCGAGCATGCCCGGGCGGCGCTCGCCCACCTCGAACATCTGGTGGTGCAGGATCTGTTCCTGACCGAGACCGCGAAATACGCCGATGTCGTGCTGCCGGCCTCGGCCTGGCCGGAAAAGGACGGCACCGTCACCAACACCAACCGGCAGGTGCAGATGGGCCGCACCGCGCTGCCGATGCCCGGCGACGCGCGGCAGGATTGGTGGATCATCCAGGAGATTGCCCGGCGCATCGGGCTCGACTGGTCCTACACCCATCCGCGCGACGTGTTCGCCGAGATGAAGCAGGCGATGCCGTCGCTCAACGGCATCACCTGGGAGCGGCTGCAGCGCGAGCATTCGGTCACCTATCCGTGCGATGCCGAAGACCAGCCCGGCCACGACATCGTGTTCGGCGAGGGTTTCCCGACCAAATCGGGGCGCGGCCGCTTCGTGCCCGCCGCGATCGTCCCGCCGGCCGAGGAGCCGGATGCCGACTACCCGATGGTGCTGACCACCGGCCGCCAACTCGAGCACTGGCACACCGGGGCGATGACGCGGCGCGCCAGCGTGCTCGACGAACTCGAACCCGAGGCGGTGGCGAGCCTGGCGCCGGTCGAATTGCGCCGGCTTGGCATCGGTCAGGGGGCACGCATTCGCGTCACGACCCGCCGCGGGTCGATCGAATTGAAGGCGCGCGCCGACAGCGCGGTCGCGCCGGGGATGGTGTTCATCCCGTTCTGCTATGCGGAAGCGGCGGCCAATGTCCTGACCAATCCGCAGCTCGACCCGTTCGGCAAGATCCCGGAATACAAATTCTGCGCCGCCCGGGTCGAACTCGCCGAACACCGCGCCGCCGCGGAGTAGCGGATGCTCGCGGTGTACCGCGCCATATTCACCGCGCTGCTGACGGCGTTCCTGATGGGCTGCGCCGCGCAAGGCGAGACGGTGCCGCCGAGCGCCTGCCTGTTGCCGACGCAAAAGCCGATGCTGGTGGCCGAGCTGTTCTTCGGCCGCAACATTCCCGGCCGCGCGCCGGTCAGCGAGGCCGAGTGGGCCGATTTCGTGGCCCGGGTGGTGACGCCGAATTTCCCCGATGGATACACGGTGTTCAACGGCGCCGCCGGGCAGTCGGGCACCCCGCAAGCCGGGCTTATCGCGCGTGAGGCGCCGAAGATCGTGCTCGCGGCCGCCTATCCCCGGCCCGACCTCAAGGACCGGATCGCCGCGACGATCGAAGCTTACCGGGCCCGCTTCCCGCAAAAGTCCGTCGGCCTTCTGACCCGCTGGGAATGCGGCGCGTTCTAGTCCGCCGACCGGCGGTGCACGCCGGTCTGCTGCTGGCGCTGTTGGCCGGGTGCGCCTCGGCCGATCGGCCAACCGGCGAAGTGGCCGCCGAGCCGGCACCCTATGTCTGCCTGCTGCCCAACGAAAAGCGGATGCTGGTCGCCGAATTGTTTTTCGGCCGCGCCGTGCCTGACCGCGCGCCGGTCAACGAGCAGGAATGGTCCGATTTTGCGGCCCAGGTGATCACGCGATATTTGCCGGACGGGTTCACCGTCCATGACGGCGCCGGGCAATGGCTCAACCCGGCGAGCGGCAACATCGTTCATGAGCGAACCAAAATCCTGACTGTCGCCAGCGAGCGGCCGCGCCCGGAGCTCAAGGACCGGCTGACCGCGATCATCGACGCCTATCGCAACCGCTTCCGTCAACAATCGGTGGGGGTCATCACCCGCACCGCGTGCGCGAGCTTCTGAGGCACACGCCCCCGCCTACCCCGCCCGGTTCATGCGGTTGCCGACGAGATCGTCGACGACGGTCGGGTCGGCGAGGGTCGAGACATCGCCCAGCTGACCGTGCTCGTCGGCGGCGATCTTGCGCAGGATGCGGCGCATGATCTTGCCGGAGCGGGTCTTCGGCAGGCTCGGCGCCCATTGCAAGAGATCGGGGGCGGCGATCGGGCTGATCTCGTCGCGCACCCATTGCACCAGTTCGCGGCGCAGCCCGTCGCTTGGCTCCTCGTCGATGCGCAATGTCACATAGGCGTAGATGCCCTGGCCCTTGATGTCATGCGGGTAGCCGACGACCGCCGCCTCGGCGACCTTCGGGTGGGCGACCAGCGCGCTCTCGATCTCGGCGGTGCCGAGGCGGTGGCCGGCGACGTTGATGACGTCGTCAACCCGGCCGGTGATCCAGTAGAAGCCGTCGGCGTCGCGGCGCGCGCCGTCACCGGTGAAATAGAGACCCGGGAAGGTCGCAAAATAGGTTTCGATAAAGCGCTTATGGTCGCCGAACACGGTGCGCATCTGGCCCGGCCAGGAGCGCGCCAGGCACAGATTGCCCTCGACCGCGCCCCCTGGCTCCATGGGGAGGCGCTTACCCTCGCCATCGACGATGACCGGCTCGACACCGAAGAACGGCCGGGTCGCCGAGCCGGGCTTCAACGGCGTCGCGCCGGGGATCGGGGTGATCAGGATGCCGCCGGTTTCGGTCTGCCACCAGGTGTCGACGATCGGGCAGCGCTTGTCGCCGACATGATCGTAGTACCAGAGCCAGGCTTCCGGGTTGATCGGCTCGCCGACCGTGCCGAGCAGCCGCAATGATTTGCGGCTGGTCTTGCGGACGTGATCCTCGCCCTCGCGCATCAGCGCGCGGATCGCGGTCGGCGCGGTGTAGAAAATGCTGATCTTGTGCTTGTCGACGACCTGCCAGAAGCGCGACGGGTCGGGGTAGTTCGGCACGCCCTCGAACATCACCGTCGTCGCCCCGTTGGCGAGCGGGCCGTAGACGATGTAGCTGTGGCCGGTGACCCAGCCGACATCGGCGGTGCACCAATAGATTTCGCCGTCGCGATAATCGAACACGTATTCGTGCGTCATCGCGGTGTAGACGAGATAGCCGCCGGTGGTGTGCAGGACGCCCTTCGGCTTGCCGGTCGAGCCCGAGGTGTAGAGGATGAAGAGCGGGTCCTCGGCCGACATCTCCTCGGGCGGACAATCGGGCGAGGCCGCGGCGCAGACCTCGTGGTACCAGTGGTCGCAGCCGGCGCTCCAATCGATGTCGCCGCCGGTGCGCTTGACGACGATGACGGTCTTGACCTCGGGACATTGCCGCAGCGCGGTGTCGGCGTTGCGCTTCAGCGGCACCTTGCGGCCGCCGCGCAGCCCCTCATCGGCGGTAATCAGCACGGTCGAGCGGCAATCCTCGATGCGGCCGGCGAGGCTGTCCGGCGAGAACCCGCCGAACACCACGGAATGGATCGCGCCGATCCGCGCGCAGGCAAGCATCGCCACCGCCGCCTCGGGGATCATCGGCAGGTAGATCGTGACCCGGTCGCCCTTCTTGACGCCCTTGGCCTTCAGCGCGTTGGCGAAGCGGCAGACGCTCTCATGCAGTTCGCGGTAGGTGACGCGGCGGTCTTCCGAAGGATCGTCGCCTTCCCACAGGATCGCGGTCTGCCCGGCGCGCTTCGCCAGATGGCGGTCGAGGCAGTTGTAGGAGGCGTTCAGTGTGCCGTCCTCGTACCAGCGGATCGCCACGTCGCCGGTGAACGAGGCGTTGCCGACCTTGCGGTAGGGCTTGATCCAATCGATGCGCTTGCCCTGCTCGCCCCAGAAGCCGTCCGGGTCGGCGAGCGAGCGCTCGTAGAGCCGGAAATATTCGGCCTCGTCGATCTTGCCGATCCCGGGGTGCGCCGAGATCGGGATCAGGTGCCGCTCGGACATCGCTTTTCCTCCATGCGCGTCGCGCCTGTTAGCGGGGCTTATGGCCAGATATGGCGCAGCCGCGCCGATCCTGTAAACCTCCCTGTTGGCTTAACGCCCGCGGGTTTCACATCCCTCTCCGCCCTTTAGGGCGGAGAGGGAGTTGAGTGCGAGCGGATCTAGGCCGGGATGCCGGCCATTTTGCAGATCACGGCCCATTCCTTGTCGGTGACCGGGCACACCGACAGGCGCGACTGGCGCAGCAGCGAGAAGCCGGACAGTTCCGGCACCTGCTTCATCTCGGCGAGCGACACCGGCTGTTTGACCGGCATGACCGGCGCGACGTCGACCATGCCGAACTTGCCAGAGGGGTCGCCCGGATCGGGGTAGAAGGGGCGGACGATCTCGATTACCCCGACGATGTCCTTGCCTTCGTTCGAATGATAGAAAAAGGCGCGATCGCCCGCTTTCATCGCCCGCAGATTGTTAGCCGCCTGAAAGTTGCGCACCCCGTCCCAATGAGTGCGCTTGTCCTTGACCATCTGGTCCCAGGAATATTTCGCCGGTTCCGATTTCAACAGCCAATGGGCCATTATCTATGCCTCCCCCAATAGTCGTAGGGCGGGTGAGCGAAGCGCAGCCCGCCGCAATCATTACCCCGTCGGCGGAATGCGCTACACTTTTCCGCCCTACAGTTACTTGGTTCGCGTCCCGGCGGAAGCCGGGACCCACTCTTCAGGACCACGAGCGGCGGATAAGTGGGTCCCGGCTTTCGCCGGGACGCCAGTTTTAGTGTCGCGCAAGCGCCTGGTCTAGAAGTGACCGGAAGCTGTATCGCCCGCCTCTCAACCTGACAGCGGGTAGTCGGCCTGGTCTTCATAGATCGAGCCGGCCTTGGTCGGAAAGCTGGCGATCAGGCTGAACCGCTCGACCGGCAACGGCATGGCGAGGAATTGCGCATGCGCCGCCAGGAAAGCGCCGAGCATATCGAGCGCCGGCTCGCGCAAACGCGCCAGGGTCACATGCGGCGCGAATTTGCGCGGCTCGGGTTCAAGCCCGATGCGGATCAGCGCCTGCTCGATCTTGTGATGCAACGCGACCAGATCGGGATGGCGCTCGACCCCGACCCACAGGGCGCGCGGCTTGCCGCCGCCGAAGATGCCGGTGCCGGCCAATTGCAGGGTGAAGCGGCGCGCCCGCACCCGCGCCAGAGCCTCGTCGATATCTGCGGCGACGCCCTCATCGACCTCGCCGATGAAGCGCAATGTCAGGTGGAGATTGCCGGCATCGACCCATTTCGCGCCGGGGATGCCGGTTTCGAGCATCGACAGATGCAGCTTCAGTTCCGGCGGAAACTCGATGCCGACAAACAGGCGCAGCATTTACCCCATCCGCGTCATTGCGAGCGCAGCGAAGCAATCCCCCGCCGTTGGAGACTAATCCGATGGAGACTGCTTCGTCGCTGCGCTCCTCGCAATGGCGGCGTGGTTGTGGTTCAGGTGAACAGGGTCAGCACGCCGGTATGGCCGTAGAGCCGGTCGCGCGAGATCTCGCCATTGGCGAAGAACCCGACCAGCGGGATGTCGCCGAACCTGTCGCGGATCATCCCGGTCTCGACCCCCGGCTCGCCGAACAGGGCGGCGCCGCGCGCGATGCAGCTGACATAGATCCCGGCCTTGGGCGGTCCCTGCAGGCGGCCGGCCAATTGCCGCAGCATGCGGTCGAGATCGGCCCGAGCGCTCTCCGGATCGCGCCGGCAGAACAGGATCGGATCGCCCGGGGCAACCTCCGCCCCGAGCGCGATCCAGCCCTGCCGCGGGTCGATCCCCACCAGATTGCGGACGAGATAGTCGCCGGTATCCGAACCTTGCACCGGCAACCCGGCGAAGATGATCCCGCCGAGACCGCGCGGGTCGCGGGCGAGATCGGGGCCGATATCGTCGAGGAAGACGGCAAGGGCCGGCCGGCCGTCGATCGCCATCACGACATTGTCGCGCGCCTCGTCGATGCGGCGCACCGGGCCGATCGGGATGCAGCCCTGGGTCAGCGCGGTGGCGACCGAAACTTCCGGCGTCAGCAGCAGCCCCGAGATGCCGGCCTTGCCGAGGGCATCGGGCCCGCCGTCGCCGGCCAGCAATGGCGTTTCGCAGCGGTGCGAGACCAGGCCGCCGACCAGGAAGGCGCCGCTCGCGGTGCCGGCGTCGATCGTCGCCTGGATCAAATCGGTGCAGCGCGGATCGGCATGCACCAAAGCGAGGCTGGGCTGCGCCGTCTCGATCCAGCCAGCGTGCTGGCGCGGCAGATCGGCGGCGGGATCGTCGGTCGCGGCGAACAGCCGAAAGCTGTCGCTCGGCAACGGCGCGATCATTACCGCGGCGGCCGGGCGATCGTAGATTTCCTCGCCGCCGGCGCAGATGCCGAGCCCGACGCCGCCGACCCACGAACTGATGCCGGTTCCGGCGGCCAGATCGCGGACCAATTGCGGCAGCGCCGGCGCGGCCGGCTCGCTGACATAGAGGATGCCGAGCGTCGCGTCTTTCTCGGTGCGCGGGAGCTGCGCCAGACAGTCCCGTGCGAGGCTGGCCATGTCGCCTGCGGCCAAGGCGGCGGCAAAGGGCGTACTCATCAGGAGCCTCCAATCAGCCGGGCAACATAGGGAGCGATATGATCCACGATAATGCCGACGCCGCTCTCGTTGGGATGCAGGCCGTCGGGCTGGTTCAGCTTCGGGTCCAGAGCGACCCCGTCGAGCAGAAAGGGATAAAGCGGCACGCCGCGAACCTGCGCAAGCTCGGGATAGATCCGGTTGAAATCGCGCTGATACTCTTCCCCGAAATTCGGCGATGCCTGCATCCCGGTGAGCAGCAATTTAGCGCCACTCGCCTGGATCTTGGTGATCATCGCGTCGAGGTTGGCGCGCACCGTTGCGGCGTCGATGCCGCGCAGCATGTCGTTGGCGCCCAGTTCCAAGATCACGAGATCGGGCTTTTCGGCGAGCGCCCAATCGAGCCGGGCGAGACCGCCGGCGGTCGTATCCCCGGCCACCCCGCCATTGACGACATGCACGGCGAGGCCGTCCTCGCGTAGTTTCGCCTCCAGCCGGGTGGGAAGCGCCTCGGCTGGGGGCAGCCCGAAGCCGGAGGTGAGGCTGTCGCCAAAAGCGAGGATCTCGGTTGTTTTCGCCACCGCCGGGGCCGAGCCGAGGCTCGCGCCGAAAAGTGCGCCACACAGCGCGATCGCCGTTCCGCGCATCGCTAGGCGCGCCCGCCGTGGCAGCGTAGGTCTCAGGGCCATCGCCAGCCTTATCAAAACCCGGCTTCTTACACTGGGGAGCGGCGCCAGCCGGGTCAACAGCGCCACGGCGCCGCGTTGTAAACCGGAGAGGCTGGGCCATATCGTGGCGTTCGCCCCGCCCGCTGATCGTGATGGCAAGCCCTCCCGCAACCGCCGGTCCCCTCGTCGCGCTGGATGATGTTCGCCTGACCCTGGCGAGCGCCGCCGGGCCGGTCGACATCCTGCGCGGCATCTCGCTGACGATCATGGCCGGCGAGACGGTGGCATTGCTCGGGCCGTCGGGCTCCGGCAAGACGAGCCTCTTGATGGTACTGGCCGGGCTCGAACGGCCGAGCGCCGGCCGGGTGGAGCTCGCCGGGCAGGATTTGGCGGCGCTCAACGAAGACGGGCTGGCGCGCCTGCGCCGCCATCATGTCGGCATCGTCTTCCAGTCGTTTCACCTGATCCCGACAATGAATGCGCTGGAAAACGTCGCGATCCCGCTCGAGCTGGCGGGCGACCGCAAGGCGCTCGCCGCGGCCGGCGCCGCGCTCGAACGGGTCGGGCTCGGCCACCGCCTCGCCCATTATCCGGGGCAGCTGTCGGGCGGCGAGCAGCAGCGGGTGGCGATCGCCCGCGCCTTCGCCGCCGGCCCGCAATTGCTGCTGGCCGACGAGCCGACCGGCAATCTCGACGGCGAAACCGGACGGGCGGTCATAGATCGCCTGTTCGCCGAGCATGCCCGCCTCGGCACGGCGCTGCTGCTGATCACGCATGACGCGGAGCTGGCGGCGCGCTGCGAGCGCGAGATCGTGCTCGCCGATGGCCGCGTCGTCGAGGAGCGGCCGGCCGCACCCCGCCGGCGGGCATTGTGAGCGCGCCCTCTGCTCCCTCTCCGCCCTCCGGGGGCGGAGAGGGTCGGGGTGAGGCGGGGGATCCCAGAGCGCCCGCCGACACCCACCTCACCCTCCGGTCGCTCCGCGACGGGCCCCTCCCTCTCCCCCCTCAAGGGCGGAGAGGGCATTTTTCAGCCACGCTCTACCCCTTCCGGCTGGCGCGCCGCGAATTGCGCGGCGGCGTTCGCGGATTTCGGATTTTCCTTGCTTGCCTGGTGCTCGGGGTCACCGCGATCGCCGGGATCGGGTCGCTGACCGAAGCGGTGGTCGCCGGGATCCGTGGCGATGCGCGGCTGTTGCTCGGCGGCGATGTCAGCGCGCGGCTGGTATATCGCGCGGCGAACGAAGCGGAGCATCAGTTCCTCGCGGACAGCGGCACCCTGTCCGAGGTCGCGAAACTGCGCGCGATGGCGCGCTCGCTCGATGGCGGCAAGCGCAGCCTGATCGAATTGCAGGCGGTCGACAGCGCCTATCCACTTTACGGCGGGGTCGCGCTGACGCCGGCCTTGCCGCTCGCGACTGCGCTGACCGGCGATGGCGGGACGTTCGGGGCGGCGGCCGAGGCGGGGGTGGCGAGCCGGCTCGGCCTGAAGCTCGGCGAGCGGTTCCGTATCGGCGATGCCGAGCTCGAATTGCGCGCCATCATCGAGCGCCAGCCCGACGCCGCGTTCGGTGGCCTCGCCTTTGGTCCGCGGATCATCGTGTCGCAGGCGGCGCTGGCGGCGACCGGACTGATCCGGCCGGGGGCGCTGGTGAATTACGAGTACCGCCTGAAATTGCCGGGCGGCGCGGATTCCGAGAGCTGGGCGAGCGCGGCGCGCGCCGCCTTCCCCGAAGCCGGCTGGCAGATCCACGGCGCCGCCGACGCGTCGCCGGCATTACAACGCTTTATCGAGCGGGTCGGTTTTTTCCTCGACCTGGCGGGCATCACAGCCTTGCTGGTCGGCGGGATCGGCGTCGGCAACGCGGTGGCCGGCTACATCGCGAGCAAGACCACGGCGATCGCGACGCTGAAATGCCTCGGCGCGCCGACCCGGGTGATTTTCGCCGCTTATCTGGTTCAGATCCTGGCCCTGGCCGTGGTCGGTATCGCCGGCGGCTTGCTGCTCGGTGGGCTCGCGCCGGCGCTCGTCGCGCCGCTGCTGTCGGGGCTGCTGCCGGCCGAGTTGCGGCTCGGCATCTATCCACTGCCGCTCGCCATCGCGGCGCTGAGCGGGTTGTTGGTGGTGCTGATCTTCTCGCTGTGGCCGCTGGCGGCGATCGGACAGATCCCGCCCGGCGCGCTGTTCCGCGACAGCGTCGCGCCGGCACGGCGGCACTTATCGCCGCTGGTCGCCGCGGCGACGATCATCGCGGCGCTCGGTTTGGCCGCGCTGGTCGTGCTGACCGCGCCCGACCGCCGCGTCGCGCTGTGGTATGTCGGCGGCGCGCTCGCCGCCTTCGCGCTGTTCCGCCTCGCCGGCGCGATGATCGTTGCTATCGCGCGGCGGTTGTCGCGGCCGGCGCGGCCGGTATTGCGGCTGGCTCTCGCCAATCTGCACCGGCCCGGCGCGCCGACCCCGCGGATCGTGCTGTCGCTCGGGCTCGGGCTCAGCGTGCTGGCCGCGGTGGCGCTGGTGCAGGGCAATCTCGCGGTCGAGGTCGAGAGCCGCCTCGCCGAGCACGCCCCGGCCGATTTCATCATCGACATCCAGCCGGACCAGCTCGCAGGCTTTGCCGAAATTGTACGCGCGGCGCCGGGCGCCAGCTTTGCCGAGGTGCCGATGCTGCGCGGGCGGATCACCCGGCTCAACGGCACGCCGGTCGAGCAGGCGACGATCGCCCCCGAGGCGCAATGGGCGTTGCGCAGCGACCGCGGCCTGACCTACGCCGCCGAGCCGCCGGCCGGCTCGCATGTCGTTACCGGCAGCTGGTGGTCGGCCGACTACCATGGCCCGCCGCTGATCTCGTTCGACGCCGAGCTGGCGCATGGCATGGGGCTCAAGCTCGGCGACACGCTGACCGTGAACCTGCTCGGCCGCGAGATCACCGCGACGATTGGCAGCCTGCGCCAGATCGATTGGGCGCGGCTCGGCATCAATTTCGCGATCGTGTTCGCGCCCGGCACGCTCGAAGCCGCACCACAGACTCACCTCGCCGCGATCTATGCCGCGCCCGGAGATTCCGAGGAAGCGCTGGTGCGGCAAGTCACCGAGCGCTTCCCGAATGTCTCGGCGATCCCGGTGCGCGAAGGATTGGCGGCAGTGGCGCGGGTCATCGCGACGATCGGCAACGCGCTGCGGCTGGTCGCGCTGATCACCCTGGCCGCCGGCATCCTGGTGCTGGGCGGGGCGGTCGCCGCCGGCCACCGCCGCCGCGTCTACGACGCCGTGGTGCTGAAGGTGCTGGGTGCAACACGCGGCACGATCGCCGCCGCGTTTCTGCTCGAGCACGGGCTCCTCGGCCTGGTAACGGCGATTGTCGCGGCAGGGCTCGGGACGTTCGCCGCCTACGCGCTGGTCATCGGGCCGATGCGCAGCGAATGGGTGTTCCTGCCCGCGCCGCTCGCCATGATCCTCGGGCTGGCCGTGGTGCTGACCCTGGTGCTCGGCTTTGCCGGCACCTGGCATGCCCTCGGCGCCAAGCCCGCCGCCTATCTGCGCAACGAATAGCGCTCCGCCCCTCCAGCGGTATCGATCAGACCACTGCAGAAAGAACCCCCTCCCCCGGGCTTGTCCCGGGGGTCCACGTCTTTGGCAGCAAGGACGGGGAGGAAAAGACGTGGATGGCCGGGACAAGCCCGACCAAGGGGTTCAGAAATGGCGGCGTTCGCGCAGACACTGCTCCAGCGCGCGTCGGACTCTCTCCCCAGACGCGTTGGGGAGGGCTAGATGGGGGCGCAACGAATGGCGGCCGGCCTTACCCTGCCGCGTTATTGAAAACCCTACGGGTTGTGCCAATATCGGACGCACGAGGAATTAGCCTCGCTGCTTCTCTTTGAAGGGGGTTTTATGGCTCTCGGTTCGCAGCCCCGCTGGACGGTGCGGCCGGCGGCAGGTGTCCAGGTCGACATCGATGTCGGCCTGCGGGACTATATGCTTCGTATCTACAACTACATGGCGTCGGGGCTGGCGCTTACCGGCATCGTCGCCTACGTCTTCGCCCAATCCGGGTATTACCAGCAGCTGGCGCACACCCCGCTGATCTGGGTGGTCATGCTGGCCCCGATTGGCCTCGTGATGTGGCTCAGCTACGGCATCAACCGGATGCAGGCGAACACGGCGCAGGCCCTGTTTTGGGTCTATTCCGCCGTCATGGGGCTGTCGCTCGCCTCGGTCTTCCTGGTCTTTACCGGAGAGAGCATCGCGCGAGTGTTCTTCATTACAGCCGGCACTTTCGCGGCGATGAGCTTCTACGGCTACACGACCAAGCGCGACCTGTCGCAATTCGGCTCCTTCCTGATCATGGGGCTGATCGGCATCATCATCGCCGGCCTGGTGAACATCTTCCTGCAGTCGTCGGCGCTGCAATTCGCGATCTCGGTGATCGGCGTCGTCGTGTTCGTCGGGCTGACCGCCTGGGACACGCAGCAGATCAAGGAGATGTATGTCGACGAGGCGTATGCCGGCGGCGAGGCCGCGACCAAGACCGCGATCATGGGCGCGCTCCGGCTCTACCTCGACTTCATCAACCTGTTCATGATGCTGCTGCAGCTGCTGGGAACCCGCCGCGACTAAAGCAGCTAGCCGAACCAACCCTCGATACGGCCGGGCCTCGCGCCCGGCCGGTTTTGTTTGACCACATTGCCGGGCCTCGCGTCCGGCCGTTTTTCTTTGGACTCATGGCCGGGCTTCGCACCGGCCGTTTTTGTTTGAAAGTCGAGCGGGCTGGCTTATTGTTGGCGAGGGCCGCGGATGCGGCCTTCGCGACAACAGAGCGGAAAACCGCCGCCCAAGCTGAACAGGAGGAGGTTTGACGCCCGATCGGCGTCTGCACAGCGCGAGGCTTCGCCAAGAGACGACATCCCCGAGAAAACAGGTTGCAAAAAACCGTTCGGTATCCCGGTACAATTCCGCGTCGCGCCTGTGACCGCCCGATCGACGTCACCCCGCCGAACAACGGGAGTGCGTGATGTTCGAGCGCCTCGAAGCGCAAAAGAAGCTGACAAGCAATCAGTGGAAGCTGATCTGCACCGCGAATGTGGCGGATCTGCTGGATTTCTTTGATTTCTTCCTGATCGGCTACGTGACCGCGGCGCTGACCAAGGAATGGCAGCTGCCCTACTGGCAGGGCGGCGCGATCCTGCTGGCCTCCGGCCTCGGGGCGGTCCCCGGCGCCTTCATCTGGGGTTGGCTGGGCGATCGGATCGGTCGAAGGACGGTGTTTATCTGGTCCGCGGTCACGATCTCGCTGGCCACCGGCATCATGGTGTTCACGCCGGAACCGAGCGCCCTGATCCCGGGCTGGCTGTTCCTGGTGTTCTTCCGGGTCTTTGTCGGCGTCGGCAATGCCGGCATCTTCACGATCGATCTGCCGCTGGTCCAGGAGTTCATCCCCGCCTACAAACGCGGCTGGGTCAGCGCCCTGGTCACGACGCTGCTGCCGGGCGGCGGCATGCTGGCCGGGCTGGTGGCCTCGTGGCTGCTGCCGCTGATCGGCTGGCGCTACCTGTTCCTGGTCGGCCTGTCGCCGCTCGTGCTGGTCTTCATGATCCGCTACTGGGTCCCGGAATCGCCGCGCTGGCTATTGCGGATGGGCCGCATGGAAGAGGCTCGCAAATCGCTCGCCTGGGCGCTGATGATCGACCCCAGGGAGATCGCGCTGCCTACTACGATGCCGGCTGGCGAGACGACGCGCTGGGTCGAACTGTTCAACTATCCGCGGCTGCTTGCCGCCGGCTGTCTGACCGGGATGACCCAGACCGGCGGGGCCTCGCTCGGCCTGTGGGGCGCGACCTTACTCGTGATCGTGCTCAACACGAGCCCGGCGCATGCGGCATTCCTGATGGTGTTTGTCGGTCTTTCGGGAATTGTCGGGCGGTTCTTCATCACCTCCCTGATCGAGCCGCTCGGACGCCGCGGCGCCGGAACGCTGGCCTGCGGGATGGCGGCGCTGCTGACGGTATCCGCAGGTTACCTGTACGACGTCTATATCGGCACCTGGTCGCTGTTCTATGTGCTGTTCATCGCGGGAACCTTTTTCAGCAGTGCGATCTACACGGTCGTCGGACCGTATATGTCGGAGATCTGGCCGGCGCGGCTGCGCAGCAGCGGCATGGGTCTCTGCTATGGCGTCGGCAACCTCGGCGGCAAGGTTCTTGGACCGCTCGGCCTGGCGCTGATCATGGGCGCCGGCGACATCATCAAGCCGGCGGCGCCGAACCTCGTCATGCTCGGCCCCGCCTTCATCTACTTCGCCTCGTGGTACATCCTCGGCATCATCGGTTTCTGGGCGTTCGGTCCCGAAACCAAGGGCCGCACCTTCGAGGAGATGGACCGCGAACTGGGCACGCCACAGGCCGCGGCGTCGCCGGCCAGAGCCTCGGCGGTTTGATCGATCCACGCTAGTCGTCATCCAGCATCGGCCGGGCTTCAGCCCGGCCGATTTTTTGCGCCCTCGGTATCGCGATCCGTGAGCGGTTTGACAGACACGCAGAGCCGGGTTACACGAGGTTTACGGCTGGCGTGAGCCAGCCGCGACAAGCGGTGAGCGGGATGAACCCGCCTCCGATCAAGAACAGGAGGTAATGGCGGTCCGACGGCATCGCCGTGTCCGCATTGCGCAAGGCCTCGCCAGCAGCAAATCCAGGAACAGAGAGCGCAAGAAACCAGCACGTTGGGTTGTCGCGCCAGTGCCCATCGCCGATGCCGCGCTCCGCCGAGCGAACGGAGGCGCACGTCATGCTCGAACGTCTGGAACAGCAGAAAAAGCTGACCCTCAACCAATGGCGGATCATCCTGACCGCCAATCTCGGCGACATGCTCGATTTCTTCGACTTCTTCCTGATCGGTTATGTGCTGGCCTTCATCCTGAAGGAATGGAACATAACCTACGGGCAGTCGGCGCTGATCTTTGTCTCGGCCGGCCTCGGCGCGGTGCCCGGCGCCTTCTTCTGGGGCTGGATGGGCGACCGCATCGGCCGCCGCACGGTGTTTATCCTGACCGCGCTCAACGTCGCGCTCGCCACCGGCATCATGTATTTCACGCCGGGCCAGGACGCGCTGATTCCGGGCTGGATCTTTCTTGCCTTCTTCCGCTTCTTCGTCGGCTTCGGCAATGCCGGCATGATCGCGGTCGACATCCCGCTGGTCCAGGAATTCGTGCCGAGCAGCAAACGCGGCTGGGTCAGCGGCCTGACCACCGTGCTATTGCCGGCGGGGAATGTTCTGGGCGCTATATCGGGCGCGTTTCTGGCGCCGATCATCGGCTGGCGCGGGCTGTTCCTGGTCGGGCTGACGCCAGCGCTGCTGGTGCTGATGATCCGCTACTGGGTGCCGGAATCGCCGCGCTATCTGATGCGCATGGGCCGCTACGAGGAGGCGCGCAAGTCGCTCGCCTGGGCGTTGCAATGCGATCCGAAAGAGATCGAGCTGCCGACCACCATCCCGGAAGAGGAAAAAACCCGGTGGCGCGAATTATTCCGCTACCCACGCAGCATGGCGGCGGCGTGCACGATCGCGCTGAGCCAGACCGGCGGCGTCGGCATCCTGATGTGGATCACGGTGCTGTTCGTGATGGTGCTCAAGATCACCCCGGCCGAAGCCTCCTATCTGATGATCTGGGTCGGGCTTCTCGGGATTGTCGGGCGGCTCGTCGCGTCCTGGATGTCGGATGCTTTCGGACGCCGTGCCTCCGGCTTCGTGATCGGCATGGGGGGCGCGATCGCCATGGCACTCGCCGGCTATTGGTACGACCTCTACATCGGCACCCTGTCGGTGTTCTTCCTGCTGATCATGGTCCAGCGCTTCTTCGGCGACGCCAGCTACGCGATCATCGGCCCCTACATCGCGGAGGTCTGGCCGAGCCGGCTGCGCGCCAGCGGCATGGGGTTCAGCTATGGCATCGGCAATCTCGGCAAGATCATTGGCCCCTTGGGGCTGGCGCTGATCGTTGGCTCGTCCGATTACGTCAGCCCGAAGGTGGTGCCCGCTGCGCTGTTTCCGGCGTTGTTGTTCCTCGCCTTCTGGTACGGGCAGGCGGCGCTGATGTTCCTGATACTCGGCTTTGAGACGAAGGGGCGCTCGATCGAGGAGATCAACAACGCGCTCGACGCTCCGCGAGCAGCGCCGGCGCCCGCGAGGGTTCAACCGGTTTAGCGGCGCGGCGCCAATTCCGCCGTCAGCGGCCGGGCATCCCGCCCGGCCGTTTTTTTTTGCGGATGTTCCACCTCCCCATGCGGTGATTTGACACTTCCCGCATGGCTCGCTTAGCGTGGCGGGAATGGAGGGAGAACGGCAGAAGCCGCCCCGAAACGGACAGAGGAGGTAAGAGGCAGCCAGTCCGGCAGAGCCGAAAAGCGCCGGGCGCAGTGGAGGGAGTTGATGTTCGAGCGCCTAGAACAACAAAAGACGCTTACCTCTAATCAATGGAAGCTGATCTGCACCGCGAACGTGGCGGATCTGCTGGATTTCTTCGATTTCTTCCTGATCGGCTACGTCACCGCGGCTTTGACCAAGGAATGGCAGCTTCCCTACTGGCAGGGTGGCGCGATCCTTCTCGCCTCCGGCCTCGGCGCGGTTCCCGGCGCCTTCGTCTGGGGTTGGCTCGGCGACAAGATAGGCCGGCGCACCGTGTTCATCTGGTCTGCGGTCACGATCTCGCTGGCGACCGGAATCATGGTGTTCACGCCCGGACCGGACGGTTTTGTACCCGGCTGGCTGTTCCTGATGTTCTTCCGGTTCTTTGTCGGCATCGGCAACGCCGGGATCTTCACGATCGACCTGCCGCTGGTGCAGGAATTCATGCCCGCCTACAAGCGCGGCTGGGTCAGCGCGCTGATCACGACGCTGCTGCCGGCAGGCAGCATGCTGGCCGGCATCATCGCCGCTTCGCTGTTGCCGATCATCGGCTGGCGCGGCCTGTTCCTGGTCGGTCTGTCGCCGCTCGTGCTGGTGTTCATGATCCGCTACTGGGTCCCGGAATCGCCGCGCTGGCTGATGCGAATGGGCCGCATGGAAGAGGCCCGCAAGTCGCTCGCCTGGGCGCTGATGATCGACCCCAAGGAGATCGCGCTGCCCGCCGCAGCGCCGCCCGCCGAGACGACGCGCTGGCTCGAACTGTTCAAATACCCCCGATTGGTCGCCGCCGGGTGCCTGACCGGACTGACCCAGACCGGCGGTTCTTCGCTCGGCCTGTGGGGCGCGACCTTGCTCGTTATCGTGCTCAACACCAACCCGGCGCACGCCGCCTTCCTGATGATCTTTGTCAATCTGGCGGGGATTCTCGGCCGGTTCAGCATCACCGCGCTGATCGAACCGATGGGACGGCGCGGCTCGGGCACGCTGTATTGCGTGATGTCGGCGATCCTGATCGTGGCCGCCGGATACCTGTACGACGCCTACATCGGCACCTGGTCGCTATTCTACATCCTGATTGTGGCGCAGGGCTTCTTCAGCAGCGCGATCTACTCGGTCGTCGGTCCCTATATGGCTGAGATCTGGCCGGCCCGGCTGCGCAGCAGCGGCATGGGGTTCTGCTACGGTGTCGGCAACATCGGCGGCAAGGTCTTGGGGCCGGCCGGCCTGGCGGTGATCATGGGCGCCGGCGACATCATCAAGCCGGCGGCGCCGAACCTGGTGATGCTCGGCCCCGCCTTCATCTACTTCGCCTCCTGGTACATCCTCGGCGTCATCGGGTTCTGGGCCTTCGGCCCGGAGACCAAGGGCCGCACCCTCGAGGAGATGGACGATGAGCTCGCCGCACCGGCCGCGAGACCAGTACCGGCGCGGGTGCCCGCCGAATAGGACGCGGCGATCGGGCAATCGCCGGGCTCAGCCTCTGAGCTCGGCGAGCGCCATATCGATGTCGGCCGAAGTCAGTTCCCAGGAATTGTCGAGCTCGGCGACGACCCGCGCCATGAACGGCTCGTAGAGGGCTAACGCCTGCACGTCGTCGCCGAGATGATCGGCCAACATCGCCAAAGCCAGCTGCGCCGGCCCGGCGCCCTGATAGGTCCACTCGAAGCCCGTCGCCGACAACCGTTTCAGATCGTAGCGCGGCGACAGCGGCTTGCCGTCGACGGTCACGACCGCGCCGTCGAGGCTGCGCCCGCCCCGATAAAGCTTCATCCGATCCGCCTCACCGATCGATCACAGCTCCAGCGCGGCAAGCAACGCCTCGCGCTGCGCCATGTCCGCCGGGGCGCGCTTGCAGGCGACCGCAGCGAGTTCAAGCGTCGAGCGGTGGCGCAGAATGATCTCGCCGAAGCGGACCTCCCTCAATTTCTGCAGCATGACCCCCGCGGTGAAGCCGCATTTATGCGCCATGTGGAAGCGGCCAAGCGCCAGATCCTGGCCAAAGCCAAAGATCATGTCGTGCGCGGTGACGGGCCCGACCGGCGATTGATAGACCGTATCGAACAGGCGGTCGTTGGCCAGATAGCCGGCGATCGACTGCAGGTCAGGCACGATCAGGCAGAGAAAGCCGTCATCGGCGAGGATGCGGTGGGCCTCCTCGAGCGCTTTTCCAACCTGGTGAAGATAAAGATGCTCGACGGCGTGGGCCGACCACACCGCGTCGACCGAGCCGCTTTTGATCGCCGACAAATCGGTGATATCGGCAACCAGATCGGGCATCGCGCTCGGGTCGACGTCAACCCGAAACTCGCGCCATTCGGCAAACATCGCCGGCAACCGCGACAAATGTTTCGGGCCGCTGCCCAAATTGACCAGCACTTTGCGGCGGCTCTGCGATTGCTGCTCAGCCGGTTCCCTCATTGCCAGGTGGCCCTCGCGCCGGAGTGGCCGCTTCTAGCGGCTGCCGGAACCCGCACGGCGCGGCCCGGCCCCTTCGCGCTCGGACGAACCGGCGGTCGCGGCGCGCGCCGGCAGGATGCGAAGCTCGATGCCCTCTAGGGGATCGCCCGCCGCCTCCGACCGGCACACCTCGCCATTGCTGACCGGCCCGCTGACCACGCCGGAGCGAAAATAGCCGCGGTAGACGCAGTCGTAACCGAGCGTCGCAGCGTCGGGCTTCGGCCGCACCGCGAACCCGACCAGCGGGATGCCCATGCCGCGGGTGCCGCACGGCTCGCCATTGCTGAGCCACGGGCTCTCGAAGCCGGCGCCGGTCAGCCCCTTGTATTCGATATCCGATGCCCCGAGGCGGTCGAGCGGGATCACCGAAAAAGCCTCAATCGACATGCCGTTTCCGAGCCGGCCGATCCAATCAGTATCGATAAAGACGACATCGCCGCGGTTGCTGATATGCGCCGAGATCTGAAGCCGCACCCCCTCTTCCGCTTGGTCCGCCGGCGCGGCTTGCCGCACGGGCTCGCCCTCGGCCGCGACCTCGCCCGCGGCGCGCCGCTCGGAGCGCGCATCGAGCCGGTCGATCTCGACGTCGAGCGGCTGCGCACCGGCCGCGCGCACCGACGTCAGGAGCAGGGTCACCGGCCTGTCAATAACCTTGGCCACCAGCATGTCGCCCGCCGCGTAAAGCCAGGTCGCGCCATCCTCGCGTCCGGACAGGAATTCGATGCCGTCGGCCGGAACGCTGGGACCGAGACCGACATGCAATGCCGGCAGCATCAGCCCACCCAGCTCGGCCACCCGTTCGGGGTCGGCCGATCTGACCGAAAACGTGTACAAACCCTTTGGCAGGGTCAGCGCCTGGACGGAGGCGGTGAGCTGCTCCTGCGCTGTGCCGACCTCAGGTGCAGTCGTTTCCTTCATCGACAGAACTCTCCTCGGCGGCTCCCCTGTGCCTAAGCTCGCCCAACCAACGACAATGTATCTAAAGCAGCCGGCCTGAAAACAGGGCGCTGCGAACGGCCTAGGAATAGCGGAAATCAGTCGCGCCGTCGCGAGGTTCCGATCCCCGGCCTCGCCGCGGCGCCGGACGGCCGGAGCTTGCGGCTCGACGGCGGTCACTCTAGCCTCGCCGATGCGGGCCGATCGCGCCCCCACAGCTCGCCCTCGGTCACACCAGAGATTGCGCGGAATGAAAACCGGAACCGGGATCGCTTTTGCCGGTCTGCTGGCGTTGTCGCTGTGGTGCCGCGCCTCGCCCGGCGAGGCGCAATTGCCGCTGCGTTGCGGGCCGTTTACCCAGGACGTGCTGGGACCGCCTGTGCCGCGCACAAACGGGCATGCCCTTGCCCGGCTCGAGCAGATCAACGCCGCCGTCAAAACCCAGCCGCATCGGGTGCTGTTTCTCGGCGATTCCTTGACCGAATATTTCGACTCCGGCGTGTGGCAGGATCACATGATGCCCCGCGGCGTGCTCAATGGCGGGATCAGCGGCGACCGCACCGACCATCTCCGGTGGCGCCTGGACCACGGCAATCTCGACGGCCCGCCGCCGCAAGCGGTGGTGCTGCTGATCGGCACCAACGATCTCGGCCACGAGGAGCCGCCTGACGTCGCCGCGGAAGGGATCCGGGCCAATTTGTTGAAGCTACGACAGCGTCTCCCCAAAACAGATATCCTGCTGCTTGGGCTGTGGCCGCGCGAGGATGCGCCGCGCATCCTGCAGCGGCATGCAGTCGCGGCGGTCAACGCGCTGATCGGCACCTGCGACGACGGCATCCGGGTCCGCTATGCCGATCTCGGCGGGCTGCTGCTCGAACCAAATGGATTGCTGTCGCCGCAAATCTCGCCCGATCGGCTGCATTTCAGCGCACAAGGTTACGCCCGGCTCGCCCCGTCGCTCGATGCACTGATCGATCAGCTTGTCGCGGGCCGATAGGCGATACCCCGCCCGCGACAAGGTCGCCTCGCAATGAGAACGACCCCGGTTGAGGCTCCGTTATCAAACAAGCAGATTTGCCCATGGAGAGCCTGATGCCCGCGCAAAAACGGCCGAAACGGCCCCCTACGGCGCCTAAACCGGACGCCAAGCCCGGCCCGCACTATGTCGCGGACGAGCCGGTCGGAGAGGCGGATTCGCTGGGAGTGACAGTCCAAAGTCCGAGGACCAACACCGGCCTGTCGGTCGAAGAGCAGATCCGCAAGGAATGGGACCCGAAAAAACAAGGCGGACTGCCGATACCGTTGAAAACCGGCCGCCGATGAGCGCGCCGATCGAGGATTACGGCATCATCGGCAATACCTACACCGCCGCGCTGGTATCGCGCGGCGGCTCGATCGACTGGCTGTGCCTGCCGCGCTTTGATTCCGAATCGGTATTCGCGGCTTTGCTGGGCGAACCTCAGCACGGACGCTGGCTGATCGAGCCCGCCGGAGAAGTGGTGCGCCGCTCACGCCGCTATCGCGGCGAAACCGGGATCCTCGAAACCCAGTTCGAGACCGAAGAGGGCTGCGTCACCGTGATTGATTTCATGGCGCTGGCCGAGAGCGAGGACCAGGTCGACCTGATCCGTCTGGTCAGGGGCGACAAAGGCCGGGTGCCGATGCGCACCGAGCTGATCATGCGCTTCGACTATGGCCGCGGCATTCCGTGGGTGCGCCAGCAATTCGGCGGCCCGCATGCCGTTGCCGGCCCCAACGCGGTGCAATTCACTACCCCGGTCGAGCTCCGCGGCACCCCCGAGCTGACCACGGTCGGCGAGTTCACCGTCGCGGCAGGCGAAACCGTGCCATTCACGATGAGCTGGTATCCGTCGCACCACCGCGGGTTCCGTTATCGCGACCCCCACGAAAGGCTGCTCGCCACCGAAACCCAATGGCATGACTGGTCGAGCCATTGCACCCTGCAGGGACACTGGCGCGAGGCGATTGTCCGCTCGCTGATCACCCTCAGAATGCTGACCTACCGCCCGACCGGCGGGATCGTCGCGGCCGCCACCACATCACTGCCGGAATGGATCGGCGGGGTGCGCAACTGGGATTACCGCTATTGCTGGATCCGCGACGCGACCCTGACGCTTTACGCCTTGTTGAGCTCGGGCTACCGCAGCGAAGCGCGCGCCTGGCGCGAGTGGCTGCTGCGCGCGGCGGCCGGCCATCCCTCGGAAATGCAGATCATGTACGGGCTCGCCGGCGAGCGGCGGCTGACCGAATACGCGATCGACTGGCTGCCCGGTTACGAGGGCAGCCGTCCGGTGCGGATCGGCAACGCGGCGTACCAGCAGCTGCAACTCGATGTTTACGGCGAGCTGGCCGACGCGTTCTACACCTGTCGGCTCTACGGGCTCGAGAGCAATCCCTACGCCTGGGACCTGACGCTCAAATTGCTCGAATACCTAGAGACGATATGGCAGCAGCCCGATTGCGGCATGTGGGAGATACGCGGCGAGCCGCGGCATTTCACCTTTTCGAAGATCATGACCTGGGTCGCGTTCGACCGCTCGATCAAGGGGATCGACCGGTTCGGCCTCGAAGGCCCGCGCGATCACTGGGAAAAGCTGCGCGCCAAGATCGCCGCCGAGATCCTCGACAAGGGTTACGACCGCGAGCGCAATACCTTTGTCCAGTCTTACGGCGCGCGCGATCTCGACGCCTCGCTGCTGCTGATTCCGCAGCTCGGCTTTCTGCCGCCCGAGGATCCGCGGGTGCACGGCACGGTCGCGGCGATCGAGCGCGAGCTGATGCGAGACGGGCTGGTCTACCGCTACTCCAGCCGGACGGAAGCCGACGGGCTGCCGCCCGGCGAGGGCGTATTCCTCGCCTGCAGCTTCTGGATGGCGAACACCTTGGCGCGGATCGGACGGCGCGACGAGGCGGTCGCCTTGTTCGAGCGGCTGCTCGATTTGCGCAACGATCTCGGGCTCCTGTCGGAGGAATACGACCCGGTCGCGAAGCGCCTCCTCGGCAATTTTCCGCAAGCCTTCTCGCACACCGCGATTATCAACACGGCGGCCCATCTGGCCAAGCTGGAAACCGCGTCGGCAGCGCGCGGCAATCACGATTGAACGGCACTCATGCCGCGGCATCCACGCGGCGGGCATCACGGAACGGATCTGTGTAAACCAATGTTGGGATGATGACGGTGCTGCGGGTACCCCGGCCGGAATGACAAGCGACGACCATCAGTCGAGAAGCGAGCATTACCGCGAGGTCGCGGATTCGCTCAGACGCCTGGCGCGGCAAACCCAATTTGCCGACGTCCGGCGGGATCTGGTCGAACTGGCCGACAGCTTTGAGCGAATGGCGGAGTTCACCGAAAAATGGACGCCGATCGAGCGCCAGCCCTAGCTCGGCGTCGCCAGCGCGCGCTTCATTTCATTGCTTGTGGTTTCCGAGGCGACCGCGCTGGCCATCGATTCCGGCTCGGGGCCGAGTACCTGATCGACGATGATCCGGCCGAGGCGATGGGCTGGCAGGTCGCGGCGGAGCGGTTGCGCACCGCCCTGTCGCCAGACCACATAATCGCTGTGCGGCTCGGCAAAGCCGAAATGCTCGAAGGCTTGCGGCAAGCTCGGCAGGTGGTCGCCGTAGAAGCCGAGGATCGCGCCGTTGCGGCGCTGCTCCAGCCCTGACATCAGGATCCCCAACATCTCGTCGGAGCGGCGCAGCCCATCGAGATAGCGTTGCAGCGCCATCCCCCCGGGCACCGATGCGGGTTCGAACAGCCGGCCGACCGAGGGGTCGATCGGCGGCCCCTTGGGGAGCCACGGGCCGTGATTGCCCATCGTGATCACAAAGACAAAGCTGTGCGGACCTGCTTCGTCGAGCACCCGCAGCACCTGATGCGCGAGATCGGGATCGGAGCAGTAGGGCGGCCGGGATGAACCGCCGAGCGCCTTTTGGTCGAGGAAGCTGTCGAAGCCGAGCGCCGGCATCGCCAGATCGCGCCGGAAAAAGCGTCGGTCGAACGGGTGCAGGCAGATCGCGCGGTAGCCGGCCTGGCGCAGCCGCCACACCTGCGAGGCAATCGGCGCCCGGGCCAGGGCGTAATAGGGGTTGAACCGGTCATAGCCGAGCTCGGTTTCGGAGATGCCGGTCAGCACGGCGAATTCGGTACGCATCGTGTTGGCGCCCCAGCCGGGCACTTCGAGATGGCCGCTGAAGGCCGCGCCGGAGCGGCAAGCGTCGAAGGCCGACAACAGGTTCGGCCCGAGCCGCGGCGACAGACGGCGCGCGTCGAAAAAGGATTCGCATTGCACCAGCACAATGGGTGTGGCGTGCGCGCGGTGCCCGCCGATCAAAGCCGGCGCGGCCAGCGCGCGCCGTCTCGCCGGCCGCTCGGCGCGGGCGATCAGCCCATGGACCAGCAGCACCGCGAATGGCCCGAGCGCGGCGGCATCGGCAAAAGGTTCGCCGCTCGGCCCCAGCCGGCGCAGAAGGCCGGCTACCCTGCCGAGCAGCGGCTCGCGCGCCAGGAGCCAGGCGCCGGCGAGGATCAGCGCCACCGTGACGAGCGCCAGTCCGGGCCGCGGCGCCCAGAGCGGCGGCTCGAAGACGAGCAGCGCGGCAGCGATCGCAACAGCGGCGGCAGCGCCGCCGAGGACGAGACCGGGACCGGCAAACGGCAGATACAGATGCGGATGGCTGAAGAGCTGCGGCAGCTCGACGCTTTCCGAGAAAACGACCGGCTCGCGCAAGGTTTCCCGCATCGTGTGGTCGGCCAGGGCGAAACCGGCGCCGAGCGCCAGGATCACCAGCCCGGCAAACAATGGCCGGCCGGCCGCGAGGCCCAGCAATATGGCGCCAAGCCCCAGCGGCGCAGCATCGAGAAGCAGCACCACCACCGCGGCGCGGCGCACGCGCGCGATGTGCCGCGGCAGCAGCCAGGCGACCGCCGCCAATGCCAGGCCGGCGCCGAGATGCAGCAATTCGAGCGAGCCCATCACGATCACGGGGAGCGTATGTGAAAATGCATACGCCGCAGGATCGCGTCGCCGATCGCCGCGGGGGCGAAGTCGCAAAAACGCATGCCGAGCACCAGCGGCCAGGGAAAATGGATCCGCCGCGCGCCGCGGTCGATACCGCGCTTGATCCGCCGCGCGGCGCGTTCGGCGCTGACGAGAAAGGGCGTCGATCCTTCCCAGCGGTCGGTCATCGGCGACGAGAAAAATCCCGGGCAAACGACCGTCACCCCGACACCGTAAGATGCCAGTTGCGAGCGAAGTGCCTCGGCATAGGCGCGCAACCCCGCCTTGCTCGCACAATAGCCCGGGCTGTAGGGCAGGCCGCGAAACGCGGCAATCGAAGCGACGGCGACGATCCGGCCGCGGCCGCGGGCGCAAAGCCGCGGCACCAGCGGCGCGATCGCGTGGACGGCGCCGAGCAGGTTGGTGCCGAGCTGACGCTGGGTTACCGCCAGCGGCTCGCCGGCGCTGCCGGGATCGGGCCCGGCCGAGGTCCCGGCATTGGCGATCAGGAGCTCAACCGGATGGGCATCGTCAAAGGCCTCCAGCCAAGCGCCGAGCGCCGGCCCGTCGGCGACGTCGATCGCCGCGCTATCGACTGTGGCGCCGGCGGCGCTGCATGCCGCGGCGCTGGCGGCCAGGCGTTCCGGGTTGCGGCCGAGGAGGCCCATCGCAACGCCCGGGCCGGCATAGAGCAGCGCCAGCGCGGCGCCCAGCCCGCTCGACGCGCCAGTGATCACGACGACGCGAAACGGCGCCCGCATCGGATCATCATGCCAAACCGGAACATCACTACCGTGGCCTGGCGAGGCTGTTGGGCAGCAGCGAGGCTCGCAATTCCGACAAACGGCGCGCCAGCGCCCCCTGCAACCGGCGCGCCGCGACCAGCAGCCCCGGCCGCCACAATTCCGGCTGGTCGAGGCGCTCGACGATCACCTCCGGGCCGCAGGGCAGCCGGGTCACCGGGTCGAGATAGCGCGGGTAGAGGATCAGGGGGCCGGCCACCAGCTCCTCCAGGGTCAGGCGACGGCCGCGGTCGATCGCCAGCCGATCGGTGGTCAGCCCCCAGCCCGCATAAAACGGCCGGCCGTAGACGGTGACCTGACGGCGTCGCAGCAAGGCCTCAAAGCCGGCGAGCGAGGTCATCGTATGCACTTCGTCGATGCCGGCAAGCAATGCCGCGGTCGACACATCCTGCACAACCGAATCGGCAAAACGCCGGGCGAGCGCCTCGGGAACCGCCCCCTTGCGATGACCGGCGAGGACATCGGGGTGCGGCTTGTAGAGGATGAAAGCGTCGGGACGGGCCGCCCGGGTACGCTCCAGCAGGGCGAGGTTGGTGCGGATTTCACCGCCGCCGAACAACACCGAGAGATCATCCTCAACCTGGCCCGGCACCAGGATCCGCCGCACGCCGGCGGGCATGTCGAGGATCGGCACCTGGCCGGCGAGGTTGTATTTGGTGACCCCGCGGGCGACCAGCTGTGCCATCAGCCGCCCGGCCCGCTCGATCAGCGCCGGCGCGAATTCCGCGCCGGCTAGCAGGTTCTCAAGGTCGCTGCGCGATCGCGGGTCGTAATACATGCCGCCAGCGTCGAATACGAGCGAAGCCGGCGGCAGAAAATCGGCGCCGAGGCCAACCGATCGGACAAACCCATCCTCGACCCGGATCAGCGGCACGCGATGCCGGCCCGCCATCTCGGTAAGGCCGGGCGGCATGCGCGACGCCCAGACCGCGATGGCCCGCGGCTCGGCTGCCGACGCCAGCCGCGCCGTTGCGACCGCGCCGGCGGCGGTGCGGCGAAAGGCCGGCGTCCCGGCGGTCGAGCGCAGGAAATCGGCAACCCGCCGCCGCTTCCAGAACGACATGCCGACGCACACCGCGATCCGCCGATTGGCGATCTCGATCCGGCGCCACTCGGCGAGCAGCGCCAGGGTGTCCTCGAAGGAAGCGGGGGTATTGCGGAACGGGTCGCGATAGCGGGTCGCGATCAGGCAGTTCGCGGCAAAGACTTCGTCGAGCGTGCGGGAGAAGCCCTGCCGCGCCAAATCGGCGGCATCGCGGGTCAGCCCCCAGCCGGTATAGAACGAGCGGCCGAAGGCGGCGACCGGGCGCCCCGCCAGCAGCGCAAGGAAACCGATCTCGCCGCCGACGCTGTAGACTTGCGCGGCGCGTTCCACGGCGGCCCAAGCGTCAATGTCGCCGGCGATCACCCGCGCGCCGCGCGCCGCCGAGGCGGCGAGTTTCTCGCTTAACAGACCTGGCCTGGTACGGTCTGGCGCGAGGACCACGACCCGCTCCGGCGGGTTCTCGGCCAGCGCCGCATCGAGCATCGCGGCCAGGGCGCCCGCTGCCGGCGCGGCGTCACTGCCCGCGACGGGCGGCTCCGCAAGGGCGACGAGTGCGTAATCCTCGCCGCTCGGCAGCTCGCTCCGGTTCGCGAGCCACCACGCGCCGCCGACCCGCGCGGCTGTCAGGGCGCGGCATGCCGCCTGCGCGCGCTGCATCAGCGCCGGGCTTTCCCAGCCGCGGCCGCCCAGCACCCGGGTGGGATCGAGGCAATCGGCAGCCGACGGCGGGCCTGCCACCGCCAGGGCCACCGCGCTGAGACAGGGCGCCGCCGCACGGCCGTGCGGCGGGGCGCGGAGCAGCCCCTGGTCGAGCGCCGCGAACGGCAATTCCGGCGCGGCGGCGCGGCCGCGTTCAATCAGGAAATCGGGGAACAGCGCCGCGACGGCATCCGCCGGCAGCGGAAGGCCGCCGACGCGGAGCCGGGTCGTCGCCGCGATGCCGGGCGCGCTGGTTCCGGGGGTCAAGGTATCCGCTTGCTGGAGAATGCGCATCGCGGGGCGTTGTCGCCGGCTCGCACCGATCCCGATCGCGGCGCCGCCGCGGGCGTGTGGGTCAAGCTCGGCAATCTCGGCAATCGCCTGCGCGCTGTCCATGAAAATCGCGGAAGATGGCGCGCCCCGGACCCGCCGCCCGGGCACGATCGCGCTTGACAGCCCGGGCAGGGTGGGCCAAGTGGCAATTGCCTTTCCTTAAAGGGACCGGATCATGAAACAAGCGGCGATCGCGCCGGTCATCGAATATCTCGCGCGCTCGCGCGACGTGGTGCAGGCAGCGATCGACGATCCGGCCTTCGCCCGCACGATCGCGGCGATCGTCGACCGGGTCGCCGCGGCGCTCGGCGCCGGCCATAAACTGCTGCTCGCCGGCAATGGCGGCAGCGCGGCCGACGCGCAGCACCTCGCCGGCGAACTGCTGTCGCGGCTCAACTACGATCGTGCCCCGACGGCGGCGATCGCGCTGACGACCGACAGCTCGGTGTTGACCGCGATCGGCAACGATTACGGCTACGAGCGGGTGTTCGAACGCCAGGTGCGGGGGCTCGGACAGAAAGGCGATGTGCTGCTCGCGATCTCCACCTCGGGGCGCTCGCCGAACATTCTGCGAGCGATTGCCGCAGCCCGCGATCTGGGCCTGGTGACCGTTGGGCTGACCGGCAGGATCGGCGGAGAAATGGCGGCGCTGTGCGATCTGTGCCTGCACGCGCCATCCGATTCGACACCCCTCGTTCAGCAGATCCACATTACCGCCGGACATGTCATCTGCGGCCTCGTCGAGGAGCGATTGTTCCCGCGAGCCGCCGCATCAAAGCCGCAAGCCGCCGCGGCCAGCTAGGCGCCGCGCCGGGCTCCCCGCCCTTTCCGGTTTCGGTTCAGGCGCGCAGCGGCTATAATCGGCGGACGGGCGTCGCCGAAAAACGGGGGCGGGGCGCCTTTTGCCTTCCGCTTGTTCCACTGATCTTCCCGTCGGGCAATTTGGTATTTAGCAATGGTTGACTTTGTCCGCCGTGCCCAAGCCGTCGCGCGCGGGGCGACCGCGATCGCCGGAACGCGACCGCGCGGCATCGCCGAAGCGATCGGCCGGTATCTGGCATCACTGAATATCTGGTTCTGGGCCATCGTCGGTCTGCCGACGCTGATCGCCGGGGTCTATTTTTTCGCGATCGCGTCCGACCTCTACTCCTCCGAAGTCAAGTTCATCGTGCGCGGCCCGCCCAAGGCACCGGTCACCGCGATCAGCGCGATGTTGAGCAGCGCCGGCTCGGCCGTCTCGGAAGACACCTTCTCGGTGCACGAGTACGTCATGTCGCGCGACGCGGTACGCCGCCTCGAACGCGAAGTCGATCTGCGCGGCCTTTTCAGCCGGCCGGAAGGCGACTTGATCACGCGCTTCCCCGGGATCTGGTTCTGGCGCAAGGATTTCGAAGCGCTGTATTCGACCTATAAGCGTTTCGTCTCGGTAGAGGCGGAAAGCACCAGCGGCGTCAGCACGCTTTTGGTCAAGGCTTACCGGCCGGAAGACGCGCAGCGGATGGCGCGCGGGCTGCTAGAATTCAGCGAACAGCTGGTCAATCAGCTCAACGAGCGGGCCCGCCAGGATTCGGTCGGCACCTTTCAGCGCGAGGTGGATGCAACCGAGCAGAAGATCGGCAGGCTGCAAACCGAGCTGACCGCCTATCGCATCCAACAGAAGATGCTCGACCCGAAGAGCGCCGCGATCGGACCGCTCGAGCTGTTGGGCCAGATGGTCGCACAGCAGACGAACGCGCGGGCGCAGCTCGCCGAGCTTCTCAAAAATTCGCCGAACAGCCCGCAGATTCCGCTGATGCAGACGCGCATCGGCTCGCTCGACAAGCTGATTATCGAGCAACGCGGCAAGATCACCGGCGACAATAACTCGGTCGCGACCGCGCTGACCGAGTATGAACGGCTCGATGTCCAGAAGCTGCTGGCCGAGAAGACCTTGGCCTCGGCGCTGGCCTCGCTCGAACAGGCCAAGCTCGAAGCCCAGAGGCAACAGCTCTATCTCGAGACGATTGCGCAGCCCCACCTCGCCGATTATCCGCTCTACCCGAAACGGGCGATGGCGTTCGGCACGGTCGTCGTGAGCTGCCTGTTGGCTTACGGCATCGCCTGGCTGTTGATCGCGAGCGTGCGCGAACACGCTTCGGCCTAGGCTGAGGATCGGTTGCTGGCGGTAGGCCGCGGGACTGAATGATCACGGCGGCAGACATTTGCAAGGACTACCACTCGGAGACCGGCCATGGCTGGCACCGGGTGCTGAGCGGGGTTTCTTTTACGATCTCGCCCGGTGAGAAGGTCGCTGTCCTGGGGCGAAACGGCGCCGGCAAATCGACCTTGATCCGCCTGATCGCCGGCGTCGAACTGCCCACCCTCGGCACGATCGACCGGCAGATGACGGTATCGTGGCCGGTCGGGCTGACCGGCGGCATCGGCGGCAGCATGACCGGAAACGACAACATCCGGATGATCTGCCGCCTCTATAACAAGCCGTTCCCGATCATTCGCAATTACGTCGAGGATTTCGCCCAGCTCGGCAAATATTTGTCGGAACCGGTGCGCAGCTATTCCGCCGGGATGCGGGCCCGGCTCAACTTCGCGGTGTCGCTGGCGATCGATTTCGATTGCTACCTGGTCGATGAGATCATCACGGTCGGAGACCAGCGTTTTCAGCGGCGATCCTATGAAGAGCTATTCGAGCGCCGCGTCGATCGTTGCTTGATCCTGGCGTCGCACAGCCCGGAAATCGTGCGACAGTATTGTTCGCGCGCGCTCGTGCTGCATCGTGGCCGCGCCAAGGCGTTCGACGATCTCGAATTGGCGCTCGCGATCTACAGCGATCTTTGATCACAGGCCGACCCCGGGGCGGCCTTTTTATCCTTACTTGTCTGGCATACCGTGATATTCCGGTTGACCGACGGCCGAAAACGCCGCAGCCTCGCTAGCGTAAGGGCTGGGCAATGATCGGCAATCCTCGCACCTCACCCCAGAGGAAGCTTGGCGTTTCCGGCGAAAGCGGCGAGCCGCCGGAGCAGCCTCCGGTTGTGTCCGAGAATGAGGACATTCTCTCGCTGCTGGTGAATGAGCCGCATGTCGCCCTGCAAAGCGGCCAAGTTCTGTTCACCGAGGGCGATCCGCCGAGCTGCATGTATGTCGTCAAAAGCGGCGCGTTGCGGATCCGCAGCGGCGGCGTGATCTACGAAGATGTCGGGCCGGGCGGTATCGTCGGCGAGATGGCGCTGGTCGAACGCTACCCGGCGCGCAGCGCAACCGTCTATGCGCTGAGCGATTGCGAGCTTGTGGCGGTCGACGAGGCGCGGTTCTCCTCGCTGGTCGCCGAGGCGCCGCACTTTGCGCTCCGGGTCATGCAGATCCTGTCCCGCCGGCTGCGCGCGATGGATCGCCGCTACCGCCCCGAGCCGCTGGTCGCCCGGGAGCCGCTCGAACCCTGACGTCACCGGCGGCGTATCAATATCCGCATAACGAGGACATCCGACGGACGGCCGCGCTATTGTCGGCATCGGCCGAACCGATCACCGCGGAGACTTGCCGATGCTGTTCACCTGCCTGCCGTCCGGTTCGCGTATTCCCGGGCGCTTCCCCGGCGCGGCGCACGCCCGCGGCAAATGGTTCACCGTCGATATCCACTGCCATATCCGCAGCACCAAGGCGACCGAGATGGTCGAGGGCAACGAGGCGGTGTCGCGCTGGTATCTGGAAACCCAGGCCAGCCCCAGCAGCCGTGCGATCAACCAGCAAAACGCGGTGCGCACCAACCTGCAGAGCGTCTCGGCCGAGCAGCGCATCGCCGACATGGACCATATGGGCATCGACATCCAGGCGATCTCGCCTGCGCCGCGGCAGACCTATTACGGCGCCGATCCCGATCTCGGCCTTGCTGTCTCGCGCCAGATCAACGACGACATCGCCGAGACCTGCGGCCGCTTTCCGGACCGCTTCGTCGGGCTCGGGACGGTGCCGTTCCAGGCGCCCGAGCTGGCGCTCGCCGAGCTCGACCGGCTGCATAAATCGCTCGGGTTCCGCGGCATCGAGATCATGACGCATGTCGCCGGCGCGGATCTGTCGGAACCGCGCTTCCGCCCGATTTTCGCGCGCTGCGAGGAGCTGGGACTCCTGGTGTTCATGCACCCCGACGGCTTTACCGAAGCCCGCCGGTTTCATGACCATTATTTCGCCAATGTCATCGGCAACCCGCTCGATTCGACCGTGGCGGTGCATCACCTGATCTTCGGCGGGGTCTTGCAGGATCACCCCGGTCTGAAGCTCGTCGTCGCGCATGGCGGCGGCTATCTGCCGGCCTATTCCGGACGCATCGACCATGCCGCCTCGGCGCGGCCGGATTGCTGCGAGCAGCTCAAGGAGATGCCGACGACCTATCTGAAGCGGCTCTATTTCGATGCGCTCGTCTATACCCATCACCAGCTGCATTACCTGGTCGAGGAATACGGCGCCGACCACATCCTGATGGGCACCGACTACCCCGCCGATATGGGCGAGACCGACCCGGTCGGCTTTATCGAAGGCGCCCCCCGGCTCGACGATGCCGCGCGGCGCGCGATCCTCGGCGGCAACGCGGCGCGGCTGCTGGGGCTCGAGGTACCGCGGCGCGCGGGGTAGGCAGCGCGCCCAGCTGTGCATAAGGCTGGGGATGATCGCCGCGTCAGCGGGCGCAACTGCGTTTTCTCGTGGATAGTCGTGTTGATCGGCGATTTCCGGGTTGCGGCCGGCGGACGATATCCTTAGGCTTCGGCCTGCGTGTGGTGCGCAGCTGGCCGAACAGGGGGTAGAGCGGGCCTGCACCACACAGGCGATTGGGCGGCCTTCGGGGGGAGGCCGCCCAACTTTTTTGGTGAGCAGCCGGTCTCTTGACCGAAGGTAAGTAAGCGCTTACTTTCTCCCGCCATGGCCCATTCCCGGCTCGATAGCGACGAGCGCCGCCAGGCGATCGTCGATGCGGCGGTGCCGTTGTTCGCCCGCAAGGGCTTCGCCGGCACGACGACCCGCGAGCTGGCCGAGGCGGCCGGCATCTCCGAGGCTCTTCTGTTCCGGCATTTCCCGTCGAAGCAGCTGCTGTACCGCGAAATCCTGCAGCAGCTCGGCTGCCAGGGCGACCCGGCGCTGGAGCAGCTCGCGATCCTGCCGGCATCGACGGCGACCCTGGTCGGCATGGTGCGGTTCATGGTGCGCCGCTGCGTTCCCGGCAGCGACATCGACCGGACCGAGCTCGATCCGCGGCTGCGCCTGGTGCTGCACAGCTGTCTCGAGGACGGCGATTATGTGCGCGAATTGTCCGAGGGGGTATTGGCGCGGATCGTGCCGTTTTTCTCCGCCTCCCTCGACGCGGCCATCGCGGCGGGCGATGTCGTGCCGCCGCCGGATGGGGTCTCCGCCGCCAACCTGTTTTGGTTCGGACATCATATCGCGGCGATGATCGCGATCGCCGCGCTGCCCGGCCGAAGCGGCATCCCTTATCAGGGCGAGCCCGAGGCGCTGCTCGAACAAGCCTGCCGTTTCATCCTGCGCGGGATTGGCATGAGCGATGCAGTAATCACCGCGCAGATCGCACGGGCCGCGGATAACGGTCTGCTGAAAACGGCGGCGGATTAGTCTTTTGTTTGGGGCGGGGCAATGGACGGCGATCTCAAGCCTCTGATATCGAGGAACAGCGGAATGGCCGATGCGGTGGCGCGTAGCGCCGATTTTGTGCGCCCGGCGCCGAGCCGCGCGAAAACAGTGCGGTGGCTCCTCATTGTCGGGGCGCTGCTCGCCCTGTTTCTGGGCGGGCTCTATGGCTTCAATCGTTATCGCGAACAGGCGATCGCGAGCTTCTTCGCCAGCAACAAACCGCCGCCGGCGCAGATCGCGGCAGTGACGGCGACCAGCGAGAGCGTGCCGCGCTTTGCCACCGGCATCGGCTCACTCGCCGCAGTGCATCAAGTGACGATCACACCGGAGATCGGCGGCCGGGTCACCGCGATCCTGTTCACGGCGGGGGGCACGGTCACAGCCGGCGACCCGCTGGTGCAGCTCAACGACGGGCCCGAGCGTGGCGATCTGGCGAATTACGAGGCGCAGGCGCGCTATGCGGCGACTTTGCTGCAGCGCAATTCGCATCTGGCGACGAACCAGTTCGCCTCGCGCGACACGGTCGACCAGAACCAGTCGCAGCTCGACCAGGCACGGGCACAGATCGCCAAGACGCAGGCGATCATCGCGCAGAAGCTGGTACGCGCGCCGTTCGCCGGGCGGCTCGGGGTGCGGCAGGTCGAAGTCGGCCAATACCTCAATACCGGCGCGGCCATCGTGACGCTGACCGACCTCAAACAGCTCTACGTCAATTTCACGCTTCCCTCGACGATGCGCGCTCAGATCGTCCTTGGCCAAAAGGTCAACGTGACCGTGGATTCGTTTCCCGGGCGCGCCTTCGAGGCGACGATCACCACGCTGGAGCCGCAGATCCGCGCCGACACCCGGACGATCGCCGTGCAGGCGACGCTGGACAACCCGGATGAGGCGCTGTTGCCGGGAATGTACATCAACGCCGCGGTTGTCTTGCCCGTCGAGCCCGATCGCGTCGTGCTGCCGGAAACCGCGGTCGACTACACGCTCTACGGCGACAGCGTCTATGTGGTTCGCGAGGACGGCGCCGCCGCCGACGGCAAGCCGATCCTGAAGGCGATCCGCACGCCGGTCAAAACCGGAACGCGCTGGAACGGCAAGGTGACGATCCTCGACGGGGTCAAGCCGGGCGACCGGGTCGTTGCCGCCGGCCAGGTCAAATTGCAGAGCGGCGCCCAGGTCAGCGTCACCGGCAACCCGCCGCCGCAGCCGCCCGCCAATCCGACGTCGAATTGATGTGTGCTGCGGCGTGAACTCGGCATTTCTTACGCGTCATTCCGGGGCGCCGCGCAGCGGCGAGGCCGGGATCCAAGAACATAGGCCCGTGTGCATGGATTCCGGGCTCCCTCGCCGCGCTCGGTCCCCGGAATGACGCCTTAGGGGCGGTCGCATGAAATTCACCGATATCTTCATCCGCCGGCCGGTGCTGGCGCTGGTCGTCAGCCTCCTGATCCTGCTGATCGGATTGAAGGCGATGCTGGGCCTGCAGATCCGGCAGTATCCGCGCCTCTACAACACGACGATCACGGTCACCACGACCTATCCCGGCGCCTCGCCCGATTTGATCCAAGGCTTCATCACGACGCCGATCGAGCAGGCGGTGGCAACCGCCGAAGGCATCGACTACCTGACCTCGAATTCGATCCAGGGCACCAGCACCGTCACCGCCTATATCCGGCTAAATTACGACCCGAGCCAGGCGCTGACCGATGTCATGGCCAAGGTGCAGCAGGTCAAATACCTGATCCCGCCGGCGGCGCAGGACCCGGTCATCCTCAAATCGACCGGCCAGACCACGGCCGTCATGTATATCGGGTTTTCCAGTCCCGAGCTGTCGAGCGCGGCGATTTCCGACTATCTGACGCGGGTGGTGCAGCCGCTGCTGTCGACCGTGGACGGCGTCGCCTCCGCCGACATTCTGGGCGGCCAGACCTTTGCGATGCGGCTGTGGCTCGATCCGGCGCGGATGGCCTCGCGCGGCATTTCCGCCAGCGATGTCGCGGCCGCGATCCGCACCAACAACTACCAATCGGCGCCGGGCCAGGCGAAAGGCTTCTTTACGATCACCAATGTCGACGCCCGAACCGGCCTTGAGGACGTCGCGCAGTTCAAGCGAATGACGGTGAAAGCGGTTGATGGCGCAGTGGTGCGGATGGAGGACATCGGCACCGTCGACCTCGGCGCGCAAAGCTGGAATTCGAGCGTCGCGATGAACGGACAGCAGGCGGTGTTCATCGGCGTCCAGGCGACGCCGACCGGCAACCCGCTGTCATTGGTCAAGGGGGTGCGCGCGCTGTTGCCCGAGATCGAGCGCAACCTGCCGGCGTCGGTCAAGATGCAGGTCGCCTATGATTCGACACGCTTTATTCAGGCCTCGATCGACGAGGTGAAATCGACCCTGGGACAGGCGGTGATCATCGTCGTCGCGGTGATCTTTCTGTTCCTCGGCAGCTTCCGCTCGGTGCTGATCCCGATCGTAACGATCCCCTTATCGCTGGTCGGCGCCGGCATCATCATGGCAGCGCTCGGCTTCACCCTCAATCTGTTGACACTGCTCGCGATGGTGCTGGCGATCGGGCTGGTCGTCGACGACGCGATCGTCGTCCTCGAAAACGTCTACCGCCACATCGAGGAGGGCAAGAGTCCGCCGCAGGCGGCGCTGATCGGGGCGCGGGAAATCGCCGGCCCGGTCATCTCGATGACACTGACCTTGGCGGCGGTTTACGCGCCGATCGGGTTCCTCGGCGGCGTCACCGGCACGTTATTTCGCGAGTTCGCCTTCACGCTGGCTGGCGCGGTGATCATTTCCGGCATCGTCGCGGTGACGTTGTCGCCGATGATGTGCTCGCTGCTGCTGAAGCAGGACATGACGCAGGGCCGCTTCGCGCGGCTGATCGACCGCACATTCTCGCGCCTCGCGGAGGCGTATGGCAGTCGGCTCGAGCATTCGCTCGATTACCGGCCGGTGACGGCGCTGTTCGCGGCCGCGGTATTTGTCGCGCTCGCCTTCATGTACATGCACACCAGCAAGGAGCTGGCGCCCGAAGAAGACCAGGGCGTGCTGTTCGCGCTGACCAAGGGGCCGCAATACGCCAATCTCGATTACCTGAACGCCTATGGCGATCAGCTCGACAAAGGGTTCACCGCGATTCCCGAAGCCGAATTGCGCTTTGTCGTCAACGGCCGGTTCGGCCCCAACCAGGGCATCGCCGGCGTCATCCTGAAGCCGTGGGGCGAGCGCTCCCGCAGCGCCCAGCAGATCAAGCCGGTCATGCAGCAGAAAGTCGGCGCGGTCGAGGGGATGAACGCCTTCGTTTTCTCGTTGCCGCCATTGCCCGCCTCGATCGGCGGGTTGCCGGTCCAGATGGTGATCGATTCGACCGGCGATTTCGTGCCGATCTATCAGGCGATGCTGAAGATCAAGGACGCGGCGCGCAAGAGCGGGCTGTTCATGGTCGTCGACAGCGATCTCGATTTCAATCAGCCGACGATCCAGGTCGATATCGACCGCGGCAAGGCTAACGACCTCGGCATCTCGATGCAGGCGATCGGCGACACGCTGGCGCTGCTGGTCGGCGAAAACTACGTCAACCGCTTCAATCTCGGCGGCCGATCCTATCAGGTGATACCGCAGGTGCCGCGCGTCGAGCGGCTGAGCTCCGAGACGCTGACGCGCTATTACGTGACATCCGCGGGCGGCCAGCAGGTGCCGCTGTCCAACCTGGTCAGCGTCAAGACAGTCACCTCGCCGAACGCGCTGACCCGGTACAACCAGCTCAATTCCGCCACCTTCCAGGCGGTGCCGATGCCCGGCGTGACAATGGGCCAGGCGGTCGATTTTCTGGAAAAGACGGCGAAGGATCTGCCGGCCGGCTTCAGCCATGACTATCTGTCGGATGCGCGGCAATATGTGACCGAAGGCAGCCAGCTCGTCGTTACCTTCGTGTTCGCGCTGATCGTGATCTTTCTGGTGCTGGCCGCGCAATTCGAGAGCCTGCGCGATCCCCTTGTCATCCTGGTCAGCGTGCCGATGTCGATTTGCGGCGCGCTGATGCCGCTGTTCGCCGGCCTGGCGACGATGAACATCTACACCCAGGTCGGACTGGTGACGCTGATCGGGCTGATCAGCAAGCACGGCATCCTGATGGTCGAGTTTGCCAACCAGCTGCAGATCACCGAGGGGCTCGACCGGCGGCAAGCCATCGAGCGCGCCGCACGGGTCCGGCTGCGGCCGATCCTGATGACGACCGCGGCGATGGTGGTCGGCCTCGTGCCGCTGGTGACCGCGGCCGGCGCCGGCGCGGCGAGCCGATTCTCGATCGGGGTCGTCGTGGTCGCCGGCATGTCGATCGGCACGCTGTTCACGCTGTTCGTGCTGCCCGCCGTCTATACCGTGCTGGCCAAGGACCACCACGCCGCCGCCCACTCGACGCGGGCCCGCGAGCTCGCCGAGGTCTCGTAATCAGCGCAGCAAAATGGGGCCGGACATGCCGGCCCCTTTCGCCGCGTGATCAGAATTAGAGCCGCTCGCCGCGCATCTCGCGCTCGCGGCGGATCTGATCGGCCGTGTAGGGCGGCGCGTTCGGATCGAACCGATTCCATCCGCCTTCCTCGTACAGCCGGGCCCGTTCACGGATATCGACGGCCGAGCGGTCGAGGATCGCCTCGTAGCGCTGCTGATCGGTCTCGGGAACCCGGGCGGTGACGAGGGTGCCGCCGCGCCGCACACCCTCGGCGTAGATGTGGGCGTCCTCTTCGCTGACGCCCGACTGGGTCAGGGCGCCGATCAGGCCGCCGGCCGCGCCGCCAGCAACGGCGACGAGCGCCGTCGAGGCCAGCCAACCCGCCGCGACGACCGGCCCGAGACCGGGGATCGCGAGGAGCCCGAGACCGGCCAGGAGGCCGGCGAGACCGCCGGCGGTTGCACCGATTCCGGCACCGGCGGCGGCGCCTTCGGCCCGATCATCGACACCGTCGCGATCGCGCTCGACCTTGCCCGAAGTGCGGACCGTGGTGCGGACGATGCTGTGGTCGCGGTCGTACCAACCGTCGGCGTTGTTGGCGATGATACTGATGTCGCTGTGCGGGATCCCTGCCCGTTCCAACTCGGCGACGGCGCGGGCCGCCGTGTCGTAGTTGTCGTACAGACGTGAAATGGTGATCATCGATTTTTCCTCTGCGTAATGCTGTGAGTTCGGACGCTTTTCGGGTTAGCGCGCGACGACGTTGCCCTGGTAGTCGAGGCTCACCTCGACCCGCCTGCCGTCCCTCATCGCCTTGCCGCGCCACACCCCGTCATCGTCCTTGGCGAGACCGCTCACATCCGAGAAGCCGTTCGATTCGATGCGCGACTTGGCCTCGCCCTCGGTGAAGCTGTTGCGGCCTTTGACCGGCGCCTCGACCTGCTTCGACGTCGAGCCGCTGATCGCGGGATTTTGCGGGCCGCTGGCGGCGGGCGGGGTCTGCGTTTGGGCGACAGCGCCGCTCGCGACGAACGCGAGAATGGCCCCGACAACAAGAGAATTACGCATTATTTGCCTCGTCTATATGATGGGTGTATCCAATAAATGGACATCTTCTCCATTAAGTTCCTTTTTCTGTGATACCGGGAAAGGAGAAAATCTAACACCTATTGTTTCAAGCAACGAAAGATCGATGGAGAAACTGGTGGTTATGTCGCGTTTCTACGGGTCATTTTCTTTATTCATGCTTCAGAGTCCCGCGTTTTGCGATCCGATTCAGGGTCGCGAACGCGCCCGGCGCGGGGCGGAACACGATCTTCGATTGCAGTGCCCTCCACCTCGCCTGCCGTCTGGTCAGCCAGTTCCAGGAAAGAGGCGGCGGGCCCAATCCGGAACCGTCGTTCGAATCGACATGTTCTTGGAAGTAGCCGCGACTTCCAGGAGGAAACGAGATGAAGGTCAATCTTGCGCTGACTGGCGCATTTCTTGTCGGCTTCGCGCTGTCGGCAGGCGCCCAGACAACGACGACTTCGACGTCCTATTATGTCGTGCAGGACGTGAAGACCAAGAAATGCGAGATCGTCGACCAGAAGCCGGTGTCGCGCGACATGACCCTGGTCGGCGGCGATGGGGTGATCTATCACACCCGGGTCGAGGCCGAGACCGCGCTGAAGACCGTCAAAATCTGCCACACCGAGTAGGACCGCGTTCGTTTTGATGAGGGGCGGCCCGCCAGTTGGCGCGGGCCGCCCCTCATTATTTCTGCCCTTATTCAGCCGTCATTCCGGGGCCGCCCGAGGGGCGGAGCCCCGGAATGACATTGTTCGGGTGATCGCGTAACCTGTTTTCTGCTCTTGTCGCCGGCAGGATATTCGCGTGCCGCTCAACCCGCAGCTCGACACCCTTTCGGATTACCCGTTCGAGGCGTTGCGCACGCTGTTGAACCCGGTGACGCCGCGGGTCAACGATCCGCCGATCCTAATGTCGTTGGGCGAGCCGCAGCACCAGCCGCCGCCGCTACTGGCGGAGACACTAGCCGCCAATGCCGACAAATGGAACCAGTACCCGCCGATGGCCGGCACCGCGGAATTGCGCCAGGCGATCGTCGGTTGGCTGAACCGGCGCTATCGCCTGCCGGCCGGCGCGCTCGATCCCGACCGGAACATCCTGACCCTCGCCGGCACCAAGGAAGGGCTTTACCTGTTCTCCAGCCTCGTCGTGCCGCGCGAAAAGGGCGGCCGGCAGCCGGTCGTGCTGGTGCCCAACCCGTATTACCTCGTCTACAACGGCGCGGCGACGATGGCCGGGGCGGAGGCGGTGTTTCTCGACGCAACGCGGGACAACCGCTTCATGCCCGACCTCGCGGCGATCCCGCGCGAGACGCTCGAACGCACCGCGCTGTTTTATCTGTGCTCGCCAGCGAACCCGCAGGGCACCGTCGCGACGCTCGGTTATCTGAAACAGGCGATCACCCTCGCCCGCCAGTACGATTTCGTGCTGGCGGTCGACGAATGCTACGCCGAGATCTACGACCGCACGCCGCCATCCGGCGCGCTTGAGGCGTGCGCGGCATTGGGAAACGGTTTCGACAATGTCGTCGTGTTTCATTCCTTGTCGAAGCGGTCGAGCGCGGCAGGGCTGCGCTCCGGATTTGTCGCGGGCGACCCGCGACTGATCGGGCATTACTCGCATCTGCGCAGCTATGGCGGCTGTCAGGTGCCGTTGCCGGTGCAGGCGGCCGCGGCCGCGCTGTGGCAGGACGAGGCGCATGTCGAGGAGAACCGCGCCAAATACCGCCGCAAATTCGACATCGCCGAGGCGGTGCTGGCGGGCCGCTATGGCTTCTACCGGCCGGAGGGCGGGTTCTTTCTGTGGCTGGAGGTCGGCGACGGCGAGAAGGCGGCCTTGCGATTGTGGCGCGACGCGGCGGTCCGGGTCTTGCCGGGCGGCTATACCGCGCGGGCGGCGGATGGAAGGCGCAACCCGGGCGAGGCCTACATTCGGCTGGCGATCGTGCATGACGAGGCGACGTTGAGCGCCGCCTTTGAACGAATTCGCCGGGTGTTGTAAGAAGATAGGCTTGTTTGACGCGTAGGGGTTGCGGCCTTCGGGGGGAGGCCGGCGTATCGGGAGGCCGGTCCGAGCGGCCGGGGGGACAGAGGTATGGCCAGATCGGCGCAGCTAGCGATGCGCGGCTTCGGCGGCCGCGTCCGCGGTTGGGGTGACTTCCTCAACGGCGTCAAATACCGTGTGTTCGAGGGCATCGGGGCATTCCTGGTGATGGCGAGCCTGTTGCTGCTGCTCGCCCTGTTGACCTATTTCCCGGGCGACGCCTCGCTCGACACCGCGGTCGCGGCACCGGCGCGAAATTACCTCGGTTTCGAGGGGGCGTTGATCGCCGACCTGCTGATGCAGAGCGTCGGCCTGGCATCCTATCTGCTGCCGGCGGCGCTGCTCGGCTGGGCGTTCCGGCTGATGCTGCGGCGCCCGATTCGCCGGTTCGGCCGGCGCTTGACGCTGTTGCTGATGGCGCTGGTGCTCGGCGCCCTCTCCTGCTCGGTGCTGCATGTCGCGATGCCGCCGCCGGCCGGCGCCGGCGGCGTCGTCGGCTGGGCCTGGCTGCGGCTGATCGAGGGCATCGGCGCCGCCTCGCTGGCCTTGCCATTGGCGATGGGGGCGGCGGCCTTGGTGGCGCTGCTGCTGCTGTCGGTCATCGGATTGTCACCCGGCGAATGGCGGGTGATCGGCAGCGGCGCCGGGCGCGGCGCGGCGCGGGTCGCCCGCATCTCGGGGCAGGGTACGGTGGCCGCCGCGGCGTTCAGCAGCCGGATCTGGCGCGATTGGCGCGCCGCGCGGCGGGTCCTCGACGAAGGACCCAAGGCGAGCTCGTTCAAGACCGTGGTGAACCGCAAACCGGCGGCTGACACGCGCGTCACGCCATTGCCGGAGCGGCGCGAGCCGCGACTCGGCCTCGTGCCGGCGGCAGCCCCCGCCCCTCCCGCCCCCGAGCCGGCGGGGATGCCGGGCCGGCTCGTACGCTTGGTGATGCCGCGGGCAAAGTCGCCCGCCGCCGGCAAGCGCGCCGCGCAGGAATTGCAGCCGGCATTGGCGCTCGATGACGAGCCGGTGCTGCCGCCGCTCGGCCTGCTGGTCAAGCCGCCGGAAGTCCGCGCCGCGGCGATCGACGAGGAAGCGCTCGCCAAGAACGCCCGAATGCTGGAAGCGGTGCTCGAGGATTTCGGCGTGCGCGGGCAGATCGTGCAGGTGCGGCCGGGGCCGGTCGTCACCCTCTACGAGCTCGAACCGGCACCGGGCATCAAGGCCTCGCGGGTGATCGGCCTGGCGGACGACATCGCCCGCTCGATGAGCGCGATCTCGGTGCGGGTCGCGGTGGTGCCCGGCCGCACCGTGATCGGTATCGAATTGCCCAATCTGAAGGCCGAGACCGTCTACCTGCGCGAGCTCTTGGATTCGCCGGCTTACGAAAAGCATGCCGGGCGGCTGGCGCTGGCGCTCGGCAAGGATATCGGCGGCGAGCCGGTCATCGCCGATCTCGCGCGAATGCCGCATCTGTTGATCGCCGGCACCACCGGATCGGGCAAATCGGTCGGCATCAACACGATGATCCTGTCGATCCTGTACCGGATGCCGCCGGAGCGCTGCAAATTCATCATGGTCGACCCGAAGATGCTGGAATTGTCGGTGTATGACGGCATTCCGCACCTGCTCGCGCCGGTCGTCACCGATCCGAAGAAGGCGGTGCTCGCGCTGAAATGGACGGTGCGCGAGATGGAGAGCCGCTACCAGAAGATGTCGAAGCTCGGAGTGCGCAACATCGAGGGCTTCAACACGCGGCTGCGCGAGGCGGCGGTCAAGGGCGAGAGCCTGGTGCGCAAGGTGCAAACCGGGTTCGACCCGGAAACCGGCCAGCCGGTTTTCGAGGAGGAGCCGTTCGACGCCAGCGAATTGCCGATGATCGTCGTCGTGGTCGACGAGATGGCCGATCTGATGCTGGTCGCCGGCAAGGAGATCGAGGCCTCGGTGCAGCGCCTGGCGCAGATGGCGCGCGCCGCCGGCATCCACCTGATCATGGCGACGCAGCGTCCCTCGGTCGATGTGATCACCGGCACGATCAAGGCGAATTTCCCGACCCGGGTCAGCTTTCAGGTGACCTCCAAGATCGACAGCCGCACGATCCTCGGCGAGGGCGGCGCCGAGCAGCTCCTGGGGCGCGGCGACATGCTCTACATGGCGGGCGGCGGGCGCGTCACGCGGGTGCATGGGCCGTTCGTCTCCGACGAGGAGGTCGAGCGCGTCGTGTCGTTCCTGAAGACGCACGCCGAGCCCGATTACATCCTCGAGATCACCGAGGACGACAGCGGCGCCATCGATCCGTTCGGCAGCGACGAGGAGGGTGGCTCCGGCGACAGCCTCTACGACCAGGCGGTGGCGCTGGTGTGCCGCGAGCGCAAGGCCTCGACCAGCTTTGTGCAGCGCTATCTGCAGATCGGCTACAACCGCGCCGCGCGCCTCATAGAGCGCATGGAATCGGAGGGCGTCGTCAGCCAAGCCAACCATGTCGGCAAGCGCGAGGTGCTGGCGCCGCCGGGACGGTGAGGTGCCCAGATGTGATGTATTCTGCACCACCTCATACCGATCACTGGCGGCTCCTGACTCCAGCCAACATCCAATAAGGCGCCTCTGGGGAAAAACGCAGCCCCTTCCGCCAATCTGTGTCAGTTGGTGTTATCGGCGGATTACGCTTCGCTCATCCGCCCTACGGCTCGCCGATAGGCGCTCGTGTAGTGCAGCGCGAGGCGCGAAAGGACCGTACCGCGCATCTATCCGATTTCGAGGAAGCTCTTGTCGGCGGATTGCGCTTCGCTTATCCGCCCTACGGGCTTGGTGTCACGGAGCGATATGTTCCTGTTAGCGATTTCTCAACCATAATGGGAGCAGGTTTCGCTTAGTCTTGACGATGGGCCGGGGGGTCATGCGTCAATCCAGTTTCTCCGTCGTTTTTCGCGCTGCAGCGTTGTCTGCGCTGCTGGTGGTCGTGGGGTGCGTACAGGCGCCGCCGCCGACGCCACCGATGGCCGACCGCGTCATCGTCAACAAGAGTCAACGAACACTCGACTTGCTGCGCGACGGCAAGGTGTTCGCGACCTATCCGGTCGCGCTCGGGCGGCAGCCCTACGGGCCGAAGCGGCAGGAGGGCGACGGGAAGACGCCGGAGGGCCTCTACCGCATCGACTACAAGTCGATGCAGTCGCGGTACACGCGCGCGCTGCACATCTCCTATCCCGACGACAATGACCGCGCGCGAGCGCAGGCGACGGGCGTCGACCCGGGCGGCGCCATCTTTGTCCACGGCCTGCCCCCCGATTACGGTCCGACCGATCCGCCGCGATGGTATCGCGATTGGACCGAGGGGTGTGTCGCCGTTGGCAATGCCGCGATCGTCAAGATCTGGGACGCCGTCCCCGATGGCACGCCGATCGAAATCCTGCCCTGAGTCACGGCAGAGCAGGCGCTTCGCAACCGCGCCGCGCAGCTGATCGGGCGCATGGAGGCGGAGGGGGTCGTCAGCCGCCGCAAGGGGCTCGCCCTGCGGGGACGGTGCGCCGGCCGTTCCTAATTTGAAGCGGTTCAGCCCTGAAAAATCAGGCATGTGGTCGTGCCGTGGGCGAGCAATCGCCCTTTGCCGTCGGTGATCCACCCTTCGGCGGTGCCGACCCGGCGACCGCGGTTCAGCACGATTCCTTCGGCGGTGATCAGGCCGGTTTCTGGCGTGATCGGCCGCAGGAGTGAAATCTTGAACTCGAGGGTGGTCGAGCCGACGCCTTTCTCCAGAGTCGACTGAATGGCCAATCCCATACAACTGTCGAGCAGCGTCGCCGCGAGGCCACCGTGCACCGTACCAGCCGGATTGAGATGGATGCCGCTCGGCTCGGCAGTGACGACGACGCGCCCGCTCTCCGCCTGCGTCACGTCATAACCCAAGGTCTGGGCAATCGTATTGAGCGGCAGCGTCCCGTCGGCGAGCCCCTGGACGAATTCCAGGCCGCTCATCTCCTTTTGCTCGTCGGCGCTGACGGTCCCATAGGTCCTACTGACGCTGCGGCTTGGCATCGGTCTTCGCTCCTGACTTGAAACCACAAGGGCGCTGGATCGGCGAGCCTCACAAAAGACCCCAGCTTCGATTGTGGCGCCGGCGAGCGACCCCGCTCTACCCGGCGGTTGCTGTTTGATTCGAGGAACGCGGGCGCGCAATGTCAGGCTTCGGGCTCGCACTTCGGCCGATCGCGGACGCACCCCGGCTTTCGTTCCGCATTAGCGCGCATCGGCCCCGAGCAATGTCATGAGTCTGGCCGGTCAGGCGGCAGCGGACCCCGACATGCAGAAAGGCTTGCCGGGTTGTGAAACGAATAGTAGAGTGGTTGATCTAGTTTAGGAACCTTGGATGCGCAAGCGCGATCCGATCAAGCACGAGGAGAAGCGCCGGCAGATTCTGGAAGTCGCGGAGTGCTGTTTCCTGCGCGACGGTTTCCGCGGCGCCAGCATCTCGGACATTTGCGCTGAAGCGCAGATGAGCCCAGGCCACCTCTATCACTACTTCAAGAGCAAGGAAGCCATCGTTCGCGACCTGACCGAGCTGCACCTGCAACGGGTTGCGTCGCGCTTCGAGGAAATGACCGCGAAGACGAATGTGCTCGAAGCGTTTCTCAGCGAGATCGACGTCTGGCGGAAGAAGAAGGCGAAACGCAATCCGGCGCTGATCTGCGAAGTCGTCGCCGAGGCCAGCCGCAACCCGGCGATCGCCGAGATCCTGCAGCGCCGCACCCAGGCGCTGCGCGATATCCTCGCCGAGTTTCTGCGCGAGGGCCAGCAGCGCGGGCAGATCGATCGGCAGCTCGACCCGGATCTTACGGCGGCGGTCGTCCTCAACCTGGTCGACGCGATCGACGGTCTGGCGATGAAGGGCGACGAAAAGTTCAATTCGGTCGAGGCGATCGATCTGCTGAGAACGATGTTCGCGCGTTTTCTGACGCCGCGAGCGGCTGGCGCGCCCAACCGGACAGCGCCTAAATCACGGCAATCACGCGCAAAGCGAGCGATCCTGGAACCGGCAACGTGACCTGCCGGTAATCCTGGGACGAACCAGCCCCTGCTGGCGTGCGACATTTCCGAGAAGCGCGCGGAGCCAGGCGGGATCGACGTGATCGGCCTTCATCATTGCTTGGATGAGATCGTCGGAAAGTGCTTCCTCCAAATTCGGCTCCGCGCCGTAGCGATGATGCATGCGGGTCTCCCAGAGTGTGCGGGTTGACGGGATGGCCGGAGACAGCGGACTCGGGTTGGTCGTGGGCTGATGTGCTGCGATTGCAAAAGACGCGATTGATAGAGGGAGCGTTCTATCTACATCTCACGTGGCACCGGCGGCGGTCAACGAAAATAGGTCGATCGCTCTATTAATTTATTGGCGCGGACACCGTGTAGGGGAGCGTAGGGCGGAAAAGCGTAGCGTCCTCCGCCAGCAAATTGGCGTCCCCACCGCGCCGGCCGCCTTTGTGAGGAACAGGTTTCGGCGGAATGCGCTTCGCTTTTCCGCCCCACATAAGGGAGCGAATTGCCGCGGCCGCCGCCGCGGTTCTTTTCCGGAAGTGACCCATGACCAAGTGCGTTATAAGGCCGCTCGCCCCTTCCGCACGGTAATCAGGTGCATCCGCTAACCGCCCAATTCCCATCGTCATCCCGGCAAAGGCTGGGAGCCACTGATCCGGTTCCGAGACGGCTGAGGGATGAGTCCCGGCCTTCGCCTCTCGCGCAAGCCCCGCTTCGTCGAGAGCCGGGACGACGGTTTGGGTTCGGATTGATAGCCGCCTTGCTGTTGCTGATCCCGAGCGTCGCCGGCGCTGCCGCTCCGGTCGCGGCGCCCCTGACGCCGCAAGACACCGCGCAGCTGCAGCGCATCGCCGGCTATCTCAACGGCATCCGCACGATGACCGCGAAATTTCAGCAGGCCGCCAACAATGGCGCGGTCAGCAGCGGCCGGCTCTGGGTGTCGCGGCCGGGTCGCATGCGGTTCGAATACGACCGGCCGAACACGCTCGCGCTGCTCGCCGACGCCGGCTACGTCTATCAATGGGACAAGGAATTGCAGCAGACGACGAAAATCGAGCTGCGGTCGACCCCGGCCTGGTTCTTCCTGCGCGACACGATCAATTTCGGCCCGGACATCATCGTGACCCGGTACGAGCAGGGCGGCGGGACGATCCGCGTCACCGTGGTTGAAGCGGACAAGCCCGATCTGGGGTCGCTGACCCTGGTCTTTACCGAAAATCCACTAACTTTGCGACAATGGACCGTGGTGGATCAGCAAGGGAGGCGCACGACCGTGAGCTTGTCCGACCTGCAATTGGGTGTGGCGCTGGACCCTAGGCTGTTTCAATATCAGTACCTGTTCAGTCCGCCGAGCCAATAGAAACAAGAACAGCAGAGCCATATGTCCGGTCGTAACCTGCCGCTGATTGGCATCCCGAGCTGCCTGCGCTCGATCAACGAGCGCGCCTTCCACACCGTCAACGAACGCTATCCGAACGCGGTGATCGACGCGGTCGGCGGACTGCCATTGCTGATCCCGGCGATCGGGCCAAAGACCGATTGCGGCGCCTTGCTCGACAGGCTCGACGGTCTGCTGCTGACCGGTAGCCCGTCGAATGTCGAGCCGTTCCATTACGGCGGCCCGCCGAGCCGGGAAGGCACCCTGCACGACCCTGACCGCGACGCCACAACGCTGCCGCTGATTCGCGAGGCGGTGCGCCGCAACATGCCGGTTCTGGCGATCTGCCGCGGCATTCAGGAGCTGAACGTCGCGCTCGGCGGCACCTTGCACCAGCGGATCTTCGAGATGCCGGAGCGCTTCAACCACAAGCGGCGGCAGCGGCCGATGACGATCCCGGAGAGCGAGCGCTACGGCCCGGCGCACAGCGTCGCCTTGACGCCGGAGGGTTTGCTGGCGCGACTGGCCGGCGCCACCGAAATCATGGTCAACTCGCTGCATGGGCAAGGGATCGACCATCCGGCGCCGGACGTCGTCGTCGAGGCGGTGGCGCCCGACGGGCAGATCGAGGCGATCAGGCTGCCGAGTGCGCGATTCGTCGTCGGCGTGCAATGGCACCCCGAATACAAGCCGCTGGAGAACCCGTTCTCGCGGGCGCTTTTTGAGGCATTTTCGCAAGCCTGCCATGCAACCATTGCAGGAACTGCGACAAAACGACGCGCGGCTTAAGCGAAAACGAATTGGTTCCCGCGCGGCATATGCGTTTTTGCCGCGAATGCATGCGTGATTCGCATTTTGGATGCGCGGAGCCGTCCCCATCTTCCGACTCCAGAAGCGGAGAGGATCAAATCCTCTTAAACCCGGCCCCGTCTCCCCTGCGGGCCCGGATTCCCCCAAGCGCTTCTGACAAGCAGGCGCCCGGTCCTCCCCCCCGACCGGGCGCCGTCTTGTTTTGCCCCCAAATTTTCAGCCCGCGGCATCTGTAACGCTTTGCTTGTCATCGGCCGAGGAGCAAACCACTCTGCGTTCATACCTCCTTATCGTTAACAAAGTCCTATCCCGTGCGACTGATAACCTGGAACATCAACTCGGTACGGCTGCGCGTCGATCTCGTGCGCCGGCTGATCGAGGAGGCGAACCCGGACGTCCTGTGCCTGCAGGAGACCAAGACCCCGGACGAGCTGTTCCCGCGCGAGATGTTCGAGGCGCTCGGCTACGGGCACATGCTGGTGCACGGCATGAAGGGCTACAACGGCGTCGCGATCCTGGCGCGGCAGCCTTTCGCCGCGACGACGACGCGGGCCTGGTGCGCCCGCGCGGATTGCCGTCACGCGATCGTCGAACTGCCCGGCGGCATCGAATTGCACAACATCTACGTCCCGGCCGGCGGCGACATTCCCGATCCCGATGAAAACCCGAAATTCGCCCATAAGCTGCAATTTCTCGACGAGCTGACGGCGTGGTTTGCCGCCGAGCGCGATGCCGGCAAGCCGATGATCGCGGTCGGCGACCTCAATATCGCGCCGCTCGAAATGGATGTGTGGTCACACAAGCAGCTGTTGACCGTGGTCAGCCATACGCCGGTCGAGGTCGGCCGGCTCGGCGCCTTGCAGCGGGCCGGCGGCTTTGTCGACGCGGTCCGGCATTTCGTGCCGCCGGAGGAACGGCTCTACACCTGGTGGAGCTACCGGGCGCGCGACTGGGCGGCGAGCAACCGCGGCCGCCGCCTCGACCATGTCTGGGTGACGCCGCCCTTGGTCGGCGCCCTGGCCCGGGCGCAGGTGCTCCGCGACAGCCGCGGCTGGAAGCAGGCCTCCGACCACGTCCCGGTCATGATCGAATTAGGCGGCTGAGCTGCGGCGCGAGCGGGGGGCGTTACGTGCCCGGTTCGGAAAGTGCGGCCGTCTACGATCGGGCCCACACCCGTTCCAGCTTGCCGGACAGATCGTTATAGCTTTCGGCCGTCATCCACATCCGGCGCAGCGTCTTCTGCACGCCGCCAAACGGCACTCTGTCGTTCCACCAGAGGCGCAGCCAGGTGGGAATGCGCAACCGGACCGATGTCTTGGCTTCGGCCTGCACGAACGGCAGCCCTTCGGTATGGACGGACAAGTCGATATCGAGCGAGCGCGACCGATCGGCCTGGAGCTTGCTGTACGGAGCCAAGAATGCCAGCGCGTCCTCGCGCGCGAGCCTGACAGCATCCTCGGCGCGCCGGGCCCGCACCCCATCGGCGCGAATTTCGTTCACGACTCTTCGGTACGTCTTGCCCTCTGGCGAATCGCGAAAGGCGGTGGCGCGGGCCAGCAGCTCCTTCACATCCCGTGGCTCGCCGTCCTTGAACAGATAGGGCAGCATGGGCGGCACCGGATCCGTATTGCGCACGGCGGCGTCGGTCCCTGCGAGGCGAGCAGCGGCAACAGCAAAGATCTCGTCCTCTTGCTGATTACCAAAGTTTCCTGCCTGGTCGGGAGCGGCCGTCACGCCGAGAAAGAAGCGCGCGCGTTTCGGTTGGATGTAATGGGTTGAGGCGCTCGCTTGCGCGAAGCCGCTGAAGATGAAGCCGCCGAGCAGGAAGCTAGCGGCCCTACGCGTCTCCTCATCGATGCCCATGAACTTGTTCTGCGCCGCCAAGACGTCCGGCTCGATACTCGGGGCCCGCAGCTCCGGTTCCCACTCGTAGCGAAACGCGTTCAGCTCGCGTGCAACGTGGCCGAAATTGACCAGGCTTTGAGGGTCGATTTCGCCGAGGTTGAGCAGCGCACCCTTTTTGATTTCATTGTAAACCGGGGATGCGACCTCGACGGGCTGCGTCCGATCAGGAAGCAACAGATCAAGCGGTGCCATAATTTTCCGGCGGTCGAACGTGTCGTTGTAGTTGATCAGCGGGATCCTATCTCGGGTCACCAGCAGGTCGAAAAAATCGAGCAGGCCTCCCAGGTTTTCTCTTATCGAATCCCATATGACAAAATCGCCGCGCTCAAGCGGCACCACGCCGCGCGCGCCGTTGAGAAACACTTCGCCGGTGCGCAGGATCATTGGATCCGGGACGAAGCCGAATTCAGTCGCATAGCTCGACCATCCGGCCTTGCTATGCTCCGTGATGTGGAGCGTCTCCATTCTAGCCTCCGCAGCGTATGCCTTCCGCAGCCTTGAATCGTTGCTGACGGTTTTAAGGATACGCGTCGACGATCTTCCCACCGGGACCGAAGCCTGGCAACCGACAGCCGGACGCGATGGGCACCGGGCGTATCTGGAAGCCGTCGAAGCCGGTTTCGGTGCCGATGTCGATTACGCCCAGCTCATCAAGCTGTACGGCGAGGTTCCGCACCCAGCGGGCCGCTACAGCCCGGCACAGATCCAAGGGGCCAAGACGTACTGCTGCACCGGCAAACCCGATCCAGCGCATATCAGCACGAGCTACGTAGAGCGCCAGAACCTCACGATGCGGATGTCGATGCGACGGTTCACCCGGCTGACAAACGGATTCTCAAAAAAGGCAGAGAACCACGGTTATTCGGTCGCGATCCACTTCATGCATTACAACTTCGTGCGCATCCATCAAAGCCTGCGGATCACGCCCGCGATGGCGGCAGGCGTGACGCAGAAGCTTTGGTCGTTGACCGATATGGTGCGGGTAATCGAGGATTGGGAAACGGCCAGACCGGAGAGGGTCAGTGGCTATACCTTGGTCGGCTGACATTGCAGCTCAGCGTCGGTTCTTACCGCGCGCACTGCGTTTTGTCGCGATCTGGTTCGTGCTGGCATTCGTTTTCCCGTTTGTCTTACTCGTTCTCTTAATTCAGCGCATCGCGCGTTGGGCGCGCGCCCTGTTACAATCAAACTGACCCACTACCCCGGACGGGACAGGGTCGTGGTCGCGCCCGTTGGCACTCAGCTCAAACACTGTTCCGGGCACGGGCCGGCGGGCCGCGAAGATATCTAGCGCCGGCGGTAGAGGTGGTAACGGCCGGCGGCGACACCGTCGGGCAACGGCAGCATTTCGAGAGCCGCGCTGTCGAGCGGCGGGTCGCTGACGATGATCGCGCTGATGCACAGCAACGGCATGACGAGCGGCATCAGCTCGGCAGCGAGGACGCGGTTCGCCGCGGCGTCGCCGGTGCCGACATCGAGATGCGCCAGCGCGACCCTTCCCCCGAGATGCGCGCGCGCCGCCGGCAAGGTCTCGCGCATGTCGCCGAGGATCAGCCGCTCCGGCGGCGGCACGCAGTCCGGATGGGCCGCGACCTGGCGTTCGCAGACATAGATCTCGCGGCCGGGAAAGAGCTCGCGCAAATGGTCGTAGGTCCGGCCGTTGCCGAGGCCGAGTTCGAGCGCCGCCCCGTCCAACCCCGCGATCAGCGCGGCGGCGTGGTTCAGGCAGGCGCGCTGCGCTTCGAGCCGGCGGATGAAACTGTCGAGCCGGCTCACACCGATACCCGAAGGACCGCCGGCGCCAAGTCTTGATCCACTTGCCCGGCATGCCGGCGAGACGCCGGCGGTCCGGTTAACAGCCGGCTCACGCGCCAGCCTACTGGGCGGCGGTCGCGCCGGCGCCCTCCCGCAATCGGCGCACCTCGGACAAGGCGGTGCGCAGTTGGTTGTTGGTCGAATCGAGCCGCTGCGCCAATTCGCGCATGATCGACACCGCCATCGCGGGGAATTCGCGGACCATGCGCATGAACGGCTCCTTCGAGATGCGCAATGCGACGACGCGGCCCTTGGCCCGCACCGTCGCGTTGCGCGGCACGTCGCACAGGATCGCCATCTCGGCGACGATCTCATTGGCGCCGATCGTCGCGACGGTCAGCGGCCCGGAGGGGCCTTCGAGGACGATCTCGACCGCGCCCTCGATGATCAGATAGGCCGCATCGGCCGGATCGCCCTGGCGGCACAAGAGCTTGCCGTCGTCGAACCCGACGCGCTCGCTCATGAAGGCGAGCAATTTGAGCTTGGCCGGCTCGATCTCGGCGAAGAACGGCACCCGGCGAAGCAATTCGTATTCCTGCACCAAGCTCACGGTTTCCTCCCGATCCCAGCACCGGCGCCCGTCTCTTCTATTATCGGGCGCTCGGTCATTCGGCCGCCATCAGCAAGGCGGTCAACGAATCCTTGCGGTCCAGCTCCTCGAACCGACCCTGTTCCTGCAATTTGCCGCCGCTCATCACCAGCACGCGATCGAAATTGCGCGCCAAACCCGCGCGGTGCAACACCCAGATCAGCCCGCGACCGGCCATCTCCTGGCGCAATCCCGCCATCGCCTTGGCCTGCGCCGGCGCGTCGAGCGCGGCGGTGGCCTCGTTGAGGATCAACAGATCGGGCCGCTTCAACAAGGCCCGGGCGATCGCGGCGCGCTGGCGCTGGGCGAGCGACAGGCGCGAGCCGGCGGTGCCGACATGGTAGTCGAGGCCGACATCGATCACGGCCGAGCGCAATGACAGGGCGTCGAGCACTTCGCCGAGAACCTGCGGGACCCGCATCGTCGCGTCGGCTTCGCCATAGGCGATCTTGCCGAACAGGATGTTGTCCTGCAGCGAGGCCGCGGCGTTGTAGCGGGCCGGATCGAAGAACTCGATCTGGCCGCGGGCTTCCTCCGGCAGATCCTCGCGGAAGGTGCGGCGCGCCTCCAGGAAGCGTTGCTGCATTGCCTCGTCGAGGACACCGAGGCGATGGCGGGCGGCGATCAGCTTGAACGGCAACGATAGGAGCTTGTCGCGCTGCTCCTGGTCGAGCGCCTGGATGCCGCCATTCTCGATCGCGGTCAGGATGGCGGCGAATTCCGGCAGCTCGTTGGAGCTGATAAAGCTGAACTGTTCGAAGAATTCGTGCTCGGGCGACAGGCCGGCGAACATTTCGGTCATCGTCGCGGCGATTTGCCGGCCCGCCTCGACCAGGTCATCGGTCAGCCCCAGCTTGTCGAGCACCCGCCGCACATGGACATTGTCGGCCAGCGCATCAAAGTCGAAGGTCGGGCCGATCGGCGTCCCGAACAGCAGGTTTTCGGCAACCGTGGCGTTCGAGTTGTAGCGCTCGGGGTCGTAGGTCTCGACCAAATTGGTGATGCCGTCAGCGGCGAGTCGCTGCTCCAGCGCCTGACGCGCCTCGAGCAAGCGCTCGGCGAGATCGGGGTGCGAGGCCGGATCCAGCCGGCCGCGCAGGCCGAGACCGTAGACGTCTTCCTCGAAATCGAGCCGCGCCAGCACCTCGGCGACGCGTTCCATCAGCTGCGCCTGGTCGGCGACCCCGGCGCTTTGGTAATCGATCCAGTCGGCGTGCAGATCGAACTCGATATTGCCGGAGCGCTTCGCCTCGTAGAGCTGGCGGGCGCGGCGGCGCGCTGTCGACTCGTCATATTCGGCCGGCCGCAACGGGATGTGGCGCAGGCCGAGCAGCAGATTGTCGCGCAGGGTCCCGGCGAACAAGTAGGGCGTCGCCCCGACATAGCCGATGCGGCGCCCGATCACCGCCACCGGCAATTCAGCGAGATCGAGACCGCCGATCGTGATGCGGCCGCTGCTCGGCAGCACCAGCCGGGCCAGCAGCACGGCGAGCTCGTTCTTGCCGCTGCCGCTCTGGCCGATCACCGCGACGTGCTCGTCGAGCTTGACCGTGAAGCTGACCGCATCGACGACGCGGCTGCGATCGTCCTCGGCGAGCGACAGATTGGCGACCGACAATTCGCCGGTCAGCGGCATGATGCGTTCCGGCTCCGCGAGCAGGAGGCGGGCATCGGCCATGCCAGAGGGCTGGAACTGCTCGACGATCTGCTCGTAGGTGATCCGGGAGTTTTCCTTGATCTGGTAGAAGTCGAGCAGCTCCTTCCAGGGCGAGGCCAGATCCTTGTAGGCGGCGAGGATCGCCACCAGCGCGCCGAACGACAGATCGCCCTTAATGACCAGATAGCCGCCCAGCGAATAGAAGAAGAACGGCGTCAGCTGCCCGATGAAGTTGTTGAGGAATTTGGTGAAAAATTTGCGGCGGTAGATCTCGAACCGGATATCATAAATCACACCCAAAATGCTGGCAAAGTCGGTCAGGTGCAGCTTGACCGTATCATTGGCCTGGATCTCGATGATGCCGGCCGCCGATTCCTGGACCCGATCGGCGACCTGGCGGACGGTGCGCACCCGCTGCTTGCCGAGCTGGTTCACCTTGAATTGCAATTTCGGGATGATGTAGCCCTGGATCGGGTACAGGGCGATCGCGGCGGCGCCGAGGATCGGGTCCTGCATGAACATGAAGAAAATGATCGTCAGCAGCTGCCCGCCCTGGAACAGCGGCGTCACGAAGGCGTCGCCGATAAAGCCGCCCAACTGCTCGCATTCGACCGTGATCATCGGGATGATCTGGGCCGACGAGTTCTTGTGAAAATAAGACAGCGGAAAGCACAGCAGCCGCTGATACAGCGAGTAGCGGAAACGCCGCAGCATCCGCTCGCCGAGCTGGCCCTTGAGCGTGTTGATGAAATATTTGAAGCCGCCGTTGATGAACACGAGCGCGAGGAAGATCGCGCAGAGCATCATCAGGTACGGCACCTGGTCGAATTCGAACCCGAGAAACGGCTCCGGGAAACGCTTGCCAGCGATCGCGCGGTTGACGATCGTCTTCGGCAGGTCGAGCGAATAGTACAGGAACGGGAAGGAGGCCAGGGTCAACAACAGGAGGAAGACCTGCTGCTTGAGGCTGTGCTTCAAAATGAAACGGTAGACCGAGGGTTCGAGGTCGTTGGCTTCCGGCTGCGGCGGCTTTTCCGCCGCGAGATCGGCAGACGGCGCGGCGCCCCGGATAAAGCCGGGGCGCAACGCGTCGACCGAACTGGCCATCGCCGTCATCGTTTTCATTGGCGGCGCCGCCGGAAAAAGACCATTTCGCGCGTCATACAAGCCCATGCCATAGTGCGTGCGGCCGACGAGCAGGGAGGCACCGCATGGCCGGCCGCCGCGATCATAAGCGTGTGCTGATCTACAGCCATGACAGCTTCGGCCTCGGCCATCTGCGCCGCTGCCGCGCCATTGCCCATTCCCTCGTCGATGCGGATTCCTCCTTGTCGGTGCTGATCCTATCGGGATCGCCGATCATCGGCAGCTTCGATTTCCGCTCGCGGGTGGATTTTGTGCGTATCCCCGGCGTGATCAAGCTGCGCAATGGCGAGTATGTCTCCCTGAACCTGCACATAGACATTGAAGAAACCTTGGCGATGCGGTCCTCGATCATGGGCCACACCGCCGATATCTTCGATCCGGACATCCTGATCGTCGACAAGGAACCGCTCGGCTTGCGCGGCGAGATGCGCCCCACCCTTGACCTGCTGCGGGCGCGCGGCACGCCGATCGTGCTCGGGCTGCGCGACGTGATGGACGATCCCGGCGCGCTCGAAACCGAATGGGCGCGCAAGAACGCGATCCCGGCGCTCAGCGATTATTACAACGAGATCTGGGTCTATGGGCTGCCGCAGATCTGCGACCCGCTGGCCGGGATCGACCTGCCGAAGAGCGTGCGGCGGCGCATGGTCTATACCGGCTATCTGCGGCGCAACGTGCCCTCGGCGGCGGCCGCGGAGACGCTCGGCCTCAAGGACGGCGAGTTTCTGCTGGTCACGCCCGGCGGCGGCGGCGACGGCGAGGGCCTGATCGACTGGGTGCTGGCGGCCTACGAGCACGATCAGGGCAAGCTGCCGCCGGCGCTTATCGTCTTCGGGCCGTTCATGCTGCCCGAGCGGCAGGCGACGTTCGCGGCGCGGGCGGCCCGGCTGAACAATGTGCGCACGATAACCTTCGAGGCTCGACTCGAACACCTGATGGCGCGGGCGGGCGGCATCGTCGCGATGGGCGGCTACAATACGTTTTGCGAGATCCTGTCCTTCGACAAGCCGGCGCTGATCGTGCCGCGCACGGCGCCGCGGCTGGAACAGTTCATCCGCGCCCAGCGCGCCGCCGAACTGGGTCTCGCGGCGATGCTGCCCGACGAGCATGACCACGACCCCCGTATCATGGCGGCGGCGCTGTTGCAGCTGACGCAGCAGAAGCCGCCCTCGGCGGTGGTCATCCCGGGGCTGCTCGACGGCATGGCCAGCGTCAACCGGCTGGCCCAGCGGTGGCTGCGCGAGAGCCGCGACGAGCGGCCGAGATTGCGGGCGGGCGGCTTCCTATGATTGCTCCCGCCGGGGGCCGGGTCGCCTTTGTCGTCAAAGGCTATCCCCGGCTGTCCGAGACCTTTATCGCGCAGGAGATCCTGGCGCTCGAACAGCGCGGGCTCGATATCCTGATCGTGTCGTTGCGCCACCCGACCGACCCGACGACGCATCCCGTGCATCGCCAGATCCAGGCGCCGGTGCTGTACCTGCCGGAATACCTCAAGGACGAGCCGCGCCGCGTGTGGCGGTGCTGGCGGCGCGCGCGGCGGCTGCCCGGCTACCGGACGGCGTGGCGGACATGGCTCACGGATCTGCTGCGCGACCCGACCCCGAACCGAATCCGCCGCTTTGGCCAGGCATCGGTGCTGGCGGCCGAATTGCCGGCCGACATCGAACAGCTGCACGCGCATTTCCTGCATACGCCGGCCTCGGTGGCGCGATATGCGGCGGCGATGCGCGGGGTCGACTGGTCCGTCTCGGCGCACGCCAAGGATGTGTGGACCATTCCGGCCTGGGAGAAACGCGGCAAGCTCGCCTCGGCGCGCTGGGCGGTGACCTGCACCGAGACCGGCCGCCGGCATTTGGCCGAGCTGGCGCCGAGGCGCGACAAGGTGATGCTGTCCTATCACGGGCTCGACCTCGACCGCTTCGCGCCGGCGCCGTCGGCGCGGGCCGACACTGCCGATGGCGGCGATCCGGCATGTCCGGTGACCTTGCTGTCGGTCGGGCGGGCGGTGGCGAAGAAGGGCTATGACGATCTGCTCGCGGCGCTGGCGTTGCTGCCGGCCGGCCTGTCATGGCGGCTCGTCCATGTCGGCGGCGGGGCATTGGCCGACCATTTGAAGCGCGAGGCGGCGCGGCTCGGGCTGGGGCGGCGGATCGAGTGGCGCGGCGCGCGGCCGCAGCCGGAGGTGTTGCAAGCCTATCGCGACGCCGATCTGTTCGTGCTCGCCGCCAAGGTGGCGCGCGACGGCGACCGCGACGGCCTGCCGAACGTCTTGCTCGAGGCGCAGAGCCAGGGCCTCCCCTGTATCGCGACCGCGCTGCCGGGGATCGCCGAATTGATCGAGGACGGCCGCACCGGGGTGTTGGTCACGCCCGCCGACCCCGCCGCGCTAGCGGCAGCGCTTGAACGGATGATCCGCAGCCCGGCCTTGCGGCGGACGCTTGGCGAGGCCGGCGAGGCGCGGGTCCGCCGCGATTTCGACATGAACAGCGGCATCGCGGCGTTGGCCCGGTTGTTCCGTCTGCCGCCGGAGCCCCTCTCCCGCTTTGCGGAAGAGGGTGCCGAGCGCAGCGAGGCGGGTGAGGGTGTTGGGCACGGCACGAACCCTCACCCTCCCACGCCTGCGGCGTGGGCCCCTCCCTCTCCCGCGATGCGGGAGAGGGTTTGATACGGCGCCCCGTCGCGAAATGCGGGTCGCGTTTTACGCGCCGCTGAAGCCGCCAGGCCACCCGATTCCGTCGGGCGACCGGCATATCGCGCAGCTGTTCCTGGAGGCATTGCGGCGGGCCGGGCATCAGCCGTTTGTCGCCTCGCGGCTGCGCAGCTTCGATGGCAGTGGCGACGCGCGGCACCAGGCGCGGATCGCCGCTCTGGGACGGCGCACCGCCGAGCGGCTGCTATGGCAGTGGCGGCACCGGCCCGAAACCGCGCCGCTTCTTTGGTTGACCTATCACCTCTATTACAAGGCGCCGGATTGGCTCGGTCCGGCGGTCAGCGCGGCCCTGGACATCCCCTATGTGATCGCCGAGGCCTCGTACGCGGCGAAACGGGCGCGCGGGCCGTGGGCGAGCGGCCATCGTGCTGTCGAACAGGCGCTGCGCCAAGCGGATGCGGTGATCGGCCTCAATTCGGCCGATCGCGGCGGCGTCATTCCGGTGTTGCGAGACGCGCGCCGCTGGTTTGCATTGCCGCCGTTTCTCGATGCCGCGGCGTACCCGGTCCGACCGGCGCGGTCTCGCGAGGCGCCGCGGCTGATCGCGGTGGCGATGATGCGGCCCGGCGACAAGCTGGCCTCCTATCGGCTGCTCGGCACGGCGTTGGCCCGGCTGCTCGACCTGCCGTGGTCGCTGGAGATTGTCGGCGACGGGCCGGCGCGCGGTGAGGTCGAGCAGGCCTTGATGCCGCTCGGCTCGCGGGTCATCTACCGCGGCGCGCTCGATCAGAAGGCCGTCGTCGAGGCGCTCGCCCGCGCCGATTTCTGTGTCTGGCCGGCGATCAACGAGGCATTCGGGATGGCGCTGCTCGAAGCGCAGGCCAGTGGGTTGCCTGTCGTTGCGGGCGCCAGCGGTGGGGTCGGCGACATCGTCGTGCCGGAGCTGACCGGTCTGCTGGCGCCGACCGGCGATCCCGACGCCTTCGCGACGGCGGTGCGCCGCCTGATCCTCGATCCGGCAGCGCGCAGTGCAATGGGGCTTGCCGCGCAGAAGAAGATCAGGCGCGAGCATGACCTTCCGGTCGCCGCCGCCCGCCTTGCCGGGCTGATCGATTCTCTCGGCCGGAGGCGGGCGGCGTGACGCTGCTAGCGCTGATCCGGCATATGCCGACCGCATGGAATCTGGCCGGACGCCTGCAGGGGCGCGAGGACCTGCCGCTCGCGGCGGAAATGGCGCCGGATTGGCTGGCGCCGGCCGAGCTGAACGGCTTTCGCTGGCTGACCAGCCCATTGCGCCGCGCGGTCGGCACGGCGCATCGGCTCGGCATCGACGCGCCGGAGATCGAGCCGAGGCTGGCCGAGATGGGCTGGGGCGAGTGGGAGGGCGAAACCCTCGCCGGGCTGCGCGCACGGCTCGGCAACGAGATGGCCATGGCGGAGGCGGCGGGGCTCGATTTCCGGCCGACCGGCGGCGAGAGCCCGCGCGAGGTGCAAGCGCGGGTAATGCCATTGCTCGCCGAGATCGCGGACTCGGCCCGTTCAACCGCGGCGATCACCCACAAAGGCGTGATCCGGGCGGTGCTGTCGCTCGCCACCGGCTGGGACATGCGCGAGAAACCGCCCCATCGCCTGTCATGGTCGGCGGCGCATCTGTTTCGCCTCGACGAATCCGGGCGCCCCGCCGTCGCTCGCCTCAACCTGCCGCTGGAGCGGGTGTGAGCCGGTCGATTCTGTTCCATGTGCAGTACCTGCTGGGGATCGGGCACCTGCAGCGCTCGCTGCGCATTGCCAACGCGCTTACTGGGCAGGGGATCGAGGTGACACTGGTGTGCGGCGGCCCGCCGGTCGCTGAACTGATGGCGGACCCCTCGATCCGCGTCGTGCAGCTGCCGCCGGTGCGGGCGCGCGACGCGCGCTTCGAGCTGATCGACGATGCCGGGCGGCCGCTCGACGACGCCTTCCGCGCAAGGCGGCGCGACGATCTGCTCGCGGCGTTCGCGATGGCGCGGCCGGATGCGGTGATCATCGAGGGCTTTCCGTTTGCCCGGCGCGCCTTTCGCTTCGAGCTCGACCCGCTGATCGAGGCGGTACACGCGAGCGAGCCGCGGCCGCGCCTGATCTGCTCGGTGCGCGATATCGTCGTCATGCGCGACGACCCGGCGCGGCACCGCGAGACCGTCGAGCGCGTATGCCGCGATTTCGACGCGGTGCTGGTGCATGGCGATCCGGCGCTGATTCCGTTCAATGCGAGTTTTCCGATGGCGTCCAAGATCACCGATCGGCTGATCTACACGGGGTATGTGAGCCCGCCGGCGAAACCCGCGACAGATGGCCCCCTCCCCGCCTCCGGCGAGGTGATCGTCTCGGCCGGCGGCGGGGCGGCGGGGCGGGCATTGCTCGATGCCGCTTTGGCGGCGCGGCGAGGCGGCTGTCTCGCTGACGTGCCGTGGCGATTGCTGGCCGGGACCAATTTGCCCGAGGCCGAGTTTGCGGCGCTTCGCCAAGCAGCGCCGGCGGGGGTCACGATCGAACGCTTCCATCCCGACCTCGCCGGGTTGCTGCGGCAATGCCGGGTGTCGGTCAGCCAGGCCGGCTACAACACCGTTCTCGATATTCTCAGCGCGCAGGCCCGCGCCGTGCTGGTGCCGTTCGCCGCCGAGCGCGAGACCGAGCAGCCGATGCGGGCCGAACGGCTGATGGCGCTCGGCGCCGCCGAGCTGGTGCGCGAAAGCGAGCTGTCGCCGGCGAGCCTGACGGCCGCGATCGAACGCGCCGCCGCTCGCGAGCCGACGCCGGTCGCGATCGACACCGACGGCGCGGTCAACTCGGCGCGGCTGATTGCGGCGCTGATCGAGGGCCATACCCCAAGGATGTTGCCGGGGCATCTTGCCGCAAAAACGGGCACGGCTATGATCGGCCAATGAGTGTTTTGCCGCGCGTCGATGCGGCGACGTCCGCCGAATGGCCCGATCTGGTCGCGGAGCTCGACCGCTGGGGCGAGGCCGGGCTGGTCGCCGGCCTGTGGTGGCGCGACGACGACGCGGTCGCCGCGACGCCGGAATTGGTGTCGCTGCTGCGGCTCGCCGGTGATGCCCCATTGGCGTTGGCGGTGATCCCGGCCGAGCTCGACCCCGATTTGCCCGGCTTGCTGCGGTCAATGCCGCAGGTCGCGGTGCTGCAGCACGGCTGGCGGCACGCCAACCATGCGATGCCCGGTTCGAAGAAAAGCGAATACCCGGCGACGCGGGATGCCGCGGCGGTCATGGCCGAGCTGATTGCCGGCCGCGACCGACTCGAAACGTGCTTCGGTCCGCAGGCCCTGCCGGTGCTGGTGCCGCCGTGGAACCGTTTTGCCGCCGAGCTCGTGCCGTTACTAACAAAGACCGGGATCGCCGGCCTGTCATCGATGGCGTCCCGCGCGGCCCCGGCCCCTGGGATCGCCGCGATCGATGTGCATGTCGATCTGACCGCCTGGAAAGGGGATCGCGGGTTCATCGGCAGCGCGGCGGCATTGGCCGGCCTGACCGGCCATTTGCGGGCACGTCGGCTGGGTTCGGCCGATCTCGGCACGGCGACCGGCATTCTGACGCATCACCTCGTGATGGATCGTGCGACAGCAGGCTTTCTCGACCGGCTGGTGGCGGCCGTCGACCGGCACATGGCGGCGCGCTGGGTCGCCGCCGCGCAGTTGCTGGCGCAATGATGCCGGCCGAGGATTTCGCCGATACGACGCGACACGGCTATCCCGCATCGGCGATGGTCGGCGATTATTTGCGCGCCGCGGCCGGGCTGGTGCCGGTCGGGATCCTGTTCGCCACCCTGCCGGTCGGGACAGTGGCAGCGGGAGTATTAGGCAGCTTTGCCGCGATTTTCGGGGCTTTTGGCTTGCGCACCGCGCTGCGGCACGGGACAAGCGTCGAGATGACCGAGACCGAGCTGCGGGCCCGCGGATTGTGGCGCAGCACCATTCACTGGGACGAGCTCGACCAGATGCGGCTGGCCTATTATTCGACCCGGCGCGACCGCCGCAGCGGCTGGATGCAGCTCGATCTGCGCGCCGGCGGCGCGCGGGTCCGGCTCGACAGCCGCATCGACGGATTCGATCAGATGGTCCGCCGCGCTGCCGAGGTCGCGGCGGCGCGAGGGCTCGCGCTCAACGAGGCGACCTGGTCCAATCTGCAGGCGCTCGGCATCCACGTGCCCGAACCCGAGGCGATGCGATGAGCGATGTGCTCCGGGTCGAGGATCTGCATGTCCGCTTCGCCACGCCGGGCGGGTTCCTCGAAGCCGTCAAGGGCGTGAGCTTCCGCATCCCGCCGGCCGCGACGGTGGCGCTGGTCGGCGAATCCGGCTCGGGCAAATCGGTCGTCAGCCAAAGCATTCTGCGGATCCTGCCGAGGAACGGAGAGATCACCCGGGGTGCGATCCGGTTTGCCGATCCGCGCTGCGACGATGTCGTCGATCTCGTGCAGTTGCCAGCCGATGGCGAGGCGATGCGGGCGATCCGCGGCGGGCGGATTTCGATCATCTTTCAGGAGCCGATGAGCTCGCTGTCGCCGTTGCACACGATCGGCGACCAGGTCGGCGAAGCGCTGAAATTGCACCGCGCCGTCAGCGCCGCCGAGGCGAAAGAGCTGACGATCCAGATGCTGCGCCTCGTCGACTTTCCCGACCCGATGCGGGCCTGGCGCAGCTATGCCTTCGAGCTGTCCGGCGGGTTGCGGCAACGCGCGATGATCGCGATGGCGCTGGTGTGCCGGCCGGCATTGCTGATCGCCGACGAGCCGACGACTGCGCTCGATGTGACGATCCAGGCGCAGATCCTGAAGCTGATCGCCGAGTTGCAGAGCGAGCTCGGCATGGCGGTGCTGCTGATCACCCATGACCTCGGCGTCGTCGCCAACATCGCCGAGGAAATCATCGTGATGTACCAGGGCGAGATCATGGAGAGCGGCACGCTCGACGACATTTTCCGTCGCGCCGCTCATCCGTATTTGTGCGCCTTGCTGCGGGCGGTGCCGCGCTTTGACATGAAGGCGGGCGAGCGGCTGGTGCCGATCCGCGAGATCCCGCCCGGCGACGCGCCCAACCTGATGGCGCAGCTGCCGCCGTGGCCGGCGCAGGCCACCGCGCCGCTGCTCGAATGCAACGACGTGCGCAAGAGCTTCGGTCTGCGGAGCGGCGGGCTGTTCCGCCTCGGCTCGGGGATGCGGGTGACGGCGGTCGACGGCGTCAGCCTGAAGATCGCGCGCGGCGAGTGCCTCGGCCTCGTCGGCGAGAGCGGCTGCGGCAAGACCACCCTGAGCAAGATCCTGTTGCGCGCGTTCGAGCCGGATTCCGGCGAGGTCATCTTCAATGACCGCGGCAATCTGATCGACGTCCTCGCGCTCGAAGGCGACGAGCTGAAGCGCTTTCGGCGCCAGGTGCAGTTCATCTTCCAGGACCCGTTCGGCTCCCTGAACCCGCGGATGACGGTCTACGACATCATCGCCGAGCCGCTGGTGATCCATGGCTTGGGCGACGCGCAGGCGCGGCGCGAGCTGGTCGCCGAGCTGGTGACGCTGGTCGGCCTCGATCCGCGCCACCTGCGCCGCTATCCGCACAGCTTCTCGGGCGGGCAGCGGCAGCGCATCGGCATCGCCCGGGCGCTCGCGCTGCGGCCCGAGCTGGTAATCTGCGACGAGCCGGTATCGGCGCTCGACGTATCGATCCAGGCACAGATCTTGAACCTGCTGATGGATCTGCAGAAAAAGCTGGGGCTGACCTATTTGTTCATTTCACACAATCTGGCGGTCGTCGATTACATCGCCGACCGCATCGCGGTGATGTGCGCCGGCCGCATCGTCGAGCTCGCGCCGCGCGGCGTGCTGTTCCGCAACCCGGCCCATCCTTACACCCAGGCGCTACTGGCGGCGGTACCGGCGCCCGACCCGGCGCACCGGCTCGACTTCCATCAGCTGATGGAGGGGCGCGCCTCCGATCCGATGGCCTGGCCCGAGCCGTTCCGGCGTCGCCTGGAAGCGCCGCTGGCGCTGTTCGAGGTCGAGCCGGGTCATTTCGTCGAGGCGACGGCGAGACCGGTATCGGCAATGCGGCGCGAGGCCCGCCTCGCCGCCCCAGGATGAGGCGCATGGGTATCGGTATCGCTGGACGCGACTATTCCTCTCCCGCATTGCGGGAGAGGGTGCCGAGCGGAGCGAGGCGGGTGAGGGTCGGCGATACCAAAAAACCCTCACCCACCCGGCGCTGTCGCGTCGGGTCCCCCCTCTCCCGCGGTGCGGGAGAGGGATTCATGGCGGCGCTGTTCGTGCTCATCTTGTTGCTGTTCCCGCGCCCCGCGGAGGCGGCGCTGGTGGAGACGCCGATGTTCGCGGCCGAGGTGGCGAAGGGCGCATTGCCGCCGGTCACCCAGCGGATACCGCGTGCGCCCGCGCTCGCCGAGCTGGAGACGATCGGCCGGCCCGGCGGCGAGCTTCGCATGCTGATGGCGAGCCCCAAGGACACCAGGCTGATGGTCGTCTATGGCTATTCGCGCCTCGTCGCCTATACGCCGGCTTTGGCGCTCGTTCCCGATATGCTCGAAGCGCTGGACGTCAGCGAGGACCGAGTGTTCACGCTGCACCTCAGGGCCGGGCACAAATGGTCCGATGGCCAGCCCTTTACGACCGAGGATTTCCGCTACTGGTTCGAGGACATCGCGGAAAACCCCGAGCTGTCGCCGAGCGGATTGCCGCTGCAACTGTTGCCGAACGGCGAGCGGCCGCAATTCGAGGTGCTGGACGCGCAGACGGTGCGCTTCACCTGGTCGCGGCCCAACCCGCTGTTCCTGCCGGCATTGGCCGCGCCCGATCCGCTGTTCATCTACCGCCCGGCCCATTACCTCAAGAAATTCCACAAGAAATACACCGACAAGGAGGCCCTGGCCGGCTTAGCGAAGCAAGCCGGGCTTCGCAACTGGGCGGCGTTGCACACCAAAATGGATGTCATGTATCGCAATGACAATCCGGATCTGCCGTCTCTCGAGCCGTGGATCTTGAAAACGCGGCCACCATCGGATCGCCTGGTCTTTGAGAGGAACCCGTATTATTACCGGATTGACGGCGCCGGCCATCAATTGCCGTATCTCGACCGGGTGGTGTTCTCGATCGCCAGCAGCAAGATCATCCCGGCCAAGACCGGCGCCGGGGAAAGCGATCTGCAGGCGCGCTATCTCAGCTTTGACGACTACACCTTTCTGAAAGCCGGCGAGGCGGCCAACGACTACAAGGTGCGGCTGTGGCGGACCGGGCCTGGCAGCCAGCTGGCGCTGTATCCCAATCTGAATGTCGACGACCCGGTGTGGCGCGGGCTGGTGCGCGACGTCCGCTTCCGGCGGGCCTTGTCGCTCGCCACCAACCGGCACGAGATCAACCAGGTGATCTATTTCGGCCTGGCGATCGAGGGGCAGAACACGGTTCTGCCGGAGAGCCCGCTCTACCGCCCGGAATACCGCGAGGCCTGGGCCAATTTCGATCCGGACGAGGCCAACCGGCTGCTCGACCTGATCGGCCTCAAGCGCGATGGCGAGGGCGGCCTGCGCCAATTGCCGGACGGGCGGCCGCTCGACATCGTCGTCGAGAATTCCGGCGAGTCGACCGAGCAATCGGATGTGCTCGAACTGATCCGCGATTCCTGGCGCCGCGTCGGGATCCGGATGTTTTCGCGGCCGAGCCAGCTGACCCTGTTTCGCCGCCGCGTGTTCTCCGGCCAGACGCTGATGTCGATCGACAAAGGGATCGAGAACGGGCTTGCCACCGCCGACATGTCGCCCTGGGATTTTGCCCCATCCGCGCAGCAGCAGCTTGAATGGCCGAAATGGGGCCAATACCGGGAGACCAAGGGAACCGCCGGCGAGGCTCCCGACCTGCCCGGCGCCGTCCGGCTCATGGAGCTTTACAATTCCTGGCTCAACGCCAGTTCCGGCACCGAGCATGCTGCGATCTGGCACGAGATGCTGCGGATCTGGGCGGACGAGGTGTTTTCGATCGGGCTGATCGGCGGCGTATTGCAGCCGGTCGTCGTCAATGCCCGGCTGCGCAACGTGCCGGAGGACGGCATCTACAACTGGGACCCCGGCGCGCATTTCGGCATGTACCGGCCCGACGGCTTTTGGTTCGACACGCCGGCGACGCCCTCGGCCTCGGCGGCGCTGACCGGTCCGCCGCGTTGACGACCCGCACCGACTGAGCCCGATTCAAATTGCCGCGGGACTTCGGGAAAGGTAATTCTCGCTCCCGCGACGGCGGTGGGTCAGAGCAAACGACGTTTGGTTGGTGCGCTGGATTCCCGCTGCCACGGGAATGACGCAGAAACTGTAGGGCTTGGAAGCGTCGATGCTCGGCTATCTCGTCCATCGGATCCTGATCATGATCCCGACGCTGATCGCCATCAGCCTTGTCATCTTCATCATCATCCACCTGCCGCCCGGCGATTATTTCTCGACCTATATCGCCGAATTGCAGAGTCAGGGCGAGCAGGCCAACCTCGCCAAGATCGCCTTCCTGAAGGCCCAATACGGGTTCGACCGCCCGCTGTGGCAGCAGTACCTGTACTGGGTCGTCGGCCTGATCCAGGGCGATATGGGCTATTCCTTCCTCTATGACCTGCCGGTCAACAAGGTGGTCGGCGACCGCCTGTTCCTGACCTTCCTGGTCTCGTTCACGACGATCATCTTCACCTATCTGGTGGCGTTCCCGATCGGGGTGTATTCGGCGACCCACCAATACTCGATCTCCGACTACCTGCTGACCTTCGTCGGCTTTCTCGGCCTGGCGACGCCGAGCTTTCTGCTGGCGTTGCTGCTGGTCTATTTCGCGAATGTCTATTTCGGCATCTCGGTCGGCGGCCTGATGGATCCGCGCTATGTCGACGCGCCGTGGACGTGGGCCAAGATCATGTCGGTGTTCGCGCATATCTGGATACCGGTCATCGTGATCGGCACCGCCGGCACCGCCAGCATGATCCGGCGGCTGCGCGCCAATCTGCTCGACGAACTGCAGAAGCAGTATGTCGTGACCGCCCGCGCCAAGGGTCTGCCCCCGGTCAAGCTGTTGTTCAAATACCCGCTGCGCCTGGCGCTCAACCCGTTCATCTCCGATATCGGCTCGCTGTTGCCGCACGTGATTTCGGGGGCCGCTGTGGTGTCGATCGTCATGTCGCTGCCGACCACCGGGCCGATGCTGCTCGACGCGCTGCGCAGCCAGGATATGTTTCTCGCCGGCTCGTTCCTGATGTTCATGGCGTTTCTGACGGTGATCGGCGTGTTCCTGTCGGATCTGGCGCTCGCCGCGCTCGACCCGCGCATCCGCCTCCATGTCGGGCGCCAGCAATGAGCGAGATCGGCCTCACCGCCGGATCGCCGGCCCCCGAACGAGCGCACCGAACCGGCGGCGGCGAGCCGCTGCCGCATTACATCTCGCCGGCCCCGTTCGACCCGTACTCGGTCGATGTCATGACTGCGGCGCAGGAGCGGTTCTACCGCGCCTCGCAATGGCGGCTGATGTGGTGGCGCTTTCGCCGGCACCGGGTGGCGGTCGTGGCGGGCGCGCTGCTGCTGGCGTTCTACCTGATCATCCTGTTCTGCGAGTTTCTCGCGCCCTACGGGCTCGACAGCCGCCACACCGAGTTCATCTACGCGCCGCCGCAGCGCGTGCGCCTGTTCGACGCGAGCGGCCTGCGCGCGCCGTTCGTCCTGGGCTACGATTACCGCCTCGACATGACCAATCTGCATCGGGTGTACACGCCGGACCCGGCGAAGCATCAGCCGATCCACTGGTTCTGTCACGGCGACCCGTACAAGTTCTGGGGATACATCAACGGCGACGTCCACCTCGCCTGCCCCGCGCCGGGCGGTCAGATGTTCCTGCTCGGCACCGACCGGCTCGGCCGCGACCTGTTGTCGCGCATCATCTACGGCGCGCGGATCTCGCTGACGGTCGGGTTGATCGGGGTCATCGTCAGCTTCACGCTCGGCATCCTGATCGGCGGCATCGCAGGCTATTACGGCGGCTGGACCGACATCCTGATCCAGCGCGGCATCGAGGTCATCCAGTCGTTCCCGCATCTGCCGTTGTGGATGGCCATGTCGGCGATCCTGCCGGTGACCTGGAGCCCGATCCTGGTCTATTTCGGGATCACCCTCATTCTCGGCATGATCGAGTGGACGCATCTGGCGCGCGCCGTGCGCTCGAAGCTCCTCGCGTTGCGCGAAGAAGATTTCTGCACCGCCGCGGTGCTGATGGGCGCGACCCCGGCGCGCATCATCGGCCGGCACCTGTTGCCGAGCTTCATGAGCCATCTGATCGCCTCGGCGACGCTGGTGATTCCGGCGATGATCCTCGGCGAGACCGCACTGTCGTTCCTCGGCCTCGGGCTCAGACCGCCGATCACCAGCTGGGGCGTGTTGTTGAACGAGGCGCAGAACATCAGCGTCGTTGCGCTCTATCCGTGGCTGATGCTGCCGGTCGTGCCGGTGATCCTGACCGTCCTCGCCTTCAACTTCTTCGGCGACGGGCTGCGCGACGCGGCCGACCCGTATCATTAATCGCGAGCGGCTCGGCGCTGGCCCGGGCGGGGACAAGGCTATGTGGCATCAATCCGGATTGTGATGCTCGTACCACGATCCGATCCGGATTGCAAGAACAAAACGTGAATCTATACGCATGGCTGCATTGCGCCGAGGAGTTGAGATTGGCGGAATGCGCTGCGCTTTTCCGCCCTACGGCAGCGCTCCAGTCAGAAAAATCGGCGTCCCGGCGATTTAGGGAATGAGCCTGATTACGCCACCAGTAGCTGTGCTCGCGCTCCGCAGCTACGGACGCAGGACGAGGCCCTCTTGCGCGACGATCGTGCCGGGGCGGGCCGCGGCGGCCGCGGCGGCGACCCGGTCCATGAAGGCGTCGTCGTGGTCGGGATCGTGGTGGAAAATGACGAGGGTGCGGGCCTTTGCCGCATCCGCCAGGCGCACCGCCTCCTGCCAGGTCGAGTGCCCCCAGCCGTGGCGCGTCGGGTATTCCTCGTCGGTGTAGGTCGCGTCGTAGATCATCACATCGGCCTGGTCGACCAGCCGCAGCACGTTCGCGTCGAGCTCGCCCGGCCGGTGCTCGGTATCGGTGATATAGGCCGCCGACTTGCCGTCGAATTCGACGCGATAGCCGGTCGCGCCGTTGGGATGGTTGAGCGGGCCGGTTCGCAGGGTGATGCCGGGATGCGGCTGCAATGCCTCGCCGGCCGAGAAGTCGCGGAATTTGAGCTTCGCGGCGAAAATGTCCATCGGGATCGGAAAAAGCGGCGCCGACATCATCTTGTTCAGCACCGCCTCGATACCGTAAGGCGGCTTCAGATGACCGGCCCAGAAGCGGATCCTGCTGCGCTTTTCATAGCAGGGCGCGAAAAACGGCAGCCCGACGATATGGTCGAGATGCGTGTGGCTGTAGAACAAGTCGAAATCGAGACGCTGCCGGTCGCGCATCAGCTCGTTGCCGAGCGCCCGCAACCCGGAGCCGCCGTCAAAGATCAGCAGATGGCTGCCGCAGCGGATCTCGACGCAAGCGGTGTTGCCGCCATAGCGCAGCGTTTCGGGTCCCGGGCAGGGGATACTGCCGCGCACCCCCCAAAAGCGGACCGTGAAATCTGGGTTGCCCAAAGGCGGACCCCGTTCTGCCATCCCGTTGCATAAAATACGAACGATGAACAATCTGCAAAGCGGTATCGACGGGACAGGTGTCCGTTCGATGGCTTTTTCGGGATGTTTTGCTCTAACTCGTCGTTAACACCTCGGCGTTATGAAGGAGCCCATCGCTCATCCAGCGAGGGAGCCCCCCAGTGTCCGAGAACGAATACGCCGCGGCCGTCGCCGAGTTCATGCGCAAAAAAGGCATCACCCGCTGCCCGACCGCCTGCGTCGTGCCGACCCACGGCAACGTAGACGAAGCGGACCGCGTCGCGCTGCGCGATTACGACGCCGCCCGGGAAGCCGCCCGGCAGCAAAAGCTCAATCGTTACCAACAAATGCTCGCTTCCTGAGACCTTCGGAGGCCGCGATCAGCGGCCCTCGTATCGCGGCCGGCGTTTTTCCCTAAAAGCCCGCACCCCCTCCGCCGCGTCGGCACTGTTGCGCACCGCGGCAAGCTCGGCGCCGTAGCGCGCCGCGAGCTCCGCCGGCCCCTTCGGCAACACCCCGTCATTGACGAAGCGCTTCATCGCCGCCAGCGCCAATGGCGCGAGATCGACGATCTTCTCGGCCAAGGCGAGCGCCTCCTCGACTTCGCGTCCGTCGGGTACGACCCGGTTCGCCAGACCGATCTGGTAGGCGCGCTCGGCACTGATCGGCTCGCCGAGCAGCATCATCTCCATCGCGACCTTGTGCGGAATGCGCGCCGCGAGCCCGGCGATCATGCCGCCGGTGATGCCGACCTTGCCCTCCGGATAGGAAAACTTCGCGCTCTCGCTCGCGACCAAAAGGTCGCACATCATCGCCATCACGAGGCCGCCGCCGATGCACCAGCCGCCGATTGCAGCGATGATCGGCTTGTCGGTCGCGATCCCGACGGTCGGCACGCAGCGCCACAATTCGGGCAGATCGGTCACATCGGCGCCGGCCGAGAAGGCGCGCCCGCCGGCGCCGCAGAGGATCGCGACGCGCTGCGCCGAGCGGTCGAACGCGGCAAACGCGTCCTGCAATTCGATCGCGACGGCCTTGTTGATCGCGTTCAGCTTCTCCGGCCGGTTGATGCTGATGATCGAGACCGGCCCCCGTTCCTCGACGCCGACGACGCTCATGCGCATGGCCCCTCGCCGGAATAAGACGCGGCACTTTAGCGCAGCCGGCAAAACCGGCGTGATTTTCCGGAGCGGCATAAAAAAACGACAAAGACGTTGCGTTACAGGACTTTACAATTTGAAACAGGTTTTCCGGCGCCTCGCCTCTTATATCAACGATAGAAAATGGCGGGGATCTATCCCGGATGGCGGCAAAACGCATCCTTCTGGTCGAGGACGAAGCCGGGATCAGCGATTTCCTGGAGATTGCGTTGTGCGGCGAGGGGTATGAGGTCGATGTCGCGGCCACGGCGGCCCAAGCGTGGGCCTGCCTCGACGCGCATCGCTACGCGCTGGTCATCACCGATTGGCGGCTGCCCGACGGCGACGGCCTGCTGATCGCCGACGCCGCGCTCCAGCTCGGCGCAAAAACCCTGCTGATGAGCGGCTATCTGTTCCACATGCCGGGCGGCCGGGCGGATTCGCATGAAACGTTGATGAAACCGGTCCGGCCGAGCGAGATGGTCGCGGCCGTCCAGCGCCGCATCGGCACGGCGGCCCTATCCTGACCTGGAACTGACCTCGCGACCCGAGGGCTCCTCTGGCCGCCGCTCCGCCGTGCCTGGAAGCGTTGGGGCCGACGGTTTATAGTCGGCGGCTGCAAAATCGAGAGAGCCGCGATGAATCTGTTTCAGGAGCAGGGCGTCAAGGATTATGCCGCGGCCGCGGCGCAGATCCCGGTCATCGATTTCGGGCCGTGCTTCACCGGCGAGCCGGGCGCCCGCGAACGCACCGCCAAAGTGGTGCGCCACGCCTGCGAGAATGTCGGCTTCTTCTACGCGCTGAATCATGGCGTGCCCGAGAGGGTGATCGACGACGCCTTTGCCGCCTCGCGGCGCTTTCATGCCCTGCCGCTCGCAGAGAAGCTGCAGCTCAGGCTGAACGAGAACAATATCGGCTATCTGCCGATCAACGCCTCGGTGCAGGACGCCTCGACCGTGCACAAGGCGACCCGACCGAACCAGAACGAGAGCTTCTTCATCAGCCACGACCGCGGTCCGGATCACCCGGACGTCATCGCCAGAACGCCGTTGCGCGGCCGCAACCAATGGCCGGCAGGCGAACCCGGGCTGCGCCGCGACATGATGGCGTATTTCCAGGCGCTGGGCGCGATGTGCGACCGCATCCTGCCGGTGTTCGCGGTGGCGCTCGACATGCCGGCCGATTTTTTTGCGCCGTTCTTCGCGCCCAATGGGACTGGCGAGGGGCACGCCAATCTGCGCTTCCTGCACTACCCGCCGCAGCCGGCCGACGACGACAACAATCTGTTCGGCCAGGCGCCGCATACCGACAACAGCTTCATGACGGCCTTGGCGCGGACCGACGTGCCGGGTCTGGCGGTGCGGTTGCCCTCGGGCGAGTGGTTTCCGCCGCCGATCGTCCCGGGCACCTTCTTGATCAATCTCGGCAACATCATGCGGCGCTGGTCGAACGACCGGTTTCTGTCGACGCCGCATGGCGTGCTGAACGATTCGGGGACCGACCGCTACTCGATCGCGTATTTCCACAGCCCGAACGTCGACAGCGTCATCGAATGCCTGCCGAGCTGCGTCGGCGCCGACAACCCGGCGCGCTATCCGCCGGCGGTCTATCGCGACCTCGTGCTCGACTTCTACCGGGCCAATTATTTCCATCAGAAGGGCCACCGCTCCGATGCGGCCGCGATGGCCGGAGCGGCGGCGGAGTAGAGTGCAAGACATATCGATCGGCGTCCCGGCGAAAGCCGGACCCACCGATCCACTTCCCGTGCGACGGGAAAATGGGTCCCGGCTTTCGCCGGGACGCGAGGGCGAGTGAAGGAGGCGGGCCGTGTTCGATCTCGATCGCTTTATCGACGATTGCCGCGCTGCGGTGCGCGAAGACCCGACCCACAAAGCGGTGCGCGAAATCGTGGCGCGGGCGGTTTCCGATCCGGCCGACGTTATTGCCGGGCTCGGCGAGCCGCGACGGGCTGAGGTACAGAAGCTCTATAACGCACCCGATCTGACGGTCCTCAACGTGATCTGGGGCCCGGGCATGACGATCATGCCGCACAACCATCTGATGTGGGCGGTCATCGGCATCTATACCGGGCGCGAGAACAACATCTTCTGGCGCCGCCTGCCAGGCGAGACCGGCGGCAAGATCGAGGCGGCCGGCGCGAAATCGCTGGGCGAGCGCGACGCCGAGCCGCTCGGCCGCGACATCATCCATACCGTGACCAACCCATTGCCGCGGCTGACCGGCGCGATCCATGTCTATGGCGGCGATTTCTTCGCCGTCACCCGCAGCGAGTGGGATCCCGAAAGCTTGCACGAACGACCCTACGACGCCGAGAGGGCCATGCGTCTGTTCGAGGAAGCGAACGCCGCATGAGCCTGCGGGTTTTCGCGCTGACCTGCGGGCATCTGACCGGGGAGCTCGGCCATCTGATGGAGGGCGGCGAAGGCCGTACCCGGTTGCCGATCCCGGCCTATCTGATCGAGCACCCCAAGGGCACGGCATTGTTCGACACCGGCATGCACCCGGATTGCCAGCACGATCCGGCGGCGCGGCTCGGGGCACGCCTGACCGATCTGTTCGAGTTCGACTACCACCCCGGCGAAGAGATCAGCGCGCGGCTGACGGCGCTCGGCCGCGACCCGGCGCGGATCGACCTGATCATCAACTCGCATTTCCATTTCGACCATGTCGGCGGCAACGCGCAAATTCCGAACGCGACGCTGCTGGTGCAGCGCCGCGAATGGGATGCCGGCATGGACCCCGACAGCGCTGCGCGGCGCGGCTTCAACCCGCGTGATTTCGATCTCGGCCACAAACTTCGCCTGATCGACGGCGAGCACGATATGTTCGGCGACGGCGCGGTGGTGTGCCTGCCGACCCACGGCCATACGCCGGGGCATCAATCGCTGAAATTGCGGCTTGCCGGCGGGGACGTCGTGCTGGCCGCCGACAGCTGCTATTTCTGCCGCACCCTGCGCGAGCGCCGCCTGCCCCGCTTTGCGCATGACAAGGAGGCGATGCTGGTCGCGCTCGACCGCCTCGCGGCGCTGGAAGCCGCGGGCGCACGGATCTTTTTCGGCCACGACCCCGAATTCTGGCAGAGCGTGCCGCAGGCGCCGGCGGCCCTCGCGTGAGGTGGCCGGGTCCTGCATGAACAAGCTTCCGCCTGCGATCCTGTTCGATCTCGACGACACGATCCTCGCTGCCTTTGGGCAGGCCGAGGGGCAATGGCAGCGGGTCATCGCCTCGTTCATCGAGCACCTCGCGCCGCATCCGCCCGATGACATCGTCGCCGCGATTCAGGCCTATTCGCGGTTTCTGTGGGCCGATCAGGCCAGGCACAAGCATTGGCGCCACCGCATCGGCGAGGCACGGCGGCACATTGTGCAGAACGCGTTCGCCGAGTTGTGCGGCAAATCCGGGCAGCCGGCGCCGTCCGGCGAGCTGTGCGACGCGATCGCCGCCCGCTTCAACGAGCTGCAGGAAGCCGAGTTGCGCATGTTCCCCGGATCGCACGAGACGCTCGACCGGCTCAAGGAGCTCGGGGTCAAGCTGGCGCTGGTCACCAACGGCGCCGCCGTGCCGCAGAGGAAGAAAGTGGTGCGGTTCGCGCTCGAGCACCGCTTCGACCACATCCAGATCGAGGGCGAGCACGGTTTCGGCAAACCCGAGGAGCAGGCCTATCGGCACGCGATGAAGGCGCTCGGCGTCGGGCCCGAGGACACCTGGATGGTCGGCGACAATCTCGAATGGGAGGTCGTCGCGCCGCAACGCCTCGGGATCTACGCGATCTGGTACGATGGCTATGGCATTGGGCTGCCGCCGGACTCGCCGATCCGCCCCGACCGCATCATCCGCAGCCTGCCGGAATTGCTGCCGTAGCCCGGCAGTCCCCGTGCCCGGACTTGTTCCGGGCATCCACGTCTCAAGCACAGGCGGAACCTAAGACGTGGATGGCCGGGACAAGCCCGGCCAAGGGGTTTTTGTATGGGTAGGGAGAGAGCGCGCCTGCCGGCCAAGCAAGGCAAACCTGACGAGGAAGCGTTTCGGCGGCCTTTACCGATTGGTTAGAGTAAGCGCGAACTCTGTCCGTCCCACGCACGAGGCGGTTTGCCACCGATGTTGAGATTGCTGAGATTTGGCCGCGATGCGCGGGTCAATGCCCTGATCGGCAGCGGCCATTTCCTGTCGCATTACTATCAGCTGTGCCTGCCGCCGATGTTCATCGTGTGGCAGCAGGATTTCGGCGTGTCGTACGCCGAGCTTGGGCTGGCGATGGCGCTGATGTCCGGCACGACGGCCATCGTCCAGGCGCCGGTCGGCTTCCTGGTCGACCGCTACGGCGCGCGCCGCTTTCTGATCGCCGGCACCTCGGTGATGACGTTGTCGATCGCCGGGATGGGCCTCGCCACGGCGTATTGGCAGATCGCGCTGTTGGCGATGCTGTCGGGGCTCGGCAATTCGGTGATCCATCCCGCCGATTACGCGATTCTCACCGGCTCGGTCGATTCCGCCCGCATCGGCCGTTCGTTTTCGCTGCATACCTTTGTCGGCCATGTCGGGTTTGCCGCCGCCCCGCCGGTGACCGCGGCCCTGATCCTGCTGATCGGGTGGCGCAACACGCTGCTGCTGGTCGGCTTGATCGGGGTTCCGGTGGTGCTGTCGATCGTTTGGCAAAGCCGCATCCTGATCGATCACCGCGGCGCGCGGCAGAAACCCAAGACCAGCCTGCGTGCCGATGCGCGGTTTCTGTTCTCCCGGTCGATCCTGTCGTTCTTCGCGTTTTTCATGGTGTCGTCGATGGCCGGCGCCGGCATCCAGTCCTGGCTGATCACCGTCTTGCACCGGACGCACGGCTTGACGTTGGAAGCCGCTTCCTCGGCGCTGACCGGCTACATGATCGGGACGATGAGCGGCGTTTTGGTCGGGGGCTGGGTCGCCGACCGCACCGACCGGCATCTCGGTTTCGTGGTGGTGCTGACGATCATCAGCGCGTGCCTGTTCCTGTTCGTCGACCTCGCCGCGCTGCCGCAGCTGATGACGATTCTCTTGCTGTTCGCGAGCGGGCTGATGATCGGCGCCAGCCGTACGCCGCGCGACGTGATGGTCAAGGACGCCGCGCCGCCCGGCCAGATCGGCAAGGTGTTCGGCTTTATCAGCGCCGGGCTGTCTCTCGGCGGCGCGATCATGCCGGTGCCCTATGGCATGCTGATCGATGCCGGGCGGCCCGAGCTTGTCCTGGTGCTGGTTTCCGGGCTGTGGCTAACGAGCCTGCTGTTCGTCGGCAGTGCCCGGGCGGCGGGGCGCCGCGAGGCGGTGGCGGTCGCGGCCGATTGAGCCGTCGCCATTGCGCTCCCCGGCCCGGGTGAAGTAGACCGGCGAAAGGCTAGGATTTTCGCCAGTTTTTCACGGTCGGGTCCCCTTATCCCATCCTTTGCACCATGCGCGGGAAGGGCTCCATAGACATCCGATCACGGTCATATGGGATTGCTTTTTCAATTGCTTTGTGGTATGGTTTCATTGTCGCGCCCTTCGTCCCGAGGGGCGCTTTTTCGTCGTCTGCGCTGTCTTACGCCAACTTACGCCAACCACGCACGGAGCCCAGCCATTGGAGGAATTGAACATGGACAACGTACAGCACAAACTCGCCTACGGCATTGCCGAAGCCTGCGCCGCCCT